>Ga0209415_10006523_pt1 | contig 20695 bp, 24 predicted proteins | sample PeaSoiSIISIP2007_FD_187696 | JGI IMG/M metagenome (GOLD analysis project Ga0209415, IMG submission 187696) | Peat soil microbial communities from Weissenstadt, Germany - SII-SIP-2007 (SPAdes) (version 2) | ecosystem: Environmental > Terrestrial > Soil > Wetlands > Peat | place: Germany...
GGCGGCGGCCCTCCGGGCGGGTATCCATGGCTGTCCCCATCCCCTTTCACCTCGCCAAGAAGGCCTCCATCATCGGCCGTCCTCTCGCCGGAGCCGCCGCCACAGCCATGGTCGGCCGCGGCGGCGGGGGAGGCGGAGGTCGTGGCGGAGGCGGAGGCGGAGGCTTTCACCCCGGAGGCGGCGGGCGCGGGTGGGGCCGCGGCAACTGGGGCTGGGGAGGCGGATGGGGCGGGTGGAGCTACCCGATCGCGTACCCGTACCCGGTCATCGTGCCGAGCGGTTGCCCACTCGGGTATCACGCTGCGCAGACGGTGACAGCCGAGTGGGTCTGCGTGAAGGACTAGAGAACTGCAGGCCAGATCAGGTGCAAACCCACCTGTAAAGCATCCTCGGCGGCGGCCCCTCGGAGTACTCGCCCTCCCACTGGCACTGAGGCTTCGAAGGCTCGTCAAGCACGCTTCGGAAAGCTCCCGAGTGGCCTCGAGGAAGTGGCAGCGGCGGGAGCGGACCCGCACGTCCGACGATCATTGGAGCCGTCAAGTGACGAGTGATGCTGTGCACGGCTTCACCCCGCCGAGGCGATCGGCCACGGCTGCACGGTCGGCTGCACGGCTCCGAAGCCCTGACCGTAGGGCTCGTCGGTCGCGAAGGCGTCCGTCGGAGTGCCGGGGGCAACCTCGACTCCGAGGGTGCCGCCCATCGTGTGCACGTTGGACACCTCGTTGCCGTACGAGAAGCTGAGCGCGTAGGGGCTGTCGACGTTGCCCTCGTAGGCGGTCCCCGACGTGCTGGTCTGCGCGAAGTTGGCGTTCGGGGGGCTGTCCTTCGAGAGGGCGACTCCGGGCCCCACGGCGTACAGGGGCAGCAAGACTCCGGCTCCTGGTTGTGGGGGCAGCGGGTTGTAGGGCTGCGGGCCGGGGCTCTCGGAGTCGACGATCCCGCGGCTCGCGATCCCTGACGTGCTCTGGGAGAAGCTGTCCGGAGAGCTGTCCTTGGAGAGGGCGACTCCGGGCCCCACGGCGTACAGGGGCAAGAGCAGCCCGGAGCCCGGCTGCGGAGGGAGCGGGCTGTAGGGCTGCGGAGCCTGAGAGGCCGAGTCGATGACGAGATAGGCCATGGGTGAAGAGTACCAGAGCCAGAGAAAAAGGCGCGGCTCGACTCTGACCTGGGGTCTTGACTCACCCCGCACTTGCTCCGATTCTACACGGGCACATGGGACGTACCATCGACTCCGGCGACACTCCGAGGGCCGTCGTCCGGCTCGGGGCAACAGGATCTCCAGGTCAGCCCGCAGCCGCGCCCGCCCCGGCCCCGGCTCCGCCGACGGCTCCGGCTGCTGCGGCGGCTCGAGTGCCGGTTCGGAGAAGGACGGAGCCGCTCGTGGTCGTGGCCGGAGCCGGAGGGTTCATCGGGGGCCACCTCGTGGCGGATCTCCTGAGGACGGGCGCGCAGGTGCGCGCCGTCGACGTCAAGCCGATCTCGCAGTGGCACCAGAGCTTCGCGACCGCGGAGAACCTGCAGCTCGATCTGAGCCTGCGGGCGGCGTGCGAGCAGGCCGCCGAGGGCGCGAGCGAGATCTACAACCTCGCGGCCGACATGGGCGGGATCGGGTTCATCGAAGGCCACAAGGCCGAGTGCATGCTCTCGGTGCTCATCAGCACGCACATGCTGATGGCTGCGAAGAAGATGGGGGCCAAGCGCTACTTCTACTCGTCGTCGGCCTGCGTCTACGCCGGGGACAAGCAGCGGTCTGCGGACTCTGCGGCCCTCAAGGAGAGCGACGCGTATCCGGCCGATCCCGAGGACGGCTACGGCTGGGAGAAGCTCTTCTCGGAGCGAATGTGCCGGCACTTCGCCGAGGACTTCGGCCTCGTCACGCGCGTGGCACGCTACCACAACGTCTTCGGACCGAATGGTACCTGGAGCGGCGGACGCGAGAAGGCCCCGGCCGCCATCTGCCGCAAGGTGCTCGAGGCCAAGCTCTCGGGTGACCATCGCATTGAAATCTGGGGCGACGGGCAGCAGACCCGCAGCTTCATGTACATCGACGACTGCGTCGTCGGCACGCGCAAGATCATGGGGTCGGATGTCGGCGAACCGATCAACCTCGGCTCGAGCGAGATGGTGACCATCAACCAGCTCGTCGACATCGCCGAAGACATCGCAGGGATCAAGCTCGAGAGGCGTTGCGATCTGTCGGCCCCCAAGGGCGTGGCCGGACGCAACAGCGACAACACGCGGATCGAGGAGCTTCTCGGCTGGGCTCCATCCATTCGCCTGCGCGACGGCATGGAGAAGACCTTCGCGTGGATACAGACCGAGATGGTGGCCGGAGCTCCGCCCGTGCTGCTGCTCGGCTGGCCCGCAGCCGCTCCCCCCGCGCGCATGGCCGAGTACCTGCTGTGCCTGCGGAGAAATCTTGAGTGCTCCGCGATCGGCTCGGTCGTGGCCTTCTGCGAGGGCGCCTTGCCGCCCCTGCAGCACCCCAAGCTCAAGGTCCTCCGGCTCGGGCGCCGGGAGACCTTCGGCGATCTGATGCGGTACGCCGGCTCGGAGCTGCGGGGGCGCACGGTCGTCATCGCCAACGCCGACATCTTCTTCGACGAGACGCTGCGGCTCGCGCGCCCGGGGGCGGGGCAACTCTTCGCGCTCAGCCGCTGGGACGAGACCCCGCACGGTCCTCGACCCTTCGACCGCATCGACGCCCAGGACGCCTGGATCTTCAAGGCGCCGCTACCTCCCGGGGTGCCGGAGGCGGCGAGCTTCTTCGTCGGGATGCACGGGTGTGACAACCGGCTCGCCTACGAGGCCGAGAAGGCGGGCCTGCAGGTCTGCAATCCGAGTCGATCGATCATCGCGCACCACGTGCACGCGGGGCCGCCGGGCCACGGACGGCAGATGATCCCGGCTCCGTACCGGTGCGTGCGGCCGATGGCCCTCGGGGAAGCCGTTCCGGCGCTCGTCGATCCAGCGGCCAGGCGTACGGCGTAAAGGGCAGAGCAGAGAAGAGGCAGACCGCGCCTCACGTCGGCGGGCGGTGCTCCGCACGGGTTCTCTGCTCTGCCCTTCTCTGCTCTGCCCTTCTCTGCTCTCCTCTTCTTGATGCGCGTTCTCGTCCTGCCACTCAACGCTGATCACCGGCAAGAGGGCATGCTCTGCGGCTTTCGTCGGGTCTTCGGCGAAGGCAACGTCATCGAGCTCGACTACTGCAACGTGCGAGACCCCGATGAGCGGATGCTCGCTGTCCTGCGCGACTACTCGATCGGCTGGGTGTTCATGCACCTCAATCAGACCGAGAAGATCGGGGGCCGGCTCATCGAGCAGGGCCGCGCGATCAGCCCCCGCACCGTCTTCACGCAGTGGATGGGCGACTGGCGAGCGAGCGTCTCGCCAAAGGCGCGCGAAATCGGAGTGGCCGCGGACGTGACGTTCATCAGCAGCGTGGGGCAGATCCCGCTGTACAAGGCCGCCGGGGCTCGGCGCGTGGAGTACCTGCAGATCGGACTCGACTACGCCGAGGACGTGCTCGGGCAGCCGCCGTGGACTCCGCCCTTTCGCGTGCCGCAGGTGGTGATGTGCGGCAACTACTACGCCCATCAGTTTCCCGGTGGAGGCGACCGCATGGCGGCCCTGCGGGCCCTGCGAGCGGCGGGCATCGACGCGGGAGCCGTCGGCAGCGGCTGGCCGACGGGTGTGATGGACCCTCCCGTGGTCGGCAGCTGCGGCGTCAAGCAGCAGCACCACGTCTACAAGCGGGCTCTCGTCGCCCTGTCCTGCAACAACATCAACGACTGCCGCCTCTACTACTCCGACCGGCAGCTCGTGACGCTCGCGAGCGGCACGCCGACCGTGTGCCGCTACGTCCCCGGGCTCGAGGTGGAGTTCGAGGACGGCAGACACTGCTTCTTCTATCGAAACGACACCGAGCTGTGCGATCGGGTCCTTCGCCTCATCCACGACTCGGAGCTGCGCGCGAGGATCGGGGCCGCGGGACGCGCGGAGGTCGTCGCCAGACACACCTGGGAGGCGCGCGTGCGGCAAGCCTTCGGCGTCGTACAGAGCGTGATGGAGGCTCGCGGTTAGTGTTCTTCGACTGCTTCACGTTCTACGGCGAGCTCGACGTGCTCGAGATCCGCCTGCACGAGCTGGCGGATGTCGTCGACGCCTTCGTTCTGGTGGAGTCGGTCACGACCTTCTCCGGGCGCGACAAACCGCTCGTCTTCGAGCAGAACAAGCATCGATTCGAGAAGTTCGCCTCCAAGATCCGGCACATCGTCGTCCGCGACATGCCCGAGGGCCCCGATCCGTGGGCGCGTGAGGCTCACCTGCGAAACGCCATCCTGGCAGGGATCGAAGGCGGCTTGCCGGATGATCGGATCCTCGTCTCGGATGTCGACGAGATCCCGCGAGCGAGCGTCGTCGCGCGCTTGCGACAAGACGACTTGCCCGTCTGCCTCGCCATGCCCGTCTTCTACTACCGCCTCAACTGCCGCAACGTCTCGGGGCATCCGAGCTGGCCAGGGACCGTCGTCCACACGGTCAGCTCGCTCGGCCATCCCGAAGAGGCGCGTACGAGGCGCGTGGACTTGCCGCGCATCGAGGAGGCCGGATGGCACTTCTCTCACCTCGGGGATGTGGCATCCATCATCGCCAAGCTCGAGACCGGCTCGCACCTCGAGTACGCCAGGCCTCCGTTCACCACCGCCAGCCACATCGAGGCCATGATGCGGCAGGGGCTCGATCTGTACGACAGGCCCGGCTTCAGCTGGAAGTTCGTCCCGATCGACGCGTCCTACCCGGCGTTCGTGCGCGAGAACCTCGAGCGGTTCGCGCCGCTCATAGCCTAGCGTCGGATAAAGCAGCCCCACATCGACTGCGCCATGGCCTTCTCGACGAAGGGCTCGAAGTTGTCGTGCTCGAGGGCCGACTCGATGTCCGCGTACTCGATCTCGCACGAGGGCCACTGCGCCAGCTCCGGTTTGAAGCTCTGACGGTCGCGCGCGTAGTCGTGGCAGGCGATGACGTCTCCGTGGCGCAAGGCCTGCGCGAAGGTGTTGATCTCGCGGATCTTGTCTCCACCGTCGCAGAAGATGGCCGTACGCTTGTGAGCGGGGATCCGCGAAAGCACGGCGTGCGGATCCGTGAAGACGTCTGCGATGACGAGATCCACGCCCTCGATGCCACCCTCGAACTTGCGCTCGATATCGAAGCTCGTGATCCGCTCGCAGCGATCCGAGATGGGGTGGTCACGCAGCAGACGCGTGAAGCCGCCGTGATGCGTGCCGATCTCGAGGATGGCCTCGAAGGGTCGACTCTCGGCGGCGTCCGCCAGCTCGTCGAGGCTGCCGATCACGCTCAGAAGCTGGCTAGCCTCGACGCCTCGGTAGGTGAGCGACGGCCACGGTCCACTGCTGCGCTGCGCGAAGCCGTGCGGAGAGGGTCGCCACGAGGCTCCGAAGCCGCTGTGATGAAGCTCCGGCAGCTCGAGCTTCGGCTCGCTGACCGTCGCCCAGTACTCGGCCATCCCGTCGTAGGTCAGATCGTCGTGCAGGATCACGCTACCGGCTGCCATGAGCGGCTTGTAGAGCCGGTACTCGGAGCTCGCCTGCGCGAAGGTGTGCAGGGTGTCGATGAGCAAGATGTCGATGCGTCCCTGAGCTGCGATGGTCGCAATCGTCTCTCGGTCGGTGCTCGATCCGTGCAGAACGGTGAGGTTGTCGAGACGATGCTCACGCGCGATGCGCCGCAGGTTGTCGACGGCCACCGTCTCGGTCTCGACCGAGATGACGCGCGAAGCGCTGCATCCGGTCGCCAGAAAGCAGCCCGAGGTCCCGGAGTCGACCCCGAGCTCGACTACCACCTTTGGCCGCAGTTCAGCTACGAGGGCGTGCAGGAAGGTGTAGTAGGGCTCGTGAGCGTGAGGACGCTCTTTGCACCACGGCGGGACCGAGCTCACGGCTCTGACCACGGCCTTGTGAGCGAGGGCCCTGAGAAAGGACTCACTGACGGTCGGCTTCATGGTGTCCTACCTCTTGTCCCGCTCGGCGCAAATCCGCTCGTAGACGATCTTGTCCGCGGCGACGATCTCGTTGTACCCGGGGCGCTTGAAGAAGCTGACCGATCCGAGGTGGCAGACGAGGCTGTCGTCGACTCTCTCGCACCGGTAGCCGGCACGCGCAAGCGTGTCGTGGATGTAGTCGTCGCCGTACCAGAGCTGCAGCGCTTCGGGGATCGGCCAGAACACAGGCACCGCGGCGGCCGGCAAGACGATGCACCACCCGGCGCGTGCGGGCCGCGTCCCAGGGGCAGGTTTGTTCTGCGCGTCACGCTCGAAGGTCACGGGATTGGTCAGGTCGCCGTTCGGCAGAAAGTACCGAAGCTCGGGCTTGGCAAGCTCGCGCATCATGGGGCCGAGCCAGTCGGGGCCGACGATCAGATCGTTGTTCGAGATGATGACGACAGCCGCTCCGTCCTTGCAGGCCTGGCTCGCCAGCTCGTTCCAGCCCTTGTGAATGCTGTCGTTATTTCCGTTGCGTCGGAAGTAGCGAGGCGAGAAAGACTGCATCACGGCGGAGGTGTTGTCGCTCGATCCGTTGTCGATGAGGTAGAGCTGCACCTCGTGGCCGCCGCTGTGCCGGCGCACCGATTCGAGCCACTTGCGGGTGACCTCGGCGTGATTCCAACCGAGAGCGCAGATGGCGATCACTCCGACCTCCCGGTCGTCGTGGATGGACTCGGCCTCTGGCCTTCGTCGATACACTCCGACCTCTGGCCTTCGTCGATCACTGCCACGGCTCCCCTTCAGGGACGTCCACGACCACCGGGACCTTGTGCCAGACCTCGACGTCGATGTTCTTGCTCGCGTCGTTCGGATCGGGGACGCTGTCGAGGCAGTTGACCGAGGGGCTGATCTGCCACTGCCCCGGGCTTCGGACAATCGGCTGCAGGCCCCAGGTCATACCGATCGCCGCATCGCGGTTGGTCGGGCCACCGCGCGGATTGACCGGGATGGTCCGCGTCTCGGGCTTGCCGTCGGTCGCGCGAATGAACCGGAAGGCCATGAGCCAGTTGCCGTGACGATAGGGATTGTCGAAGATCGTGCACTCGCCCGGCTGCAAGTCACGCTTCGCATGCTCCCCGCCCCGGTACCGCAACTCATGCGCAGCTAGCGCCCTCTCCGCCACGATCGCCGCCCCGAAGCCCATGTAGTGCAGCTCCGGCAATTCCACCTTCTCACCTTCGACCTCCGCCCAAGCTCGGGCCATCCCCTCGTGGAGGCGCGTGTCGTCGAAGAGGATGATGCCGCCACGGCGCACGAGGCCGCGGAAGGCCTTGTAGTCGCCGAGCGACGACACGTACGTGTGGTCGCCGTCGATGAGCAAGACGTCGTAGCTTTCCCGCCGAGCCGCGAGAAACCCCGCCTCCGTCCACAGCTTGCTCGAGTCGGCCGTCAGGGCCTCGACCTGCAGCCCGCGCTCGGCCGCGAGCTTGCCGACGTGGGGAGCCACGGCCGGATCGATGTCGATGGTCGTACACGACGCCTGCGGGTGACCGGCCGCGAAGTGCAAGGCTCCGGCTCCCGTGCGCGTGCCGATCTCGAGCATCCGCCGCAGGCCCGGGTCCTGGCGCGGGAGCAGGTGCAGAAACCCGTAGTAGGGCTCGCGCAGATCGCTGTTCATCGCCTTGAGCCACTCGGGGCGGTCGTCGGCCTCCGTGGCATAGATCGCGCGCGCGTGAGCCGCCAGCTCGCGGATCTGGGCCAGGTGCAGAGACAGGGTCATGGGTCAGAGGGTCAGAGGGTCAGGGTCAGGGGATGACGTCGAGATTGAAGAAGGGGTGGCTCTGCATGAACTGCGGCATCATCGCCTTGTCGAAGGGCTCGGGGTTCCACCAGCCCTCGGGCAGCGTGCAGGTCGGGTGCACGTCCTTGCGGACGTTCGGCCAGGCCATGAAGATGTCCTGCAACCATCGCGAGCGGATCTCGTTCTTGTGGCCGTGGATGCTCATCTTGTAGGCGATGAGCGAAGAATGCTGCGCGTAGCCGAAGTGCAGGACGCTTGGATCGAGCCGGTCGGCGTACGCGATGGACTTGGGAGCGCCGTCGCGGCGAACGATGCGACGCGGGACGCACGGCTCGCGGCAGGCCATGTGCATCGACCGGTAGAAGTGGTTCATGTGCACGAGCAAGTCGCGCGCGCCCGAGGAACGGCTGCGCTCGAGGCAGTGCAAGAGGTAGCTCTCCGGCCAGATCTCGTCGGCGTCGAGGACGATGATCTCGTCGGCTCCAGCCCGAAAGCAGTGATCCTCCATCGCGTTGCGATGGGCCCCCTCGTCGTTCCACCGTCCCTTGACCACCTCGATCTTGCGGTCCTTGTCGAAGGCGTGCAGGGCGGTGAGGATCTGCTCCTCGGTCTCGGGGCGCTGCAGCATGCCGGGTCCGTGCCCGTGGCTCGGATCGTTGGTGAAGTAGACGACGATCTTCTCGACGTGATCGTAGACCGACCTGACCGCGTACCCGCAGTAGTCCGCCCCGTAGTGCAGGATCATCCCGGCGAAAGTTCGGGGCATGGGGGTAGTCTAGCCGACCTTCAGAGCGCTGTGGGTGCGCGATTCACGCCGGCTGCGACGCCTTAGCCTTGGCGTACCGCTCCATGGTGTCGCGCAGGGCCTCCTCGATGGGGCGCAGGGTGATCCCGAGCTCCGCAAGGCGCGGGCTCGCCAGGACGCAGTTGGAACGCGCCTTGAGGGCGAGGCCTCGGCGTACGAGGGCGTCCTCCTCGACGATCTCGCAGACGTGGTCCGGGTCGACGAGCTGCTTGTACAGGTCGAGCAGTTCCCGGTGGCGCATCACGCCGGGGTTGACGACGTGAAAGACTCCGCAGGCGCGCTGCTCGAGGAGCTGGCCGACTGCGGCGATGAGGTCCGAGACGACCGTGACGGAGTTGCCGACGTCGATGACCTGCGGGTAGCTCGCGAGCTTCGTGATGAGGTTGCGCGGGTTCGGCTTGTCGTCGATCGGCATGCGCAGGCGCGCCACGCCCACGTTCGGAAGCTTGGAGAGGAGCAGATCGGCGGCGTACTTGCTGCGCGAGTACAGACTCGTCGGGTTCGGGTGGTCGTCCTCGAGCCAGCCGCCGGGGAAGGGTGAGGTCCCGTAGAAGATGCAGCCGGACCCGAGGTGCAAGAGGTACGCGCCTTGATCGGCGCAGGCCTGCGCGACGTTGAGCGCCCCGACCGTGTTGGAGCGCATCGTCTCGAGCGCGTGGGTCTCGCACCAGTCGACGTTCGGCCGCCCGGTCTTGCCGGCCGCGTTGATGACGGCGTCCGGCTTCGTGAAGGACAGCTCCGCTCGGACGGCGTCGAGATCGCCGATGTCGACGGTCGAGGCGATGGTCCCGGAGATCGTAGCGAGCAGGCGCTGCCCGAGAAACCCGCGAGAGCCGAAGATCAGGGTGGTCATGGTGATTGGGTCTCTTGGGTTGGCGCCTTTAGGAAATCGCGCCTCAGTTGACGGGCGAGTACCGCGACCCCGTTCGAGCGTTCTGTACGCCCGCGCCGCCCGCGCCGCCGCCCGTGTCGATGTTGGCGCTCGTGAAGGGCCCGGCATGGTTGACCCAGGTGCCGCTGCTGGGCAGGTACGTGTCGAAGACCGTCTGCTGGTCTAGTTCGATCGTGGCGACCTTGACCGAGCCGCCAGCAATAATCACGGAAGCTCCCGTGTTGATGAGGGCGGACATCATGACGGTTCGCCCTGCGTCGCAGGACAGCGTCGCATCGATGATGGCGTCACCGTCCACGAACGTGTTGTTCTGGATGTGTGTCTGATCGACCGCGCCTAGGTTCATTGCGCCCGCAAACCAGAGCGCATCGCTGAGGTAGCTTCCGTTGCCTTGACAGGATGCGAACTGCAAACTGTTGCCGTTGTCGATGCCACTCGCGGACAAGAATGTGTCGAAGACACTGAGTGTGACGCCGAGGGGGATCCCAATCGAATGGATGGACGTGGTGGAGTTGCCCGAACTGGCCGAGGAATCGAAGACGTGGAGGCCTTGGTACCAAGCGACACCCTCTGTGAAGGACGAGTTGGCGTCGCCGCCCTGCGGCTGCAAGTTCTTCACGTTCACGCCCACCGGCTGCCATAGCTGATAGGTGTTGCCCGCTGCCCAACCGTTGTCTTCGGCGAACGTGGGTGCCGGGTTTGGGGTTGTAAGCGGACCTGCAGTGAGGGGCTGCGTGACCGACACCGTGAGCCCCGCGATCTTGTAGACGGTCGCCCAGCTTCCGAGCGTGACGTTTTGCGCGAGCTGTCCGACTGCAATACCGGGCGGCGTAGAGCCCGCGAAGACGAGCTTGAGCGGTGCGCCGCTAGTGGTCTGCACCTTCGCCGTGATGCTGCCACCGCCGGTTGACACAAGGAACGTCGATCCAACCTTCGTGCCCGTGCCCGTTGCGCCGCCGTACTCAATGAAGTTGCCTGAGCCCGTGACCAGCGGATCGAACTGGAACACGTCGGTGTTGATCGTCTGCGAACTGAGCCACGTCACCGTGAGCGTGAGACCGAAGTTGATCTTTGGTGTCGGCGTGCCGTAGCGCGCGACGATCTGCGCCATCGTCGAGCACGGACCGATGCCGCCGCCGCCGCACGTCGCTGAGGTGCACGAGTTGTTGTCGCTCGCACACGTCGTCGTGTTCTGCGGGTCAATCGCCCACGCCGTCACCGAGCACACGGGACCGCAGTTGCCGGGCGTACCGTTCCCGCTCGCCATGAGCGGCGCCTTGATGCTCGGGCATGCCCACGAGCCGTCACTGCGTCGGCAGGCAGCCAGCGCAAGCTCTTGCGGCGTGCGTGTGTCAATGACGGGCGGAGGTGAAACGACGCCGGGACGCGTATGGCGTCGACCTGACACGACCGTCGGCGGCGGCGTGGCGGCGGCTTCCGGTGTCGGCGGAGCAGGCGTCGGTCCAGTCGAGGGCGTCGAGCACGCCACGAGTACGACGGCGAGAAGGAGCAAAATCGAGTTCTTCATGGTCCTGTTTCCTATCGACATGGGCGTGGCTGCGAATCTACCAGAAGCTCAAGAGACCGGAGAGACCGCGGCCTCACGCCGGCCGGGCGCTCCTGCGGAGGGCCTATCCCAGCTCGATGCGGCTGTCGTCGCCGACCAGCAGCGAGATGCCGCCCGCGGGCGCTTCACCAGGATGAACGCGCACGCGACGTCCGATGAGCGAATTGTGCAAGCGATCGATGTCCGAGACGTGGCACCCCTCGAGCAGCACCGAGCGCTCGACGCTTGACCGCTCGATCGTCACGCCTGGGCCGATGGAGGTGAACGGGCCGATGCGAGCGTCGAGCAGGCGCGCCCCCGCTCCAATCACGACGGGTCCGCGGACAGTCGAGCGGATGACGCTCGCACCCGGCTCGATGCGTACGCGCCCGGTCACGCGGCTCTCCTTGTCCACCTCGCCCGCCAGCTCTCCGACGAGCCACGCGTCGAGCACGGTGTCGTTGGCCAGCAGCAGATCGTCTTTCTTGCCCGTGTCGAGCCACCAGGAGGTGACCCGCTCGAACCGGACGTGCCCGCCGCGTTCGATGAGCTTGCTGATGGCGTCGGTGATCTCGAGCTCCCCACGGGCGGAAGGCTCGATCGAGTCGATGGCCTCGTGGAGGCAGGCGCGGAAGAAGTAGATGCCGACGAGGGCGAGATTGCTCTTCGGAATGGCCGGCTTCTCCTGCAGCGAGATGACGTTGCCGGCCGCGTCAACCTCCGCCACGCCGAACTGGCTGGGATTGTCGACCTGCTTGAGCATGACCGAAGCGCTGAGATCGGGGGCCGCATCGAACGCCCGGGCGGCGTCCTTGATCTGCATGCCGATGAGGTTGTCCCCGAGGAACATGCAGAAGTCGTCGTCGCCCAGATGGTGGCGAGCGATCTTGACGGCGTGAGCGAGACCCGCAGGTCGGTCCTGCGTCACGTACCGGATCTGCACGTCCGGCCCCCACGCGGAGCCGTAACCGACGACATCCATGACCTCTTTGCCCGTCTCCCGAGAGATGACCATCGTGATGTCGACGATGCCGGCTGCCACGAGGTTGTCGAGGACGTAGAAGAGGATGGGGCGATTGGCCACCGGCACGAGCTGCTTGGCCCCCGTGTACGTGAGCGGCCGCAGGCGGCTGCCCGCTCCGCCAGCAAGGACGAGGCCCTTCAAGGTCCGCCCGCCTGACGCGCCCGGATCGATTCGCACCACGGCTCGTGCTCGAGGTACCAGCCGACCGTGCTGCGGATCCCGTCCCAGAACGTCGTCAAGGGCTGCCAGCCCAGCTCGCCGCGGATCTTCGCGGAGTCGATCGCGTAGCGGTAGTCGTGCCCGAGCCGGTCGGTCACGAAGACGATCTGGTCGGCGTACCGGCCCTGCTTGCGCGGTTTGCGCTCATCGAGGACCGCGCAAATCTCGCGCGCGAGCTGGATGTTGCTCCGCTCGCAGCCTCCGCCGATGTCGTACGTTTCGCCGACCGCTCCGCGCTCGAGTACCGCACGCAGGGCTCGGCAGTGGTCGCTCACATGCAGCCAGTCCCTCACGTTGCTCCCGTCGCCGTACACGGGGATCGGCTTGTCCTCGAGAGCCCGATGGATGACGACCGGGATGAGCTTCTCGGGAAACTGCATTCGGCCGTAGTTGTTCGAGCAGTGCGTGACGATCGCCGGTAGACCGTAAGTCCGGTGGTACGCGCGCACGAGGTGGTCGGACGCAGCCTTGGAGGCCGCGTAGGGCGAGCTCGGGGCGTAGGGGCTTGTCTCCCGAAAGTAGCCGCCGCGACCGAGGGCTCCGTAGACCTCGTCGGTCGACACGTGCACGAAGCGAAAGTCCGCGGCTTGTTTTTCTGGCAGTTGTTCGAGATGGCGCCTGCACGCCTCGAGCAGCTCGAAGGTCCCGACGACGTTGGTCTCGATGAAAGCCTTGGGGCCCGTGATGGACCTATCGACGTGGGTCTCGGCTGCGAAGTGGACGACGGCCGAAGGCCGGTACTCAGCGAGTAGAGATGCCGTGAGGCCCCGATCGCCGATGTCGCCCTGCACGAAGACGTGATCGGGATCATCCTTCAAGGACGTGAGATTGCCCAGGTTGCCCGCGTACGTGAGCTTGTCGAGGTTGACGATGCGGTAGCCCGCCGCGCGCACCGAGAGCACGAAGTTGCTCCCGATGAAGCCGGCCCCGCCCGTGACGAGGAGGGTCGAGCCCCTCACAGCCGGCTCACCGCTCCCTTCACGCAGGCCTCGAACGGTAGCTCGTCGCACAGGAGCGACTGCAGCCTGCTCCCGAGATCCTGCAAATCGCCGCGCTGCAAGGCGCGGCTCGCGGCGTCCGGGACGTCCTCGATGTCCGCCATCTCGAAGTGCTCGCCTGGCGTCATCGGGTACGGATCGCGCAGCGTCTCGCTCACGAGCGGCAGGCCGTACGCAGCGGCGAGGGCGAAGCGCAGGGGCTCACCCACGGCGCAGGGGGTCTGGTGAACGTTGACCATCAGGCGACTGCTGTGAAGTAGCTCGTCGCGCTCCACGCCGAACCTGCCGGCTTGCCCTTCACGATGGCGCCTGCGCAGAGCCGCAAACGGAGCGTCGCGCCTGCCGTAGACGTAGGACTCGTGGCAGAAGTCGTAGATGCGCTCACGCGGCTGTCCGAGCGGCAGCTTGCGCGAGCTGCCCATCGGAACGAACGTGTAGCGCGAGTCGAGGCTGGCGTAGTGCCGATCGCTCACCCAGATGGCGTCCACGCGGCCATCGAACTTGTTCAGGCTCTCGGCCACGTTGCGGGTGCCCTCGGAGTCGGGCCTCTCGAGATCCCAGAGCGCGAGCTTGCACTTGCGTGACAATGCGCGGTCGTAGGGAAACTCCCCGTTCGGCGGCGTGGTGACGTAGGCCACCTCGGGGTTGTCCCACTCGCACTCGTCGAGGTAGCAGGTGGGAAATCCGCTGATCTCCACGAGTCTTCGGTAGTCCCGGTAGGAGTCGTAGACGTAGCGGGTGTGCGCGAAGACGATGGGCAAGGTCGAGCCGGCCGGATGCCACTGCCGCAGATCGCTGCGCGGAGCCTGTCCATTCCGGACGCGATCGGGATGCGGCAGCGTCGCGGCCGGCGCTCGATCGGAGCTGTCCGCAACCCGCCGGATGGCGCGCACGCCGTCTGTCGAGTCGATCGCGCGAGCCACGGAGCAGGATCCTAGCCCGCTACGAGGAGCTGCGTCTATGGGGCTGCCGAAGCTCTCAGCTGATGGTGATCTGCACGTTGATCGGGGGAGCGGCGACGGCGGAGTTGATCTGATCGCCGGAGTAGGCCACGGCGAAGGAGTAGGTGCCCGTCGCCGTCAGAAAACCGGACCCGGCGACGAGGTTGTCCGCGATCGTGAAGGTCCCATTGCTCTGCTGCTGCAGCGTAAAAGAGCCGAGGTTGTGGGTCCCTGTCGGGCCAGACAGGGTGATGGTCCCCGTCTCCGTGGCCCCGGCAAACGGAGCGATCCCATTGGCGAAGGAGAAGGTCGCCGTGATGTCGACCGTTCACGAGAGCCGGAAGAAGCCGCGCGATCTCCGGCGGGATCTCGCCGCGTCGAGGCCGCAAGGTCTCAGTCCTGGTGCTCTCGATGCCCCGCAGATCCGTACGCGGGGCTCACGTGCACCGCGGCGGTCGACGTCGGGCTCTCGAGCACGCGGGCGGACTTCTTCGGCTTCGGGGTGTCGAGATCCTCGCTCCGCTTGACGACCGTCCGAGGCTTCTGGCGCTCCTCGCCGGAGACAGCCGCGACCTTCTCCATGCCGCTGACGACTTCCTGCACGAGCTCCCCGGGCTTGCCGAAAGTGGACCCGTTCGGGTGACGGGCTCGGTCGTCTTCGGAGGCGGTCTTGTCGCGGTCGTCTTCACTGGGGCCTGACGGCTCGCGTAGACGTTCTAGGGCTTCGCTCGTCGAAAGTTCGGAGGCGGTCTTGTCGGGATCGGTGACGGGAGCGTTTTCCATGGATGTCATCCTAGGCCTCGGGCCCGTCATTGACCAGAGTGGCCTTGACATCTTGGGACAATGAGCGCCGTACTGAGCCGTCATGGCTACCTTCCGCGCGTCGCCCGATTGGCCTTACGGCCCTCAGCTCAAGGAGATCTTGCAAGCGCTGCTCGAGGCCGCGAGCAAGGCTCGGCGCCCCTACGCCATCGGCGGAGCCATCGCAATGGCAGCTTCCGGCTACAGGCGCCACACCGAGGATGTGGACGTCTTCATCTTGAACAGGGATCGCCTAGCGTGGATGGAGGCTCTGCGTAGTGCCGGGCTGAAGGTCGAGCCCGTGTTCATGGGCCACCACTACGTTGCGTGGCATCCGAAGGGTGGCGTGCGCCTCGATGTTCTCGTCGTCGACGAGCAGCTCGAAGTGTCGGCGATCAAGCATCCCGAGATCGTCAAGCTGGGCGATCTGTCCTTTCACGCCTTCGGTCCCGTGACCCTGGCAGCCATGAAATTCATCGCGAGCGAGAACGTTCCGTCGTACCTGAGCGACGTCTACGCGATGCTCGAGCGTGGCATGTTCGACCGCAATCTCGTGCGACAGATCGTCGCCAGAGTCGAGCCTGAGGCTCTCTCGCGTTACGACCGGCTGATCATGAGACGGCGTTGACGGCCCAATGGGCCGCGGCCGCATCCGAGAAAGCTGCCGCCGCCGCGGGGCTGCCTATTCCGGCCAGAGCTGCTCCACGACCTTCTGCCATGCCGCAGGGTCTTCGGCATACTGCAGGCGCACGTGAGCCAGCACGGCAGGATCTCGTCGGGTCTTCTCGATGATCCCCGGCACCTTTTCGGGGTGCGCGAATAGAGCATGACTGCGCATCTGGGCGACGGCCTGGCCATGATGAGCCTTGCAGTGAGCAGTTCCGACGGCGCAGTAGGTGCACGACAGGCCGCCAACTCCGACGGCTCCGCAGGCGGCGACATACTCCGGCGGCAAGAGGACGGTGCACGCTCCGACGGGCGGGCGCTTGCCGAGACAGCAAGCCTTGAACTTCTTGCCCGAGTTGCACGGGCAGGGGGAGTTGCGACCTCGACTCATGGTCCCGCCTTGCCTTTCTGCATCCGTTGCGCCAGCTCCGGAAACTTTCCGACCAGCAAGTCGTCCATCCCGACGCCTCCGATGCGTGCGACGCGATAGGCCACAGTGGGAGTGATCTTCCGGTGGTGACCGCTGATGAGGTGGTCGATCGAGTCGCCGCTCAAGACCAGCATCTCCCGGAGCTTCTTGACACCGTAGTGGCCCCGGAGCACGCGCAGGGCCGCGCGCACGTACTGCGACTCGGCCTCGGTCAGATCGAGGTTCGGGTGGCCCAGGCTCAGATCCGGCAAGCGGCCAGAGAGCACGTCGCCGACCGAGATGCCGAGCAGGCGCGAGATCCGGAAAGCGATGTCGGGGGTCGGCTTGCGCTCGCCGGAAGGCCGCGAGCCGCCGACCATGTGGTTGAGCGTGGCCTCCGCGGAGCCGAGCGCCTTCGCAGTCGACGTGCGGCCTGGTCGTGAGCAGGTCCTCGAGCGAGCCGCCGTGGACGTATTCGAAGCTCGAGGTGAACGTCTGCGCCACGGCGCGCCCGTCAGGAGACGCCCAGGCTCGCGGCGATCGGCTGCAGCAGCATGTAGGCGCTATTCGCTCCGCTGTTCTGCAGGCTGGCGAGCGTGATCGAGAGCTGCGTCGGGGTCGGCACCGCAATGAGGAGCTTCAGGGCCGCCGCCACCGAAGCCACCGGCTGCCCGAACACGTCGAGCTGACTCGTCGGGTTGGCGAGGACCATCCGCGCGGCGGCGATGATGGTCGGGCCGTAGGGGTTCGCGGGGCTCTGGCTTGGCGGGCTCGCCGGACTGGTGGAGATCGGACTGGGCGTAGGGATCGTCGAGAAAGGGATCGTCGAGAGGGTGATGCCAGGGCTCGAGAGGCTGACGACGGGGATCCCCGGCCCGGTCGATCGAGCAGGGCCGATCCCGGTCGCGGGACCCGGTCCGAAGCCGGTCGGCTGGCCATGCTGCAGGCCGGAGGCGGGCAGCTGCGGTCCGAACGGCAGCAGGCTGCCGCTCGGCAGTCCCGATCCGGTCGGCGGTCCTCCGGTCGGAGGACCTGAACCTCCGCTGGGTCCTCCTGAGGGGGAGCCTCCGTACGACGCCGCGGCGCTCTGCTGGCCCTTGCTCCACTCGTACCAGACGAGGGCCGCAAGCCCGAGCAGGGGGACGCCGACGAGGATCGGAGTGGGGATGAAGGGCATGGTGGGCCTATTGCAAGATCGAGTAGAGGCTCTGGGAAAGGATCTGGTACGCGGTCATGGCCATCCCCGATCCGTTCTGTTGCAGAGCGCCCATCGTGGTGTTGAGCTGCGGCACGGTCGGATTGGCGATGAGCTGCTTGATCGGCGCGCTGACGATCTGGGCGCTCAGGCCCGCAGCACTGCTCGCGGACCCTTGCGTGATGGCCGCCAGGGCCTGCTGAGCCGCTTGCTTGATCTGCGGACCGTAGTTCGAAGCGGTGTTCGATGGGATCGGGGTGGACGCGGTCCCCGGCGGGATCCAGACCGTCGGCTGACCGGGCCTGTGGACCCCCATGGTGGGGATCTGAGGTACACCGGCCGGGATCTGCGACAGGGTCACGCCTCCGCCGCCACCTCCGCCACCGCCACCGCCTCCGGAAGGGCCCAAGCCACCGTAGGAGCCGCCGGCAGGCTGCTGGCTCTTGCTCCACTCCCACCAGACGAGGGCTGCGACGCCGAGCAGAGGCACGCCGATGAGGATCGGGGTGGGGATGACCATGAGGTCTACGCTACCACTACGACCGTCGGCCGAACAGTACTGTCCGAAGGACCGCCGGCCGGCGTTGGGCGCGGTCTCCCTGCTCGGTCTCCCTGCTCGGTCTGTCTCCGGCTCGGTCTCTTGCCGCCTACGCTCTCCTGCCGCCGAGGATCAGGAGAATCGCCCCGCCGATGGCTGCCAGGATCCCTGCGATGACCCCCGCCGATGGGCCTGAGCCCCTCCCGCTCGCCCCTCCGACGTTCTGGTCCGAGAGCCAGTTCTGTACGTCGCCGATGGAGGCGAGAGCGCGTTCCGGCGAGTTGTACAGGGGCCCGGTCCCGATGGAGTAACCCTTCGAAGCAGCCAGGGCATTGGCCTGTGCCGCGAGGGTCACCCAGACGTCCGGATCGGCGCTCGCGATGGAGACGATGACCCCTTGGTCGTCGTACAGGTCGACCTCGATGGGATCCATGCGTAAAAGAAGGTACCATGAAGTCATGGCTGACAAGGCGTTGAGTGCTGAGATGGAGAGCTTCCGGCAGGCGAACTTGCGGCAGCACCGAGAGACCTACGAGAAGCAGAAGCGTCTCGCTGCTCAGATCTCCGATCGCACGGACCTCGACATCGTCGTCCCCGCTCCATACGACTTCGAGGCCGCGGAAAAGGGTCGCGACCCTCTGCCCGACGCCTTCCGGAAGGCGACCGCCAAGATGGGCAAAGGCTACCGCGACATCGGCGTGGCGTGCCGGCTCGGACCCTCGTGCGAGACCTGGGCCATCGCGATGGAGAAGCTCGTTTCGGGAGAGCTCGGGTTGCCCTACGTGATCGAGCTCCCTCCGTCGCTCGAGATCGTCTTCCGCGTTCGCTTCAAGCGCGGTGACGCGGCCAAGGTCCGCAACGCCTTCGAGCGGCTCGCGGCGAAGTTCGGAGCCCACCTCAACGTCTACTACTCAGGCTCCGAGCCCTGGGGCATGGACGTCTCGAAGAGCATCTACTACCACGACTAGGAACCCGTACGGTCGCCGCTGCGAGGCTGCAGCCTCGCGCGTCGTTAGGCCGCGCGCTTCGAGCGGTCTGCGTACCGCCCGCCGGCGTTAGGCGCGTCTCTCTCCTGCCGTTCCCGCGACGGTCATCGCCGAGGCCTCGGTGGCGGCCCTACACGTCGGCGATCCCGGCCGAGTGGCCGACGCCTCCGGGTACGGGCAGCAGGGCCGGATCGGGGACGAGCGCCCAGCTCCGCGAACACTCCGACACGGTGCCCTGTTCAATAACCACGAACCGAATCCCAAACCGCGCCTAACGCCGGCGGGCGGTACGCAGACCGTCCGAAGCGGACGGCCTAACGACGCACGAGGCTCCGCCTCGTAGCGGCAACCGTACGGGTTTCTGATAGTCTCTGCCGATGGCCAAGAAAAACACGGGTCCCAAGCGCCAGGGGCGCCACACGGGCGTTCACATCGATCGCAAGCCGAAGATGTTCTACTACGTCGACGCGGTCGGCATCGTCCGCGAGAAGCCTCGCAAGGAGAAGGGCCCTGGTCGATCGACGGGCAAGGTCGTCCATCGCCGCATCCCCGGCAGCCTCGTGTACGTCGACGGCCGCGGTGACGTCCGCGAGCTCGAGCGGCAGCGCAAACGCTGACGTGGAGCTCGGTCCCGACACCCTCTGGTACCACGGCGGGCCTCTCATCGAGGACTGGTCGGAGATCCGCTGGGACCGCGAGCGCGGAAGTGCCGATCCGAACGCCGAAGGTCCCGGCATGTACTGGACGACGAGCCTCGAGGAGGCGCGCGGCTACGGACGTCACCTCTATCTCGCCAAGATGCTGCCCGGCTTCCGGCTGATGCCCGGCCACAAGAAGCGGGGCCTCTCACCACGAGAGCTTCGCACGATCTACGCGATGGGCAGGCCTGACGATCAGGAGATCTTCCTGTCCAACTGGAACGTGGAGTGGCCAGGATCGCCACGGCTGCTCGACGAGGTCCTCGAGCACTACGCCAGGCAGCGTGACGTCCTGGGCACCTTCGTCACGCTCTACCATGATCTGTTCCGCTACGACGCGGGCGCCTTCATTCGCGCGATGATCGCTCTCGGCTACGACGGCCACTCGGTGCTCAAGGGCAAGGCCAGCCAGCGCGAGATCCGCCACCTCGTGGTCTACAACCCCGCCGCTCTGCTCATCACGCTCATCAAGTAGCCGCGCTTGTCAAGTTGGCCTCGCGGGCGTCAACTCGCACGCCGCGCCGTTGGACGTTGACCAGCTCGACGAGCAGGCGTCCGTAGGGCGTGCCGTTGCTCGTCTTGGCTGTCCCGAGGACCTTGACCGTGCTGCCGCTGCCTTGCGATGCGGAGAGCTGGACGGTGTAAGTGCCTGCGACTGGGCTGATCTGAAAGCTCCGGGTCACGGTCGCGCCTTCGGCTGCGGCGAAGCTGCTGCGGACGTTCTCGACCGTCTCGTCGACGACCGTAGCTCCGAGCAGCACCTGCATGTCGATCGCGTAGTCGGAGATCTCCCCTGACGAGAAGCACGCCGTGGCATGGATGTTGAGCTTCTGACCGGCCTTGACGGTGATGCTGGCCGTCGTCGCGATGGGCGTCTGCGTCCCGAGGATGGAGACGTCGGTCGCGCCGTTGTCGGCGGAGTAAGTCGCGAGCAATCCTGACGCCGACGAGCCGCTGCCGGCCGCGAGATCGTCGAGGGCCTGCGCGACCGTGCCGGGAGGCGTGGCGGGCCACTTGGCCGGAGTCGCCGGCGTGTACGGCACCACCGTGGCCTCCGCGATCGGAGGCGTGAAACTGCCGGGCTCGAAGCGGATCGGACGCGGGGCCTGGTCGCCAGAGTCGAAGTAGCCGGGAGCGGACATTCGTCAGATCTCCTTCACAGGTTTCAGGGCACC
>Ga0209415_10006525_pt1 | contig 20694 bp, 20 predicted proteins | sample PeaSoiSIISIP2007_FD_187696 | JGI IMG/M metagenome (GOLD analysis project Ga0209415, IMG submission 187696) | Peat soil microbial communities from Weissenstadt, Germany - SII-SIP-2007 (SPAdes) (version 2) | ecosystem: Environmental > Terrestrial > Soil > Wetlands > Peat | place: Germany...
TGGTGAGCGCGGTAGGAATCGAACCTACAACCTACTGATTAAGAGTCAGTTGCTCTGCCAATTGAGCTACGCGCCCTCGGAGAATTGTGCTTCCGCCCTTGGGAGACTCCGCGTGTGTTGGCGCGGATTGCAGGCGATTTGGCCTCTGCCGGAGCCGGGAAGCTGCTGGCCGAAATCGCTGCATCGGCTCATCACCAATGCCAGACGAGTCTAACATAGCGGCTCGTTTCTTGGACCAATCAGCTCATCGGGAAATTCTGGTCTTCGGAGGAGACGATAGGAAACACTGAGGCTTTAAGTTGCGGAACGTACACAGGTAAACATTCATGTCCGATTATTCCGGCGCAATGAGCAATAATGAACGATGAAGGCGTGGCTGCGCGGAGCGGCAGTTCTGGCGAGCTCGATTTCAGGAACGCTGCTCCACCCCGCCCACCAGTCGCGCCACGGCAGCGGCAACGCCGGTGCTGGGACGGCTTGGAGGCAAGTCTCCGGCTTCGGCTCGCGATCGCCACTCGACGGTCCCCAGCACCGGGGCATCTTCCAGCGCCACCGTCTGCGGCAAGGAGACGAATCGGTGCTCGGCGCAAAGCGCATCGATCAATCTCTGTTGCCGCCGGCTCAGCACCTGCAGCGGCAACATTTCGAAGTGGCGAAAAATCCACAGCAAGTAAATTCGTTGTGACATCTCGGGTTGAATATAGCGCGGTCCCACCGGCGTCAACACCCGCAGCACACCTGCAGACAGCTTTTCGATCCACATGGCTGGAGCACCTAACTATTGCAAAGTCTTGCTTCTTCTGACCCCAGAGCAATTCAAGGGCCAGCATTATGCACTATTCTCGATGCATTTTGTACCAAAATTTTTCAGCTTTTTACGCAGCCGGGGACCGCGAGCCTGCGTTTCCTTGGTTCTCCAGAGAGTGCAAAACTTTGCACATTAAGGAGGCTAGGACCATTCTCCACGACGGTTCAGCCGACGATCTCAGGCAGGATTTCTATGCTTTGGATGCTCGCCGCCACGCCAAAACCTCCGTCACTTCCTCCACTTTCCACCCGTACCACCGCCGCCTGGCAGCAAACCCAGCGAGTTTCGCCGTGGGTGAGCTCGGGGGGCAGAATCAGCACCATTTCCAGCTCAGTTCCCTGGCCGATTTGGGAGTCGGTGTAGAGGAAGATGCCGCTCATGCTCAAATCACGGGTATAGCCGACCGCCTTGATTTCCCCCTTGGAGGAGTTGATCGAGACCGGTATACGCGCCGAGGTGCGACCGAGGGACCGTCGTTCAGGCTTGGGTCTGGGCATAAGAAGAAGAGGGGAGAGAGCGTACCACATCGGCCGGAATTCAGCACGGGAGTTGCTGGTTTGGGCTCTGGATTGTAGGGCCGGGTAAGTGGGCAGGTCTGCCACGGGACCACATTTTCCCGCCCCAGCGGAGTCTGTTCCAGCTTTCTCTTCCGAGGAACGCAGCGCCAGCTAGAAGGTAAAAGCCACTCCGCCGCGGACTGAACGGGCCGCCTGCACCAGGTAGACGGTGTGGCCATCGTTCCCCATCACCGGGACATATCCCTGGGCCAAAAGGTTGCGGATATCGATCATCGCATCCATGTGGCAGGGCAGAAAGCCGGTTCCGGGAATGGGTTGCCGCAAGAAGAAACTCAAGTAAGCGTCAGCCTGGCCGGGAGAGGAGTCGAACATATCCACGGGCGTGAGAGCCGTCCCGCTGACCCAACGGTACGATCCGATCCAGCGCGTCTTGGTCGAGGGTACGGTGCCGCTGACTTTGATCGCCGCGCTGTGACGATCTTTCACCACCGTCCATTGGCGCGCGTCTTGCAAATTGACATCCGCCTTGCTGAAATCGAGGACGCCGCCATACGCATAGTCCAACATGGCGGTGACGTCCGAACTCAGTTTTCTCTGCATCACCAGCCGCAACCCGTGCGTATCGAGGTTTCTCCCGCGATAGGTGAATGTGCCGGAATAGGGATCGGGAAGAACCTCGCCATCGTCCGCCATAAACTCACCCACGCCCGTCAGGGCGGGGTCGGTGACACGATCCGCGTACATCGCAGCTTGAAAATTATTCTGGCCCACACGTTGTGACAGCGAGATCTCTTGATGATGCGCATGTTCGAGCCCGGGGTCGTTGCCGGCGATGCTCACTCTCGGCTGCGACTCGCTCAGGTCAGCGGGAGCGGACTCAAAGCCTTTGTCCTGGCGGCCATCCGGTTCCGAGGTAGCGTACTGGTATTGCACCAGCGTATTGGGTGACAGATGCAGGCCGGCCGATCCAAACGGCCGGAACGCGTTCACCCGGCCCAGAAACTGGATGGTCTGCAGTTCGCTGCCAAACTTGAGTTCCAGAACATCGCCCAGCGTGAAGTCATCCGCAGCCGTCAGCGCCAGGGCTTGCAGGGAGGCGTTCCGCATGCCGATGTCGGGGGCGGGCAGACTCCGCAGGGTGAGGGCTAGCTCCGGGCTCGATCCATTGGCCAGCTTGTGGCTATAGGAAGCGCGCACCACGGCCGCGGCGGAGCCATCGGCATAACCCACATTGCCGCGCACCGCCACCGTACCCGCGGAAAAGATCGACTTCTCCACCGCGAAGCCCGTACCTACATCCGAAGCGCTTCCGAAACCCTGGGAAGGTGAGCCGGCAAAAAACGACAGAGTGCCCTTGAGATCGCGCCCATCCTTTGGTTCGGAGGAAGCCAGCACCGCCGAACCGTCGCTCAGCATGCGCAGGATGGGACGGTTGGAGGCGGAACGCAGCACCCACTTCCAGTCGTCATCGTCGCTGGAATCCTTCAAAGGCGCCAGTTCGACCGCGTCGAACAGCGTGCCCAGCGTTACATTGACCACTACGCTGCTGCCGGCGCGCAGTCCCACACGCTGGCGTAACGCTGGCATAAAGTAGGGAGCCGAGACCCTGAGGCTGTAGCTTCCCGGCAGTAGTCCCGAAGCCGAGTAGAATCCGTAGGCGTCGGTAAACACCCGAAGGGTGCGGGCCGCCGAACTCAGGACTTCCACCATGGCACCCATCTGCGGGATCCCGTTCGCGGTGCGAACGTATCCCGAAATGGAACCTGGCCTTTCCCCAGCCCACACCGGAAGCGCCAGGCCAAACGCCATGACCAAATAGCCGAGCTTACGGAGCATGACTACCACCTCGAGGGAGACCAAGCCTTGGGTTTCTACTCGACGGCGAAGGTCGCCGACGGATCCACCGTTTGCTTGGAGATGTTGTCATTCACTTTGATTTGGATACGATACACACCCGGACTGAGATTGGCGGCTGAGAGACTTTTTTCCAAAGTCACTTGGTCGCCGACATTTCCCATGCTCTCCGTCGATTCGACGGTATGGACCACGGGTTTGTTGGTCGCCGCGTTGATCACGTCGTACTCGAACGTGGCTGACGGCTTGTGAGTCTTGTCGTCCACGCTGAGGTTATACACCTGCATCCAGAAATTTACTTTCTGGTCGCGCTTGAAGACCGCAGGCTTGCCATCGGCAGCCCCCACACGCGGCCGCACTTTCGTGGTGCCAATCACAAAGTTGCCCGTGCCCACATTCTTCACCGGCACCGGCTCCATCAGGTCGGCCACGATCAGCGAAGAATTCCCCAGCCGGTCCTCGGAGAACTCGGGGACGACGACACCTTTGCTCCAGGTTCCCATGCGGTCGCCGTTGACGTCCTTCAGCACGATGTCGACCCGATAGCGCCCCGGCCGCAGCGGCAAAGCCTTCCAATACACCTGAGAATTTTCCGCGGTCCGCGACAGCAGTTCCGCCGGGATATCCGCCTGCACCGTATTCTCGAACGTTTGGGCCGTCCGTCCGGCCAGCGTGGTCACCCGCCCGAAGATGTTGACCGTTCCGCGCTGCACCCCATCCTTCTCCACGAACGTGATATCGCGATTTTTCATCTGGATGGTGATCGGCACCAGCACGGTATCGCTGGTCACCCTTACGAAGTCCGCGCGCACGTCAAACGGCATCAGGTTGTAGCTCACCTTGTGGCTGACCACTTCCTCCAGGTCCTTGAACTTCACCGGCGGCGCCCCTTGCAGCTTGGTGAAGGTCTCCAACCGGTCAAACTCTTTGGTCTGCAGGTCAGCACTCATTGGCCCCGGTCCCAGGGTTTCAAGGCCACCCTGAAAACGCTGTGCTTGCGTGGCCATTCCCATCTGTTCATAAAGAGTCTGCCCGGCACCCGGTACCTTGGCCAGCGCATCTTTCTCTCCGCGATCGATGGTCATGTGATACTCACCGCACATGCAGGTGTCGACAAACTCAATCATGACTTCCTGGCCGATCCCCTCCAGGTAGCGGTACCGCCAGTCCTCGAAGGGAAAGGTGGACGTCTCCCCGCCGCCCTCTTCTATCGGACGCTCGTAAGTTCCTCCTGAAGGATGCGAGTCGATCTCATCCGGCTTTCCCCAGGTGATGTAAATACGGCCGCGGTCCGTCTTCCAACCCGGGACGCCGGCTGCAAAATGCTCGTTGGCGTATTCGATGCGCTGGTAGTGCTCTTCCTTGTATTCGTTCTCTTCACTGTCCGGATCGGGATTGCGGCGCGCCCAAAAAGCTTCGATGAACTGGTCGCGCTCTTCGTCGTTCGACAATTGCTTCCACACGGCGCGCTCTTCGTCCGAGATGATGTACACCACATCCTCGTCTAACCACTTCTTGTAAGTCTTGCCGATCTCCTGGTGCAGCGATTTGGCGTTCGCCCTTTTCTGCTTCTCGGTCAGCGGACGTTTCAGCGGATCGCTTTCCTGACTTCCCTGCCCCGGGGAAGCGTCTGGCTTGGCCTGATCAGCGGAATCTGAACTGCTGTTCTGCGTAACCGCGGAAACTTTGAGCCCTAAAATTACACACAACGCCAACGGAACCAGGAAGCGAAAATGCAAGCCTACCCGCATCATGATGGGCACCTCTCGAAGACACTAAGTGGTGTCAATTCTAAGTCTTTGGGAATTCCAAAGCAAGGCCAACCATGGCTTTGCACAAGATGGAATGCGTTCCCGCTAAGTCGAACCATTCAAAGCACCTTGCTCGCCAACAGCGCAGTCTGGCCAGCCGGTAGCGGTGGCCGATAAGTTCCCAAACCTTTATGTGCGCTGATTCCTCCGCGGAAACCGCCATTTCTCTCATCCGCCGAGCACGTTATAATTCAAGCTGGTTCGTTACAGCTTGGTGCTCGGATCGTAACCTGTAGGCAGCCGCTGGTCACTCGGAACTTTCGTACAGCCTGCTTCGTATCTGATGGCATGCACCCCGTCACCCAGGGGAACCAGGTGGTATGCATCGTCACCGCGCGGACTTGATCGAACGTGGCCGTGGACGTCGCTAACCAGGATCGGACAAACCAGGGATTGAGACAAATTTTCCGTTGCAATGGTGTGTCAGGGGGGCAATGAGCACTTGGAAGAAAATTGCAATCGGCGCCGGGGTGGCAGTTCTGCTTGCCGCCATCATCGGCTTTACGGTTTACCAGAGTCACAAGAATGTGGTCACGGTCCAGACCGGCGCGGTACGGCGCGAGGACTTGACCTCGATCGTGAGCGCTTCGGGTGAGATCAAGCCAAAAGTTTATGCCAACATCGGCGCCAACGCCTTCGGCAAGATTACCAAGCTGTACGTAAGAGAAGGCGACCACGTCAAGAAGGGGCAGTTGCTGGCGCAATTGGAAAACGTGCAGCCCACTGCTGACTTGAATGCCAGCCGGGCCTCGGTGGACGCCGCGGAGACCGATGCCGCCGCCGCCACAGCCGGCTTGAACACGGCCCTTGCCGATCTGAATCGGGCAAAGTCGGACGCGGAAAAGGCTCAGCTCGATTGGACGCGAACTCAGGGCTTGTACAAAGACGCTCTCATCGCCAAGTCGGACTACGACTCGCAAAGAGCAGCCTGGCAAACTGCGCAGGCCGGCCTGGCACAGGCGCAAGCCAAGGTCGCGCAAGCCAAGGCGCAAGAGGATTCCGCCGAGCGGCACATCGCGCTGAATCGGGCCAACCTGACCCACGCCGCCGACGTGTTGCAGAAAACCACCTATGCTGCGCCTTTCAACGGCATCATCACCAACCTGCCGGTGCGCGAGGGTGAGACAGTGGTGATCGGCATTCAGAACTCGCTCGGCAGCACGCTAATGACGATTGCCGACATGTCCGTCATTACCGCCGAGGTGGAGGTCGACGAAACGGATATCGTCAACGTGCAGATGGGGCAACCCGCCGAGGTCAGCATCGACGCCATCCCCAAGCAGACTTTCAAAGCCGTGGTCACGGAAATTGGCGACAACGCCATCGTCCGCTCCACGGGCGTATCCACTTCCCAGCAAACCACCGCCAGTCAGGAAGCTAAAGACTTTAAGGTGGTGGTCACTTTGGAGAATCCTCCGTCCGAGGTTCGTCCCGGATTGTCGGCTACCGCCAAGATCACCACTGCGTCGCGAAGCAATGTCGTGTCCATCCCCATTCAGGCGTTGACCATCCGGCGCAAGGCAGATCTGCAGGCGGCCAGCGGAGAAAAGGACTCGGTGCAGGCCGCCGCCCCGCAGAACGAGGCATCGAAAGACAGTAAAGAAGAAATCCAGGGCGTTTTCGTCATTCGGAATCGCAAGGCTGAATTTGTTCCCGTCGGTACCGGCATTGCCGGCACCACGGATATTGAAGTGCTGAGCGGGTTGAAGGAAGGCGACGAAGTCGTAACCGGCAGCTATAAAGTGTTGCGCACTTTACGTCCGGGCGCCAGCGTGAAGGTAAACAACTCAGCGCCCAAGGTAGAAGAAGAGAGTTCGTAGGAAACAGTGGTTGGCCGTTCGTCGACCGACGCCTAACCACGGGGGATGGAAGCCATCACCTTTCGCGGAATGTTACGTCCAATAGGGAGTCGGTCGGACTGGAGCGGGTAAGTGTCCCAACCGGACCTGGAGAAAAAAATGGCAACCACAGAGTTCCTCGGCGTTTCGCAACCGGCGGTGTCGGCGCCTACCGACGGCTGCATGATCGCCACACAGGACCTGTGGAAGACCTACGACATGGGCTCGGAACAGCAAGTGCATGCGTTGCGCGGCGTTAACTTGCGCATCGAGCGCAACGAATATGTTGCCATTATGGGACCCAGCGGCTCGGGAAAATCCACGTTGATGAACCTGATTGGCTGTCTGGATTCGCCCAGCAAAGGCCAGTATTGGCTGAACGGCCAATTGGTCAGCGAACTGGATGACGATGAACTGGCCCACATCCGCAATAAGGAAATCGGCTTTGTCTTCCAGACCTTCAACCTGCTGGCTCGGGCCACGGCGTTGCACAACGTGGAGCTGCCTCTGATCTACGCCGGCATGCCCGCCCAGGAACGCACCCAGCGCGCCAAGGAAGCCCTCAGTTCGGTCGGCATGGAGTCACGCATGACGCACAAGCCCAACGAGCTCTCCGGCGGCCAGCGGCAAAGAGTCGCCATCGCCCGCGCTCTGGTCAACCATCCCGCCATCATCCTGGCCGACGAGCCCACCGGCAACCTCGACTCCCAGACCGGCAACGAGATCATGGCCCTGCTCGATCGCCTGCAGGCGCAGGGCAACACCATCGTGCTGGTCACCCACGAAAAAGACATTGCCGAGTACGCTCACCGTGTCATCCACATCAAGGACGGCGCCATCGAGCGCGACGAGAGAATTGACAAGGGGAAGCCCAGCCGCGAGCCGCTAGCCTAAGCCGCGAAGTCGATCTCGCTCGACTTCGGGTGGTGCAGCACTTCAGTGCGTGAGAACTCATTTTCAGGAGAGCAGATGGAGTGCAGCTCTCTAACTTCAGCTCCGCAGGAGCGGAATATGTTAGCCCCGGACGAAGTCCGGGGGCCGAGTGGAGCAAGATCACGCGCCCGAAGGGCGCAAAACCAGTTCTCACCCTCACACTTCAGCGCTGCGACAACGGGAGTTTTCAGCGCCAGCTTTAGCCGCTGCGGCAAGACTGCGGTCAAAAACGTTTTCTCAGCAGCCTACTAAGCCGCGAAGTCGACCTCGATGGGCTCAATCAGCGGCATTAGCCAAGCCACCAATTTCTGATGCGCCGGATGCGGCCCATAGCCATCCAGCGACGTCTTGTCGGCAAACTTCATGGCTCCGCCCAACTCATATCCCTGTCCGCGCGGAGAAATGTTCCCCCCTACCCAGGTTTCGAGCAATCCGGGAATCTGCCCTTGCAGCTTGCGAATTTCGCTCATCACGCGTTCTTTCTGATCATCGGTCACGCCCGGCTTCCAGCGAAAAGCAAAAAGGTGAATGTACATGGATGAAGATCGCTCCCTTGGCGAGATCTGGGGTGGGTCGCTGAATCTCTCTCTCCCCATTCGTAACCGAGGTTGCCCGATCCTTGCGTTCTTTGCAAGCGGGGAAAGATCGGTCCAGGCGAACCAAGCTGGGTTCTAGCCAGAACCGGCAACCATCGTGCACTCTGCTGTTGTGAGTGCCGACCCGATGAATCCCGAAGACTCGCCTTTACCCGTCCGCTGGTCACCAACCCCGGGGCCGTCTCCCAAGTTCGTTCGAGTGGCGCACCTGCGCAAACTGCGGTCCTGCCAACAGGTCGCGGCGGTTTGCTTCCGGATTCGCAACGCTGGTATTGAGTTCCTGCTGGTGCAGACTCGCGGCAGCGGACGCTGGACCTTTCCCAAGGGTGGCGCCGAGCCCGGGTTGACCCTCGCTCAGGCCGCCGCCCTCGAAGCTTTCGAAGAAGCGGGAGTCCATGGCCGGATGGAAGAAGCTTCGTTTACCGGCTACGGTCGCCGCAAGCGCGGCGACACCCGGCAGAAATCCTCGCAGAGATCGTCCGAAAAAGACTTGGCCGTCAACGCCTATCTCTGTGAAGTCTCGCGGCTCAGCCCGCCGCAGGAGGCCAATCGAAATCCCACATGGTTTTCTGCCGAGAAAGCCAAGCGGCGTTTGCGGGAGGATCGCGCACCCGATGGCGGCGCCGAACTCGCTCGGGTCGTCGACCGCGCCGTAGCCCGCATCCGCCGATTGCGCGCCGCTGCCAGCCCTGCGCTCGATGCGCCACAACCCAGTGGTCCCAGACTCGATAAGCCGAGGCTCCTCGGACCTGGACAAGACGCGTTGCAAAAAGTGCGATTCATCAACGACGCCCGGCGAGCCGCAGTCACGGTGAGAGTCGCGGGAACGAACCAAAAGATCCGCTGAGGCCAGTTCTAGTACTCCGCCACTTCCTTCATCGCGCGGAACAGGTCATCCACCTGCGGAAGGATGGCGTCTTCCAGAATCGGCTGGTAGGCGACAAAGCTGTCCAGCGCCGCCACTCGCCGCACCGGCGCATCCAGGTTTTGGAACAGTTCGTCGGCAATGCGGGCTGCGATCTCGGCGCCGTAGCCCCAGCTCAGGGTGTCTTCATAGGCGACAATCGCACGGTTGGTTTTCTTCACCGATGCGGCAATCGTTTCCCAATCAAACGGATTCAGGCTGCGCAAATCGATGAGTTCGACTTTCACTCCGTGCTCGCGTTCCAGTTTCTGGGCCGCCTGTAGGGCTCGCGGCACTACGGCGCCATAGGTGATCACGGAAATGTCGGTCCCGGGATGCACGATCTTGGCCTTGCCGAACGGAATCATGTAATCCGGGCCGGGATAGGGCGCCCGGCCGAAGGTCTCGCGATACAGACGTTTGTGTTCCAGGAACAGCACGGGATCATCGCAGCGGATCGCCGTGCGCAGCAGGCCGGCGGCGTCCAGGGCGTTGGACGGGAACACCACCCGCAGCCCGGGAATATGCGTGAAGATGCTTTCTCCGCACTGGGAGTGGTAGATGGCGCCTCCGGTGAGGTATCCGCCAATCGGCACGCGCATCACGCACGGCGCAGAAAATCCATTGTTCGATCGCCAGCGGATCACCGGCAACTCATTACGCAACTGCATCATCGCCGGCCAGATATAGTCGAAAAACTGGATCTCGACCACCGGCTTCAAGCCGCGCGTCGCCATCCCGGTCGCCCGGCCAACGATGTTGGCTTCCGCAATCGCGGAGTTGAACACCCGCTCGGAGCCGAACTCCGCCTGCAGGCCGGCAGTCAGCTTGAATACACCGCCCTTGCCTTTCACCATTTTCTGCTTGAGGTATTGCTCGCGGCTGCAGTCGGCCACGTCTTCGCCAAAAATCACGATGCGCTCATCGCGCCGCATTTCGTCGCGCAGCGTCAGGTTGATCAGATCGGCCATGGTCTTGGCATGGGAGCTTTTCTTGCCGTCCGTCGCCGTCGTCTCCACCTGGGCCGCCGGATGTGTGTCAAACGCAGCCGAGGTGGGATCGACATCGGGCGAATAAATGTAGCGAGTCACGGTGTCGCGAGCCGGCGGGATGGCCTGCAGCGCGTGATCCACGGCCACTTGCAAGTCATCGTCCACCTGCTTCTCCAGCCGGTTGATTCCCTTTTCGTCGAGAATGCCCTCGCGAATCAGGGACAGCTGCAAACGCGGCACGGGATCGTGCGCTGCGTCGCGCTGGCGTTCGACATCGGGCCGGTAGAGCCGCTCGTCGTCCGAGAGCGAGTGCGAATACGGCCGGATCACATGCGCGTGAATAAACCCTGGCCCCTGCCCTGCGCGGCAATAAGCAACCGTGCGCTGGAAGGCGGCATAGCTGGCCACCAGGTCGGTGCCATCGATCTCTTCAAAATGGAAGTTGGGGAATCCGCTCACCAAGCGCGAGATGTTGCCGCCCGGCATCTGCACTTCCACCGGCACGGAGATGGCGTACTCGTTGTCCTCGACGAGAAAGATGAGCGGCAGCCGCCGGTTGGAGGCCGTATTCAGCGCCTCCCAGAACTCACCTTCGCTGCTGGCGCCTTCGCCCAAAGAAACGTAGGTGACTTCATCGCCGTGGCTGACCACGTCTTTGAACTGGCGATAGTCTCCGGTGGCTTTCGCGGCTGCCGCCGGATGCGCCGCTACGTAGCGCGGCACTTCGGCGCAGCCGACGGCCTGCAGAATCTGCGAGCCGGTCGGCGACGACCCAGTCACAATATTCAGCCGCGGATAACTCCAGTGCGAGGGCATCTGCCGCCCGCCGGAACTGGGATCATCGGCTGCGCCCACGCCTTGCAGCAGCATTTCATAAGGAGTCGCCCCCAAAGCCAGGCAGAGCGCCCGGTCTCGATAGTAGGGATAAAACCAATCGTAGCCGGCTTTCAGCGTGAACGCTGCCGCTACGCCCACGGCTTCATGCCCCGCGCCGGATATCTGGAAGAAGATTTTCTGCTGCCGCTTGAGCAGGATCTCGCGGTCATCCAGCCGCCGGGAGGTGTACGTCAGGCGATAGGCGTCGATAAGTTGCTGGCGAGTCAGGCCCTCGTAGGTCTGGCCCGCCTTGGGAAGGCTTCCGTTTGAAACTCCACCCGGCTTGGAATCCGCTTTCGTAGTCGCCATCCGGTGTCCTGGGGAGCCAAGAAGTGCAGGGTGCATTGTAAATCGAGAAAGGGGCTTGGGAATAGCAAAGAGGGAGCTATGGGGTATCAGTGGGGGCAGTCGCCGTTGGCCATTGGCCTTTAGCCTTTGGCCGTCCGGGTTTGTGCCGGGTCCGCCGGGCACCTGCCGGGCTAAGTGCCAATTGCCAAGTGCCAGTTTCGGGTGAGTGTTAAATGCTGAATGCTATCCTGAGAATGCATGATCCGCTTCCACCGCCAATTTGATCCGCAGGCCATCCAACTGCTGATCTTTGACCTGGACGGCACCCTGATCGACTCGCGTCTCGACCTGGTTCATTCCGTCAATGCCACGCTGCGGCACTTGGGGCGTCCGGAAATCTCCGACGATTTGATTGCCAGCTACGTGGGCGATGGCGCTCCCACGCTGATTCGCCGCGTCCTTGGTTCCGATGCCGACGACGAAGCGCTGGTGCGCGGCGGCCTGGAATTTTTTCTGGCCTATTACAAGGAGCACAAGCTGGACCACACCCGCGTATACGACGGCATGAAGGCCGCCCTGCTGGCGGTTCGCGACTCGCACAATGGCATGCCGCGGAAGATGGCGGTGCTCACCAACAAACCGGTGAATCCTTCGCGCGCCATCGTGGAGGCGCTGGGCTTGGCCGAATTTTTCGCCAGCGTCTATGGAGGCAACAGTTTTGCCACCAAAAAGCCCGATCCCGAGGGCGCGCAGGCCATCCTTCGTGAAACTGGCGCCCGTCCCGAACAGACCCTCATCGTTGGCGACTCGGCGGTGGACGTGGCCACCGGCCGCAATGCCGGGCTCTGGACTTGCGGCGTCACTTACGGCTTCGCGCCGCACACGCTGGAAGCGAACCCGCCGGATGTGCGAGTGGATTCGCCGCTGGAACTGGCGGAGATGTTCGCTGCGGTCAGCGAAGGAAAGTGATCTGGCTAACTACGCTCAGTCAACTGATTGCTCGAGAACTCTGCCGAGCCTCAGATCGTGTCCAGTGCGGTCGGGCCATCCACATGGACGACAGCACAGCGATGAAGAGGGGCAGCCATGAAAACCAAGTCCAGCAGAAGCCTATGAAACGCCAAAGAGCTAGTCCATACAATCCCATGACGAACCCGAATACAAAATCTTCTACAGCAAATATAAGCAAACCGACCAGTACTCCGCGAAGGAACCTTCGCAGGCTGAAGCTGCGAATTCCTGCGGAGTAGAAGATGATTCCGGTTGAAAGAAAAAGTAAATTGCTACCATAGTCATCAAGCACCCTTCCTGAAATCACTCGCTGAACAATGAGAAACACGAGAGCATGATTCTCTGCCAGCCAAACGAACAGACGCTGTGGCGCGGAGCGAACAACATACTCCCAAAAATAGGGAGCGACGAAAGTCCAAATCGCCGCGAATCCGAAAGTCCAGGCGACTACGTATCCGGCGGACGACCACTCCGCCCGCATTTCATTCGCGAAACCGGCAAAAATTGCACCCAGCACCTGACGCCAATACCATGCCACAGAGCGCCTGCGCTGGAACTCCTCTAACAGGTCGCCAGCGAGAGCTTCGTTCTTCTCTCCAAGCACCAGATGTTCCAGTAGCCAGCTTGCCGACGCGGGCGGCTGGGAAACTTTCATGCTCGCCCTCCCTCCAGTTCCGGCAAGCCTTGCCACAGGCGGATCAATGCCTGCCGCGTTTTTCGGACTTCACGTAAGCCTCGTGGCGTCAACTGGAAATACCGCTTGGCTCGGCCCCCGCGTTCAGGGGTTGGATCGCCGAGACTCGAAGCGACAAGACCCTTTTGTTCCAGCCGTTCCAGAGTAGCGTAGACGCTGCCCACAGCGACCTCGCGCCCGCCGTGCGCCTCGATCTCCCTGGAAATGGGGACGCCATAGGCGTTTTCTCCAATGCGAAGAAGCGCCAGCATTACCATCAACTCAAACTCTCCGAGATAGGCGCGCGTTGTCATTGTCTTGGTGTTATTGAATACGCCGCTCACCTGCTTACTTCGCGGCGTTGTTAACTTTTTCGTGAAGCAGCGTCTGGATCTCGCCTTCGAAGGCGCCTTTGTCCACCATACCAACATGCCAGTCGGCGACCTTGCCGTTGCGATCGATCAGCAATGTCACCGGCATCGAAGGGATGCCCCCGTATAACTTAGCCATGTCCGGGCTGCCAATGACGATCGGGTAGTTCAGCTTGTGCTCCGCCAGCCACGGCTTAACCGATTTCCAGCCGTCGTCGTCCATCGAAACTCCAATCGCAGATAGTCCACTACTCTTGTACTTGTCTTGGAACTCCACATACCACGGGATTTCAATCTTGCAGCCCGTGCACCAGGTCGCCCAGAAATCGAGCAAGACCACCTTCCCTTTGTAGGCGGATAAGTGAATTGGGGTACCGGCGGAATCGCTGAGACTAAAGTCGGGCGCGGGCTGGCGGGCGCCGGCTTCGGTAACGGCCGCAGGAGTCGGAGCGGGCAATGCGATGCAGATAGCAAGTAATGCAATTGTGAATGCAATCCCTGTAGACAAACGATGTTTCATCGGACCTCCTAAAAATGTTGCCGGCATCCGGCGTGCCGTGCTTTTATTTATTCACATATAGTGAATAAATAAAAATAAGTCAACTCGAAATATTTTCGGGCGGACTTGGCTCACCAGAAGACCGCCCCTACCTCAGTCATGCCGGTTATTGACTTGTTGGACAGCCAACAGGTGAAAGTCCCCTATGCGATAAACTGCTCTACCAACCCAATGAACCAAACCCATCTCGACTTTACTCCCGCTGAATTGCGCAAACTGCGCCGCCTCAAAGATCCCGATGGCATTCAACGCTATGTCGATGACCTGCCCTACCACCTGGCCGATACCGCCTGGTCACCGCGCGTAGTGCTGCGGGAAGGAACCGCGCACTGCCTGGAAGGAGCCATTTTCGCGGCCGCCGCGCTGCGGGCCAACGGCTTTCCGCCATTGATTTTGGATTTTGAAGCCGAACATGACACCGACCACGTCATGGCCGTTTACCGCATCAACGGGCACTGGGGCACGATTGCCAAGTCCAACTACACGGGATGCCGCTACCGCGAGCCAGTCTACCGGTCTCTTCGCGAACTGGCCATGAGCTACTTCAATATTTATTTCAATATGCGGCGGGCGCGAACCCTGCGGACTTTTTCGCGCCCCGTGAATCTCCGTCGCTTTGATGCCCAGGAATGGATGACCACGGAAAAGCCGGTCTGGTTCATCGTCAACTATCTGTTCGAGATTCATCACTACAAGCTCTTGCGGCCGGGCATGGTCAAGCACCTGCACCGGGTAGATGAGAGATTGTTCCGGGGGGAATGTGTCGGCAGAGTCGAGAAGGGCACACAAAAGAAAATGGTCAAGAAGTAGGGATGCACTACAATTTGTTCATGAGGCTGCGCTTCCTGCTCCTGTTTCTCATGCTGGCCTGGTTTGCTTCGGCGCAGACTGCTGTCGACATCACCGCCGAGCCTCACCATAAGCTGCTGCTGCAGAACGATCAGGTGCGGGTATTCTCGGTTACCCTCCGCCCGACGGAACAAGCGTTCGTACGGCATGAGCACAATTTCCTGTGGATCACTCTCGACGACGGCGAGCTGGTGATGTGGTCCGAAGGCGTTTCGCCGGTGCAGCATTACCTGTTCCCCCAGGGCGATGTGCGCTTTTATATGGGGGGGATATCCTTCGGCCTGCGCAATGACCGAAGCAGCGACTATCACGGTGTGATGGTCGAGTTTCTGAATCCGAAGGTCACCAGCTATAGCTATCAGTATCAAACGACTGGCTGGGGCTTCGGCAGCGGGGCCATCAGTCCCCCGGTCGATCCGCACGTCAAGTTCGTGGACGGAATGTCTCTGGGAGCGGCCAGCGCCTCCGATGTGCAGTTACTCGCCGGAGATTCGCTTCCTCCGCCGGAGAAAGAGGCTGCTGAACTGATCATTCCCGTCACCGCAATCGACCTGAAGCTGGCGGGCGACCGGCACATTCGCAAGTCGCCCGGGGAGGTGACATGGATGGACCCGGGACGGAAATCGGATCTGTTGAACGCCGGTGGCGGCCCCATCCGCTTTGTCGTGGTCGAACTGCTGACTCAACCTGCCAAATAGATCATCGACGCGGTCGTGTGCCGTATGAACACTTGTTTAAGATTGTCATTGCGAAGCGTAACGGCATCGCGCGAACAATCTGCTGTTTGGCTGGCCACCAGCAGATTCCTCGCCGATAAAACTGGCTCGGAATGACAACCGCTAAGAATGCATTCACCCATCTGCACCACCATCTACTCCTATATACTCCTTTCGCCTCGGCGTTCTCTGTTCTCATTGCCTGGCTCATTGTTTCACTCGGGTTCGTGTCTGGGCCGGCGCTGGCGCGGCGTGACCCAGCAACCGCGGCGTCGGGCATCGTCTCCGCCCCGAATCTTTCCCAGGATCAGATTCGCCAACTCATCACCCGAGCGGCGGAGCGTGATCTGGAAAACGACAAGCAGCAGCGCGACTACACCTACGTGGAACGCGAAGAAGAACGCAAACTGGATGGCCAGGGACAGATCAAATCCACCGCAGCAAAGACCTACGAGGTGATGGAATTGTATGGCGAGCAGGTGGAGCGCCTGATCGCCAAGGATGACAAGCCGCTCTCTGGAAAAGACGCTGCCAAGGAAGAGGAAAAAATCCAGAAGTTGTCCGACAAGCGCAAGAACGAGAGCGACGATCAGCGCAAGAAGCGTCTGGAAAAAGAGGAAAAAGATCGTGAACAGGGGCGCGAGTTTGTCAAAGAAATCAACGACGCTTACAACTTCCGTCTGGCCGGCATGGAGAACCTAGAGAACCGCGAGGCTTACGTGATCGATGCCGATCCGCGCGCCGGCTACGTACCGCATCTGAAAGAAGCCAGGATTCTTCCCAAATTTCGCTTTCGAGTGTGGATCGACAAGGATGATACCGAATGGGTGAAGCTGGACGCGGAGTGCATTGACACGGTTTCGCTGGGCTGGTTCATCGCGCGCATCCACAAGGGCTCGCGCGTGCTGATTGAGCAGACGCGAGTGAACAACGAAGTCTGGCTGCCGAAATCGGTGGCGCTCAAGCTCGACGCGCGCATCCTGCTCAAGGGATTCAACCTGGAAGAAGACGTCAGCTACCGCGATTACAAGAAATTCCGCACCGCTAGCAAGATTACACCGGCGGCAGAGGTTCCGAGGTAAGCTGCCCCAGGATGGCAAGCTTGCAGCGACCCTGATTCTTCCCACGTGTCATCCTGAACAGGCTTCAGCCTGTGAAGGACCCTACGGCAGCTTGCTCCGCCACTGCGGGCGCGAGGGTCGTCATGGTCCTGTCCACTTCCCTGCTTCTGTCCACTTCCCTGCCGGTCTCTCACGCTTCGTAAGGTCCTTCGCGGCTCAAAGCCGCTTCAGGATGACAAGCTTGCTGCCACTCCGATTCTTCCCACCATTTCATTTGCGGAACACTTGTCTCGAAAAATTCATCGTGGACAGACAAATTTTTTGCAGGGCTCTGACCGCCCGGTGACACCGGCATAATCGAGACTCCGTAACTTGAGATGGTGCTTCGCAGTCCAAACTTCGCAGTCCCAGGCTGCGGTCACGAAACGAAATCAGTCCACAAAAATTGGAGTACAGCCTTATGAAGAAAGAAACTCTCCCTTCTACTGTGTTAGCGGAGGCCGCTTCCTCAAGGCAGGAAGAATTCGGTTCTCCATTGCGGAGCGTCCAGCCGCGGCGCTCTTTTCTCAAGGGCATCGGCGTTGCCGGCGCGGCCCTGACCGCGGGAGCCTTGTTGGCAACCCAGGCGCAAGCCGACGATGATGACAGCGGCAGCCTGACCAAAGGCGATGCTGCCATCCTTCGTTTTCTCGCCGCAGCGGAAATCCTCGAAACCGATCTCTGGCTGCAATACAACGAACTCGGCGGAGTCCAGGACACGGAATTCGACACCTTCATCGGGGGCAACCCGCTGTACACCACCGCCCTGAAAGCCCTCGACAGTGACATGGATCAATATATCCACGACAACACCGACGACGAGATCAGTCACTTCATGTTTATCAACGCGTACCTGCAGTCGAAGGGCGCAGACCCCGTGGATCTGGGACCGTTTCGCAAGTTGCTAGGCAGCCAGGCGGACGGCGCTAACAAGTCAAGGAAGCGACTCACCAACCTCATGAACCTCAACGTGGACACCAGCTTCTGGACCCGCTACCGCAGCGACAGCGAGAATCCGGACCTAGATCCTAACTTCAAGTTTGCCCAGGCGGACGTGATCAGGAACCGGACCGCTATTCCACGCAACAACAACGACCTGGTGGGGCCTTCCACGGTGTTTGCCGGCGTCCCCGATCACCTTCTGGCGATCGCGTATACCGCGGGATTCCACTTCTGCTTCATTGAGCAAGGTGGCAGCAGCCTCTATCCTTCGCTGGCGCAGAGGGTCACTAGTCCGGAAGTCCTGCGCATCCTGCTCAGCATCGGACCCACGGAGACTTCGCACTTCCAAACCTGGCACGATAAGGCTGGCAATGCCTTGCCGGTGACCGACACGGATCCGATGACGGGATCGACGGTGAGCTTCAAGGATCTCACCAACGATATTCCGCAGCCGCAGTCGCTGCAGTCGAACCTAATTATGCCCGAACCCTGCCCGTTCCTCAGCTCTAAGTTCCCCAAGTGTTCGATCATTCGACCGACGAACACCAAGGGAGTTGCCATGGGAGCGGTCAGGGCGCTCACGGCGGATGGGCTCTTCTATGGCCAGTCGAACGAGTTTTTTGAAGCGCTGCGCGATCTGGCCGAGGATGCGGACGCGGCCCAGCGCGAGTCCTGAGCCATCGCAAATTGTCCTCCCCCTGCTGCTGCGCGGGCGCTGTGCCAAGAGTTGGCGGTGACAAGCGCCCGCATTTTTCAGACGCACACCAACATTTTCTGCGTGCCGTACAGGAGCACTTATGTTTGAAGGATTGTTTCAGCCCATGCATCTGCTGGTGATCTTTGGGATTGCGCTGCTGGTCTTTGGCCCTAAGAAGCTGCCCGAGCTGGGCAAAGGAATTGGCGAAGGGATTCGCGGGTTCAAAGCAGCCATGAATCCGCCAGCGTTAAATCCGAGAGAGGAAGAGAAAACCGCGGACACCAGCATCGCCAGCGAGCGCAGCTGAATGAGGAGTGACTCGTGGGAACTGAACTACTGCTTGGCGTGGCGCTGGGGTTCGTGATCTTGGGTCCCAAGCGCATGCACACTATGTTGGCACAGGTGATGCGGGCGAAAACTGAATTTGACCGAGCGAGACGAAGCATCACGTCTCAGCTGGCGGCGGAATTCGAAACCGCTGCCCGGCAGAAGTCGTCAGGCTCCGGTCCGCAGTCGCCGGGCAGCGACCAGTAAACGCTCGCGGGCGAGCTAGCGGCCGGCCTTCTCCGCTACGGCCTTCTCCGCTACTTCCAGGCGGGTGTCGGCGCGTTGTTTGGCAGCCTGAGCGCGACTGTAGTCCACTTCCGGGGCGCCACTCTTGAGCCGGTCTTCGGCCCGCTGTTTGGCTTTTCGCGCACGCGCGGCGTCGATCTCATCGCGACGTTCGCAGGTCTCGGCCAGGATGGTCACCTTCTCCGGCAACACCTCGGCGAATCCCCAGGCCACGGCCAGCCGGTGGGTATTGCCGCCGGCGCGGTAAGTAATCTCGCCGATGGCCAGTTCGGTGACCAGCGGAGCATGGCCGGGCAGGATACCGAGATATCCGCTCTTGCCGGGAATTTGCATTTCCTCGGCGGCATCGCGCACCACCATCTTCTCCGGGGTAACGATTTCGAGTTGGAAAGTGTCGGGCATTGGTTTTTGGCTATTGGCTATTGGCTATTGGCTGTTAGCTATCAGCCTTTAGCCGTTGGCCGCTGGCTAGTGTTTTGGCCAATGGCTAAAGGCCAACGGCCAATAGCTTCTCTACGCTGCCGCCTTCATCTTTTCGGCCCCTTCCAGCACTTCGTCAATCGTGCCTTTCATGTAGAAGGCCTGCTCGGGAATCTCGTCGTGTTTGCCCTCGACAATTTCCTTGAAGCCTTTCACCGTGTCGGCGACCTTCACATACCGTCCGGCGGACCCGGTGAACTGCTCGGCCACGTGAAAGGGCTGCGAGAGGAATCGCTGAATCTTGCGGGCGCGTGCCACGGTCAGCTTCTGGTCCTCGCTTAGTTCGTCGATACCCAGAATCGCAATGATGTCCTGCAGGTCTTTGTAGGTCTGCAGAATTTTCTTGACCGATTGCGCGACGTCGTAATGTTCCTGGCCGACGATGCGCGCATCGAGAATACGCGAGCTCGAAGCCAGCGGGTCGATCGCCGGATAGATTCCGATTTCGGTCAAGGCTCGGGAGAGCACCGTGATCGCGTCCAGGTGCGCGAACGTGGTTGCGGGCGCGGGATCGGTAAGATCGTCGGCGGGAACGTAAATCGCTTGCACCGAAGTGACCGAACCCTTCTTGGTGGAAGTGATGCGCTCCTGCAGTTCGCCCATTTCCGTTGCCAGATTGGGCTGGTAACCGACGGCGCTGGGCATGCGGCCGAGCAGCGCGGAGACTTCCGAACCGGCCTGGGTGAAACGGAAAATGTTGTCGATGAACAGCAGCGTGTCAGCGCCTTCGACATCGCGGAAATATTCGGCGACGGTGAGCGCGGATAACGCCACGCGCAGACGGGCTCCGGGCGGCTCCGTCATCTGGCCATAGATGAGCGCGGCTTTGGATTTCTCCGGAACCCCTGGCGTGATGACGCCGGACTCGGTCATTTCCAGCCACAGGTCGTTGCCTTCGCGAGTGCGCTCGCCGACGCCGGCAAACACGGAGAAGCCGCCGTGCTGCTTGGCGACGTTGTTGATCAGCTCCATGATGACGACGGTTTTGCCGACGCCGGCGCCGCCGAACAAGCCGATCTTGCCGCCTTTGAGGAAGGGTTGGATGAGATCGACGACCTTGACGCCGGTTTCGAACATTTCGGCGGAGGTGGCCTGCTCGTCGAAGAGCGGCGCGGGCCGGTGGATGGGAAGTTTCTTGGTGTGCTGGATGGGCCCGAGGGCATCGACCGGCTCGCCGATGACGTTCATGACTCGGCCCAGTGTGCCGCGGCCAACTGGCACGGAGATCGGACCGCCCTGGTCGATGACCTTCATGCCGCGCACCATGCCATCCGTGGCCTGCATAGCTACGCAGCGCACGCGCCC
>Ga0209415_10006526_pt1 | contig 20693 bp, 12 predicted proteins | sample PeaSoiSIISIP2007_FD_187696 | JGI IMG/M metagenome (GOLD analysis project Ga0209415, IMG submission 187696) | Peat soil microbial communities from Weissenstadt, Germany - SII-SIP-2007 (SPAdes) (version 2) | ecosystem: Environmental > Terrestrial > Soil > Wetlands > Peat | place: Germany...
CGCCCTGCCGTAACGTAACACAGGCATTCTTGCCTGTGTTCTTGCCATGCCCGCCCAATCCATCTCTCTCAGCGGATACCGCCGGGCTCTGCGTTTCATCGTCCCCTACTGGCCGCGTCTCACGCTGATCCTTCTGGCCGGCATCGCCGCCACCGCTTTCGGCCTCGTGCAGCCCTACATCTCGAAGCTGCTGATCGACGATGCCCTGCTCAAGCGCAACCTTCGCATGCTGGTCATCGTCAGCGGCCTGATGTTCGGCGTCACGGTACTGGGATTCGCGCTCAACATTTTTTCGAGTTACCACTACGTGCGTGTTTCCGCTTCCATCCTTTTCGATATGCGGCTGGCGCTTTACCGCCATCTGCAAACGCTCTCGCCGCGCTTCTGGGCGAGCACCAAGATGGGAGACGTTGTCTCGCGCATCAACAACGATATCGCCGAAGTGCAGCGGGTCTCGGCCGACAGCCTCTTGAGCGTTCTTTCCAACATCGTGTTTCTGGTCGGCAGCGCCGCCATCATGGTCTCGCTCAGCTCGCGGCTGTTTCTCATCAGCATCGCCGCGGTTCCGGTCAGTCTCTGGGCGCTGACGCATTACCAGCAGCGCCTCGCCGGCCGCGTCCGCAAAGTCCGCGAGCGCAGCTCCGATATCGGCAGCTTCCTGCTCGAAACCCTGCTGGGCATGCGTCTGGTCGTTTCGTCCAACGCCGAGGCGCGCGAAGTCGAACGCTTCCGCGCCCGCAACCAGGGATTTCTCGACGCCTTGATGAGCATGCAGTTGACCTCGTTTCTCGCCGGCGCGGTTCCCGGCACGGTGCTGACCGCATCCACCGCCGCCATCTTCCTCTACGGCGGAAAGCTGGTGATCGATCGCCAGATCACTACCGGCTCGCTGATCGCGCTGATGGCTTACCACATGCGCCTGCTCGCCCCGGTGCAGAACCTGATGGGCCTTTACACCAACCTGGTCTCCGGCGGCGTTTCGCTCTCGCGCGTCTGGGAGCTGTTCGATGTCCCCGTGGAGATCGCCGAGCGCCCCGGCGCGGTCCACCTCAACAACTCGCGCGGCGAAATCGAGTTCGACCACGTGTCCTTCCGCCACGGCGGCAACACCGTGCTCAGCGAGCTTTCCTTCCGCGTGGCGCCGGGCACCATCTGCGCCATCCTCGGCCCCAGCGGCGCAGGCAAATCCACGGTCGCCGATTTACTCGTGCGCTTCTACGACCCCGATGGCGGCGCCATCCGCTTCGACGGCCACGATCTCCGCGATCTCACGCTCTCGAGCCTCCGCCATTCCGTCGTCCTGCTCGATCAATCGCCGTACCTCTACCAGGCCAGCGTCCGCGAGAACATGCTTTACGGCCGCCCCGAAGCTACCGACGACGAGATCCGCGAAGCCGCCCGCGCCGCCGCCATTCACGAACGCGTGCTGGCCCTGCCCGAGGGCTACGACACCATCATCGCCGAGCGCGGCCAGACGCTGAGCGCCGGAGAGCGCCAGCGCATCGCCCTGGCGCGCGCGATTCTCGCCAATCCCAGGGTGCTGGTTCTCGATGAGCCCACCTCGGCGCTCGACGAAGCCAACGAGCGCGCGATCGCCGAGACGCTGGTCCGGGTGGCCGCGGGCCGCACCGCGATTCTCATCACCCATCGGCCGTCGCTGGCGCGCATCGCGCATCAAACCGTGGTCCTCAGCTCAAATCCGTCGAGCTGAAACCGGAACCGCGGATCATCCCCGCACCAGGCAATCCCCTTCTCGATCAGGTCCAGTTCCGCCCGCCACCAGTCGCCCGCTCCGCCGGTCGCGTAGAACCCCCGGCAGACTTGCAGGTGCCGCCGGAATCCCGCGACCAGCCGCGCCCGATAGTGCGCCAGCAACTCATCGGCATTCGCGCTCTGGGCCGCCGCGCGAATCACGGCCGACGCCAGGATCGCTTCCCGAATCGCGTGCCCGGTGCCATCCCCGCACAGCGGATCGAAGGCCAGCGCCGCGGTCCCTCCGCACAGCCATCCCGGGCCGCACAGCGGATCCGCGATTCTCGGGTAGGCGGGGAACTCCGCGCCCGCTCGGCCGTATCCTCGGATCTGCTCCGCGATCAGCCGGCTGTCCCCCAGCAGCGCCTCCGGCGATCCGCCCACCGCCAGCAGCCAGCCCGGAATCAGGAACAGCCATCCGTTCGCGAGCGACTCGATCCAGCACGATGACGCGTCGCTCCCATCCTTCAATTCGACCGGAACTGCCGAGGCCCGGCGCGTGCCGAAGTGATGCTCCAGCGACCCTGCGGGCAGCGGCCGGGAAGCATAGAATGTCCACTCCGCGGCGTTGGTGTCAGGCTCCGGAAGCTTCGGCCGCAGCCGCTCCGCGAGCGCTTCTTCGGAAATCACGACCGCGAAATGGGGAACCGTGATCGTCTTCGCATCCGGTCCCCAAGCCACCACGCGCCTCTCGATTCTCGGCAGCCCGCGCAGCCAGTCTGTCTCGCCGAAGACATCGTGGATCAGCGTCTGGGTGGTTCCGCCCAGCAGGATCGCGGGCAGCCGCGGGCGATCGGTCTCTTCGACAGCCACTCCGAATCCGGCCGTGCCCAGCAACTGCGCGCAGCTACTGGCCGCGACTCCCTGCCCGCAGATGCGAACGCTCCCCATGCCCTTGGATTGTAGCGCCCGCGGCCGGATGGAATGGCGCTACGCTCAAGTGTCATGCCCAAGCTTCTGCTGATCACCGCCTCTTCCCCGGAGATTCGGAGGGTGAGGCGGGTGCGGGTTCTCAACTTTCAGCAGATCACGATGCCGTATCTTGCCTCCAGGGTTCCCCAGGGCTGGGAGGTCGTTCACGTTGACGAAGAGGCTGAAGAGATCGATTGGACCATCGACGCAGACCTGGTTGGAATCACATTTCATACGCCCAGCGCTTTTCATGCCTACGAGATTGCCGGGCGTTTCCGGTCGCGGGGAATCTGTGTGGTGATTGGCGGTCCGCATGTAACCCTGCTGCCCGAAGAGGCCGCTCAATACGCCGATGTGATCTTCATCGGAGAAGCGGAAGGCTTGTGGGAAGAATTCCTGAAGAGCTTTGTAGCAGGATCGTACCTCGGTTCCTATCGGCAAACCGGCGCGCCGTGCCTGGAAAATGTTCCCCATGCCCGCAAGGAATTATTTCACCGGCGCGACCATTCCAATGGAGTGCTATTTGCGACCCGGGGATGTCCCCGGCAATGCGATTTCTGCACCATTTCCGTGATGTACCGCCATACGGTGCGGAAGCGTCCGATAGCCGAGGTTGCGGCGGAATATGCCTCTTTCCGGGGAACCGTAATCATCTTTTGGGACGATAATATTGCCGGAGACATGGAGTATGCCAAGGGATTATTTCGGGCCATCGCTCCCCATCGAAAATGGTGGAGCAGCCAGGCAAGCATTCACGCGGGCCGGGACGATGACTTCCTGGAGGCCGCGGCTGAGAGCGGATGCAAGCAGTTGTTCCTGGGGTTCGAGTCCATCTCGCAGCAAAGCCTGGCTGAAGTGAATAAGGGGTTCAACCGCGCGGAGGAATACTTACCGATAATTGAACGCATCCATGCGCATGGGATTGCCGTACAAGCGGGAATTGTTTTTGGATTCGATCACGATACACCGGAGATCTTCAAGGACACCATCGATTTCCTGGAAAGCGCGGGGGTCCAGAACGCGACTTTCAACATACTGACACCATTCCCCGGCACGCCGCTGTTTCAGAGGATGGAAGCCGAAGGACGCATCCTGACGCGGGACTGGCGCAAATACAATAGTCGTGACGATGTGGTTTATCGGCCCAAACGGATGAGCGCCGCAGAGCTGTTGGGCGGCTTTCGGTATGCGAACGCGCGTTTTTATTCTCTGCGCAGTACGGCAAAACGATTGTCGCGGTCGTCGGTTCAATGGTGGTGGACGCTGCCGCTGAATCTGGCGTACGCTTACCAGTGGCGAAGGAGACGTGCATGAAGGTGGATTGGCGCGTGGTGGCATTGGCGGCCGGCGCGGCGGCGATGGCCGGATGGGCGGCGAGCCGTCCGGAAGAGATTCTGTTCGAGCGGCGGATGATCGATCCGGGGGCGAGCGAGACGGCCGCGGTGGCGGACATCAATGGAGACGGCAAACTGGACATCGTTTCGGGAGAGTACTGGTATGAGGCGCCGGGCTGGACGCGGCACCGCTTCCGCCAGATCGATTACACCAACAACTACGTGGACGATTTCAGCGACCTGCCGCTGGACGTGAATGGCGACGGGCGCACGGACATCGTGAGCTGCTCGTGGTTCAGCAAGCGGATCTGGTGGAGCGAGAACCCCGGAAAGGCCGGCGGGATGTGGAAGGACCACGCCATCGAGACCCGCTTCAACGTGGAGTTTGCGTTTCTGGTGGATCTCGACAACGATGGCAAGGCGCGGGAACTGCTGCCGGAGTTCGGCAACAAAGAGGCGCCGCTCACGTGGTACGAAGTGCGGAACGGCGAGTTCGTCGCGCACGTGGTGGCGGACCATTCGTTCGGGCACGGCATCGGCGCGGGCGACATCAACGGCGACGGCCGTAACGACATCATCACCCCGTCCGGATGGTTCGAAGCGCCGCCCGAACCGCGCTCGGGGACCTGGAAATTTCACGGCGATTTCCAGTTGGGCGAGACCGGCTTCATCCATGTGCTGGACGTGAACGGAGACGGACGGCCGGACATCGTGACCTCGCTGGCGCATAACTACGGGATCTTCTGGATGGAGCAGACGGCGCAGGGGACGTGGACCAAGCACGTGATCGACGACAGTTGGTCGCAACCTCACGCGCTGACGGTAGCGGACCTGAACGGCGACGGGAAGCCGGACCTGGTGACCGGGAAGCGGTACATGGCGCACAACGGGCGCGACCCCGGGGAGCGCGAGCCGCTGGGAGTGTATTGGTACGAGTACTTCAAGACGCCGGCGGGCGGGATCGAGTGGGCGAAACACGTGATCGACTACAGTTCGCGGGCGGGCGGGGGCATGCAGGTGGTGGTGGCGCGCCTCGAAGGGCTGCCTTACCCGGACGTGGTGGTGGGCGGCAAGTCAGGACTGTTTTTGTTTCGAAGAGCCGGTTTGAAGCGCAAAGGCAGCGGCGCGGCACCAAACAGCACAGGAACTGATCGCGCCGCGGCCGTTTTGCGCGAGATTCAAAAGGCCGGCGGAAAGTGAGGACGCAAATGGAATCCATCGGCGGAGGGCAAGACCGGCGGCGCTTTCTCCAGGCTGCGGGAGGAGCGCTGCTTCTCAAGCCACAAACCGTATTCGGCTACCAGGCCAACTCCCGGGTGGAGATTGGATTGGTGGGCTGTGGGGGACGCGGCAACTGGATCGCGCCATTCTTTCCGGAGCACGCGGGAGCGCGCGTCGTCGCGCTGGCCGACGTGATCCGGAAGAACCTCGACGCCACGCGCGAAAAGCACAAAGTGGATGGCAATCGCGCTTATTGGGGGCCGGACGCATACCGTGAACTGGCCGAGTCGAAGCTGGATGCAGTGGTAATCGAGACGCCGCCCTACTACCATCCGATGCACGCGGCGGCGGCGGTGGCGGCCGGGAGGCACGTCTTCTGCGCCAAGCCGATCGCCGTGGATGTGCCGGACAGCAAGAGCTTTCTGGCGTCCGGACAGAAGGCAGCGAGCAAGGGGCTGAGCTTCTGGGTCGATTTCCAGACGCGCGCCCGGCCTGTGTTTCAAGAAGTGGTGGAGCGCATCCAGCGGGGAGACATCGGCACGGTCGCCATGGCCCAGGTCTTTTACTACGCCAACCGGCCGTGGGTGGACAAATCCACTCCCGACATGGAGCCGGGACAGAAGCGGATGGTGAACTGGATCGGCGACCGCGTGATCAGCGGCGACATCATCGTGGAGCAGAACATCCACGTGATCGATATGGCGAACTGGTACCTGGGCGGCCACCCGGTAAAGGCCGCGGGAACCGGAGGACGGACCAGTTGGGCGGGGACCAAGAGCGACACCGGCGACGCGTGGGACCACTTCGCGGTGAACTTCTGGTATCCGAACGATGTCCAGGCCACCTTCAGCTCGCACCAGCTCACCGGCAGGTTCTCGGACCTGTGTGTGCGCTGCTTCGGCGTGAAGGGCTGCGCGGACACGCATTACGGCGGGCTGGTCCGGGTGGCCAGCGACCAGGCCGACAGGAACTGGACCGGCGCGGAAAAGGACGATACCTTCACCGGCGGCTGCATCACCAATATCAAGAACTTCATCGAGAGCATCCGTGCCGGGAAGCCTGTCAACAATGCGTCCACTGCGGTGGAGAGCAATCTGACCGGCATTCTCGGCCGGATGGCGGCGTATCGGAGCGGTACAGTGACCTGGGCGGAGATGATGCAGTCTTCGGAGAAGTGGGAAGCGGCTTTGAGGCTCAAGTGGTAAGGACACAAATGGAATCTATCAGCAGACGCCAGGCGATCGCCGGTTTGGCTACCGGGTTGACGATCGCGAAGCCGGAGACGGCTTTCAGTTACCAGGCGAACTCGGCAGTGACTTTTGGAGTGATTGGGACGGGTGGGCGCGGCGTGTATGTGGGCACGCACATGGCGCACGTGGCCGGCACGAAGCTGGCGGCCATCTGCGACATCTATCCGGACCGGATCGACAACGGCAAGACCAAGATTCCGGGCGGGCAGGGTGCGCGGGTCTACCGTAATTATCACGACCTGCTGGCGCAGGCGGATATCGACGCGGTGCTGATCACGACGCCGGTGTACCTGCATCCGGAGCATTTCGAAGCGGCGGTGGCGGCGCGCAAGCATATCTATTGCGAGAAGCCGGCAGGGGCCGGCGTAGCGGGGGTGAAGCGGCTCCTCAAGGCATCGGCGCAGGCGGACGCGAAGAAGACCATTCAGTTCGGATTCCAGCAGCGGTTCAGCCCGGAGTATCTGACCGCGATGGAACTCTATAAGTCGGGTAAGATCGGCGAAATGAAGATGATGATGAGTTGCTGGGTGCTGGGGAGCACGCCGCCGAAGAGTTTCAAGCCGCCCAACCTTTCGCCCGAGGACGAGAAGATCCGGCTGTGGGGTCAGTGGATGGCGCAATCGGGCGGGGTCATCGTGGAGCAGGACTGCCACGGCGTGGATATGCTCAACTGGTTCGCCGGAGACGGGCATCCGGTGAGCGCGCGGGGCACCGGTGGCCTGCGCTACCCGCTGGTGTACGGGGACCAGGATTCGGACCACCACGACATCACTTACTATTATCCGAACGGTGTGGAAGGCTGGCTGATCAGCATCAAGCACACCGCCGGATTTCGCGATGTGAGGGAGCAGTTTTACGGATCGGCGGGGATGCTGGAGACGGCCCGGACTTACTACCGGCTGCACGGCCCGATCGCCAACTCACCCTATAAAAATGCGGACGATTTGACGGATTCCAGCCTGATCGAGCGGCGCATGTCGACGCGCGAGATTACCATCGATGCGGTGGAGGCATTCTTCGCGAGCGTCCGCGAAGGCAAGCCCTACAACATGGCGCCGATTGCGGCCAACGCGACGTTCACATCGATCCTGGGACGCATGGCGTATCAGCAGAAGCGCGAAGTGAGTTGGGACGAGATGATGCGGACGGCGTGAGGGATCTACTGAACAGACCAGGTTCCCATCGCCTGCCAGCCCGTGTTATTCCCGTCCGCGGTGTCGCGGCCCGCCACATAGATCACGCGATTTCCGGCGAACGCTGCCTTGAAGGTGATGTTCAGGGCCAGCGTCAGCGTGTTCCCGGAGGCCGTTACCGCGGGTCCCGTTACACCCACCTGGCACTGACTGTTTTGGATACTGCCCGGGCTGCCGTTCAGCGCCATGGTTCCGGCAAACGACGAGCCCCCGTCACCCGCATCATCCACCAGGTACAGCGTCCTGGTAGAGACGGCATAGGCAAGATAGCACGCCTGGCGCCCATCGAGGGAGCCGTTGACGAGCACATTCACGATCCCCAAGTCTCCCGCTCCTTTGCTGTCCGTCAAAGTGAAAGTGAACTGGCCCGACAACCCCGTACCGCGCGCCGGGATCGTGCCGGTGACGGCGATGGTTCCCGCCGGGGGCGTTGTGGAAGGCACCTGCCATACACCCATCGCCTGCCAGTTGGAGTTACCGGTACCCAAGTCGCGCGCCGCCACGTAGGTGATCTTATCTCCACAGAAGCCGGCCTGAAACGCGATGTTCAATGTCAGAGACAGAGTGGTGCCGTTGCCAACCGCGGACGTCAGGCCGACCGTGCACTGGCTGTTCCGGATGGTGCTGGTGTTGCCCAGCGCCACCGAACCGGCGTACGGTCCACCGGCATCTCCGCCATCATCCACCAGGTAGAGCGTAGAGGACGGCACCGAGTAGGCCAGGTAGCAGGCATGCCTTCCATCCAGGGAACTGTTGATCAGCACATTCACTACTCCCAGATACTGATACCCCGCCGGATGCGAAAACTGGAAGGTGAAGCTCTGCGAGCTTGCCGATCCCGATGGCGGCGAGCCGCCACCCACCGACGGCGTGCCGGTGAGCAGCAGGAAACTGCTGCTCGACCGGCTGGCCAGCAGATCCAGATTCACTGCATCGCTCGCGGCGCTCGCCGGGTTTTCGATCACCGTTCCGGTAAACGACGGGTCCACTTGGGCAACGATGGTCACGGTTCCGCCCTGGTGCGGCCCCAACGTCCCGTAGTTCACCTGGTACTGATTGCCCGATGCGGAGCAGTTCTCGCCTCCCGTAGCCGTACAACTGACCGGATTCAGTCCTGAGGGAAGGATATCGCGCACCACTACATTAGTCGCGGTTTGCGAGGGATCGGACACGTCATTCTCCACAGAAGTGGTGAAGGTCACATGCGATCCCGGAGTCACTGGCCCGGGGGCCTTGACCGCGGGCGCCGGGTCACCCGCTGTCACTGACGTGCCAACCCGCAAGTTAGTCAGTCTCTGCGGCGCCGAGAAGTCCCGGTACCGCGGCACGGGGGCGGTCGCACTGGCTACCCCGACATCGCTCACCGGCGCCAGGCTGCCCGACACCTGCATCTGACTCAGATCGCCGGCCGCGGCATTCACTACCAGCAAGGGAAGAGTCAATGTCTCCACCTTCGTGGCATCGGCCGCCGTTACCAGCCATGTTGCCGTGGCGGCCCCGCCGGTCACGGTCAGTAGTTGATAGGTTCCGCCGGCAAAAGCGCTGCCCGCCACCGGCGACCCGCCCGAGCCGCTAGAGTCCGCCGAGTACAACTGGGCCCGCGAAGGGCCCTCATTGGGATAGACCGGCGCATACACCTGCACGGTCGCGGGCACGTTGGTGAGCACCATGCGCAAGCGCGTGGCGTTCGCTTGAAACGCCGCTGCCGCAGCCTCCTGAAACACCAGCGGGATGAGAGTCTGCCCCGCGCCGGTACCCGCGACTGCCGGATTCCCGGTGAACACCAGGGTCGGACCGGTGTTGGCCATGGTCTGGAGCGCTCCGCTGACCGGCACCTCCGCCTCGGAGCCGACCATCACCTGCCCGGTAATCGCTGTCGGCTGTGGATTCCCCGGGTTTGCGGCGGCCCCTTGAGTCAGAAGCAGAGTCGCATCGGCACGTACCTTGGAGACCCGCACGGCCGCGACGCCATTGCCCGATGGCGCGATAGCAAGTCCCGCCCAGGTCAGGGAATTGTAACCGGCCAGTACGCCATTCTGCGGGCTGCCCCCATTCACAGTCAGTACGGCATCGGTGGCGCCGTTCGCCAGCGCGTTGGTCACGTTAGTGTTGAGCGTCAACGTGATGTCCGTCTGGATCGTGCCGGTCAGCCCGCTGCAAGTCAGGAGATAGTCTCCCAGGACTTCGGTCCGGCCTTCGAGGGCCACTTGCGCCACGGAAGGAACACTGCCCGTGCAAGTCAGAGTATCGGCCGTCCCGGACTGCCTGATCGCCAACGTCTGATAGGCGACGGTAATGGTTCCGGACCGCGGCTCGGTCGACGGGTTTGGCGCGACCGTGTAGTTCATGAAACCGTTGCCCGCGCCGCCGCTACCCCCGGATGTGATGGTCACCCACGGGACGGTGCTGACCGCGGTCCAACTGCAGCCTCCCGGCCCGCCTGCCGGCGCGCGCACGAGTGTGGTCCCGATGCCCCCGCCGGACGGGAATGCCTGGCTGGTGTCGTCGAGCGAGTACAAACACGAGCCGGTCGCCAGAGTCATGCGCCCGATACTGGAGGAGTGCTCGGTGAACCAGATCGCGCCGTCGGGCCCTGCGGCGATGCCCATGGGACTGCTGGAGCTGGGGATAGAGTACTCGGTAATCGCGCCAGCGGTGGTAATCCGCCCGATTTTGGCGCCGGTTTGCTCGGTAAACCACAGAGCGCCATCCGGGCCAGCGGCGATCCCCTGAGGGTAGCTGGCGGGCGTCGGGAGTGCGTACTCCCGGATCGTCCCAGCGGTGGTGATCCGTCCAATATTATTGGTCTCCAACTCGACAAACCATAGAGCGCCATCGGGGCCCAGGACGATGTCCGTGGGCTCGCCGCCGCGGGTCGGAATGAAGTACTCGGTGATTGCGCCGGCGGTCGTAATCCGTCCAATCTGACTGACATTGTACTCGGTAAACCACAGTGCGCCATCGGGTCCGATCGTGATCCCGGATGGGCGGCTGCCAGCCGTGGGAACGGGGTACTCGGTGATGGCCCCGGCAGTGGTGATCCGTCCAATTTTGTTGGCGTTAGGCTCGGTAAACCACAGTGCGCCGTCCGGCCCCGCGGCAATCCCCTCGGAGCCGGTCAAACTTGCCGGTAGGGGATACTCGGTGAGCGCCCCGTCCATGGTGATTCGTCCGATCTTGTTCCCGAGCGGGTCCTCGGTGAACCACATCGCGCCGTCCGGGCCAGTGGTGATGTTCTGGGTGCTGAGTCCTCCGGAGGTGGAGTATTCGGTGATCACTCCGGCAGTGCTGACCCGCCCGACCTTACGGGCGTTGAACTCGGTAAACCATAGCGCGCCATCGGGTCCGGTTGTGATGGATATCGGGAAGATGGGGCTGTTGGGCCCGTGGACGGGGTACTCGCTGAAACTGAACTGCTGCGTCGCCCCGCTGAAATTCGCCTGGACACTATGCGGCGCGTTCATCACCAGCGACTGCGGATTGGCGGCCCCGGCCATGTCGCTGCTCCAGTTGGAGAATTGAAAAAGTGAGTAGTCCATGGCCGTTAGTTGCACCGAGGTGCCGGCGTTGTAGTATCCATCGGGTGAGGCAGGATTAAACGTAATGTAACCGGCGGCTGACGGAGCGACGGTGGTCGTGAGAAGGCACTGCGGGGTCATCGCGGCTGTATACACCGCCGGAGTGGATGGGACCGTAATGTTGTGGGCCAGCGCTCCGCCGTCGCTCCAACCGGCAAAGACATAGCGTGTTCCAGTGGCGCCAGGTTGAGGTGAGGGAACTCCGATCGAGTGAGTCTCACCGGCAGCCCAATTAAACGATACCGACCCGGCGTAGCTGAGGCCGTCCACGGTAAACGTCCGCAATGTCTGGGTGGTGTTCACCATCACGTTCCCCGAAGTGATCAACGCGCGCGCAATCTTGGACGGGTAGCTCTCGGTAAACCAGAGCGCGCCGTCGGGCCCCGTCACGAGGCTGCCGGATCCCCGCGAGGCAGGGATTGGGTACTCGGTAATCAGCCCCCCGGTGGTGATCCTTCCGAGTCCGGTGTTTTCGTTTTCAGGTATTCCAGTGTTTTCGTTGAACCACATTGCGCCGTCCGGACCGTTTACCAAGCTGCCCGGTTTCATGATGTACCACGGCAGGGGATACTCGGTGATGACGCCGGCGGTTGTGATTCTCCCAATGTTCTGACTTTCGATAAACCAGAGCGCGCCGTCCGGACCCGCGGCGATCGCGCCGGGGCTGCTTCCCCATGCCGGGAGAGGGTACTCGGTGAAAGCGCCGGACGCGGTGATTCGACCGATCTTGCCGGTGTTGGCCTCTGTAAACCACAGCGCGTTGTCCGGCCCCATCGCGATAGCGGCAGGACCGCTCTCGGGGGTCGGGATTGCGAACTCCCTGATATACCCCTGCATGCCGATCTGCGCGATCTTGCCGCTGCTCTCGACGAACCACATGTTGTTGTCCGGCCCCATCGTAATACTGGCAGGCGTGGCGCCGGATGTGATGGGATAGCCGGTGACCGAGCCATTCGTGGTGATCCGCCCGATCCCGCCAGCCTCGGTAAACCACAGTGCGCCATCCGGACCACCGGCAATCGAAGTTCCGGCGTTTGGCACCGGATACTCGGTAATCGGCCCGGACAGATTAATTCGCCCAATGTTTGGCGTAGCCTCGGTAAACCACAGCTCGCCATCGCTTCCTTTGGCGATTTGGCCGGCAGAGGAGGTTCCGGGTAGGGGGTACTCGCTGACGCTCATCGACAAGGATGGCCCGGTGAAATTGGCTTGCAGCATGAGCGGGGCGCTCATCGTGAGCGTCAGCGGGTCGGCGGTGGCTGTCAGACTGCCGCTCCAACCCGAGAATGATACGCCAGGAGGCACTGCGGCGGTTAACTGAACTGATGTGCCGCTGTTGTAGTATCCGTCCGCTGACGGCGGATTTGCCGAGATACCGGGGCCGAGTATGAGCCGATACTGCGTGGCGAACGTGGCTGTGAACGTGGATGCCGAGGACGGAACCGTAATGTTGTGAATCTGGGCACCAGCGTCGCTCCACCCGGTAAATGCATAGCGAGTACCGGCGCCGCCATATTGGGGAGTAGCGACTCCGATCGAGTGGCTCTCACCGGCGGCCCAATTGAACGACACCGAACCGATGTAACTGACGCCGTCTACGGTAAACTTCTGCAACCACGGGGAGGTAGTCACCGTCACGTTCCCTGAAGTGACCAGGACACGCGCGATCCGTCCCGACGGGTCGCCGAACCACAGCGCACCGTCGGGTCCTGTTGTAATGGGCATTGGTTCGCCGCCGGCAGCCGGCATGACCGGGTATTCAGTGACCACTCCGGCCGTGGTGATCCGTCCAATGGACGTTAATGTTTCAGTGAACCACAGTGCGCCATCGGGCCCTGTGGCGATGCTTTGAACATAGCCATGAGACGGCACGGGATACTCGGTGATGGTCCCCGCGGTGGTGATTCTTCCAACCTTGCCGCTCTCGGCAAACCACAGCGCCCCATCCGGTCCTGCTACGATGCTCAGGGACTGGCTGTTGGCGGTCGGGATCGTGTACTCCGTCACCACGCCCGCCGTAGTCATTCTTCCAATCTTGTTGGCACCGTACTCCGTGAACCACAGAGCACCGTCCGGTCCCGCCGCGATGCTGCTCGGAGATGCGCTGGATGCCGGGAGGGCGTACTCGGTGATGGCTCCGGTTGTGTTAATCCGCCCGATGCTGTTTGTCTCGGTGAACCACAGCGCGTTATCCGGCCCCATCGCGATGCCGGAAGGGTACGCGGCAATCGTTGGGACGGAGTACTCGGTGATAGACCCGGAGGTAGTGATCCTGCCAATCCGGTTGGCAACACCCTCGGTGAACCACAGCGCGCCGTCCGGCCCCTTCGCAATGCCCCACGGGCTGCCTCCGGAAGTGACGGGGTACACGGTGATGGTTCCATCCGTGGCGATCCGCCCGATGTTGTTGAGGGCTTGTTCAGTAAACCACAGCGCGCCGTCGCCCCCGGCGGCGATGTTCGAGGGACCATTATTTAACACGACGGGATATTCGGTGATACTGACCGATTGCGCGGACAGGGTGGCCACCGTGCCCGAGAAGATCGCTGCCCATGCCAGTCTGCTGCTCACCTGGGGATCTCCTGAAGTTCTGGTATATTATAACCTGAATATCTGTTAATTCCATGCAAACATTCCCCGGAATTTTCAGGTCTTAATTCGCGGGGCCGCGGGCCTGAAGCAACAGTAACTACATTAAGAACTGATGATCGCTCTCTTGCGCGGCGTGTTGTGGAAGCCGGGGGCGTGGGGTACGACGACTAATACGCTCCGCATGCAAGCATCCTCCGGCGGAGCCGGTGGCTTTTCGGTTGCTCGCCCCTCAAGGGCCTTGATCGCAACCGCCCAAAACAGAGCCCGCGCCCGAAGCTGAGTTTCAGCCGGAAGCTTACGGCGGGGCTGGCAAATCGCTCCTCAATTTACAACCAAGGGCGTTGCGAGACAGCTTCTGGATGCCGGCCACGAGGCCTGTCCTACCACCGGAGTCATCCATCGTGCCGCAGCGTGACCACCGGATCCACCATGGCAGCCCGGCGCGCTGGCAGAAAGCTCGCCGCCAGGGCCACGGCGGCCAACCCGATTCCTACGATCCCGTAAGTGGCGGGATCGGTCGCCCTCACTCCATAAAGCAGAGTGGTCAGATAACGGGTCAGGAACAGCGCTCCCAGCACCCCTGCGAGGATACCCGCCGACGCCGGTACCGCGCCCTCCTTCATCACCAGCGCCAAGACGGCCCGAGGCGTTGCGCCCAAGGCAATGCGGATGCCGATCTCCCCCCGGCGCTCGGTCACCGCGAAGGCCAGCACGCCATACACCCCGACGATGGACATCAGGAACGCCACCGCGGCGAACGCGGAGAGCAGTGCCGTATTGAAGCGCGGGCTGGCGGTCATCTGGCCAATGGTCTGGTCCAGCGTTTCCACCTTGGTGAACAGACCGGGATGGTCCGCGCGCAACCCATCGCGGAGAGCGCGGGCCAGCGCGCCTTCCGCGGCCAGGCTACGAACCAGAATCAGGAGATCCTGCGTGAACGACGGCGAAGTGTCGTTGACGAACACTTCCGGAGCGGCGGGCCGATTCAGTCCCTGGTTCTTGGTGTCGCCAACCACACCCACTACGGTCTTCCACGTCCCTGTGCCTTCACCCAGGATCTCCTTGCCGATCGGACTCTCGCCCGGGAAATACGCGCGGGCGGCGCTTTCGTTGATGACCGCGACACTGCCGGGGTGGTGGTAGTCCTCGGCGGCAAAGAAGCGGCCCTCGACCAGCCGCGTGCCTGCGGCCTTGAGGTAATCGGGACCTACCTTACACACTCCGATGGGATCGCCGCCGTGCTGCGGATCCGGGAGCGTCCGGTCGGAACGCGAGAAGGTGGCTGACTTGATGCCCCCGGTCACCGGCGTGCACTCGGTAAGAGTGGCCGCTACGGTGCCCGGAATCCGGCCGAGCAGCGTCAACACATCGAAAGCCACCCGGTCGCGCGCGGGGCCATTGAAACTCGCGCCCCGCAAGGGGATCGAGACCGTGAGCACATGCTCCGGTTGAAAGCCCAAGTAGTCGTTCTGCATGTGCCAGAGCGTCTGGATCAGCAGGGCCGATCCCGAGAGCAGGACCACCGACAGCGCCACCTCCATTGCAACCAGCACGCGGCGCATCACGCCGTGGCCGCCCGCCGCGCCGCAGCCCGCATGCTGCAAAACCGACTGCGGGTCGACGCTCCCGGCGCGCAACACCGGGATGCCGCCGCAGGTCAGCGCCGTGGCTAAAGAGATCGCCAGCGCGATGCCGAAGACCCGAAGATCGGTGGAGACCTCGCTCAACCGCGGCAGCTCGCCCGCGGCAAAGTGTACGAAGCCTCGCAGGGCGGCAGTGGCCACGATCATGGCGCCCACCGTGCCCGCGGCCACCAGCACCGCGATCTCCGTGAACATCTGGCGTGCCAGCCGCGCGCGTCCGGCGCCGATCGCAGCCCGCACCGCGAATTCGCGCGAGCGCGCCGACCAGCGCGCCAGCAGGAGATTGGCGACGTTGGCGCAGGCGATGGCCAGCAGGCATCCGGCCGCGCCCATCAGAACGAACAGCAGTGTGCGCACGTTGCCCGCGCGATATTCGCGCAGCGTTCGGAGCACGGGGCGCTCCTCGCCGCGAAACAGTTGCGGGGCGTCCGTCTGGCTGACGGCGAAGAGCCGATCCAGATCCGCCCGCCCCTCGGCTGGCGTCACGCCGGCCTTCAGGCGCCCGAAAACCGCGAACATCACGACGCTCCGATCGCGATGGCTGGCGGTGGGACGAATGAGGAGGGTAGTGAGAAGGTCGACCTTCACGTCGCCGGGATAGACGAACGATTCGGGCAGGATGCCAATTATGGTGTATGCCTGTCCGTCGAGGCTGATGACTGCGCCGGCAACGTTGGGCCGCCCGCGGAAATGGTCGCGCCAGAACCGATCAGTCAGCAGCGCCACTCTGGGGCCGTTGGGGAATTCCTCTTCGGGACGGAAGGTGCGTCCCTCCGCCAAGGCAATGCCAAACGCGGCCGGGAAGTTCGCCGAAACGCGCGCCACGTGCACCTCGGCCGGCTCCGGGCCACCCAGCAGAGCGATGTTGCTGCCGTTGGGCTGCGCGGCGGCGAGCGCCTCGAATGCCAGGTTGTCGCGGCGCCAGGCCAGGTAGTCCGGCGCAGGAACGAATTCGCGGCTCGCACTGGGGAACTGGATCGCGACCCACGTAAGCCGCGCGGCATCCGCGTAAGGCAACGGCCGCAGAAAGATGGTGTCGGCGATGCTGAAGACCGCGGTAGTGGCGCCGATTCCCAGTGCCAGCGAGAGCACCGCAGCGGCCGTGAATGCGGGCGCGCGGCGGAGCACTCGGGCGGCATAGCGAAAGTCCTGCCGGAAACGGTCGAGCCCGGCGTACCGGCGAGCTTCGCGCGTGGTTTCCATCACCAACCCACGGTTGCCGAATACCCGGCGGGCTTCCACCTGCGCCTGCTCGCGCGTCAGGCCGCGGTCCATCAGTTGCTTGATTTCGATCTCAAGGTGAGCTTCGATCTCTTCTTCGATCTCGGCGTCCGCGTCCGGTTTACGGAAGAATCTTCGCCACACAGGTTCACTCCTTGACGGGTTTCATGGTGCTGGCCACCGCGCGCACCAGTTGTTTCCACCTGGATTGCTCTTCGAGCAGTTGCCGCCTGCCCTTGGAGGTAAGCTTGTAATAGCGGGCGCGGCGGTTGGCCTCCGACATCCTCCAATCCGATGCCAGCCAGCCCCGCCGCTCCAGCCGGTGCAGCGCGGGATAGAGGGAGCCGTGCTCGACCTGTAACGCGTCCTGCGACCGCAGCCGGATCGCCTGGCCGATGCCGTGGCCGTGCTGCGCCCCCCACTGGAGCACCTGCAAGATGAGCAGGTCGAGCGTGCCCTGCATGAGTTCGATGCGATCGAGCATGCCGCTACTATAGCAGATTGTCTACCAGAGGATGTCTACCAGAGTCTGGGGACTCCACCAGTTTGCCGCCTGGTTGCACAAACTGCCCCCGCGCGCCGGCCGCCGTGCCGAGTGCCGTCACCAACATCGCCAGACGCCGAGGCGTGATGAACGGTAACCGTGCCCGCCGGCCGAAACACGGCGGCCGCAAACACGCTCGCGATGGCAACGCCCGCGCCCAACCGCAAATTAGCGCAATTATTGCCGCCTCTTGCGGCGGCCTGAAATCAGCAGGGATGGAAAAGCCACACAGGCAAGAATGCTTGTGCCACACTACGAACTGATGATCGCTCTCTTGCGCGGCGTGTTGATCGAGAAACATCCCAACCAGGCCATTGTGGAAGCTGGAGGCGTGGGGTACGACGTCACCATTCCGGTCTCGACTTTCACCCACCTGCCCGACCCCGGCGGCGAGGTGCGCCTACGCATCCACACGCATGTTCGCGAAGATGTCCTGGCGCTGTACGGCTTCCTCACGCAGGACGAGAAGGCGCTTTTCGAAAAGCTGATCGGGGTGAGCGGCATCGGCCCCACTCTGGCGGTGAAGATCCTCTCCGGCCTGGCCGCGCCCGACCTGATTAATTCCATACGGCGGGGGGAAGTGGACCAACTGGTGCGCATCCCCGGCATCGGTAAGAAGACTGCGGAGCGCATGGTGCTGGAACTGCGCGACAAGCTGCCCGCGGCCACGGGCGAAGAGCCGGCAGCGCCCGCCGCGGCGCTTTCCGCGATCGACCAGGACGTGCTCTCGGCGCTGCTCAATTTGGGCTGCGCGCGGCCGCAGGCGGAAGCCGCGGTGCGCAAGGCCAAGGCGGCGGGCGCCGCGGCGGAATTCGAGCCCCTCTTCCGGCGCGCGCTGGAGCTGGTGCGGTAGGGCTACGGAAACAGGGGTTAGGGATTGGGGGTTGGGGGTTGGGGGTTGGGGGTTGGGGGTTGGGGCTACGCCATGTAGCGCTGCAGATCGTCCGTGCGGAAGCAGTGCGCGAAAGCCGTGTCGCGGGCGATGCGGCCCGCGCGCACCAACTCGGCGAGGGACTGCTCCATGGTCATCATGCCCTCGGCGCGCCCTACCGAGATCTGCGAGCGCAACTGATGGTCGTCGCCCTTGCGCACCAGCGAGCGCACGGCATCGGTGGCGATCATGATCTCCGTCGCGGGCCAGCGCGAGACGCCATCCACTCCCGGCACCAGTTGCTGCGCGATCACGGCGGCCAGCGCCAGCGAGAACTGCTGGCGGATCTGCGGCTGGTTGGCGGTGGGGAAGGAATCGAGAATGCGCCCCACGGCTTGTACCGCATCGTTGGTATGCAGCGTGGAAAGCACCAGGTGGCCGGTCTCGGCGGCGGTGAGCGCGGTGGCCATGGTTTCGGCGTCGCGCATCTCGCCCACCAGGATGACGTCCGGCGTCTGGCGCATGACGCTGCGCAGGGTGACGGCAAAGTCCGGGGTATCGCGGCCCACTTCGATCTGCTCGATGATGGAACTGCGATTGGCGTGCTGGTATTCGATGGGATCTTCGATGGTGACCACGTGCGCCGAGCGGCGGGTGTTGACGATATCGATGAGCGCGGCCAGCGTGGAGGTCTTGCCGCACCCGGTGGGGCCGGTGACCAGCACGAGCCCCTGGCGGCGTTCGGCCAGCTTGGCGAGCGTGGCCGGGAGGTGCAGCCATTCGAGCGACGGAATGCGCGAAGGGAGCAGACGGATGCTGGCTGCGAGGGTCCCGCGCTGGTGATGGATATTGATGCGGAAGCGGCCCAGGTTTTCGCGCACGAAGCTCAGGTCCACCGATTTCTTCTTCTGCAGCTCCTCCAGTTGCCACGGCTCGAGCAGGGGGAGGACGAGGCTGCGCACGTCTTCGGGTTCGAGTGGCGTGCCCGCGCCCGCGGCCAGCGCGCCATTGATGCGCCACGTGACCGGGGCCCCCACAATCAGCAGCACGTCGGAGGCGCCGCGGCTGGCGGCCGCATGCAGCAACTGATCGAGCGACGCCGTGGACTGCGGCAGACGCGCCGCGGCGGACTTCTGGCTGGGCGCCGCGCGGTTCAGCTCGGCGACGATTTTGGAAAGTTCGCTGTCGTATTCGCTCATGCCTTCCAAGCCCAGTATATCGGGAGGCGGCGGGGGTCCGAACGCTCCCTTGCTCGCCAAGGGCGAGTTGCTCACCAAGGGCGGTTCGCTCGCCAAGGGCGAGTCCCGGTCGCGGCTCGGTCGGGGGACCGTGCTAGCCTCAGATTTGGGCGTAAGAATCCTGATCTTCTCCGACATACACTCTGATTGGAAGACGCTCGAACGCCTGCTAAGCGTGGAGGCTGATTATTACATTGCCGCCGGCGACCAGGTTACGTGGGCCAAAGGCATCGAGCGCGCCGGCGAGATCCTGCGATCGCGCGGCGGCAAAGTCTACGTGCTGCCGGGCAACCACGAATCGGCCGACCAGGTGGCCGGCATGTGCGCGCGCTATGGCCTGCACAACTTCCACGAGCGCCACATGCAGATCGGGCGGTGGCACGTCGCGGGGTTGGGATATTCCAGCCCGACGCCGTTCAACACGCCGGGCGAATACACCGAGCCGCAGCTTGCCCAGCGGCTGGAGCGCTTCGGCGCGCTCGACCCCCTGGTGCTGGTGTGCCATGCTCCGCCGTACGGCACGGCGCTCGACCGCATCCGGGAAGGCCTGCACGCCGGCTCTACGGCGGTCCGCGATTTCATCCAGGAGCACCAGCCGGTATACTTTTTCTGCGGCCACATCCACGAGGCGGAGGGCGTGGAGGCGCGGCTGGGGCAGACGCGGGCATGGAACGTCGGCAAGAAGGGCTATTTGTTACAATTGGAGTAGACACTCCCATGACCTTAGACGAGTTGCAACGCGAATATCAGCCCCTCCGCGAACAGGCCCTAGCCGTGCGGAGGTATCTTTGACGCCCCCGCGCAGAAGCTGAAACTAGCCACCACCGAAGAGCAGATCTCCGCGCCAGACTTCTGGAATCAGCCCGAGAAGAGCCAGAAGGTGATGCAGGACCGCAAGCGGCTGCAGGAAGCCATCGACAACGACGAGCGCGTCCGCGGCATGACCGAGGATCTCGACACGCTGTTCGAGCTGGCGCGCGAGGGCGAAAATGTCCAGGCCGACCTGGAGCGCGACATGAAGACGTACGCCGAGCTGCTGGATCGCCTGGAGACCGCCATGCTGCTTTCGGGCGAGAACGCCGGGCGCAGCGCCATCATGACCATCCATCCGGGCGCGGGCGGCACGGAAAGCCAGGACTGGGCCGAGATGCTGCTGCGCATGTACCTGCGCTGGGCCGAGCGCGAAGGACTGCAGACGGCCATCACGGACCGGCTGGAGGGCGAAGGCGCGGGCATCAAGTCCGTGACCTTCGAGGTGAACGGCGAGAACGCCTACGGCCTGCTGCAATCCGAGATCGGGGTGCATCGGCTGGTGCGCATCTCGCCGTTCGACGCCAACGCGCG
>Ga0209415_10006527_pt1 | contig 20692 bp, 22 predicted proteins | sample PeaSoiSIISIP2007_FD_187696 | JGI IMG/M metagenome (GOLD analysis project Ga0209415, IMG submission 187696) | Peat soil microbial communities from Weissenstadt, Germany - SII-SIP-2007 (SPAdes) (version 2) | ecosystem: Environmental > Terrestrial > Soil > Wetlands > Peat | place: Germany...
GCCGTCGGTGCAGGCGCTGCGCGAACAGGTGACCGAGCCCGTGTTCGTCCAGGTGCGGCGTGTGCGTCCCTGGAATCCCCGGCGGGTGATGGATGTCGGCGTCGTGCTCGACCTGATGATCCACGACCTCGACATCATCCTCACGCTCATGCGGTCACCGGTGTCGCGGGTCAGCGCGATCGGCGCGGCGATGCACGGCGACGACGAGGATTTGGCGGTCGCGCACCTCAGCCTCGAGAACGGGTGTCTGGCGAGCTTCGTGGCGAGCCGCGTCTCGCCCGTCAAGGCGGCCGAACTGGAGATCACGCTCCGCGACGGGTTGGTCCACCTGAACTATCTGACCCAGCAGATGACGGTGCTGCGCCGCGGCATCGAGCGGCGGACGGTGGTCAAGGGCGAGGAGCCGCTGCGGGCGGAGCTGGCGCATTTCCTGGACTGCGTGCGGGGCGAGGCGCGGCCGCTGGTCCCCGGCGAGCACGGCCTCCGCGCGCTCGAGGTCGCCCAGCAGATCCTCGGGCGCATGACGATGATCACGCCCCGGGTGGCCGTCTAGCCTGCGCCGGCGCGCCCACGGGGCTGGCGGGGTGCGGCTAGACCGGCACCGTGATGCAGGTCACGACCCGCGAGACGCCCTGGATCGTGCGGACGTGCGCGTCCACCAACGACGTGATCTCGCGCGTCGCGTTCGTCCGGACCACCGCGAGCACATCGAACTCGCCCATGATGGCGTGGGCTTCGTCGACGCCCGGCAGCGCGCGCAGCAGCCGGGTCACCTCGGCGGGCGTGCTGCGATCGATCTTGATCAGGAGGAACGCGGTTTCGGGCATCGCGTCGTCGTGATTCTCTACGGTCTCGCGAGTTCCTACTACGGGTATCGGGCGCCACGCGGAGCGGCGGAGGCCGTGTCCTGAGCCGCCTCCCGGTCGGCAAGGTCCCACCCGAGCTGCTCCGCACCCTCGCGTACACGCACCTCGGCACGCGCCGCGCGGACGTGCTGGTTCATGCCGCGATCGGCGAGGACTGCGCGGCGATCGCGTTCGGCGACGAGGTCGTGGTCCTGACCACCGACCCCATCACGGGCGCGGGACGCGATCTCGGCTGGTACGCGGTGTTCGTGGCGACCAACGATCTCGCGGCCGCGGGCGCGGAACCGGTCGCGCTGATGCTCACGCTCCTGCTGCGCGAGGACGACGCGGCTGGCGAGTTGGCCCGCGTGATGCGCGACGCCGGCGCGGCCGCCGCGTCGCTCGGCGTGGAGATCGCCGGCGGGCACAGCGAGGTTACCCGCGGCATCGACCGGACGATCGTGGTGATGACCGCCGTCGGGCGCGCGCCGCGCGCCCGGCTCGTGCACAGCGGCGGGGCCCGGCCGGGAGACCGGCTGCTCGTCACGAAGGGCGCGGGCATCGAGGGCACGGCGATTCTCGCCGCCGATCTCGAGGCGCGGCTCCGACCGGCGCTGGGCGACGCGGTGATCGAGCGGGCGCAGGCGTTCCGCGGCCGCCTGAGCGTGCTGCCCGAGGGCCGCGCCGCCGCGGCCGCGGGCGCCAGTGCGATGCACGACGTGACCGAGGGGGGCGTCCTGACCGCCGCCTATGAGATCGCGACCGCCTCGGGTGTCGGGGTCCGCGTCGACGCGGACCGCATCCCCGTCCCGGACGAGACCGCGGCGGTCTGCCGGTCCCTCGGCGCGGACCCGCTGGCGCTCATCGGCAGCGGCGCGCTGCTCATCGCGACGCCGCATCCGGGGCGCACGATGGACGCGGTGCGTGCGGTCGGGGTGCCGGTCGCGGAGATCGGCGCGTTCCTGGCCGAGGGCGCGCCGGCCGTCGTGCATCGGGCCGGACGGGAGGCGCCGCTCGTCCCGGCGCCGCGCGACGAGCTGTGGCGCCTCCTGGAGGAAGCGGACGGGTAGCGGCACCCGCCGGGACCGTCAGCCCTCGGCCCGGGCGAGTCGGCCGCTGCTGCGCGAGCGGGCCACCATCCACGAGAACACGCCGATGGCCAGCGCCGCATAGACCAGGTTTTCGGCGCTCGCGATGCCGACGAACGCCCAGTTGACCCCGGGCACGTCGAGCGCGCGCCGCGCGGCCTCGAACACATACGTCGGCGGGAGCGCGTAGGCGACCGCGCGGACGGCCGGCGGCAGCGCCGAGACCGGAAAAAACGCCGCCGTAAGGGGCTGGAACAGGAAGATCATGCCCCATGCCAGCGCCTGGATGCGGGTCCCCATCTGGAAGATCACCCCCAGGAGCACGAGGCCGACCGACCATGCGAATACGGTCAGGTTCGCGAAAAACATGGCCACGTTGAGCGCGCCCAGCCGCAGCACGTCGAAGTGAAACCCCCACGCCGCGACCGCACAGATCCCGCAGAAGATCACAAACGTCTTGATGAGCGCCGACAGCAGGTGGGCCACGATGTACTCCGTGACGGAGAGCGGTGCCACGAACATGTTGCTCAGGTTGTGCGACCAGATGTTCCACAGGCTGCCGACGGTCAGGGAGTACTGGTTGACGCGGATGACCTCCCAGAAGAGCAGGCCCAGGAGCAGGTACGACCCGGCGCTCTGGTGCGTGACGCCCACGAGATACCGCGAGACGAACCCGAAGACCACCACGGTCACGGCGGACGTGTAAAACAGGTCCACGATCACCTCGAGGGATCGTCGGGTGATGAACACCTCCTGCAGCAGCACCCCTGTGATCCGCTCAGTCGACACGGCGCGGCCCTCGCGCGATGGTGAGAAACACGTCCTCCAGGGTCGGCTTCTTCACGTCGATGTCGGTGATCCACACGCCGACGGTGGCGACGTCGAAGATCAGGCTCGGGATCGCCTGCTCCGTCGTTTCGATCGACACCGAGAACGGCTGGGTGAACCGGAAGCGCTCCCCGCGCTCCGCGAGGAACCGCTCGACCGCGGCTCGGTCGCCGTCGAACGTGAGCGCGAGCGTCGCCGTGGGAATGCGCTTCGTCAGGCCGAGCGGCGTGTCGTGGGCGAAGATCCGCCCCCGGTCGAGGAAGATCACGTCGTCGCAGATCCGCGTGACCTCGTGCATGTCGTGGCTGGTATAGAGGATCGACACCCCGGAGACGCGGCGGATCTCCTCGATCAGGGCCAGCGTCTTGTCGGCGATGTCCGGATCCAGCGCGGCCGTCGGCTCGTCCATCAGGATCAGCTCGGGGTCGTTGAGCAGCGCCTTGATGAGGTTCACGCGGGTGCGCTCGCCCGCCGAGAGGTCCCAGTAGCGCGCATGCAGGAGCGCGGTGACCCCGAAGTACGCGGCCAGCGATTCGATCTTCGCGCGTGGCGCGCGGACCCCGTAGAGGCGGGCGAACACGGCGAGGTTCTCCCACACCGAGATCCGCCCCTGCAGCGTGTTGAACGACGACGCGAAGTTGATCCGCTGCAGGCACGCGGCGCGGTGGCGGGGAAACTCCCGTCCGAAGTACACGATGCGCCCCGACGTCGGGGTGATCAGGCCGAGCAGCATGTGAATCGTGGTGGTCTTGCCGGCGCCGTTCGGACCGAGCAGGCCGACGATGCGGCCTTTCGGGATGGAGAACGACACCCCGTCCACCGCCCTGGCGCGGCGGAACACCTTGACCAGGTCGTGCACCTCGAGCAGCATCTCCACGGGCATCACATCACCGGACCGTCTTGGGTAAAGGGATCGAGCGCCGCGGCGGGAGCAGCCGCCGTCGCCGCGGGCAGACCTGTACCTCGGCAGTCGCCCGCGCGCCAGAGCCGGTGGTCAGGATCGGAGAGTCGTCAGGAGAACGCGCAACCGGCCGACCGGGCGACGAGCCGCGTGCCGTGATCCCTACGCATCTCGCCACCTCCCGCGGCCGGGGACCGCACCAGCACGATAGTGGCACGGTCCCGGTGCAAAGTCAACGCGGCGGTTGCGGGCGGCGCGTGGTGTGTTATACTGTCGACGTCGACAACTGCATAGCATGGGGGAGCTTGGGCATACCAGGCTGAGAGGATGGCTGCCCGCCATCGACCCCGGAACCTGATCTGGGTAATGCCAGCGGAGGGAGCTTCAGACGCGCCGTCCCGGTTCCGGGTACGGCGCGTTGTGTTACGCGCCGAAAACGGGTCGGCGGCGGCGGGCACGCACGGGGAGCCCGATGGGCGAGAAACTCAGGATCGAGCGGATCACCAAGCGCTTTCCCGCGTCGGCATCGCGCCGCGGCCCGGGCTCCTCGGTCGATGCCCTGGTCGGGGTGTCCCTGCATGTCGACGAGCACGAGTTCGTGACGCTGGTCGGCCCGAGCGGGTGCGGGAAAAGCACGGTGTGCAACATCGTCGCGGGTCTCGTGCGCGCGGACGAGGGGACCGTCATGATCGACGGCACGCCGCCCGGGACCGCCGGCGGCCGTGTGGCGTACATGCAACAGAAGGACCTCCTGCTGCCGTGGCGTACGGTGGTCGACAACGCCGTGCTCGGACTCGAGGTGCAGGGCGTCGCCCGCGCCGAGGCGCGCGCGGAGGCGCTCGAATGGCTCCGGACCTTCGGGCTCGAGGGGTTTGAGCGCGCGTATCCGGCCACGCTGTCGGGCGGGATGCGCCAGCGCGTCGCGCTGGTGCGGACGCTCCTGTGCCGGCGGGAGCTACTGGTGCTCGACGAGCCGTTCGGCGCCCTCGACGCGATGACGCGCTCGACGATGCAGGAGTACCTGCTCCGGCTCCGCGAGGAGTACGGCCGCACGGTGCTGTTCATCACCCACGACGTCGAAGAGGCGGTGCTGCTGTCCGACCGCATCTACGTGATGACCGCGCGGCCCGGCCGGGTGCGCGCGGAGCTCGCCGTCCCGCTCGAGCGCCCTCGCCGCGCAACCGACGCGGCCGTGGTCGAGCGCAAGGCGCAGATCCTTGAGTGGCTGCGGCCGGAGCTCGTTGGGGCGTCCGGATGAGCACGGTCGGGCGCCGCGCCCTCTCCGCCGTCGATCGGCGACCGGCCGCCGCGCCCCGCTGGCGTGAGCGGTGCGCGCGTTGGGCCGGGCGGGCTGCGCCGCCCGCGGCGCTGCTCCTGCTGTTGCTGGCCGGCTGGGAGTGGGCGGTGCGCGCGTTCGGGGTGCCGTTCTACATCCTGCCGGCCCCGAGCCGGATCGCCGGCGTCTTGGTGGCGGACCACGCGATGCTGCTCGCGGACGCCGCGGTGACCCTCTCGGAGGTCCTCGCCGGGTTCGCGGTGGCGTTCGTCGTGGGCATCGGCCTCGCGCTCGCGATCTTCTCCTCACGCACGATCGACCGCGCCGTCTATCCGCTGATCATCGCGAGCCAGACGGTCCCGGTGTTCGCGATCGCGCCCCTCCTGATCGTGTGGTTCGGCTACGGCATGACCTCGAAGGTGGCGATGGCGGCCCTGATCGTGTTCTTCCCCATCGTCGTCAACACGGTGGACGGGCTGCGCGCGGCCGACCCCGACATGGTCAATCTGCTGCGCATTCTCGGCGCGGGGTCCGGGCAGATCTTGATGAAGATCCGCGTCCCCGCGGCGCTCCCGTTCGTGTTCTCGGGAACGCGGATCGCGGTCGCCACGAGCGTGATCGGTGCCGTGATCGGGGAGTGGGTCGGCGCCACGCGCGGGCTCGGGTTCGCGATGATCCACGCCAACGCCCAGCTGCATATCGATTTGGTCTTTGCCGCGATCGTGTATCTGAGCGCGATGGCCCTCGGCCTGTTCGTGGCCGTGTCGGCCGCGGAATGGCTCGCGCTGCCGTGGCGCCGCGCGACCGATCCCGGGGCGGCCCGGCCGGAGAGCGGGGGAGGGAACGGATGAGACGGATGAGGCGGTGGTGGGGTCCGGCGCTCGGGATGCTGGTGGCGGCGGCGCTCTTGCTCGCGCCGGGGGCGACCGTCGCGGCCGCGCCGGACACGGTGACGTTCATGCTGGATTGGTTCCCGAACCCGGACCACGTGCCGCTGTACGCGGCGCTCGGGCTGGGCTACTTTACCCAGGCGGGGCTGAACGTGCGGCTCCAGATCCCGGCCAACGCCGACGACCCGCTGAAGCTTGTCGCCGTCGGCCGTGCGGACGTCGGCATCAACTACCAGCCGAACGTGATCATGGCGCGCGCACAGACCCTGCCGGTCAAGAGTATCGGGGTGCTGATCGGCCAGCCGCTCACGACGATCATGTTCCTCAAGAGTTCGGGGATCCGGACGCCGAAGGACCTCGTCGGCCGCCGGGTCGGCTTCGCGGTGACCGGGTACGCAGACGCGGTGCTGGATCAGGTCGTCCGCAGCGACGGTGCCGCGGAATCGAACCTGACGCTGATCAACGTGGGGTTTGACCTCGTGCCGGCGCTGCTCTCGCACAAAGTCGACGCCGTGGTCGGCGCCTACCGCAACGTCGAGCGGATCCAGATCGAACAGCAGGGACAGGCGGTCGGCATGTTCGAGCCCGAGCGGTACGGCGTGCCCACGTTCTACGAGCTCGTCTTGATCGCGAGCGACCGCCAGATCGCGGCCCGGCCGGCCGTCCTGCGGCGGTTCGTGGGGGCGGTGGCGCGCGGGCTCGCGTTCACGGAGGCGCACCCGGATGCGGCGTTTCAGCAGTACGTGCGCCTGAACCCGTCGCTCAACGACCCGTTCAACCGGGCGTCGTTTCAGGCGACGCTCCCGACCTACGCGCGCACCCAGACGCAGAGCCGCGCGCGCTGGGACGCCTTCGACCGGTGGATGGCCGCGCACCAGGTCATCCCCGCCCCCGTCCCGGTGGACGATCTTTTTGTGAACCTGGGGCCATGATCGGGACCGACCTCACCGCACAGGCGCTCGACGCGTACCTCGCCGGCCATGAGGGGGAGCTCGTGGACCTCGCCCTCGCCCTCGTCCGGTTCGAGACCCCGTGCCCGCCCGGTCGGAACACCGAGGCGATTCAAGCGTTCGTCGCGTCCCGGCTCCGTGCCCTCGGCGCCGAGACGCGCACCATCGCGCTGTACCCGGGCGATCCCCAGGTCGTCGCGGTGCTCCGGGGACGCGGCGGCGGGCGGGCGCTCCTCCTGAACGGCCACGTGGACGTCGCCTCCGCGGACGGCGCCGATCGGTGGACGACGCCGCCGTTCGCCCCGGCGATCCGGGACGGCCGCCTGTCGGGCCGGGGCGCCGCCGATATGAAGGGCGGGCTCGCGTGCGTCCTCTCGGCCCTGGAGGCCGTCGTCCGGGCCGTCGGGCGCCCGCGCGGCGACGTGATCGTGCAGACGGTCACGGGCGAGGAGATGGGCGAGGCGGGGACCCCGACGGCGCTCGACCATACCCCGGCGGCGGAGTTCGCGCTGGTGCCCGAGCCGACCGCCGGCGAGGTCTCGCTCGGGCAGGGCGGGGTGGTCACCGGGTGGATCACGATTCAGAGCCCGGCGACGTTCCATGACAGCCAGCGCCGCCGCATGATCCACGCGGGCGGCGGCGTGTTCGGGGCGAGCGCCATCGAGAAGATGGTCCCGGTCCTGCAGTCGCTCGAGCGGCTCGAACGGCACTGGGCGGTGACGAAGTCCCATCCGGGGTTCGAGCCCGGGACGACGACGATCAACCCCGCGGCGATCGAGGGCGGACGCCATCCCGCGTTCGTCGCGGATCGGTGCGCGCTGTGGATCACGGTGCACTTCTACCCGGGAGAGACCCAGGAGGCGGTCACCGCGGAGATCGAGCGCGCGGTGCGCGCCGCCGCGGACGCCGACCCGTGGCTGCACGCGAACCCGCCGGTGTTTCGGTGGGGCGGCCGCTCGATGATCGAGGACCGGGGCGAGGTCTTTCCGGCGTTCGAGACCGCATCCGACCATCCGGGCGTGGCGGTGCTCTCAGCCGCGCACGCCGCCGTCCACGGGGCGCCGCCCCGACACCGGATGTCGGCGGGGGTGTGTGATGCCGGCTGGATCGCCGCGCGCGGCATCCCGAGCGCGGTGTACGGCCCCGGGCCGCTCGGGCAGGCGCACGCGGTGGACGAATTCGTCGCGATCGACGACCTCAGGCGGTGCGCCCGCGTCTACGCGCGGACGATCGCGGGGTGGTGCGGGACGGGCAAGGAGCGACGCGCGTGACGCTGTTCGAGCGGATGCAGGACGCCGCGGCCCCGATCCGGGAGCAGATCCTGGCGCATCCGTTCGTGCAGGGCCTCGGCGACGGCACGCTTCCGGGCGACCGGTATCAGTTCTACCTGCGCCAGGACTTCCGGTTCCTGATCGAGTACTGCCGGGTGCTCGCGCTTGCGGTGGCGCGCGCGGACGACCTCGCGACCGCCTCCAGGTTTGCCGACGTGCTCAACGCGACGATCAACACCGAGATGGACCTGCACCGCGAGGTGTGCTGGGCGGCCGGGATCTCGCCGGAGGCCCTCGAGGATACCGTGGCGGCGCCGGCGACCGCCGCGTACACCAACCACCTCCGCCTCGCCGCGGAGACCGGCGATCTCGCGACGATCCTCGCCGCGATCCTGCCGTGCGCGCACGGCTACTACGAGATCGCCCGGCACCTGCGCGCGTCGGGGCTGCCGGAGCACGAGCCGCTCTACGCCAACTGGATCCGGCTGTACACGTCCGAAGAGTACGCGGCGATGGCCGAGTGGATGGCCGCGCTGCTCGACCGGGTCGGCGAGGACGTCCCGCCGTCGCGCGAGGAGGCGCTGCGGGACGTCTTCCTCGCGAGCCAGCGATACGAGTATCTGTTCTGGGAGATGGCGTGGCGGATGGAGGGCTGGCCGGTATGACGGACAGACGGCGGCATCCCGGCTCCCGCGCACGCTTCTCGGACCGCCCGGGTCAAGAGGTGGGCAGGGGCCGATGAACGACCACGGGCGCGCGCAGCTCCACCTGATCGTCGACCGGACGCGGTTCCCTCGGGATCTCGTCCGGACGGTGGCGCGCGCGCTCGACGGCGGGGTCGACTGGGTCCAGCTGCGCGACCACGGGGCACCCGCCGCCGACGTGTACGCGCTGGCCCGCGAGCTCGCCCGGATCTGTCGGCCGGCCGGTGCCGGCCTCATCATCAACGACCGGGTCGACGTGGCGCTCGCGGTCGGCGCCGACGGCGTGCATCTCGGGAAGCGGAGCCTGCCCCCGGCGGTGGTCCGGACGCTCGTGGCCTCGTGGCAGCTGATCGGGTGCTCGGTGCACGCGCCGGCAGAAGCCGCGGAATCCGCGCGGGGCGGCGCGGACTACGTCACATTTGGACACGTCTTCGCAACCGCCTCGCACCCCGGGGTTCCCCCGACGGGGGTGGCCGCGCTGCGGCGCGCCGTCGAGGCCTCGGTGCCCGTGCTGGCCGTCGGCGGCATCACGCCGGAGAACGTCGCAGAGGTGGCGGCGACAGGGTGCGCCGGCATCGCCGTGGTCGGGGCCATCCTCGGTGCCCCCGATCCGGCCGATGCGGCGAGGGCGTTCCGGCGGGCGCTTGAGGAGCTGTCGCGACCCCGCTATCCGTTCCCGGACCCCAGCATGCACGGTCCCGCCCGCCAGGCGGCGCGCACCTCCGCGCGCGGCGGGGAGCATCCCGATGCATGAGGCCGGCGAGGCGCCGGGAAGCAGCCTTCCGGCGGCGTCCGTGGTGGTGGTGGGCGCCGGCATCATCGGGCTCAGTTGTGCCTTCGAGCTGGCCCGTCGCGGGGTCGACGTGCTGGTCCTCGAGCGGTCGCACGTCGGAGCGGGGGCCGCGGGCGTCGCGGCCGGCATGCTCGCGGTGACCGGAGAAGCCGAGTACGAGACGCCCGAACTCGCCCAGCTCGCTCTCGAGAGCCAGCGGCAGTATCCCGAGTTTGTGCGGAGCGTCGAGGTCGTCGGCGGCCTCGCCTGCGAGCTGCTGCAGGACGGGACGCTCACGGTCGCGCTCGGCCGGGACGACGAGGAGGAGCTGCAGCGCGTTCGCGGCTTCCAGGCACGGCTCGGCCTCTCCTGTCTCGTGCTGGACGGCGACCAGGCCAGGAAACGGGAGCCCCTGCTGAGCCCGCGGGTAACGGCCGCCCTCTACGCCGCCGGGGACCACCAGGTGAACCCGCGCGCGATGCTGCGCGCGCTGGCGAGTGCCATCCAGGCCCTCGGCGGGCGGGTGCGCGCGGGCGCCCCCGTGAGCGGGTTCGAGACCCAGGGAGGCCGGCTCGTCGAGGTGCGCGGGCGCATCGCGGTCCCCGGCCCTTCCGCGGCGGCCGGTCAGGCGCCGGACGCGGACCGCCCCGAGTTCACGGTGCGATGCGAGCGTGCCGTGCTGGCAGCCGGCGCGTGGAGCGGCAGTGACCTAGCGTGGCCGGCCGCGCCGGTCGCGATCCGCCCGGTCAAGGGCCAGGTGGTGCGCCTGCGCGGGCCGGTCCTGCTGCGGCACGTCGTGCGCGCCCCAGACATGTATCTGGTGCCGCGCCGCGGCGGTGAACTCGTGGTGGGCGCCACGATGGAGGAGCAGGGGTTCGACGCCGCCGCGACCGCGGGGGCGGCCATGGACCTCCTCTGGCGGGCCCGCCTCGCCGTGCCGGCGACCTACGACTTGGAGCTCGTCGAGGTGAACGTCGGGTTCCGTCCTGCGACCCGCAGCCATCTGCCCCTGATCGGCGCGACCGAGGTGCCCGGGTTGTACGTCGCGACCGGCCACTTCCGGCACGGGGTGCTGCTGGCACCGGCCACGGCGCGGCTGCTCGCGGATGTGATCCTCGAGGCGCGCGCGAGCCCGCTCCTGGACCCGTTCAGCCCGCGGCCCGAACGCGCCCAGACGGCCGGCTCCGATCCATCGGTCGAGGCGGCGCACGCGCCGCGCGGCCACCGCTCCGGGGTGCGGCCGAGTGCGGGACGTCGAGGGGGCGCGGCTCGATGAACGACACCACGCCGCGCGCGGACGCGTGGATCGCGGTCAACGGCGAGGTGCAGCCGCTGCCGCCCGGCGCCAGCCTGGCTGACGTGCTCGATCGGCTCCACGTGGATTCAGAGACCGCGGTGGCGGTCGCGGTCAACGAGCGGGTGGTCCGGAGGGTCGAGTGGGCGACGCATCGACTTGCGTCCGGTGACCGCGTAGAGGTCGTGCGCCCGATGCAGGGCGGGTGACCACAGGGAGGCGTGGCGGATGGAACCGGAACTGGAACGGGAACGGTGGGAGCTTGGGGGCGTGGCGCTTCGATCCCGTCTGGTCGTGGGGACGGCCCGCTATCCGAGTGTGCAGGTGATGCTCGACGCGCTGGCGGCGTCCGGCACGAACATGGTCACGGTGGCCCTCCGGCGGGTCAGCCCGGGATCGGGCCCGGAGAACCTGTACCGGATCCTCGCGGATCACGGCTACCACATCTTGCCCAACACGGCGGGGTGCTACACGGTGAAGGACGCCGTGCTGACGGCGGAGCTCGCCCGGGAGGCCCTCGGCACGTCGCTGATCAAGCTGGAGCTGATCGCCGACGACGAGACGCTGCTGCCGGATGTGGTCCAGTTGCTGGAAGCCGCGAGAATCCTCGTGCACGAAGGGTTTGTCGTCCTTCCGTACACGAACGACGACCCGGTCACGGCGCAGAAGCTGGAGGACATCGGCTGCGCGGCGATCATGCCGCTCGCCGCACCGATCGGGTCCGGTCTCGGCATTCGCAACCCGCACAACCTCCAGATGATCCGGAGTCGGGTGCGCACCCCGGTGGTGGTGGACGCGGGCGTCGGAACGGCGTCGGACGTCGCCATCGTCCTTGAACTCGGCTGCGACGCGGTGCTGCTGAACTCGGCGATCGCCCGCGCGCACGATCCGGTCCGCATGGCCCGCGCGGTCCGGCACGCGGCGGTCGCGGGCCGGGAGGCGTTCCTCGCCGGCCGCATGCCGCGCCGGATGCTGGCCGACCCCACGAGCCCGATGGCCGGGCGCGTCGAGGGATCGGTGCCGCCCGCGGACCCCGCGCGCCACCCGTGACCGGCCCGCCGTGCCGGGGCTGGAGGACGGGAGCGTGAGCGGGCGCGGCGATTGGCGCGTGTACGTGATTACCGACGCGCAGCGGTCCCGGGGCCGCTCACATCTCGAGATCGCGGACGCCGCGATCCGCGGCGGCGCGACGGCGGTCCAGCTCCGGATGAAGGACGACCCGGCGCGGGTGATCCTGGAGACCGCGCGCGCGGTCGCGGCGCTCTGCCGGGCGGCGGGGGTCGCGCTGATCCTGAACGACCGCGTGGACGTTGCGCTGGCCAGCGGCGCGGACGGCGTGCACGTCGGGCAGGACGATCTGCCGGCCGCGGCCGCCCGCGCGCTCCTCGGGGCCGGTCCGCTGCTCGGCGTCTCGGCCGCGACCCCGGAGGAGGCCGTCGCGGCGGAGCGGGCCGGGGCCGACTATCTGGGCGTGGGAGCCATCTACGCGACGTCGACCAAGGCGGACGCGGGCGCGCCGGTCGGGCCCGGCCGGATCGGGGCGATCCGGCGCGCGTCGGGGCTGCCCGTCGTCGCCATCGGGGGCATCACGCCCGAGAACGCGGCGGCGGCCATCGGCGCCGGGGCCGCGGGCGTGGCGGTGATCACGGCCGTCACCCTCGCCGACGACATGGTGGCGGCGACCCGGCGGTTGCGGGAGCAGGTGGATGCCGCGCTCGCGCGGTAGCGGCCGGGCGCGCGGCGGGCGCGGCGGCGCTCCTGCGGTCGCGGGGCTCGGAGAGTTCGCGCTGATCGAGCGCCTGGCGGGACTGGTGCCGACGGCGGGTCCGGGCGTGACGCTCGGGCTCGGCGACGACGCCGCGGTGCTGGAGTTCCGCGAACGCGTCCTCGCGACGTGCGACGTGCAGGCCGAGGACGTGCACTTCCGCTTCGATGTCATGCGCCCGGCGGATGTCGGATGGCGGGCGCTCGCGGTGAACCTCAGCGACATCGCGGCGATGGGCGGCACGCCGCGATACGCGCTCGTGTCGCTCCTCGTGCGGCCCGACACCGCGGTGCGCGTCGTCGAGGGGATCTATCGAGGGCTTGCGGCGAGCGCGCGCGCGTCCCGTGTCATCGTCGTGGGCGGAAACGTGTCTCGCAGCCCCGGTGGGGTGATCGTGGACGTCACCCTCCTCGGGGAGAGCCGGCGCGTGCTCGGGCGGGCCGGCGCCAGACCGGGCGACGGCCTGTGGATCACCGGTGCGGTCGGCAAGGCCGCGGCGGGTCTCTTCCTGGCGTCCCGACCGGACGTGCGCGTGCGCGGCGGCGCCGCGCTCCGGGCCGCGTACCGGCGGCCGACCCCTCGCCTCGCGGCTGGCCGGGCGCTGGCGCGCACCGGTGTCGTGACGGCCGCGCTCGACACAAGCGACGGCACCGCAGGCGACCTGCTGCACCTGGCCGAGGCGTCTCGGGTAGGCGTGCTGCTGGACGAAGCGCGCCTGCCGATCCCGCCCGGGCTCACCGCCGCAGCGGCCGCGGCGGGTCGCGACCCGATGGCGTGGGCGCTGTCGGGCGGAGAGGACTACGAGTTGTTGTTCGCGGCCCGGCCCTCGTTCGCGCGGGCCGCCTCCCGCGTCGCGCGGGCCGCAGGCGTCCCGATTACCCGGATCGGCGACATCGTGCCGCCGGAGGCGGGGCGGTGGATCGTTGGGCGCGGGGGACGGCCCAGACCGCTCGTCGCGGCCGGGTGGGATCACCTCGCGGGGACGAGGTAGCCGGACCCGCCCAGCGGCGGCCCCGGCGGGGGAGGACCCAGATGCCGATTCCACGAGCGCTGTCGATCGCGGGGTCCGACTCCGGAGGGGGCGCGGGGATCCAAGCCGACCTCAAGACGTTCTCCGCCCTCGGCGTGTTCGGCATGACGGCGGTGACGGCGGTCACCGCGCAGAACACCGCGCAGGTGACCGCGATCGTCGAGATCGCCCCGGACGCCGTGGCGGCCCAGATCGACGCGGTGGCGTCCGACATCGGCGTCGATGCGGCCAAGACGGGCATGCTCAGCAGCGCGCCGATCATCACCGCGGTGGTGGCCGCGATCGTCCGGAACCGCATCGGCCCCGTGGTGGTGGATCCGGTCATGATCTCGAAGGCTGGCGCGCCGCTGCTCCGGCAGGACGCGATCGAGGCGCTGCGGCGGGAGCTGCTGCCGCTCGCGCGCGTCGTGACCCCGAACCTCCACGAGGCGGCTGCCTTAACCGGCCGGACGATCCGTACGATCGGCGAGATGGAGGACGCCGCGCGGGCGATCGCCGCGATGGGGCCCCGCGCGGTCGTGGTCAAAGGCGGGCACCTCGAGGGTGCGCCGCTCGACGTGCTGTACGACGGCGGCGTGATCACGCGGCTCAACGCTCCCCGGGTCCTAACGGCCAACACCCACGGTACCGGGTGCGTGTTCTCGGCGGCGATCACGGCCTACCTCGCCCGGGGCGTTGAGCTGCCCGAGGCGGTGCGGGCGGCGAAGGTGTTTATCACGAAAGCCATCGAGGCGGCGTTGCCGCTCGGCCGCGGGCACGGACCCGCGAATCCAATGCACGGCGGGGGGAGCTAGCCGGCCGCCGCCGGCACGACGGCCGCACGATCCCCTCCGGACCCCACGACGCTCCGATCGCAGGAGGCGATCCGCCTCTACGAGAAAGCACCGGACACGACCCGGCGGCGCAGCGCGGGATCGCGCGGACGTCGCCGCCGATGGGGGGTCCAATGGGACAACGCATGCTCATCATGGCGGTGCTCGCCACACTCGTCCTGACGTCCGGCGTTCCCGCGAGCCTCGCCGCGGATATCGCCTGCGACCCGGCGGGGTGCATTTCCGTCGCCAAGCTGTCCCAGAACATCGCGGCCAGGCTGCACAATCGGGTCGTCGGCTTCGTGTCGATCGTCGGTGACCTGCCCTCGGTCTTTGAAGGGCAGGCGCGGACGGCGGCCGATCCGCCGAAGACCGCGATGCTCCCGGATCTGCCGATCAACGTCGCGAGCATCAGCAAGCTGGTGACGACGATCGCCGTGCTGAAGTCGATCGCGAAGAACCACCTGACGCTCGACACCAAGATCTCGCCCTATCTCTACAGCGACTGGAAGCAGGGCCCGTTCATCAACACGATTACGTTTCGAGAGCTGCTGAGCCACGCGGCTGGTTTTCGGGAGGGCTGCGGCGGCAGCAACACCACGTACGCGGTGCTCAAGCAGCAGATCGCCGATGGCGTGAAGAAGAGCGACATGGTGGATCCAAACGGCAATCCGGTCCACTCCTACAACAACTGCAACTTCGCCATCTTTCGCGAGCTGCTGCCGCGGATGGAACACGCGTCCATCGCGGCACAGCCGGAATCGCTGCGCGCGGCGCAGAGCGCGTCCTTCTACATCGGCTACGTGAACCAAACCGTCTTCCAGCCCGCGGCCGTGCTGCCGCGCACCTGCCGGCCGCCGCAGGGGCCCAACGACATCACCGGCTACCCGTATGCGACCATCCTGTCGTACCCGTCCCCGCCGGGGGCCAGCCACGGCACGGACTGGGGTAATTGGACACTCGCCTGCGGCGGCGGGGGGTGGGTGCTCAGCGCGGGCGACCTCTACAAGGTGATCAATGGGATCGCCAACGGGAGCCTGCTGACCAAAGCCGAGAAGGACGAGATGACCGCGCCGGCGCCGGACTGTATCGGCTGGGATTGTTCAGTTCGGGGCGACTGTCCGGATCCGTACCTCTGCAAGAACGGAAGCCTCGATAGCGGAAACATTTCCGTGTGGACGTATGCCGGGATCTTCAAGTGCACGGTGCCCGTGGTCGTCATCGTGAACTCCGTCCTGCCGGCCGCGTACCAGACGAACGGCGATATCATCGGACTGGTCGGGGACGCGTACAAGGCCGCCTCGGTGCCGGGGACGCCCCACGCCTGTCCGTAGCTCGGTGTGACCGGCCAGGCCGTCAAGGGAAGCGGCCTGGCCGGGTGCCCCACGCCGCCGCCCGAGCCGGCACAGCGCAAACGGGCACCGTCGGGGAGGACGTCAATGACCACCACCGTGGACTTGGCCCATTACTTCGACTACTTGTGCAAAGCCCGCGAGACGCTGCCCGGCTGGGTCGCCGGCCAACCCGTTGAGGCGTATACGCGATCGTTTCCGTTCGGGTTGGGCTCGATCCGCGCGACGCTCGTGCACACGGCCGCTGGGCAGTGGGGATACACGGAGCGCTTGGCGGGCCAGGACTTCCTCCCCGCACACAACCCGTTCAGCGAGGACCGGTACCGGGAACTCCGTCCGCTGATGGTCGCATGGGCCGGCGAGACCCCGCGCACCCGGCAGGTGCTGGCCGATCTCGGGAACGGCAGTCGGCGGATCGAGTACATATACCGGGCGGCCGACCGCCCGAGGCGCATCCGGGCGACGGCGGGCGGGATCGCAGCCCAGCTGTTCTGTCACGAAGTGCATCACCGCGCGCAGGTCATGGCGATGCTGCGGCACCTGGGGGTCGAAGCACAAGACCTCGACTACAACAACCTGATGTACGAGCGCCTCGAGTAGGCCGGCGGGCGCAGCAACGTCCCGGATGCGCACCGCCGCGCCGTCGTCCGCCGCGGGCTACCGGATTATCGACGCGCGGACTTTCGTTAATATGATTGTGCGAACACGACCCGAGACGGAGAGGTGCTGACGTCTTGAACGACTACATGATTCGAGGAACGGCCGCGGGCGAGCAGATCCGCGCGCTGGCGACCGTGACCACCCAGACGGTCGAGGACGCCCGCATCCGCCATGCGGCGTCGGCGACCGCCACCGCGGCGCTCGGGCGGAGCCTGACCGCGGCCGCGCTGCTCGGTGCCGGGCTGAAGGATGGGCAGTCCGTGCTGCTGCGGGTGCTCGGCGACGGGCCGATCGGCGCCATCGTGGCGCAGGCCGACGCCCGCGGGCGCGTGCGCGGCTATGCGATGAACCCCCAGGCGGATCTGCCGGAGACCCCGGCCCGCAAGCTCGACGTCGGCGGGCTCGTCGGACGCCGGGGCACGCTGCATGTCACGCGCGACGTGGGGCTCAAGAGCCCGTACCACGGATCCGCGCCACTCGTGTCCGGTGAGATCGCCGAGGATCTCGCGAGCTACTTCGTGAAGTCGGAGCAGCTCCCGTCGGTCGTCTCCCTCGGCGTGCTCGTGGCCCCGGATCTCCGCGTCCTCGCCGCGGGCGGTCTCTGCGTGCAGGTCTTACCGGGCGCCTCCGAGGATGTCGTGGCCGACCTCGAGGCGCGCGCGCGGCGGATGCCGCCGATCACGCAGCTGATCGCCGACGGCCGCACCCCGGAGGAGATTCTCAGCGCCGCGCTCGGCGAGATGACCCCGTCGTTCGGGGACGTCAGCCCGGTCGAGTTTCAGTGTCGGTGCACCCGCCCGCGGGTGGAGGAGATGCTGCTGGGTCTGGGTCCGGACGAGCTTGAGGCCCTGCTCGCGCAGGAAGGGCAGGCGGAGGTCACGTGCCGGTTTTGCGGGGACCGCTATGTCCTGGCCCGCCCCGAGGTCGAGGGGCTGATCGCGGAACTCAGGGGCGGGACGCCCCGGCTGATGTGACGCTCAGGCGACGCGCTTGACCTTGCCCGACTTGAGACAGGCCGTGCAGACGAGCGCGCGCCTGGGCGATCCGTCCTGCACGATCCGGACGCGCTGCAGGTTGGGGAGAAAGCGCCGCTTGGTCTTGTGGTGCGAGTGACTGACGCGATTGCCGGTGGCGGGCTCTTTGCCGCACACGGCGCAACGACGGGCCATAGGATTGTCCTCCGTTTCGATCTGCCGCGCATGAGTGTACCATAGGGGCACGAGCAGGGGCAACGGTCGCGGCGTAGAACTCTCTGTCGGTAAGGCGCATCCGGCCAGGCACGCCCCGGAGAGACGGCGCACTTCGATGCAGGAGGCGGGCGGCATGGCGAACGCACGCAGGGGCAGGCCCCTGGCAGCACCCCGCCAGGCGGCCCCCGCGTCTCCCGCAGCGGTGCGCCCCCGCGAACCGCAGCCCGCCCCGCCGGTCGGTCCCGGGTCTCCCATCCAGTACGCCCGCGGCGTGGGGCCGGCGCGCGCCGAACTGCTCAAGCGCCTCGGCATCCTGACCGTGACCGATCTCCTCTACCGGCTGCCGCGGCGCGTCGAGGACCGCAGCCGGCTCCGGCGCATCTACGACCTGCGGCACGGCCAGATCGAGACGGTCGAGGCCACCGTCGTCCAGGTCCGGCAATTCCGGCCGCGCGGCCGCCGGCTCGTCATCATCAAGGGGGTCTTCCAGGACGGATCGGGGATCCTCCACGCCGTGTGGTACAACCAGCCGTACATCGTGCGCCAGCTCCCCCCGGGCGCCCGCGTCGTGCTGCACGGTCGGGTGCAGCGGCAGGGCGGCGAGGTGCAGATGGCGGCCCCGGAGTTCGAGGTGATCGAGCCGGGCGAGGAGACGCTCCACGTCGGGCGGATCGTGCCCGTGTACGCGAGCACCGAGGGCCTCACGCAGCGGGCCTTTCGGACGATCGTGTCGCGCGCGCTGGACGATCACGCGGACGCCGTCTCGGAGTGGCTGCCGGATCCGCTCCGCGCGCGGCACGGGCTCCCCGGGATTGCGGCGGCGATCCGGCAGGGGCACTTCCCGGACACCATGGAGACGTACGAGGCCGCGCGCCGCCGGCTGGTTTACGAGGAGCTCCTCCTGTTTCAGATCCTGCTGCTGCGGCAGAAGGCGGCGCGGGAGGCGGAGCCGCGCGGCGTCGTCTACGGCGACGCCCGCGAGCTCGTCGAGCGGTTCCGGCGCAACCTCCCGTACACGCTCACCGGCGCCCAGTACCGGGTCACGAGAGAGATCCTGCGCGACCTCGACCGGCCGCATCCGATGAACCGGCTGCTGCAGGGCGACGTCGGCTCGGGCAAGACCGTCGTCGCCGCCTCGGCCCTCCTTCGCTGCGTCGGCGGCGGGGCGCAGGGGGCGCTCATGGCGCCGACCGAGATCCTCGCCGGCCAGCACTACCTCACGCTCCGCCAGCTGCTGGAACCGCTCGGGGTCACCGTCGTGCTCCTCGTCGGCGGGCTTAGCCGGGCGGCGCGGCAGGAGGCGCTCGAGCGGGTGCGCGACGGCGTCGCCGACATCGTGATCGGCACGCACGCGCTGATCGAAGACGCCGTGGCGTTTCACCGCCTGGGCCTCGTCGTCGTCGACGAGCAGCACCGGTTCGGCGTGACGCAGCGCGCGGCGCTGCGCTACAAAGGGGAGCGGCCGGACGTCCTGGTGATGACCGCGACCCCGATCCCACGCACCCTCGCGCTCACGCTGTACGGCGACCTCGACGTGTCGGTCCTGGACGAACTGCCCCCGGGCCGCTCGCCGATCCGCACGCACGCGCGCCCGATCGCGCAGCGCCCCCGGATCTACGAGTACGTCCGCGACCAGGTGACGCAGGGCCGGCAGGCCTACGTGGTCTGCCCGCTCATCGAGGAGTCGGACAACCTCCAGGCCGAGGCGGCCACGGACCTCGCGGCGCGCCTCGGCGAGACGATCCTGCGCGGGGTGCGCGTCGACGTGCTGCACGGACGGATGAAGGTCGACGAGCGCGCGCGCGCGATGCAGGCCCTGCGGGACGGGCGCACGCAGGTGCTCGTCGCCACGACCGTCATCGAGGTCGGGATCGACGTCCCGAACGCCACGGTGATGGTGATCGAAGACGCGGACCGCTTCGGGCTCTCGCAGCTCCACCAGCTCCGCGGGCGCGTCGGGCGGGGCACGCAGCAGTCGTCGTGCATCCTCGTCGGCGATCCGAAGACCGAAGACGGGCAGGCGCGCCTGGACGCGATGCTGGAGACCACCGACGGCTTCCGGATCGCGGAGCGGGACCTGGAGCTCAGGGGCATCGGGGAACTGCTCGGCGATCGGCGCCAGCACGGGATGTCCGACCTGCGGGTCGCCAATCTCGTCCGGGACCGCGCGTGGCTGGAGCGCGCGCGCGAAGACGGGTTGGATCTGCTCGCCGAGGACCCCGAGCTGCGGGGCGCCGATCACCGCGGCATCACGTGGGCGCTCGGCGTGCGATTCGGCGCCGCACAGCCTGAAAACGCGCGGGTGGGCTAGCCGATGCGCGTCACCGCCGGTCTCGCGAAGGGCACGCGCCTCAAGACCCCATCACGCGCCGCGACCCGCCCGACCTCCGATATGGTCAAGGAGGCGGTGTTCAACGCGCTGGCGCCGCGCCTCGAGGGGGCACGGGTCCTGGACCTGTTCGCGGGGGCCGGCGGTCTCGGGATCGAGGCGCTGAGCCGCGGCGCGGACGCCGCGGTGTTCGTCGAGCGCGACCCGCGCAGCGCCGCGGTGATTCGGGACAACCTCCGTGCCGCCCGGCTCGACGGGCGCGGAGAGGTGCGCCGAGCGAACGCGGTGACCGAGGTCGTCTCCCTCGCGGGCGAGGGCGCACGGTTCGACGTGATCGTGCTCGACCCGCCGTACGGCCAGGAGCTCGTGGGCCGGACGCTGCGGGCGATCGCGGCCTCGGGCGCGCTCGCACCGGGCGGCGTCGCCGTCGCGGAAGGTCACTGGCGCGACGACCCCGGGGAGATCGAGGGACTCCAGAGAACTCGGAGCGCGCGCTACGGGGAGACCGCGGTGTGGTTCTACCAGGTCGAGGAGGACGCATGACGGTGCGAGCGGGCGCGGCGCTGTACCCGGGGAGCTTCGATCCTGTGCACAACGGCCACCTCGACATCATCTTCCGCGCCCGCGAGATGTTCCGCCGGGTCGTGATCGGCGTGGCGACGAACGTGGAGAAGGACGCGCTGTTCCCCGTCGAGGACCGCATCGCGATGCTGCGGGCGGCGATCGGCCGGCGCG
>Ga0209415_10006528_pt1 | contig 20691 bp, 19 predicted proteins | sample PeaSoiSIISIP2007_FD_187696 | JGI IMG/M metagenome (GOLD analysis project Ga0209415, IMG submission 187696) | Peat soil microbial communities from Weissenstadt, Germany - SII-SIP-2007 (SPAdes) (version 2) | ecosystem: Environmental > Terrestrial > Soil > Wetlands > Peat | place: Germany...
GGGGCTGTAGCTCAGATGGATAGAGCAGCAGTTTCCTAAACTGCGTGTCGGGAGTTCGACTCTCCCCAGCCCCACCACTTCTTCGGTTTAGGCGCGCCTTCAGTGCCCTCAGCCGACGATTGAGCCAGCTACTAGAATCCCCGGTTCATCGTTTGCTGGATCTGTTGGTTGAGTTCGTTCTGCCGTTGTCTTTCGAGCTGCCGCTGCGCTTCGGCCCAGCGTTTTTCTTGCAACTCCTGCAGCTTCTTCTCTTGCTCCGCGAAAGCCTTCTGCAGTCTTTCTTGCTCTTCCTTGAGTTTGTCCGGCTCGTTCTTGTTCTTGTACTTGTCTTCCTGGGCTTTCGCCGCGTCACCGTGTCCTTGCTTCTGTGCCTGGTTCTCTACCTCTCGACGATCCGTCTCCCGCTTCCAGGCCTCAGCCTCGGCTTGCTTGAAGGCTTCACGCGCCTGCTCGATGATTGCCAGCCTATCCCGCTCCCGCTGCTCGTGTGCCCTTTGTTCGTCCAACCGCTGCTTTTCCCGCTCCTGATGCTCCCGTTCCTTCTGTTCATGCTCCGCTTTTTCGCGTGCTTCCTTGAACTGCTTTTCCGCCTCTCTTGCCTTTAGTTCCTCCACCTGCTGCTTTGCCTGCTCTACCTCCCGCAGACCCTTCGTCTCCAGCTCCAGGCGGTCCTCTTGTTGCAACTGATCCACGACAATCGTTTTGCCGTGGTCGTACGCGTTTTCGATGCGTTCCACCGTTTGATCCCAGCGCTCGCGCTGCCTTTCTTCGAGATGCGACATCTGCGCTTCAAAACGTTCGTTCTGTTGCTGTTCGAATAGCTCGGTGTGCCTGCCGGTCTCCTGACCGTACTGCCGAAGTTCCGCCCTGGCCGCGTCCTGATACTTCTGGAGTTCGGCCCGTTCGTCCGCGCGGAGACGTATGTCCTCCTCTCCTGCGATTGCTTTGCACCGCGCGATTTCCTCCTCTCTCGCGCGCTCGCGTTCCCCTGCTTCCCGCTCTGCCTCTTCGCGCTCTTCCTTCTCGTGTTCTTCCTTTTCTCGTTCCTCTTCCTCGTGTTCCTCTTTCTCCCGTTCTTCCTTCTCTCGGTCTTCCTTCTCTTGATCTTCTTTCTCTCGTTGTTCTTTTTCCTGCTCTTCCTTCTTCTCGAAAAACTCCTTTTCCTGGAGTTCCTTTTCGGCCTGGGCCTCTTTGGCAAACTCCTCTTGCTTTTCTCGCTCCTTGTCGCCGAAAAACTCTTTTTCCTGCTCCGCCTGCTGCTGGAAGAATTCCTTTCTTTCTTCCTCTTTGCGTACGGCCTCTTCCTTGAAAGCCTCCTCACGCTGCTTTTCTTCCTCGCGGGATCGAACCTCCGGATCGCGCGACTCCTCCAGCGCCTGCCGCGCTTCTTCGCGCGCTTGTTCTTCCGGATCGATCTCGGGCTCGCGCTCCGGCTCCGGTTCGGGGAGTTCCTTACTGAGCCGATCCTCTTCCGCCATCTGATCCGGAACGATCTCCGGCTCGGGGATTTCAATTTCCGGCGGCTTTATCTCGATTTCCGGAGGGTCGGGAGCCACGCTGTGTCGCAAATCCAAACGCGTGCCGAGCGCTTGCGCCGCAAGTCTGATGAGCTGAGCCAGCAGGTCGGCGTGGCCCAGGGCGGGAGTCATGCGGGGCCCTCATACTTGGGCAGGGGAAGAACGATCTCGGACGGGTTCGCCTCCACGAAGCGAATGCGCAACCCGGGGGCGAGGGGGATTCCGTGCGCGGCCAACACGGGATTCGGATCTTGAAGCAGCGCTTGCCGTAGTTTCTTGTCGGTCTTCGAGGCTTCGACGAGCCGCGCCAGGCGCTGGTTGATCTCGTCCCTGGACTTCGCCGGCTCCATCTAGACGCTGCCCATCCGCGACGTCAACGTCGGGTCCATGTAGGCGAAATTCTTCCGCACGCGCCCCGGCCTGGCCATGCCGCGGGCCCACACGATCACCATGTCCTTGTACTCTTCGCCGGCAAGAACGTTCGGCTCGACAACTTTCACACGCGATCCGTCGATCACGCTCTCGCGGTAACCGATGTCTTCGGAGAGCTTCTGCGCGGTTCCATTATTCAGGTCCGGGTTCATGTACATGCGCACGCCGCAATTGCCCACCATGCCCTCGGCATTCTCGTACGCCTGTTTCAACTGTCCGATGTCCTGCGTGAACATCCAGAGCTTGATGCCATAGCCCGCTCCGACAACCAGGGCTTGCTCCACAGGTGGCATATTGCTGAGCTGCGGCAGTTCGTCGAGCAGGAACAGGATCGGGGGCCTGGGAGGGTTGGTCCGAGGCGGTGGTGGACCGCTGCACAGCATGTTGATGTGCTGGCCGACGAGCACCCTCAATACCGAGCGGTAGCTCTTGATCTGACCGAGGTCGAAGCAGAGATAGATGGTCGGATCGTCGCCGTGGCCGGTCCCCTTGCGGAGATCGAGCGGCGTCCAATCGGACTTGGTAGTTGCGGCTTCGATTTCATCTCCCATCCAGGACTTCATCGCCGCTTGCGCTTCCTGGAGCACGTTGCCGCGAGTTTCGGGCGGAAGCGTGGTTGCAAGAGACGCGCCGGCGCGGGCCAGCGTGGGCATGTCGACCCGGGCCTGTAGGTAGGTCACGAACTCGTCCCATCCGACTCCGTAGATGATGTCGATCACCTTGGACATCGGGCGCTTGGTGACGTCCTTCTCAAGGCAGACGTAGGCGATCGCTGCTTGCAGCACCTCGGCGGCCTTGGCCTGGAAAAACTTGGAATTGCCGGAGGCCTTCTCATCCGGAACGATCATCAAGTCGGCGATGAGCCCGGAATCCGACCAGATCGAATCGGAACGAACCGCGGTCAACGGGTTATAGCAGTGCGTGTTCCCACGATCGAGAGGGCTGAACTTGTAAACGGGGCCGACATTTTCTTTCCGCCATTTGCTGGTCTTGGCGTAAATCTCTCCCTTGACGTCCAGTACGATGGCCGGGCCTTTGAAGCGCAGCATGTTCGGATAGACTTGGCCTTCCGTCTTGCCGGACCGCGTCGGCGCCACGGTGATGAGCGACCCTTCGCCGTCGTAGTACCAAACCTTCTTCGGGGTTTTGTCGTCCAGGCCCAGAATCAGGCCCGTGCTAATCGACGCCACGTTGTCGGTGGACTTTAGAGGCGCACTGGGAACCAGATCGCCGCCGCCCCCCAAGAGCCGGGACTTCAACTTCGCGAGAACGGGATGGTCGGGGTTGGTTTGAAGCGCCTTCATGAGGTCCTGCAAGGCGATGTTTACGCTTTGCTCGAGCTTGTAGCCGCCGATATATTGGTCGAAGTCGTTGATCCCGTATTTTGATTCGCCGTATAGCATCCCTTTGCCGTCGCCATAGATGATCCCAATCCGGCCGATGTAGAAGTTGTTGTACTGCTGCATGTCCAGGTTATAGAGGTGATAGCAGGTTCGAAGAGCTTCGACTTCGCGAAGCGTCATGGCCGCGAGCGAGCGGCCCATCTCGACCCGCATGTCGAATCCGCTATCGACCAGAGTTGCCCTAACGGTCTCCTGACGTTTGTCGAAGACTTCATCGATCCTGGCGGTCCGTAATTCCGGCGTGGGGCCGAAGAGCTCCAGCGCTGCCCGATTGCTCTTCTTCCATCCTTTTACGTTATCCGCGCCGCGATTGCCTGATTCGCCGCCACCCCCGTCCGCAAAGCGTTTAAGCAATTTGATTGCGATTCCAAAGACGGCAATCCAGAAGACCCATGTCACCAGGGTTCCGAACGCGCCGAAAAGACCGCTCATGATTCCGGCGACAAAACTGAAAATATTTCCAAAGAAGCCGAGAATGGAGCCGAGCCAGCCGCTGGATGCCGTCGTCCTCCCGCCGCCGGTTGTCGTCGTCGTCCCGCCGCCAGTGGGTATCTTGGAGGGAGTGCCGACCACCGTGCAGGTCTGAATCAACTTGACCAGGGCGCTGTGCAGCACAAACGTCCCGGGTGTCTGCCCGTTGGCCAGCGGAGCCCGATCGGGAAACTGGACAACGCAGTCGTTGTAGGGCTTGTCGCTGGCGTCCACGCAGGACACCGCCACGATGCGCTGCCCGTTGCACATGTAGTAGGTGTTGAGCTGGAGAGGCTTTTGCGCCAGCAGATCCGGGGCAGCCATCATGCAAAGGAGAATCGCGGCGACAATCCGCGGCGCCGTCCCAAATGCCTCCGTGGACTTCCTTCCGGCTGTACGCGAATACTGGGGTATCTTGTGCAAAACGAAATCCTCCGGCGGCCGACTGATGTTGACCGTGTTTTCGAAAAGGAGACCGCAAGAAGATAGCAAAGCGGGTCGGGCGCCACAAACTAAAACTGGACTGACCCGCGCGACGCTGGAGGTTGGAAGTACGCTCGGAAGTACCGCGTTCCCAGGCTGCCGCGCATGAGGGTGGAGGCGAGCACGGCGTGCAGGCTCATTCGAGTGTTGGATTCTCAGGCTGCCTGGTCGCGTACTTGCGGGTTGGGCTCGGCATCAAGCATGCCGCAACGACCGCTGCAACAAATCAACGACGCGGACCGGCGGGCACACGCAAGCTCTACCGCGAAGCCGAAAATCTCCCTGGACGTTACTCGGAACTTCCCGGCCTGTGCGGGTCCCCTCCCCGCCGCCTCGCAGCCTCTTCTCTTCCCTGCTGCTCAGCCTTTCGCTTTCCCCATTGGATCAAGTAATATCCGCCGACAAGAACAACGGCAAAACCTATGTAGAACTCCATTTCGATCGTCCTCCTCCCGAATCGCTCGACTTCGGCAATAGCCGCCCGCTGGCGAGGTAACCTCATATCACCAAATGAGTCTCGCTCGAAACTATATTTCGAATGACCGCTGTCGGCCCGCCAAAGGTCATCGAAAGTTCGAATCGGGCCCATTCGAGGGGAGGCGTTGACACGCCCCCCAGCACCCGTATAATCGTTCTTCGCCCAGTCTTCGCGGGACCCCAGGCAGCTCGATTCGAAAGCAGGAACTGTGACGCCGCCCTACAGCATGGCCCTCTGGATCGTTCAGGGTGGGAATCCGCTCTCGCACTACTGGCAGCGGCTGGTCGATCCGACGTTCCGCGGGCTCTACCAGGCCAACGCGTTCGACATTGCCATCATGGTGCCCTACTTCATCGTGATGGCCATCCTGGCGATGTACGGAATCCATCGCTACGCGCTCGTCTACAACTACTTCAAGAACCGGAAAAACGTTCCCGGCCCGCCGCCGGATATGGCCGCGTGGCCCAAGGTGACGGTCCAGCTCCCCATTTACAACGAGCGCTACGTGATCGAGCGGCTGATCGAGACGGTCGCGCAGTTCGACTATCCGCGCGAACTGCTCGACATTCAGGTGCTCGACGATTCCACGGACCAGACGCAGCAGGTGGCGCGCGATTGCGTCGAGCGGCATCAGGCTCTCGGCGTCCCCATCACGTACATCCATCGCGACAATCGCGAGGGTTTCAAGGCCGGCGCGCTCCAGGAAGGGTTGAAAACCGCGACCGGCGAGTATGTCGCCATCTTCGACGCCGATTTCATTCCGCCCGCCGATTTTCTCCGGCGCACTGTGCCGTATTTCAACGACGCGAAGATCGCGATGGTCCAGACGCGCTGGAGCTACGTCAACCGCAACTACTCGACGCTGACCGAGGTGGAAGCGATCATGCTCGACGGCCATTTCGCGATCGAGCATTCGTCGCGATTTCGCAGCGGGCTCTTTTTCAATTTCAACGGCACAGCCGGAATCTGGCGCCGCACCGCGATCGAAGACGCCGGCGGCTGGCAGCACGACACGCTCACCGAGGACACCGACCTTTCCTATCGCGCGCAGATCCGCGGCTGGCAGTTCCTCTATTTGCCCGAGATCGATTGCCCTTCGGAATTGCCGGTGGAGATGAACGCCTTCAAGTCGCAGCAGGCGCGCTGGGCCAAGGGGCTGATGCAGACGGCGAAAAAGATTCTGCCGCGCGTGTTGCGCGCCGATGTCCCCGCCAAAGCGAAGGTCGAGGCGTTTTTCCATCTCACGGCGAATATCAGCTATCCGTTCATGGTGTTTCTCTCGATCATTTTGCTGCCCGCGATGATCGTGCGGTTCTATCAGGGATGGTTTCAGGTCCTGGTGATCGACCTGCCGCTGTTCCTGGCTTCGACGTGCTCGATTTCGTCGTTCTATCTTGCCGCCGAGCGCGCTTTCTACCCCAAGACGTGGAAGCGGACTTTCCTCTACCTGCCGTTCGTGATGGCCGTGGGCATCGGGCTTTCGGTGCGCAATGCGTTTGCCGTGATCGAGGCGATCTGCGGAGTGAAATCGGAATTCGTGCGCACGCCGAAATACAAAGTGGAAGCCGGCGGCAAGCGGCAAGGCGTGTTCGCCAAGAACTCCTACCGCAAGCGCGCCGGGTTCATGCCGTACGCCGAAGTGCTGCTCGGAATTTACTTTGCTCTCGCAGTGCTCTACGCGATTCAGAACGAAAACTACGCCACCGTTCCCTTCTTCCTTCTCTTCGTCTGGGGCTACCTCTATACGGGCCTGATGTCGCTCGCGCAGACCTACTTCCAGGGGCTGAGCTTCGCGCGTGAAAGCGCCTCGGCGTCCGCCGAAGCGCGCTCCGCCTCGACTGGCATCCCCGGCTTCTAAGCGTTAAGCCGCTCGCGCAACTCCGCGCTCGGTCTATCCGCTCTTCTCAACCGCGCATTTCTCAACCTGCGGCACCAACAAACACACCGGTGAGCAAGAATCTCCCGGTGGGGTACATCACGCGAAGCGGTGATTTGCATCACTGAGCCTCCGAACGTTTCCCCGTACTGTCCAACGCGTGCCCAGCAGCCGACGAGACCGTTAAGCCAGAGGAAACTCGGCCGATAGAGTGCTGAGGCGGTCCCCGCCGGCATGCCCATGGGGCACGGTGCGCGGCGCACGACCGGCCGGTGCACGGAAACAACCGTCGTTCGACAGGGCCTCGCAGATCATTTGAAGAAGATTGCTGGACCGGGAGCGGAAGCTCGGTGGGGACAGCGATAAAAGGAGAAAAGTTGCAATGAGGAGACAATCTCGCAAGCCGTACTTCGGCATCAGTCTGGCAGTCAGCTCACTAATCGCACTTGTATTTGCGGCGGGACTTCGCGTGCCCACGGCGCGCGCAGTGCCCAGTTTTTCGCGCCAGACGGGCTTCCCATGCATTTCCTGCCACACAACTCCGCCGGAGCTCACGCCGCTCGGGCGGACATTCAAACTCAACGGCTACACCATCACGGGGATGCCGGTGACGAAAGCGGAGAAAACCTCAAGGGAAGCTGGGCTGAGCCTCCTTCAAAACCTGCCGCTTTCCGTCTTTTTCGAAACTTCGTACACGCAAACCAACAAGGTCGTGCCGGACTCGCAGAATGCCAGCTTCGAATTTCCCCAGGACGTGTCTCTCTTCCTCGCCGGCGCGTGGTCTACCCATGTGGGGAGCTTCGTGCAGTTCACCTACAGCACGCAAGCCGATCACTTTACCTGGGATCAGACCGATATCCGCTACGCCAACTCAAGAAAGGTAGCGGGTAAGACTCTGATGTATGGCCTCACGCTTAATAACACGCCGGGCGTTGAAGATCTCTGGCACACCACGCCTGCATGGGGCTATCCGTTTATCGCGGACGATCAAGCACCCACACCGGCGGCTTCTTCCATCATCGACGGCACCCTGGCGCAGGATGTCGCCGGAGTCGGCGCGTATGGGATGTGGAACGATCACCTTTATTTCGCGACAACGATGTATCGCTCCGATCACATCGGCTTTGGCCAGCCGAATTCCGGTCATAATAGCTCACTTGCCGCGTTCAACATCCACGGCCTCGCACCCTACTGGCGTGCCGCCTGGCAACAGACCTGGACAAACAACTATCTCGAGGTCGGCACCTACGGAATGTACATGAAGTCGACTCCGAACGATGTCGTTGGCCCGACGACCGAGTCCGGCGCCACGCTCACCGACAACTATACGGACGTGGCGGCCGATTTTCAGTATGACCGCACAATTCCAAAATTCCACAACGACATTCTCTCGATCCGCGGCGTTTACATCCACGAGAACTCGGCACTGCATGCAAGCGATACCGACAATCTCGGACTGGCGGACAGCGTGCCTCATCATCTCAACACGATCAAGGCGAACGCCGAATACCATTTTGGCGACCGCTATACCGGAACCTTCGGCTGGTTCAATACGACCGGCACGCGGGATTTGACGCTCTACGGGCCGTTCGGCCCGAGCAACAGCGGGTATGTCTTGAATCTGTCCTGGTGGCCTACGCAGAATATCGATCTCGCAGCGCAGTACACCGGATACTTCAAGTTCAACGGCGCCTCGACGAACTACGACGGCGCGGGACGAAACGCCTCCGACAACAACACGACGTACATTCTTGCGCGGTTCGTGTTCTGAGGTGCGGAGTTTGCAACGACGGGGACGAGGCCCGTCGTCGAGCCTCAGCTTCCGGTCCGTGCAATAGGATTGGAGCTGGGCGCACGACGGGCTTCCGTCCGAAAAAATTGCGGTGGCGGTTTCGATGGCCAGCCCGAGACGCTTGGATTCGCTCGGGAACTTAGGAAAAGGAGCAGAGATGACGACGAAATTCAGAATGGCATACATCACCGTGGGGGCGGCGCTGCTGTTGGCTGGGGTGGGCGCCGGAATGAACGCGCGAGCGGGAGCAGCCGCGCCGCGGGCACGTCAAGCCGGCGCAACGGCATCGGGTCAGGGCAACATTGCGGGCAGGGTGAATTTTAGCGGGAAGCCGCCGCAACTTCGCCCGATTCTGATGACCAACGACCCGGTCTGCGCGTCCCAGCAGGAAGGCACGGCGCTGCCCGAAGACGGCCGCGTCAACGCGAACGGCACGCTGCCGAACGCCTTCGTTTACATCTCGAAGGGCAGCGGCAATCTCTCCGTTCCGGCGCCGTCCAGCACCGTGGCGATGACGCAGAAGGGATGCAGCTACGAGCCGCACGTGCTCGGAATCCAGGTTGGCCAGCGCCTTCAGGTGACGTCGGAGGATCCGACGACCCACAACATTCACGTCTCGCCGAAAACGGGCCATGACTGGAATGTGAGCCAGCAGCCGGGCTCCGAGCCGGTCACGACCAAGTTCTCGCACGCCGAAATCATGGTCCCGGTGCACTGCAACGTCCATCCATGGATGTCGGCATACATCGGCGTTGTGACCAATCCGTATTTCGCGGTCACGGGAGCTGACGGCAGCTTCACGATCAAGGGCGTTCCGCCGGGCGACTACACGCTGTCGATCTGGACGGCGACGTTCGGCACGCAAGAGCATCAAGTGACCGTCCGCGCGGGCGAAACCGCGACGGCCGACTTCACGTTCGAGGCTAAGTGACCGGTGTTGTCATCTCCGGTTTCAGGAGTCCGGTGGACTCCACCGGAGTCCCGGCACCGGACCCGAACCCGTCCGCGACGTTCGCGGACGGCGTGAGGGATCTGCTTCTGTAGGAGTCAGGGCACGCTTGTCTCCCTTGCGTCCGCTGCGGCGGACGAAGGGCAAGCGTGCCCTGACGATTCACCAAGTCAGTACACGACCCCTCCATCGTCTTCCCCGGTTTTGTGATCCTGCGTACGTGCAATGAGGCCACCGATAAGATCAAAAAGCTGAAGCTCATTCGCCGGCGTTCGATTGTTACGGTCTAGAGCGAAATCGGTGCGCGAATGCCGTTCTAAAGGGCTCCCGGGTCGACGGTTAGTCGAGCCCGGGAGATCAGTTCGATATCGACGCAATTCTTGCTCTATGGTGGTGGCAAAAATGGCCACTTTTGGCGCGCTAAATCGCGTTTTTTGGTCAATTTTGGCGTCATTTTGGCGCGGGCCAGGCGCCTGACGTGTGGCGCCGTTCTAAAGGGCTCCCGGGTCGACGGTTAGTCGAGCCCGGGAGATCAGTTCGGCATAGAATGGCCTGCTTCCAGGAGAAACCCATGCCAAACGTGCTCGTCATTGGCGCCACCGGCGACGTCGGCCAGGGAATTGTGAGCGCGCTCCTCAAGGCCAATTACCGCGTGATCGCTGCAAGCCGCGGCGAGGACCGCTTGCGCGCGCTGGCGCATCGGCTTGGCTCGCCCGCGTCTCTCCGCGCAATAAAAGGTAGCGTCGAAAGCGAAGGCACGGCCGCAGTCCTCCTGGAAAAAATTCGCGAGCGCGGCGACGCCCTCGACACGGTGATCACCAGCGTGAGCGCGCCGATGAAAAGCGGCGCCATGCTCTTCGAGCGTTCCGCGGACGACCTTTCCCAAATCCTTCGCGACAATCTGCTCACGCACTTCGTGGCGGCGAAGATTTTCATCCCCGCCATTGCCAAGGGAGGCGTGTACCTGAGCATCGGCGGCGGGCTGGCCGATTTCGTGCGGCCCGGCTTCGGTCATCATTCGATGGCCCAGGCGGCCCTTCGTATGATGCTCCGCACGCTGGCTGTCGAACTGGAGGACCGGCCGGTCGCGGTTCGCGAACTGCTCATCGCCTCGATGGTCAACGGGGAAAGCCGGCGCGCCATCGCCCAGGCGGATTGGGTCACCGATCTCGACATCGGCGAGCACGTTCGCGCGATCCTCGAACGCCCTCAGGATTTCCCCGACCTGATTCAAACGCTCCGCTCCCGCCAGCAGGTGGGCTCGCCATGAGGGCTCGGGAAAAGGCCAGGGCGATCTAGTCGTTTCCCGGACCCGTTCGTGCTACATTTTTCATATGGAGATCAAGGTCAAGATTCCTGACGGACTTGCCGCCAAGGCCCGTGCACGCGGCCTGAAGATCGAGGCTTACGTGGAAGAAATCCTCACACAGCAGCTGGGGACGCAGCCGTCGGGAACTCGGCAGCCGCGAACGCCGGAGCAGATTCGCGCGTGGCTCGATTCGCTCGCGCAGTTCTCGGACAAAATCCCTCCGCTGCCAGAGAGCATCTCGCGCGAATGGATTTACCAGGAACACGACTAAATAGCGATTGTTTCGTGTTTAGTTGACACGAACATTCTTCTGCGCATCACAAGACGCTCCGATCCCCAACACAAGCTCGTGGACACAGCTCTCGCTCGGCTGGCTGGCGAGGGCACCATTCTCGACTACACGCCCCAAAATATTGCGGAGCTATGGAATACGATGACGCGACCTATCGCTCGCAATGGACTAGGGTTGACCGCAGAGGAAGCCGACCGCGAAGTGCGCGCGATTGAATCTGGCATGAATCTATTGCCAGACAGCGAGGCCGTCTATCGGGAGTGGCGAAGAATCGTCGTGCAATATGGCGTCTCCGGAGTTCAGGTACACGACGCTCGCTTGGTGGCAGCTATGTACGTGCATGGTGTAAGCCACATCCTTACGTTTAACGTCACAGATTTCAGCCGTTTCACCGGTATCACCGCGGTGCACCGGAGCAGCATTTAGAGCCAAAAGCCCACGGCGGATGGCCCACCATTCGCCGGCATTGCATTGCGTTACTCTCGTCCGCCGACAAGCAGGTCACACCCGCGTTAGTTCAAGCCACGCAAAACTTTCGGTGGTGCCGCACTCTTCGTTTCGCAGAAGGGTGCGTCTGCATCCTTCGCCCTCACCTCTCACCCCTCGCCCGCCTCGTCCTCATCCACGCGGGTCAGTTCCCGAATCAATTTCAGCGGATTGCCGACATCCAGTTTCTCGCAAAGCCGGGCCAGCGCGTCCTGCTCGCGCTTCGTCAGCACTGCCATCCGAGCCCGAATCAGCCTCGCCTGCATCGGAACCACTTTCACCGCCAGCTTCTTCCCTTCCGCCGTGATCTGAACCACCTTTTTGTTCCGATTGCTTGCGTCTACCCGCCGCGCGACAAGGCCGCACCGCTCCAGAATCTTGATCACCAGACTCGTGCTGCTGCTCCCGGCATAGATCGCGTCTCCCAGCTCCACCTGGCTCATCGGACCGCGGCCCAGCAGCGCCTCGAGCGCCCGGAACTGCCCCGTGGTCAAGTCAAACGAACACAGTTGGTCGTCCAGGAGCTTCACCACCGACTCCGTCGCGTGCAGCATCTTTTTGAACGCCTCCAGCGCCCGCTCGGTCTTTCCGCCGCCGTTAGATTCCATCGCCGTTCGCCTCCATGAACCCGAGCCTAGCGCACAAAATTGCCCCGTTGTGCAGTGCGTTCCTGTGGACTTTGGGCTCAAACGGAGGCCGACCGCGTTAAGCACGAAAGAGTGCCATTTACGCGCGCAAAAGTGGCCAAAAATGCCACCACATTGCGAATCCCCGCACCTCGTTTCCGCGCGCATCTTTGCGCATTGTGATGCCCACCCTGGCGGTCTTGCGAGCGCAAGCCTGCCCGCCTGGAATGCCAGGCGGCCGCTACAAATGCAAAAGCTACAAAAGCACTTGTAGCGGCCGCCTCGATTTTTAGGCGGGCGCCTTGGCTTTCCAGTCAGGCGCCCAGAGTTCCACTGGGAAGATCGTCTTCTTCCAATCGGTCGTGAACGAGCCGGAATAGGGATACGCCCGCGGGTCCTTGCAGAGGCCTTTGCGTACGGGATTCGACCAGATATATGCCGCGACGCCATCGGGATTGTCTCGCGGCCTGAGGATGTGGTCGTAGAATTTCTTTTGCCAGAGCGTTTTCCGAAACTGCTTTTGAAATTCGCGCGAGGTTGTCTGTTTCAGGTTTTTGATAAACGCGAGCAGGCTGCTCGAAGGATCGAGGCCGGCGACAAGGACATGAAAATGGTCGGGCATCACGCAATACGCGTGGACCGCGAACCGGTGCGAGATGGAGTGTTTGCGCAGAATCTCGATCAACCAAACGGCGTTTTTCGAGGTTGCGAACACGGGGCGCCTGCCCGCGCAACACAACGTGACGAAATACGAGGATTGGCCTATGTACCTCTGTGGGTGAAGGCGGATGTTTTTGTGAGGGAACGGCATTTGAGCTGAACCGCCGCGGCGACGGCACATCGTAATGCGCAGGAGGAAAAAAGAAAAGCAAAAGGGCCCGCCTTCCGCCAGCGAGCGGCGGACGCAAACGACGCGGAAGGCGGCCGCCCCGATGCAAGATCGGGGCGCAGAATGCGCGCTACGAAAGCGAGACGCGACTCCTTGCAAACCAAGAAGCCGGCGAGAATTCGAGGCGAATGGGCGACGCAGAGCCAAGCATCGGTGCCGGGCACGATATGTCGTGCCCCTACTAGAGCGAAATCCCGCAAAATGAGGATGCGAGCGAGATACGCGGGGAGCACAGACACCCCTCGGCTACGCTCGGGACAAGTTGCGCTCCGTGCAAGAAGGCGGCCGCTACGGCTACGGTTCTGAGCTTTCTACTGGCCGAACGTAAGCGTAATGGTCTGCGTGTTGTTCTTGTTGTAGTCCCCATTCGCGCCAATCGTCACAAGACTGATAGGTGCATTGAGTGACGCATTTGCATCGAACTTGATTCCGTAGGCGACCGTAATCGCAACCTTACTCAGCGGCATACCCAACGCCGTGCTCTGCGCCTGGGCAGCACTAGCTGCGGCAGCCACTTCTTTAACTAACTCCTTGAAAAGGTCCACGGGAGCAGGCTTTGCAAGGCCTTTGACAGCGGGTAAGGCTACTTGCTTAGGCACGCTGTATGTAAAGGAGAGGTCGTCCGTAACGTCATTCTCCCGGCTTGCACCAACCTTGAAAACGAAGATGGAAAACGAGAAGCCGACCGTCTTGCCAGTCGTGGTCTTGAAGTCCAGCACAGCACTACTTATTTTCGGCAATCCTTTGGGCTGCAATGGATCCATTTCTTTGGACAATGCTTGGTAGCATTTTAGAGCCTGGTCGACCATCTGAACGACAGTAGGAAGATCCGCCGTACCGGCGGGCTGGTTTTGAACATTCTTCTTTTCGTAGGCAGGAGCTGGAGCCGCGAGTTTGGGCTCGCTGCAAAAGTCGCCCGTTACAGTTTTTTGTTGTTGGGCCAAACATGCCGTACTAGCAATCAAGAAGCCAACGATCAGCGCTGCGCCTCGCATATTCATTTGGGCTACCTCCTGGCTGGATACACTACTACAGACTTAAACGACTGTACAATTGTATGACTATTAATAAACGGTAATAGGAATCTCCAGGGACGGGTGGCCCAATCTTTCGAGCGGGTCGCGCATCCCTGAGTGCCGTGGCGAAGGGAGCAACGTCGAAGGGCTGCGCCCCGATCTTGCATCGGGGCGGCCGCGTTTATCAGGAGTTAGTTTGTTCCGAGGAAAAAAAGAGGCGGCCCCGGAGCTGGGGCCGCCCTTGGTCCTACGTGTCTCTTAAGGAAGGTCGCCTCAACGGTCAGGCCTTACGTGGCGGAGCGTTTGGAGTCGGCTTAGTTCCCGCCGGTGTCCCCTGTTGCTCGCTCCCGTTGAGTACTCCCTCCCTCCTTGTGGTCTTCCTATTCCTCTCTTCAAAAGCTGGCTGTGATCCCGGTCACATGCCGCCGTGATCCGCGTCACACTCCATGGTAGCCACCGGGGAATGGGAAGCGTATGATGCGCGCGATCAAGAAGTCTAAAACAAAAGTTCCGGTTCAGATCAAAGAGGTCCAGGTGTCACTAACATTCAAGAACACTGCACGCGGACTCGTTGTGATCGGCCTGATGCTGCTGATCGTTATCCCAATTGCCTCGGCGCAAACACCGTGGGCGACGCTGGACGCGCCCCCATCAGGAATCGCGCCTTCCGGAGATGTTCTTCGTCCCGGCCACCTTGGCCGCGAGATCAACAACGTCGAGCTCACCATGCATTTCTATCACGACCTTATCGGACTCGAACTTCGCGGCACCCGCGACCAACCCCGTCCATTTGGCAGGAATCGCGGGTTGCAGGAAGTTGCGGAGCTCGCCCAAGGCGTGCCAAACCCCTACGACCAAGTTAGTCGCGTCGCACTTCTTCCGATTCCCGGGACCGCCGCAGCGCCGGGTGGGCCTGAAATGACGATTGAGGCCATCGAAATAAAGGGAATCACGTCCCGCCCATACAATCCGCCGTTGACCGATCCGGGCGCCTCGTACCTGAAACTCATCGTAGCCGACCTCGATAAGACACTGGCCCTTCTGAAAGATGAGCGCTTTCCTGTGATCACTGTCGGCGGAAACCCCGTGGAGCTCGCCGGCTGGCCGGGTATGACGGGCAAAATCCGCGCGGTGTTCGTGCGCGACCCGGACGGATACCCGGTCGAATTGATCGAGTTGACGCCCGCGCCGGCGACAACCGCCGCCCCCGGCAGCAAGGTTCTAGGCGCGCGCGTCACCGTGGTTGTGGATGACCTCGAAAAAACGTGCCGTTTGTACCAGAGCCTGGTCGGCTCCGATTTCAAGTTCTGGCTGAATCCCGCGTTAATGGGCGACAAGACCTACGAGGACCTGACCAACACGCACGGTCAGTTCCGGTTGGCTGAGGCGATGGTTCCCGGCTCTCCGGTGGTCATGGAGCTCATCGAATACAAGAATCACAACAAGCACTTTCAGCGGGGACACTTTCAGGATCCCGGCGCGGCGCATTTTTTGTTCATGGCGAAAGACGACGATGTGTTTATCGACCGGCTCAAGGCAGCCAATTTGCACACGACCAGCCCGTCAAACGCGCCGGTTTTCATCGCTCCAACGACGCGTATGTTCTTCGTGACCGATCCGCAAGGCTTCTGGTTGGAGTTCATGGACAACGGGGTAAAGAAGGACCCCACGGCGAAATAGGTGCCAAGATCTGCTGCGAACCTCCCGGTCGCGGTTCGCGAACTCCTCATCGCCTCGATGGTCAACGGCGAGAGCCGGCGCGCCATCGCCCAGCCAGAGTGGGTCACCGATCTCGACGTCGGCGAGCACGTTCGCGCGATCCTCGAACGCCCTCGTGATTTCCCCGACCTGATTCAGACGCTCCGCTCTCGCCAGCAGGTGGGCTTGCCCTCGTAGCGCGACTCGTGCGCCCCGATCTTGCATCGGGGCGGCCGTCTCGCATTCTAGGCGGGCGATTTTGCATTGCAACCGTACGGGCGGGCGTTTTTAGCTCTGAGCAGGTTCACACCTTGCGGTCAGTTGCGTCCGTAGTTTCCACACCAGAAATCGCAGCCGGCTGACGGCAGGATAGTCCTTGACGCAGATATCCCAGTATTAGGATAATCGAAATGGCAAGGGCGAAGCGGGCGGCCGGCGAAAAACCGCTCTTCTGGGTCGGCCCGTCGAAGCGAGACTTGCTGGCGTTCCCGGAGGAAGTGAGAGACGCCATCGGCAGCGCCCTGAGCGTGGCCCAGTTCGGCGGGAAGCACCCAAACGCCAAGCCGTGGAAGGGTGAGGGCCCCGGCGTACTGGAAATTGTCGACGATCACCGGGGAGATACCTATCGAGCGGTTTATACGGTTAGATTCGAAGGCGCGATCTACGCGCTTCATGCATTCCAGAAGAAGTCGCCGACCGGCAGAAAGACGCCGAGGACGGATGTCGAGCTGATCGCCGAGCGGCTCCGCGCGGCCAAGCAGGATTACGAGGTGCGATATGGCAGGGCGAAGGAATAAGCCAGAAATCACTCCGAGCTCAGGCAATGTTTTCGCTGATCTGCGGCTGCCGAACGCGGAAGAGAAGCAGACAAAGGCCCGCCTAGCCGTGGCCATCAACCGGATCATCGCCGGGCAGGAGCTTTCGCAGTTGGCGGCAGCGCGGCGGCTGAAAATCAATCAACCCAAGATTTCCGCCCTCGCCAATTATCGCCTTGAGGGATTTTCCGTCGAGCGGCTGATGCATTTCCTTACCGCGCTCGATCGCGACGTCGAAATCGTCATTCGCCCGAAGCCCCGCTCGCGCAAGGGCGCGCGAATCCTTGTCACCGCCGCGTGACTTGCTCGCTGCACTGATGTTCCCTTAGGGCATTGCCGCCCGGTTTTCACTACGCGTTCAGAAACTTCGCGCACCCTTCAGGCCCGGAAGGGTGCGGCACCCACACTGGGTGGTAATCTATGGTGTCAATCGTGGTGTGTCATATTCCGGTGGCGCCCAGACTCGCTGCGAGCAAATCATTTCGGGACGTAGGGTGGGCCACCCGCCGCATGATCCGACTCGGGGATGTTGCGGGATGTACTGGCCACGGCGGAAAGTACACCAATCCCAGGCCAAACATTTCAAGTCTCTCACGCGCCCGCCATCAGAGACTTGAACCTGCCAACAATCTGTTGGGTGTGCCGACTAAAGACGACGTATTCGCCGGGCGAATGCGCTTGTAGTTCTTGGACCCTCGCCTCGGCGGTCTGCAAGTCTCGAACGACTTCAACCCATTCAAAATTCACGACGTCTGTCTTCTTCAAAATGTCGAAGGGGGCATCCACTGTGGCACCTCTGTGCAAGACATCGGATAAAACAACCAAAGCAAGTTCCGATACTCTTTCAGAATTCTCCAAGTCTCGATCCGCTCATTTGTGTTGCGCCTATCGGAGAATCCTTGTACGCCGCTTCAATATCCCGCTTTGAAGGGAAGTTGCTTTACATGAACACGAGCATCACCCCGCATTTAGCCCGCGAGTGATTTGGCTAACGGGGATTTCTTGTGGCTCTCGGGTGCCTGGCACAGACATGCGATCTGAACTCCTTGTCGCGCTGCCGTTCGAAGTGCATCTTCATCTCGTCAATTGAATTGCCAACGAGAGGGCCTGAAGGGTTGAACGCCCATGCGCATTCGGTGCAAGCCCAGCCCTCAAACTCCGGTCTTTCGACCCATACCAGTTTGCGACGCATCGCCTCCATGCCACACCTCGAGATTTGGTACGGTTATGCTTCTTTGAAAGGCGGTACAGCATTGGTCTTCGACGGCACTGCGACGACAAAAGCCGCTCTTTTCATTGTCCTGAGCGAAGTTCCGCCCAAGTCACCGGGTTTTGAAGACACATCAAAACCAAGCCAGATACGATTGAGGTCCAGAAGACTACCGAGGGCGAAGGGGTGCTGTCTGTGGGGTATCCAACGCTGACAAGAATTGTTATCTCAATCCGAGGTCGTCCTCGAACTGACGAATGACGTCGTAGCACTCACAGGCGGATTTTTCGAGTTTCCTGCGGTTCACAATCCTCACCGTACCTCGAACGTATTCGATGATTCCCTTTTTTTGCAGTACGGAAGCTGCCAAGCTCACAGTGGATCGGTCGGTACCCATCATGGTCGCAATGAAATCGTGGGTGATCGGAAGCACTCCGGCATCCACCCTATCCTGCGTCATCAGCAGCCACCTTGAGAGACGCTGCTGTATATCGTGCAGCCGATTGCACGCCGCGGTCTGTGCGACTTGCATTCCTTGAAGCCCTGTATGCCTGTTCAATATCACTTGTAACTGCGGGGCCGACCGAAGAATGCGTTCCAGCGCATTCCCCATCATTCGGAAGCCATCTCCGGCGATTTGGACTATTTCGCGCACTGAACTTCTGCTCAGGCCAACTGCCAGTCCTGCGCCGACGTAGCCCTCCTTTCCCACTACACCCACTTCGACGGTTCGACCGTCTTTGGTCACTACAACTTGAGAAACCATCCCTCGGTTCGGGAAATAGATGAACTCGATACTTTGTGTCGGCTCATGAAGGGTGAGATGATGCGGCAGGTCGATATACGTCAAGTCAGGACGCATCAACCGGTATTCATTGTCGGGCATTGCCAACAGTACTTTGTTCTCTACTTGTTTTCCGTCGGCGTTGGTTCGCTCGCCTACCTGTGCGACTCGAAAGTTTTTCCCAGTCATGTCAATCCTGAACGACGGCAGAGCGCCTTGCATTCATCGGGTGAAACGTCAAGGGCTCCAAGATTCCATATCAATTCAACCAGAAGGGAGGTCTGACAATCTGTGCGAAATGGGACAGCCTTCAAAACCAAGGCGGAGCGGATCATGCGCCAGATCGGCGCGTGTTGGCCGGGGAATCCGGTAGAGCCCTTACCGCGGATTTACTATGTGCTTGGACCAAACTTCGCCAAGGCTACGGACGGCGGTGTTGCCGGGAGAGGGTTCCTTCGTCGGCCTGAGAACGGCCTCGCCCCTCCGGCGACCTCAGCGGCTAAAGCCGCTCATTTTCGTTCGCGGATGGCACGCTTGCCCTTCGGCTGGGCTCAGGGCAAAAGAGCGTGCCCTGACGCACGAGGGGAGCAGCGCAACGACAAGAGGAACGGGCTTCGCGTCTTCGCCGAAGGCTATTTCCCGGTATCATGGCGAGCGAAGAACATGACATCGAGGAATTCACGTATGGGGCGGTCCCGAAGGGTCGGGATCGCACTGCTGGTGGCGCTGGCGTGCGTGGCGGGGATTGCGCAAGCGAGGTTCCGGCAGCCGAGCGAGGAGTATCAGGCGCGGCGAGCGAAGCTGCGCGCGGCGGTCGATGGGCCGGTCGTGATCTTCGGTTACACGGGACACGAGGACGCGAGCGAAGTCGCGCTCTTTTTTCAGGAGCCGCACTTCTACTATCTGACGGGCCACGACGAGCCCGGCGCCGCGCTGCTGCTGGTTCCCGATCCTTCCGCCCTTAACCTTGGCGGACGACCTGGGAGCCCTTTCAACGAGATTCTTTACCTACAGCCGCGTGATCCCAAAGAGGAAGTCTGGGAGGGACCGAAGATCGGTCCGGACGATCCCGGCGTGGAAGAGAAGACTGGTTTCGCACACGTCGAGCCATTCGCCAAACTCAAGAGCGATCTCGCAGAACTTACCAAGACCTACAAGAACTTCTACACGCTGCTCCCGCCCAAAGAAGAGGAAGGCTATCCGCACCTGACGAATTGGAGTAACTGGCTGCACGATGCCCTGCCGCAATCGAACGTGAAGGAAATCGCTCTCGCGCTCGACGCGATGCGGCAGGTGAAGTCCGCGGGCGAGCTGGTGCTGATGCAGAAGGCCATCGACGCGTCGATCGACGCGCACTTCGACGCCATGAAGACGATGCGTCCGGGACTTTTCGAGTATCAGATCGCCGCGCGCATGAAACAGATCCACGAATGGGCGGGCTGCGCGCGGGAAGCGTACGCGCCGATCGTGGGTACGGGCTTCGATTCGACCGTGCTGCACTACAGCGCGCTGGATGGCGAGATCAAGGACGGCGATGTGGTCGTGATCGACGTGGGCGGCGAATACGGAGGCTACGCGGCGGACATCACGCGGACGCTCCCGGCCAGCGGCAAGTTCACGCCGCGGCAGCGCGAGATTTACGACATCGTCCTCGGCGCGCAGAACGCGGCGCTGGCGGCGGTGAAGCCGGGCGCGCTGCTCTACGGCCCGAAGGGCAGCCTGCAACAGATCGTCACCGACTACATCAACGCGCACGGCAAGGACAAGGAGGGCCGTCCGCTCGGGCGATACTATCCGCACGGCGTGAGCCATCATCTCGGGCTCGACGTCCACGATCCCGGCGACCGCACGCGGCCGCTCGAGCCGGGGATGGTGGTGACGGTCGAGCCGGGGATTTACATTCCGGAAGAGAATCTCGGCGTGCGCATCGAGGACGATGTGCTCGTCACCAAAGACGGCTACCAAATATTGACCGCGCGGCTGCCGCGCACCGCCGACGAAATCGAAAAAATCATGGCCGCCGCCCGCACGCGACCCTCGCCCCAGCCTTGACACTCCGCGGAGCGGACCGTAGCATCAATAATCGCGCGCGTGCCGGCGTGGCTCAGTGGTAGAGCGAGGGTCTCATAATCCCTAGGCCGAGAGTTCGATTCTCTCCGCCGGCA
>Ga0209415_10006529_pt1 | contig 20691 bp, 21 predicted proteins | sample PeaSoiSIISIP2007_FD_187696 | JGI IMG/M metagenome (GOLD analysis project Ga0209415, IMG submission 187696) | Peat soil microbial communities from Weissenstadt, Germany - SII-SIP-2007 (SPAdes) (version 2) | ecosystem: Environmental > Terrestrial > Soil > Wetlands > Peat | place: Germany...
GGCCGGCCTGGGCTGATCCGGCCGGCCTGGGCTGATCCGGCCGGCCTGGGCTGATCCGGCCGGCCTGGGCTGATCCGATGACCTCTACTGTCGCCGACAGGGAATATGTAACTTCAGTTGTAGGTTCGCCTAAGTAGAGATGGAGATTATCTGGGACCGAGTGCCCGGATGGTCATCGCACGGAAGGCGAACCACAATGCTGCTGACATCATTTGACCCGTTCACTGCCGAGGTAGACCGGATGTTCCGGCGCACCTTCGGCCCCGTATCCGTCGGCCGGACCGTCATGGGGATGGACGCGATCCGCCGCGAGGACGGCTTCGAGCTCCGCTTCGACCTGCCGGGCATTGACCCCGACAGCATCGACGTGACCGTGGACACCGGCGTGCTGACGGTCAGCGCGCGGCGGTCCGAGGAGTACGGCGAGGAAGAGAAGCCGTTCGTCCGCGAGCGGGTGATGGGCTCGTTCACCCGGCGCGTCCGGCTGTCCGACTCGGTCGACGCCGACAAGATCGAGGCCGGCTACGACCGCGGCGTGCTGACGGTCCTCGTCCCGCTGGCCGAGAAGGCGCTGCCGCGCAAGGTCGAGATCAAGACCGACGCCAAGGCGCAGATCGCCGCCTGAGGCGGAGGTACGCTGCCAAGGGCCCGTGCGGCTGCGTCCGCGCGGGCCCTCAGCTATTCGTGGAGGTGAGCCGTGCCATCGCTACCTCTGGATGATGAGAACCTGCCGCTGTTCACGGTTGGCCAGGTGTCCACGATGCTCGAGATCCAGCAGGCATTCCTGCGCCGTCTGGACGAGCACAGGGTCGTGCGGCCATCGCGGTCATCCGGCGGACAGCGTCGTTATACCCGCCGTGAGATCAGCCTCGTCCAGTACGTCGTGGAGCTCGTCAACGACGGCATGACGCTGACCGGAATCCGCCGGGTGCTCGAGCTGGAAGCACGGGTCAGCAGGCTTGAGGCCGAGCGCAGCGCGCTGCTCGCGGCTGTCGCCGAGCGCGACCGACTGCTGAGCCAGCGGCTCGGGCCGTCCGCGCAGGATGTCCTGCCGTCCGCCCGGGACGGATCGCCGTCCGCGCACGACAGGTCGGCCGGCCGAGACCACCGCCCGCCGGGCTAGCCCGGCTCCGAGGACCGGGGCATGTGCCCGGCCGCGGGCGTGTGCCTGCCGGGCGCAACTCCCAGCCCTGGTAGCCGGGCATTGTGCATCACGTGCCCGGATGTGGCCCGGGTCCTGATCGCGCCGCCGTGGTGCGCGGTCAGGACCCGGCCTTGTCCCCTCCTGGCTTCGTCGCTGGCGAAGCCAGGAGGCGGCCGGATCAGACCTTGGCGCGGTAGAAGTTCAGGTAGGACCTGGACGGGGTGGGGCCGCGCTGGTCCTGGTAGCGCGACCCGTAGACCGGCGAGCCGTACGGGTGCTCGGCCGGTGAGCTGCACTGGAACAGGCAGAGCTGCCCGATCTTCATCCCCGGCCAGAGCTTGATCGGCAGTGTGGCCACGTTGGACAGCTCGAGGGTGACGTGGCCGGAGAAGCCCGGGTCGATCCAGCCAGCCGTCGAGTGGGTGAGCAGGCCAAGCCGCCCTAGCGAGCTCTTGCCCTCCAGCCGCCCGGCGATATCGTCGGGCAGCGTCACCACCTCGTATGTGGACGCGAGCACGAACTCCCCTGGATGCAGCACGAACGGCTCATCGCCTGCGGTCTCGACCTGCCTGGTCAGATCGGACTGCTCGATGGCGGGGTCGATGTGCGGGTACCGGTGGTTTTCGAACACCCGGAAATAGCGGTCCAGCCGCACGTCGATGCTGGACGGCTGGATGAGCTCGGGCGAGTACGGGTCGAGCCTGACCCGGCCCGATTCGATCTGAGCCCGGATGTCCCGGTCGGAGAGCAGCACGCAGGCAACCTACCGGTTTCCGCACCGCGGCGTGGCGTACCGGCCGGTGCCGAGTGATCCCGGTGGCGTTCCTCGGGTTTATGCCCACCTGGGTCGTGCGGCCCCGCGCTCCGGTAAGATACCGGGGCAGAGTAGCTGGCGGCCGGTTCCCCGGCCGGGCGCGGGTGTAGTTCAATGGCAGAACATCAGCTTCCCAAGCTGACAGTGCGAGTTCGATTCTCGTCACCCGCTCCACGTCTGCGCAGCTCATGTTGCCTCCCTGCCCAGGGTGATGCCCTCCCTGGCCGTCACTCGCGGTTACCGTGCAGGTAAGGCCGCCAGTGGAAGGCGCGCCTGACTGGAACGAGCGACCGTCTGCCGTTCAAGCTGACAGTGCTGGTAGGTCTTGCGATGGCGGAACGGTCGCCCGCCTGGCGGCATGCAGATCGCCCCGCAGGACCGGAGCTGTGCTCGCCGGGTGTCGGAGTAGTTTGGTCCATTACCGGGAAGGATTGCGGATGCTGCGGTTGTTGCAGATAATGCGATTAGAAGGCAGACCCGGTACGGAGGAGGCGGCGGAGATGCCAGGCAGGGTTGGCGGGACGATCAGGCCCGGCGACGCGGACGCTGAGCTTGCCAACAGGGCGGCGCGGCGGATCAGGGACTATCTGACCATGCATCCGGGAGATGATCCGGTCAGGATTCAGGGCGAGCTAGCCGGTGATGATGCCCTAGTCGTCCCGCGGGAAGCCGCGGTGATGTTCGCCCAGATCCTGGCGATGCTGGCAAGTGGCCAGGGCGTGCAGTTTCTGCCGGACGCGGCTGAGCTGACCAGTCAGCAGGCGGCCGACCTCCTGAACGTCTCAAGGCCTTACCTGATCAGGTTGCTGGAGACGGGCAAGATCCCGTTTCGCCTGGTCGGTACGCACCGCCGGGTCGGCTTCGCTGACCTGCGCGAGTACAAGGCGCGGGATGACCAGGCGCGCCGCCGTGCTGCTGACGACTTGACGGGGCTCAGCCAGGAACTGGGGCTGTACTGACCGATGGCCTTCACAGTTGTCTATGACGCCAACGTGTCCTGTCGGTAGCCCGTGTAGCCTGACGGTAGATATGGAGGTGCGCGATGTCAGAGCCAGAAGCACACAAGCCAGTCTCCGAGGGGGTGACCCGGGAGCGAGCCAAGGGCGACGTGCTCGCTGCTGCGCACCCGCTGCCTCCTGATGAGGAGGTACTGATCGATGACCTCACAGAGGATGAGGATCACCTCTTCCTCGCCGCCGTGCTTGAGGCATGAGCCCAGGATCCCGCGGCGCGGTCGTCATCGACACCGGAATCTTCGCTGCACGTCTGACACCCAGCGGGAGCTTACTGGCCGCGCGCTATCGACCGCTCCTTGAGGGTCGGCCAGCTGTAATCTCGTTCGTCACCGTCGCTGAGCTTGGTTATGGCGCCAGACTGGGTGGGTGGGGCCCGGGAAGGTTGCGCCGGCTGGAGTATGAGATAGCTCGAGCGGAGATCGTCTGGCCGGGGCCGAACCTGGCGAGGCATATGCCTCGCTCCGCACATGGTGCGTCCGGACCGGGCACGGCCTGGGCCAGAAGGAGCATGAGGCAGACCGCTGGGTGGCTGTGACAGCGATCTGGCTCCAGGTACCCCTCGTGGCGTACGACAGAATCTTCGCCAATGTGAAAGACCTCGAACTCCTCACGAAGCTTGGCGACTGAACGAGTCCTTCGTGCCATTAGCGTGCCATTAGCCAGGGTGATGAGGGGTCAACCACGGCTACTAGGGACCATGAGAGTTGCCAGCTCAGCGCCCCTAACAGGCGTAACCGCTCGGCTTCCCAAGCTGACAGTGCGAGTTCGATTCTCGTCACCCGCTCTGGCCCTGTCCGGTTTAGCCTCTCATGAGAAACAACACCTGGCCTGGCTGGACCTTGGCTGGTCCACTGAGCAGTGCCGCGAGACTAGTTGTGATCGCCGCAGTAAAGCCCCGATCCTGGGGGAACGTCTTGGTCGATACCAGGATCAGGCCCGCGTGGGATTGTCCAGCTGCGCGGTATCTGCCGTCCAGGGGAACGAAGTCCTTGATGTTGGCTGTCACCAGCGCCCGGCCCTCTGCGGTCGCGTAGGCGAGTGCTTGTTCGTCCGGAAGCGCCACTAGGGCTGGATCGGCGACAACCGAGATGACGTCGTGAGCTTTGGCGCGGAGTTGCTGGGCGATGCTGTCGGAGAACATCTCGTCGAGCAGCAGCGGATGGCCCACCTGCTATCCGGCCAGGAGCTGGCGCTCGCGTAGCCAGGCCTGTTCGGCGGCTTCCTCGACCGCGTCGGCGGCGGCGATCTCCGCGTCGACCTCGCCGGGGTAGGCTGCCCAGTACCGGACTGCGGTGCTCAGCAGGCGCAGCGTTATGCCTGAGTTATCGCCGACCAGGCTCAGCAGGTCGTCGCTGTCAAGTCCGGGCTCGGCAGCATGAGCTGACCTGATGGCGCGGATGACTTCCCAGACGTCCGGGCCTCCGGCCAGGGCGGCGCGCCGCCCGGTGGGACCGGACCGGAAGATGATTCCGGGGTGCTCGGTCATCCGCAGGGCCTCGTCGACCAGCCGGTTGGCTGCCGAGGACAACGACATGCCAGGGTTCGCCGCGACGAAGGTAACCAGCCGGTCCGCTACAGGCGGATCGAACCTGACAGGTGTCGCGGGACGCTTACTCACGACTACATCGTAGTCGTTTAGAGTCACCCCAAGCAATCCAGCTACGGTGGCTTGTGGTCGGCCACCAGCGAATCTGGGGCCGTCGAGGGCGGGCCGGGCAGAGCCGTGACGCAGCCCCGGGCCATTAGCGGGCCATTAGCCAGGGTGAGGACGGGGCACCAGCGGTCACTACCGGCTAGCCGATTTGGCAGGTCAGAACTCCTATCGGCGGTGATCGCTGCGCTTCCCAAGCTGACAGTGCGAGTTCGACGTGGTAGATCAGCGCCGGAGGGCGTCTTGCCGGCTTCCATTGTCCGGCTCTCGTCCGCCGCCCCAAGGCCGCCTTCGGCGCCGCTGCGCGATCGGCTGCGCCGAGTCTTGGCCCGGCACCCGCTCGCGCGGATCTGGCACCTACGGGAAGGACGGACCAGGCTGGTGACAGCTAGCCGGTAGGACGCGCGTGCGGTGCTAGCGTGCTGACCGTGCTCATCTGGCTCAACGGGCCCCACGGTGTCGGTAAGACGCAGGTGGCCTTCGATCTGCACCGCAGGCTCCCGGGCAGTGTCGTGTGCGACCCTGAGCATCTGGTGGACGGGCTGCGCCGGATGCTGCCTGAGAAGGAGCTGCGTACTGACCTCCGTGGCGTTCCGCTGTGGCGCTACGGCGTCCGCGACGTGCTGTGCACGGTGCTGCCGGTTGCCGCCGGACCGGTGATCAGCCCTATGACGGTGTCCGATCCTGACGGTCTCGCCGAGATCATCGGCCCGCTTCGTGCAGCCGGGCATGCGGTCTATCACGTGACGTTGCTTGCTTCCAGGGACGTGCTGCTGCGCCGGAGGCGCTCGCGCCTGGAGACAACGCGCGGCTGTGCTGCGCGGCAGCTGGATCGCGTCCTGGACGCGTTGCTGGCACCGGAGTTCGCCCGCCACCTGAGCACCGACGGTATGCCGATCGGGGCCGTGGCCGACGACATCGCCTGCCACGCCGGGCTCAAACTTGAACCTGACTGCGATGGCCTGGTCAGGCGCCGTATCCGGCGCATTGGCGTTCAGCTAGATCACATCCGCTGGGGCTGAGCCCAGCGGATTCGCCGGATACATGGGCAGTCACGGTCACTCCCGGCGGTCAGCGACGGTACCCGGCGGGCAGCCGGAACCCGCTGGTCAGGCGTCCTATCTGAACGGCCTGCGCAGCGTCCCGGGCCGATAGTCGCGGTTGAGTCACGCTCAGCATGCCAGGCCTAACGCGAGCGGTTGCACGCGTAGAGCGCCTGAACCCTGCCGCTCACGCACTCGGGGAGGGCCGACGGGTCACGAGCACAGCGGCAAGACCCAGCAGTATCAAAACAAGCGGTATCGGGCACCACCAGTGCTCCCAGAGGGCAGTCAGACCATGATCAGTCTCACGCCCTACCCAGAAGACGCCGAAAAACAGGAGGACGGCGCCCGCAGCCTGGCCCGTTCGACGCATGGTGGAAGGTTATCCCGGCGGACGTGTTCGCACGAGCGTCAGCAGGCAACGGCTCCGCTGTGGAAGCAGGTCGGGATGGCTGCCAAGCCCCGTGCGGCTGAGGGACATGCTGGCTGACATGGTGGCTTGGTCACGCATGATGGAGCCCGTAACACCTCACCCTGAAGCTCGTCTCCCAAGACATGCAGGAACGCCTGACGAAGTCACACCAAGCGCGTATCGATCCGGGCCAGGATCAGGCCGGGGACCCCGCCGGGGACCTGTTGAGCCAGGCACGCGCGGGCGATGGCGACGCCCTCAACAAGCTCTGCGAGGAGAACTGGCTGCCCGTCTACCGGTCGGTTGCCAGGTGGGCCCGCACGCCAGCCGAGGCAGAGGACCTGACCCAGGACGTGTTCGTCCGGGCCATCCAGTCGATCGGCAGCTACCGCGGCGCCGACCCGGGCGCCCCGTACCGCGCCTACCTGCTGCGCATATCTCGCAATCTGGCCATTGACCGGTGGCGGGCCAGGCAGGCGGCAGGCGCCGTGACCCACCAGCCGATCTCCGAAGAAATCATGCACCGCCACCCCGGCACGGATACCGGGCCAGAGGCGACGGTGATCAGCCGTGACGAGTGCGAGCGGCTGCTGGCCGCTCTCGACCGGCTCCCCGATGCGTACAGCGACGTGCTCAGGCAGCGCGTCTTGTGCGGCCGGACCGCGGCCGAGGTAGGTGCGCTTACCGGGCAAACGGCCAACGCCGTGCGGCAGCTGCAGTTTCGCGCCATGACCGCGCTGCGCCGGGAGCTAGCCGCCGATCAGGATGGAGAGGACAGATGAACGATCCGGACGTCGACGCGCTCGACCGCGATCTTGATGCGCTCGCCCAGCGCGGCCAGGTCGGTACCGGTGCCGCTGGCGGCGAGGACGTGCTTGCGCTGCTGGCGATGATCCCGGCCGCGGAGTGGCCGGACCGTGCCACCGGCGAGCGGGTCGCCAGGGCCGTCGCGGCGAAGCTTGGCGCCGGGCCGGGCCGGGAAGCGGTCGCGGCCGCGATCGCGCACCCAGACGGCCACTCTGGGCTGACGGTCCTTGACACCACGAGGGTCGGCCTGCCATCGCGTGCCGCTGCCGCTGCCGCTGCCGCGGGCAGCGCCGGAAACCTCGGCCGGCGTCGCCTCCCTAGGCAGCGCCCGCCCGCGGCGCGCCGCGCGGTCGTTCTTGTGTCGGCGGCGGCTGCGGTACTGGGCGGCGCGCTGACCGCGGTGGCCATTCACGGCGGCACGGTGATTCCCTGGAACCCGGCCGGGCCACCGCAGGTGTACCACTCCCGCTTCGCCGCTGCCGTGCTATCCGGCTACTCCAGGTCGGCCGGCAAGGACCGCGAGCTGGCAGGCGGCTGGCGGCTGCTGAGCTATCTGAGCACGCCGGACTGGCACGCCAACGACATCGGCACGCCGCCCGACGGCCTTTCCTGCCCGACCACAGCGGTCTGCTACATGACCGCAGCGCGTCCGGTGCCGGAAAGCGGGCCAGGGTATCTCACCGACCCGCGGTACAACCTGCTCGAAGTATCCAGGGACGGCGGCGCCAGCTGGACGACACTCAGCCTGCCGTCGGATATCAGCATCACCACGCCGTTGCAGTGCCCGGTGTCGGCAACGAGCTGCTACGCGGCCGGGTACGACGCCGGCCGCGTCGTCCTGCTTGCCACCACGGACGGCGGTCAGCACTGGGCGGCGCGACGGATTCCGGGGTCGGTGAACTTCGCGGACGCACTGGCCTGCACGACTCACGACACCTGCGTCGGGTTGTTCGTGGAGAACGGCTATGCGCCCGGCTACGACCTGAAGGCCAGCGACGCCACTGTCCTTGTCACCCGTGACGGCGGGCTGACCTGGTCGGCGGGACCGCCCGCGCCGCACGGTCAGCTGCCCGACTACCTGGCCTGCGGCGGCACGACCTGCGTGCTGCTCGATCAGCTGATCACCCAGGACAACAGCCGGTCAGTCAGCGGCAGCGGCTCGCTCACGATCGCGCCAGGCAGCTGGGCTGCCTGGTACAGCCACGATGGCGGCGCGACCTGGCGGCGCGGGGCACATCCTGACTCGCTCTGGACGATGGCGTCCAACGACCTGCCCGAGGCCGGCACGATCTCCTGCTCGGACCGGCTGCACTGCTGGGCAGCGATGAGCAGCCAGATCGGCGAACCCGCCATCGCAACCGCGTTCGCCGCCACCAGCGACGGCGGCGCCACCTGGGTTACCCAGTCCCTGCCGGTGCGGCGAGCGCGGCAGTTCATCCCGCAGGCAATGAGCTGCCCCACCGCGCTGCGGTGCTACGCCGCCGGGGGTGATTCCGCTGGCCCCGTCATTCTCATGACGCGGGACGGCGGCCATGTCTGGACGCCAGTCAACCTGCCGAAGACGAACACCGGCAAGCCACGGGAAAGCGGAATCGAGCCAGCTATCGGCCTGATCGCCTGCGCCGCAGCGGGCCGCTGCGTCGCGGCGCCGGACAATTCGCAGTCGGCGCACTCGGTCCCTATCTATAGCCTCGGCTCCAGCTAGCTCGCCCGGGCACTCCGCCGAGGTGGCGGCATTCCCTCGAACGGATGCTCATCGGCGGCGGGCTAGGTCTCGGGGATGATGGATACGCCGGCAGCCTGTGTCACGCCGCTGCGGGCCTGCCGGAGCGAGCGGATGACCTCGCCGGGTTGAGGTCCAAGGCGGCCGGCGGGAACAAGCTTTGCCACCGGCACACCGTGCTTGGTGATCAGGACGCTCTTGCCCGCTGCGACTGCCTCCAGCAGCCGGGGCAGATGGGTCTTGGCCTAGTAGGCGCCGACTGATTCCATACGTTCGACTAGTCGCCAACTGGTCGGATCGAGACCTGGTGACGCGCCGGCCGCGGTCCGGGCAGCGCTGGCCCGCCCGCTGAGCGCCCGGCGACCACGTCGCCACGCTCGAACTCGCGCTGGTCCTTGAACCAACGCCGCAGACCAGGCGGTAATAGACTCCAGGCCAACGTAGGAGCCCCCGTGGAGATCTGCCTGCTGACTGGCCGGCCCGGATGCCGGACTGGCGAGGTCCAGGAGACTGTAGGGCCGCTCATGAGGAGGATCGGTGAGAAGGTTAGCCAGGACTACCGCCGCGCTTGCCGCTCTGGCCCTGCTGGCCGCCGGGGGCGGCAGCAGTAGCGCGAGCACACCGCACGGCCGCTCGTCAGGCACGGCTGCCGCCGCCAGGTTCAAGGCGTGCCTGGTCACCGACACTGGCGGCATCGACGACCGGTCGTTCAACCAGTTGTCATGGCAGGGCATGCGCGGCGCCGCGGCCACCAGACCGAGAAAGATCAAGGTCACCTTCCTGGAGTCCACATCGACGGCGGATTACGCCAGGAACATCGACGCCTTCATCGCGCAGAAGTGCGGGATCATCGTCACGGTCGGATTCCTGACGGCGAGCGCGACCGAGGCGGCAGCCAAGGCGCACCCGAAGCGGAAGTTCGCGATCGTTGACTGCTCCTATCGCTCGGGCTGCCTGTTCGGCACGAAGGTCAGGAACATCGACCAGCTCGTGTTCAGCACCGTGCAGGACGGCTTCCTCGGCGGCTACCTGGCCGCCGGCATGAGCAAGACGGGCGTCGTGGCGACCTATGGAGGCGAGAACTTCGGCACCGTCACCATCTACATGGACGGCTTCTGGGACGGCGTGCGGTATTACAACTCCCGGCACCACACCCATGTCAGGGTGCTCGGCTGGAACGAGAAGACCCAGAAGGGCGTCTTCCTCGGCAGCTTCACCGACATCTCGGCTGGCCGGCGGATCGCTAACACCTTCATCAATGAAGGCGCCGACGTCATCTTCCCGGTGGCCGGCGGAGCTGGCCTCGGCACCGCCGAGGCGATCAAGACGGCCAACGCCTCAGGTAAGAGCGTCTCGATCGAGTGGGCAGACACCGACGGCTGCCTCACCGCCGCCATGTACTGCAAGTACTTCCTCACCTCCGTGACGAAGGGCATCGCCGAGGCGGTCAAGACCGTGGTGCTCGCGGCGGCCAGAGGCAGCTTCAGGAGGGCCTACATCGGCACCCTGGCCAACGGCGGCGTGGCGCTCGCGCCGTATCACGACTTCGCCGGGAAGATTCCGGCCGTGCTCAAGGCCGAGATCACCAAGGTCAGGTCGCAGATCGAGAGCGGAAAGATCGTCCCTGCCACCAAGAGCCCGGTCTGAGCGGAGCGTGTGCCAGGCCCGGACCCGGCCGACGGCGTCCCGCACGGAATCGCGGCGCAGATAGACGAAGCGCGATCAGGTCGCGCCGGCAGCGGCTCTGGAGGACGAGTGGGCTCTGGCATTCCGTGCCGCAGCCAGCCAGTTGCTCGCGACCTGGCGCGCTGCCGACATGGACCGGCTGGTTGCCTGGAGCGGCGGGCAAGTTCCACTGCGCGGCTACGCCGATCAGCAGATCACCGAGCTGGCGATGCACGGCTGGGATCTCGCGAGGGCCACCTCGCAGGACGCGCCCCTTGACCCCGCGCTTGCCGAGCACGCCCTGAACTGGTCACAGCCGATGCTCCGGCCCGAACACCGCGGGCCTGGCCAGGGCTTCGGCGCCGAAGTACCCACATCCAGGGACGCCCCCGTCTACGACCGGCTCGCAGGCTGGTTCGGCCGGGATCCCGCCTGGCAGCCGCCGGCAAGCCAGGATCAGTAAGACCCCTGGCCCCAGCGGCATCCCGCTTCTGACGCCCCCGATCGTGCTCGACTTCAGCGGAACCGGGCTCGCGGCCTGGCAGGGGAGGACCGCACCGGATGCCGCCGCGAGGCACAGTGCCTCGCTGTCAGCCGGAGCGACCTGGCAGGGTCTACCAGGGCCCAGGACCGGCGTCGACGATGGGGATGCCCGGCGCGACCGCCGCGGCGATGGCGGCAAGGCGGTCGCGGTCGAGCCGCCAGGTGATGATCTTGCGCGATGCCCCGCTTGCTCGGCCCGGCACCGGGCGGCCGGAGCCCGGCTTGCTGCCCGGGGCAAGTCCCACGGTGCCCTGGCGCCGCCGGATTCCGATGCACTGGACGTGCGCGTACCGGCTTCGCGCTCGCGGGTAGAGCGGGTACAGGATGATCTGCTCGACGTCCGCCCAGTGCACGAACACGGCGGGGACGCGGCGAAATGGCCAGCCGGCCGGATCGGTGCCGAGCGTGATGCCGACCGGGTCCGCGCGGAAGGCGACCATGCGGCAGACCGGCCCGATCAGCCACGGCAGGACGAGGATCACGCTCAGCACGATGAAGATCACCTGCACCGATAGCGGTCCGACCGACAGGACAGCGAACGAGCAGATGCCGCCGGCTAGTGACGGGCCAGCACGGGCGGTCAGCCGGTAGCGTTCTTCGTAACAGCCTAGATCCGTGATCACTCCACAATATTTCCACCTCCACGCGGCCCCTGCCAACGGCCTGACGGCCCGCGGCCCGCGCCAGCGGCCTCGCCCGCCGCCCGCGACCCGCCATGCGTGCCGCGCCGACTGGTCCGCGGTCGCGACCGGGTTTCCGGATATGCTCGTCCGGCTGCCGGGGGAGCTGGGGTGCACGCTGATGGCCGAGGGACTAAATCCGATCGAGGCCGGCAAGAAACTGCATGAGCACGGGGCGGGCTCGCATTCATCAATGGGCGAAGCGGGTCATCACAAGCCCGGTGATCGTCATTCCCAGATCGTGCAGATCTGCGAGGCACTGCTGCTCGCGCTGGTCACCGTCACGGCGGCCTGGGCGGGCTATTCGGCGGCCAGATGGGGCACGGCTTCGCGCGTCGACCTTGCCCAGTCATCGACGCTGCGCAACCTGGCCACCAGGGATACCCTGGCGGCCCTCTCGCTTCGCAACTTCGACTCCTCGACCTTCGAAGCGTGGTTCATCGCGTTCACATTGAACAGCCCGCAGAAGGAAGCGATCGCCGAGCACAGGTTCCGGCCTCAGTTCCGGGTCGCCTTCAACGCGTGGCTGGCGACCGATCCGGCGCACAACGGGCATGCCCCGCCCGGCCCGACGTACATGCCGCAGTACAGGCTGCCGGTCCAGGCCAGGGCCAACGCCCTCGACAGCGCCGCCGATGCCCGGTTTCACGCGGGCAACCAGGCGGGGCTCGTCGGCGACAACTACGTTCGGATCACGGTCTTCCTTGCTGCCGTGCTCTTCCTTGTCGGCATCGGCAGCTCGTTCAAGCTGCACGGTGTCCGCTATGCGCTGATCATCTTCGGCTCCGTGCTGCTGATCCTCTCGATCGTGCTCATCCTGAGGCAGCCAGGGCTGTCGAGCTGACGCGACGACGGTGCGTGCGCGCCAGGACACCGCCGCAGGGCAGCGGGTCGGCCGGCCGCCGCCCGACGGCGCGAGACCTGAGCGGGCCAGGTCACCGCGGGAAGACCGGCGCCGGGCCGGCGTCAGCGACCTCGCCGCGGTCACCGGCGACCGCTCGCCGCCGCTCGGCGATCCGATCGCCGGTAGCAGGACAACGTGACCGACAGGGTGACCTCAAGCGGATCCGGCAGATCGGCGATCCTCGCCTCGAAGGCCAGCGGATCGGCGTGCCAGGCACTCGGCCCCATCATGACCGCCGCCATGATGTCCGCACGGCTCAGCGCGACAGGCCGGGAGATGTCGCGTTTCTCGGTGCGGGTGAAATGCGGATCCAGCGTCCGTGCCAGCCGCTGCTGCTTGTCCTGGTCCACGGTCAGCAGCCCGAGAACTCCAATCAGCTCGCTCAGGTGCGCCGGAGTCGGCGTGATCACGATCAGCTGCCCGCCCGGGGCCAGGATCCGCCGGAACTCCGCGCCGTTCCTCGGTGCGAACACGTTGAGCACGACCGCCGCTGCCCCGTCGGCTACCGGAAGCGCGCACCGCACATCGCAGCCGACCGCCCCGATCCTGGCGTGAGCGCGTGCCGCCCGACGCAGCGCGAATTTCGACGCGTCCAGCGCCAGTCCGCCGCGATCAGGAAGCTCGTCAAGCACGGCAGCCAGGTAATGACCGGTTCCGGCGCCGACGTCGGCCACGCAGGCGTCACCGGTCACGCCGCGGCCGCCGCGGGCCGCTGACCGCACGAGCTCGGCTGCCACGTGATCGAGATGGCCCGCCGCCAGGAAGCTCTCCCTGGCCAGCACCATCGCTGCCGTGTCCCCGCTGATCCCCTTCTGGCCGGCCGGCAGCAGGCTGACGTATCCCTGCCTGGCGACGTCGAATACGTGCCCGGCGGGGCAGCGCAGCGAACCGCCGTCGCGTGCCAGCGAGGCGCCGCAGCGGGGGCAGATCAGGAACCGCAGGACCTCGTCGAGCACATGCCGATTCTCGCAGCCAGACACGCGTTCGGAGGCACCGTCGCCGCGCCGGATGCTGCCGCCGCGCCGGGATGCCGCCCGCGCTGCCGCCGCGCCGGGATGGTAGCGCCGCGCTGCCGCCGTGCCGGGGTGCTGCCCGCTGTTCCGGGGTGCTGCCGCTGTGGCGGGTGCTGCCGCCGTGCCGGGATGCTGCCGCCGAGCCGTCGCCGTGCGGGGACGCTGGCGTGGCGGCTGGTCAGCGACGGGCCACGGTGATCATCCGCCGGCTATCCATGCTCAGCGCGCCGCCGTTCTCGTCGTAGCCGTCCACCCGGGCGAAGCCAGCGCCGAGCAGGCAGTCCCGCAGCTCGGTGAAGGTGTACATGCGGACGAAGAACGGGACGCGGCGAATCCGGCCGTCGCGGACCGTGGTTCGCTCGGTGACCATCCGGCCGGTCAGTGGTTCGAATGTGTGCTGGTCGATGAGCAGGTCACCGTCGCGCTGGTGCACGCTGGACGGCTGAAACCGGCGGAGCACCCCGTCCCGATTGTTCATTTCGAGCGCGAAAAGGCCGCCCGGCCTGAGCACGCGGGCTACCTCATCGATTACCCGCTGATTGCCGGCGTCGCCGAAGTAGCCGAATGCGGTGAACCAGTTGATCACCCGATCGAACCGTTCCGTCCACGGCAGCTCTCGCATGTCACCGGAGATGTAGGTCACCGCGATCTCGCGGGCGGCGGCGTCGCTTCTGGCCAGGTCGAGGAAGTGCGATGTGGTGTCCAGACCGGTCACCTGGCAGCCGCGGGCGGCCAGCGCGTTGGCGATCCTGCCGTGGCCGCAGGCGAGGTCGAGTACTTCCATGCCCGGCTCAAGCTCAAGCAGGCGCCAGATCAGCTCGGCTTCGGCGTCCGCCCTGCCCCCGAGCGACTCCGCGTAGAAGTACAGGTAGTCCTCGCCGAAGAGGCCCTCGACATCGAATGCTGGCTCGGTCACGGACACTCCTTCCAGACGCAGCGGGTGATCAGGCCACCAGACTGACCGAGCGGCTGCGGCGGTGCCACCCCATTTCCGGCGAACGCCCGGTGACCGGCTGGCTGTCAGGCAGGCGCCGTTACCAGCGGACCTTCACTTGCTCGCGGAACAGGTCAAGGACGCTGCCGTCCCGCTCGATCGTCAGCGTGTCATCGCCCTGGCGGTTCCACAGCGCGAGATACAGATCCGATGCCAGGCCGCTCACCTCGCAGTCGGCGTCACCGGCATCTTCCGCCGGGCACCGCGTGGTCTCGACGCGACCGGTGCCGATCCGCACCAGCCAGTCGCCGGCCGTGTCGGTGCACCGCAGGCGCAGCGTGCGAGGAGGGTCGGCACGCAGCCGACCGTGCCCACGGGTGATGAAGCACGAAACGAGCTCGTCGACCCCGTCCGCGCCGAACGGAGCACCGAAAGCCGTCGGCACCCGGCCCGCCGCGAGCTCGGCGTCGGCGCGGTGGATCGCGGTCTCGTGCGCCTGCCGGCGCGCCCACATCGCCAGCGGCGACGGCGCGGCCAGGAAGGTCCAGCAGGCCAGCCCGGGATCCGCCTCGGTCAGGGCCGCCACGAGCGCGGCATGGCCCTGCCCGAACCAGTCGACCAGGTCGCGGTCGGCCGGCCAGGCTCCGACGACCTCGTCGAGATCCACGCGCCACGGTTCCGTGCGCGGGCCGGTGACGATCCCGGTCGCCCACCTGTGGACGCCGCCTATGTGCCGCAGCAGGTCGCGCACCGCCCAGTCGGGGCAGCTCGGCACGGCCGCGGACTCCCCGGCCGCCGCCGCGGCCGCCGCCAGCCGCACGCCATCGGCCTGCAAGGCGCTGATGTGCTCCTGGACCTCCATGGGCGGCAACTTATCTCCCAGGGCGAGCGCCAGACGTCGCGGGGTGGCTGTGCGCGGCCAGCGGTTTCTGGTAGATCGCGAACGGCTCGTGCCGCGCGGAGAACCCGGCGCGCTGGTAGATGCCGACGGCGCCGGTCGGGCTGTCCGGGCCGGCGCCGGCCGCGGTCGGGCTGTCCGCGGTCGCCGGCCGGCACGGCACCGCGAACGGCCAGGTCATCGATGTCCGTTGCTTCGCCACATCCGGCCGCTGATCACCACTGCCGGGTGCGCTGTCATGGGCGCAGGGCGCCAATCCGGTCGCCGACATCAGCTGCGTCAATAACGCGGGCGCGCGGGCCGACTCGCGATTCACCATCCAGTGGGTCGTCGCCTGATGAGGCGGACCGGCGGCGCGATCCGGGGGATGCCCCGGCAGCGCCGGCTGCCGCATGTGCTTGGCTTTGTCAGATGCATAACGAATCGCTCGGCGCCCGTCTTCGCAGCGGAGAGCCGCTGTATGGCGGCTGGGTCACGATCCCCGACATGCTGGCGGCGGCTGCGATGGCGGCGGCCGGCCTGGACTATCTGGTCATCGACCTTCAGCACGGCGGCGCCACGGAAAGTGATCTGCCGGCCCTGACCACGGCGATCAGGCAGGCGGGCGCGGAGCCGGTCGGCCGGGTCAGGCATGCCCACCCCGCCGATATCGGCCGTGCGCTCGACCTCGGCTGCACCGGGGTGATCGCGCCGAATGTGGAGTCGGCCGAGCAGGCGCGCACGGTGGTCGGCGCGTGCCACTACCCGCCGGCCGGGTACCGGTCCGGCGGCGGTGTCATGGCCAGCGCGGTCGAGCCGTTCTGCATAATCATGGTGGAATCGAGGGCGGCGATGGCGAGCCTCGAGGCGACACTCGCGGTGCCCGGGGTGGACGGGATCTACGTCGGACCGAGGGATCTTTCCTACTCGCTTGGCTGCGCGCTTGACCCGCACGACGCCGTGCTGCGTCCCGCGCTTGAGCAGATCTGGGCGGTGTGTGCCGGGGCGGGCAAGCCGGTGGGAGTGCACTCAGCCGACGGCGTCACGGCGAGGCTGTACCGCGAGAACGGATGCCGCCTGATCAACGTCGCCTCCGATGTCCTGGCGATCGCCAGGACCACCGCGAGCGAGCTCGCTGCCGCGCGCGGCTGAGCGGTGCACGGGCACCCTGGCCGCTACTCTTCCGCCCGTCGGCGTGGCACTCTACGCTGAGATGGCCGTCATAGGCTCCGCGCGAGCGGGACGGGCCAGGGCCGCTGGCCGCAATTGGCGCAGCCGGTCGGAAAACGTCCGTCGTGCGCGGAATCACCATTACTGTGGTGCTGACAGTCGCTTAGAAAGCACGCTGGGCCTCGTTCCTGACGTCCGCCCAGGTCACAGGCTTGGAGAGGCAGGAAACATGGGACTGATGGACAAGGTCAAGGCGCAGGCGACCACGCTGGCGCAGAAGACCCAGGAGACAGCGAACGCCGGCATGGCCAAGTTCGACATGTCGCAGGCGAACCGCCGGTCAGACGGGCTGCTCCGCGGCCTTGGGCTCGCGATCCTGGCCGAGCGGACCGGCCGGGCCAGCGGCGACACGCAGGCTCAGATCGACAGGCTGATCGCGGATCTCACCGCGCACGAGACGCAGTACAACGTGAACCTGGTCCAGCAGGCGACACAGGTCCAGCAGCCGCAGATGGGACCGGGTGACTTCCTGACCAGCACGGACGCCCCACTGGACCCGAACGTGTCGGCGACTCCTCCGGGCGCGGCCCCGGCGTACGGCGGCGCTCCCGCCTATGGCGGCGCTCCAGCGTATGGCGGCGCCCCGGCGTCCTTCCCGCAGGCTGGCGGGCCGACCGGATTCCCGGATGCGGGCCAGGCCACGTCCTTCCCCGGTGCGGCGCCTGCCGGCCCGGCACCGTCTGGCTTCCCTGGTGCGATGCCTGCTGGCCCGGCTCAGGCTGGCTTCCCCGGTGCGGCGCCTGCTGGCCCGGCCCCCACAGGATTCCCTCCGGCGGCGCCGACGGGATTCCCGGAGGCCGCGCCGACTGGGTTCCCTGGGGCTCCCGCGCCAGACGCGACGCAGACTCCGCCCGAGGCTGACCCTGCGCCGGGCGGGTTCCCTGACGCCGGTGGCGCGACTGGCTTCCCGCCTGCCTCAGGAGTCTGAGCCGCCGCAGCCGACTGCGGGCAGACGGTGCGAGCGCACGCCCGGCCCGTTACCGGCAGGCGGCCTGTGCCGCCGTCTTCGGCCGGTTCCCTGGGCTACTGGCCCCGCGAGCGGGCTGGCCGGCCCGGCGGGTTCTCGCCCGCCGGTGCCGGACCAGCCGGTCGCTGGCGATCTGCGCGAACAGAGTCCTCGCCGCCTGCCAGTTCCAGAGCACGGCCGACTGGCCGGTGGGAGTCAGGTAGCTGGTGTTCGCGAGCGGCACCGTCACAAAGGTCACGTCGTTCGGGCGCACGAAGCGGAGCTGGCGGGCCAGGCTGACGACGTCGAACCCCTGGTCCACCCGGATCGCCGAGGTGATCGCCGCCAGGAACCTGGCGAACCGCAGCGGATCGGTCAGCGTGCCCGAGCTGACCGCCTCGGTCAGGACCGAGGCGAGAAGCTGCTGCTGGTCGGAGATCCTGGACAGGTCGGACAGCGGGAACGAGTGCCTGTCCCTGGCGAACTGCAACGCCCTGATGCCGTTCACGTGGTGGCGCCCGGCCGACAGGTGCAGGCCGGTGTAGGGATCGTCCACCGCATACGGCAGGCAGATGTTCACCCCGCCGAGCGCGTCGATCACCTTGACGAACCCCAGGAAGTTCACCTCGACGTAGTCATTGATGGTCAGGCCGGTCAGTTCCTCCACCGTCCTGACCATCAGCTTCGGTCCGCCGAGGCCGATCGCCGCGTTGATCTTGTTCATCCCGTAGCCGGGAATCCGGACCCAGGAGTCTCTCGGCACGCTGATCGCCTCGACATGGCGGTGGTCGGCCGACACGTGCACGATGATCAGGGTGTCCGAATTGTGGCTGGCGACATGACCGACGTGCAGCAGGAACTGCTGATGCCTGGTCAGGCCCGATCTGACGTCCACGCCGGCCAGCAGAATGTTCAGCGGACCGCTCGCCGGGGTGCCCGAGGTGCCCGCGTCCAGCCTGGTCAGATGGTCACTGACATAGCTCGCCAGCAGCCAGCCGCTGCCCGCCGCCAGCAGGACGAGCGCCGACATCGTGCTCATGACCAGCACCAGCGCTCGCTGCATGCGTGCCGACCTGCCAGCGGCGATGGTAGCGAGCAGCCGCCGCTCGGCCGGTGCCTGACCGGGCGCGCGCCCTTCCTGCCAGGCGGTGCTCGCCGCGTCTTCCCTGGTTCTGCCCGCCGCGCCCTCGGGGGGTTCGCCGCCGGTCAATCCACCTCCACGGAAGAATCGCTCTGAGAAGGCTAACCTCGCACAGGGTAAATGTGCGGTATCTGTCAGCGGCGGGTCGTCCGCCTGCGGTCCCTGGGCTGCTCAGCTGTCCGGCGGTGGCTGAGCGGCGGTTCACGTCGCCGGAGGATCGGGATCGCGCGGCAGGCCGAGTATGCGCTCGCTGATGATGTTGAGCTGGATGTCGGTGGTGCCGCCGCCGATGGTCAGCGCCCTGGTCAGCAGGACCTGCCTGGCCCACTGGCCGCCGTTTGGCTGGCCGTCCGGGCCGACCGACGGGCCGAAGCCGGCGGCCAGAGCGCCGCTGTCGCCGGACATCGCCCAGCAGGCCTCGGAGATCTGCTGGGCGATGCGCATGCCAAGCAGCTTCCGCACGCTGCCGGTGGCTCCCGGCTCGGTGCCGGATAGCCGCTTGAGCGTCGCCCGGAGCCCGAGCAGGTCGATTGCCCGGCCCTGGCACACCAGCCTGCCCACTTCGGCAAGCGGAGGGTGGCTCGCGGCCCTGGCCACCTCGAGCAGCTCGGGCACGCCTGAGCCGAACGTCCATGACTGCGACAACGAGACCCGTTCGTTGGCCAGCGTCGTCCTGGCGATCTGCCAGCCGCCGTTGACCTCGCCGACCAGGCGGTCGTCGGGAACGAACACGTCGTCTAGGAAGACCTGGTTGAACAGAGCGTCGCCGGTGATCTCCCGCAGCGGCCGGACCTCGACGCCCGCCGAGTGCATATCGACCAGGAAGTAGCTGATCCCGTCATGGCGGGGAGCGCTGGGATCTGTCCTTGCGATGCAGATCGCCCAGGCAGCCTCGCGGGCCAGCGACGTCCAGATCTTCTGGCCGCTGAGCCGCCAGCCGCCGTCGACCCGCTCCGCGCGAGTGCGGAGGCCCGCTAGGTCTGAGCCGGCCCCTGGCTCGCTGAATAGCTGGCACCACAGGTAGTCGCCGCGCAGGGTGGGCAGCAGGAAGCGTTCCTGCTGCTCTGGCGTGCCGTACTTGATCAGCGCGGGCGGGACCCAGGCGCCGATGGCGAGGTTCGGCGGCCGGATCCCGGCTGAGCGCATCTCGGAGTCGATGACGAGCTGCTCAAGCGGGCTGGCGTCACGCCCCCAGGGCCTGGGCAGGTGCGGCGCGACCCATCCGCCGGCCGCCAGCCGGTGCGCCCTTTCCCTGCCGCTGAGCCGGCCGATCTCGGCGAGCTCGGCCCCGATCTGGGCGCGGAACTCCGCGTCGCCTTCCGGCAGCTCCACCCGGATGGACTGGGGAGCGCCCGCCAGGGCCAGGCTGGCCACCCGCTCGCGCCAGGCGGCGGCAGAGCCGAGCAGCGCGCGCAGCGACATCGCCCGCCGGTAGTACAGGTGAGCGTCGTGCTCCCAGGTATAGCCGATGCCGCCCAGGGTCTGGATGCAGTCGTTGACGGTGTCGACCGCGGCGTCGATCGCCACCGCGGCCGCGACGCTCGCGGCGAATTCGCGCTCGCCTCCCGGCCCGGTCCTGGCTGCGTCCCAGACGGCGGCCGCGGCCTGCTCGGCCTCGGTCAGCATGCGCGCGCAGCGATGTTTCACCGCCTGGAACTGCCCGATCGGGCGCCCGAACTGCTGGCGTACCTTGGCGTACTCGGTGGCGGTGTGCACGGCCCAGTCGGCGATGCCGCACGCCTCGGCGCCGAATATGACCCCCGCAAGGCTGGCGACAGAGGCCCGATCGAGCCCGGTCAGTATCCGGTCCGCCGGTACCACCACGCCGTCGGCGCGCACCCGCGCGAGCGGCCTCGTCAGGTCCAGGCTGTCCACCGCCGCGACCTGAAGATCAGCCGAGTCGAGCACGACCCAGGCCGTGCCCTGGCCGGCCCGCACGCCCACGAGGATGACGTCGGCCATCGACCCGGCGAGGACCGGACCTGACTCACCGGAGACGACCAGCCCGCCGTACGGGGCCGGCTCGCCGGTCAGGCCCCCGGCCAGGGATACCGCGCCAGTCTTCGAACCGTCGGCCAGGCTGGCGATCAGCTTGCCGATCGATCCGGCGACGATCGGGCCATCCCCGGACCCGCCGTCCCCCGGCCG
>Ga0209415_10006530_pt1 | contig 20691 bp, 17 predicted proteins | sample PeaSoiSIISIP2007_FD_187696 | JGI IMG/M metagenome (GOLD analysis project Ga0209415, IMG submission 187696) | Peat soil microbial communities from Weissenstadt, Germany - SII-SIP-2007 (SPAdes) (version 2) | ecosystem: Environmental > Terrestrial > Soil > Wetlands > Peat | place: Germany...
GCTGGCCTTCCCCGGCTGTTGTAGTTGCTCGCCATGCTCATGCCGTACGCGCCCGCGGACAAGATGGCCAGCAGATCTCCGGCGACAATGGCAAGCGGGCGTTCCTGTGCCAGCCAGTCCGCACTCTCGCAGACCGGTCCGACAACGTCGTACATGCGCTTTTCTCCGGCGCGCGGAACCACTGGCCAAACGTCCATCCAGGCATCGTACAAGGCGGGCCGCAGCAAGTCGTTCATCGCCGCGTCGACAATCGCGAAATTTTTCGCCGCGCCAGCTTTGATTACCTGGACCCGGGTAAGCAGTGCGCCTGCATTGCCGACGATCGAGCGCCCGGGCTCGAAGATCAGCTTCATGTCGCCGTGACCACGACGATCGACGCAGGCGAGCAGGGCCGCGATGAATTGTTCGATGCTGGGGGCAAACTCGTCACGATATGCAATGCCCAGGCCGCCGCCGAAATCGACGTGCCGCAGACCGATCCCCTGCGCCGCAAGTCGGTCGATGAGATCGAAAACGCGCTCGGCCGCTTCGATGTAGGGTTCGATGCTGGTGATCTGCGAGCCGATGTGGCAATCGATTCCGACGACCTCGATCCCCGGCAGGCGTACGGCGCGCCGGTAAAGTTCCTCGGCTTCCGGCACCGCGATCCCGAACTTGTTGAATTTGAGCCCGGTCGCGATGTACTGGTGGGTTCCCGAATCGACGTCGGGATTGATGCGCAGAGAAATCGGCGCTCGCTTGCCGGCCGCGCGCGCAACGCGGTCAATCGTCTCCAGCTCGGCAGCGGATTCGACGTTGAAGCAGGCGATCCCGGCCGCGAGAGCGGCCCCGATCTCGGTCTCGGTTTTGCCGACGCCGGAAAAGACGATACGCGATGGTGTCGCGCGCGCCGCCAGGGCGCGCGCCAGTTCCCCGCCCGACACGATGTCCAAGCCGCTGCCGGCGTGCACCAGCAGGTCGAGCACGCCGAGATTCGAATTGGCCTTCATCGCGTAACAGACCAGGGCCGAGCGGCCGGCAAGCGCGTCCACATAGCGCTGGTAGGCAGAAAGAATGGCCCGCTTCGAGTAGACGTACGTTGGCGTGCCCCAGCGCCGTGCGATCTCTTCCAGGGCCACGCCTTCGCAGTGCAAAGCGCCGTTCGCGTAGGCAAACGGCGCGCTGGCGTCAGGGCTCATGGCTTATCCTGGGAACCAGTGCCCGCCTTGCTGGAATTCGCGTCTGCCGGATTGCCACTGCCGCCCGCGCTGCCGCCGCCCGCCTCGGCCGGTGTGCTGTCACCGGATTTCGAGCCGTTGGCGGTACCGGAGTCGCTCGCGCCGCTTGCAGCGGTGCCGCCGCCAGTGTCACCCGCGGGACTCGGGTTTCCCGCTGCGCTCGGATTGGCCGAGGCACCGTCGGGCCGGACCGGCCAGGGCGTATCCTTGCTGTGCCCCGGCAGATACAGGGGCCCCTTCTGGCCGCATGCGACGAGAAAAGTCAGCGCCGGGACAAGGATCGCCGCGGCTTTGCATGCCGCTGCAATGGTGCGCGCCGCATGGTTCATTTTCATAGCGCCAATCTAACATGACCGAATCGCAATTCCTGCGCAACGTAGAGGCGACCCTGGCGGACGTCGAGTCGGCGCTCGACGATGCCGAAATCCCGGCGCAGTGTTCCCTCTCCGCGCTGGTGCTGACCATCGAGTTTGACAACGGCGCCAAGATCATCGTCAATGCGCAGACGCCGATGCAGCAGCTGTGGCTGGCCGCGCGCAGCGGCGGCATGCATTTCGCCTTCGACGGCAAGCATTGGTACGATCTTCGCAGCGGGGTGGAGTTCTTCGAGGCGCTCTCGCGAGTCGTCTCCGAACAGCTGGGGCAGGACGTAAGCCTTCTGCCTCGCTAAGGCCTAGGTGCTTTGTCGGCGAAAAAAAGGCCTCAGAAGACCTGCTCGTTCGGCGCACTGCCTGTGGGGGTGCCCGGCGCCTTTGTCTCTTGGGGCGGGACCTCGTCCAGACCTAGACTGGCAATTCCCTGTCCCGGCTCAAACTCCTGCAGGTAGACCTCGCCATTGACTTGCACTACGCCCGGCGGCGTGTCGCGCGTGACTTCCGGAACGCCCTTGAGCGCACCGGCCATGTAATCGATCCAGATCGGCAGGGCGAGACCACCGCCGGTCTCGCGCACACCCAGCTGGCGCGGCTGATCGAAGCCTACCCAGCCGACGGCCACGAGTCCGCCGGCGTATCCGGCGAACCACGCGTCGTGCGAATCATTCGTCGTCCCCGTCTTGCCGGCCACGTCGGTCCGATTAAGGCTTGCAGCGCGCGCGGCAGTACCATACCGCGCCACGTCCTTGAGCATGTTGTCCATGATATAGGCGGTACGTGCGTCCAACACCCGCGGCGCGGAGTCCCCTGCAATCTGCGGTTTGGCCTCCATGAGGACCTTGCCGCCGGCGTCGACGACGCGGCTGATGATGTAGGGGTGAATTCCGAAGCCGCCATTGGCAAAGACGGCATAGGCCGTCAGCTCCTGCCAGGGTGTTACCGATCCGGCGCCCAGGGCCATGGTCAGAAACGGGGGGTGCTTGTCCGGGTCGAATCCGAAACGCGCTATGTACTGCTGCGCGTAGGCGGGCCCGATCGCCTGCAGCACTCGGATCGACACCATGTTCTTGGACTTGGCCAGCCCCTGGCGCAATCGCATCGGTCCTTCGAAGCCACCGTCGTAATTCTTTGGCTCCCATAGCTGACCGCCGGTGAGCTCCGGTGCGACGCTGATCGGTGCGTCGTTCACGAGCGTACTGGTCATGACGCCCTTTTCCAGTGCGGCGGCGTAAATGAACGGCTTCAGGCTCGACCCGGGCTGACGCCAGGCCTGCAGCACGTGATCGAATTTGTTCAGGTTGAAGTCAAAGCCACCGACCAGCGCCCGAACGGCTCCGTCGCGGGCGTCGGCCGATACAAACGCAGCCTCGACCTGCGGCAGCTGCACGATGCCCCAACTGTCCTTGGCGCCGCGGGCCAAGCGGATGAGCGCCCCTGGAACGATGCGGTGGGCGGGCGCGGCTTTCGGACTAAGGGCCGCGGCCGCAAAGCGCAGTCCCTCGCCCTCGATGTGCACCACGGTTCCGCCGGTCATCTGCGCCTTGACCTGGCGCGCGCCGGCTTCGAGCACGATGGCTGCGGGAAAGGCGGTAACGTCGGGCGCCGCGGCAAGGGCGTCGCTGATGCGTCGATCGCGCTGTGCCGGCTCGCCGCTGATGTCGATTTGACGCTCGGGTCCGCGATAGCCGTAGCGCTGGTCATAGGCCAGCACCTGTGCACGCAAGGCCTCGTAGGCGAGCTGTTGATCGCCGCTGGAAATCGTGGTGTACACGTTCAGGCCGCGCGTATAGGCTTCCTCGTGGAACACGTCGGAAACCAGCTCGCGCGCCAGCTCGGCGACATATTCGGCGCGCACGCGCGAATGCGTGGTGTTTGCCACGGTGCTGGTGTCGGTGCGCACGTGTACGTCCTCCGCGATGGCGTCGTCGTACGCCTTGCGATCGATGTAATTGATCGCCAGCATTCGCCCCAGTACGTAGTGCTGGCGCGCCCGCGCACCCTTGGGATTGGTCAGCGGATTGCCGGTGCTCGGCGCCTTGGGCAGCTCGGCGAGCATGGCACATTCGCCCAGTGTGAGATCGGACAGGGACTTGCCGAAGTACACCTGGGCCGCGGAGGCAAAACCGTAGGCGCGCTGGCCCAGGTAAATCTGGTTGATATAGACCTCCAGTATCCGGTCCTTGGACAGGGAAGACTCGATCTTGACCGCGAGGGCGATTTCGTAGACCTTGCGCGTGTAGCTGCGCTCCGAGCTCAGGAAAAAGTTGCGCGCCACCTGCATCGTGATCGTGCTCGCGCCCTGTGCGCGATGACCGGACACCAGGTTGGCCAGGGTTGCGCGCACGATTCCGAGCACATCGACTCCGCCGTGGTGGTAGAAATTGGTGTCTTCCGCGGCAAGAATCGCCTGTTTCAAGCGTTCCGGGACTTCCTGGATCGCGACCAGGCTGCGCCGCTCCTCGCCGAACTCGCCCAGCAAGACGCCGTCGGCGCTCCAGACCCGCAGTGGCACCTTTGGCCGGTAATCGGTGAGCGCCTCGATGGAGGGCAGGTGATAATAGGCAATGGCGAAAATCAACGTGCCTAGAAGCAACGCGCAGGCGAGTGTTGCGCCCACCACAATTACCGCGAAGCCGGCTACGCGCGCCGTGCGCGTTCGCACGCGGCTCTGCAACCACTGGCGTACCTGTAGGACAAGGCTTGCTGCTGCGGACGCCAATGTGCTCTCGAAATCCAAGATTTGCTGGCCGGGGGCGGATTATAGGCAAGGACCTGTCTGCACTGCAGCATCTGTCCGGCCCACGAGCGAGGACGGCAGGCTCGGCGTGGTCCTTGGCGCCTTAGACAATTCGCAATACCGGAAAACTGCCACTGCTCGACCTTTCGATGGGCTTGGCTGGTTTGCGCACACTTGCTACGATTTCAAGCATTGTCGGATAATGACTCGGTAAATTCCTGGAACATAAGGGAAATGCCGAACCGGTGTCGCATTCCTCGTGTGGCGCCGGGTGGGTTCTGCGGCCTCAAAACGCCGAAGAGCCTCTCAATGACCCGGCACAAGTATCGTCCGGGATTGCCGTCCTGACTGGGAGCACCGATTTGGCTTTCGAATTGCCATTTTTTTCGTCCAAGACACCGCCGTTGCTGGGCTTGGACATCGGGTCATCGAGCGTCAAATTGGTGGAGCTGACCGATGCGGGGGGCGGCGTGCTGCGGCTGGAACGCTACGCGATCGAGCCGATTCCACGCGGCGCGGTGGTCGACGGCAACCTCGACAAGATCGACGTCGTCGCCGATGCCGTCAAGCGGGTTTGGCGGCGTACCGGAACGCGAGTCAAGAACGTCGCCATGGCCCTGCCGGCGTCGGCCGTCATCACCAAACGTATTGCGCTGCCGGGCAACCTGCGCGAAGAAGAAATGGAGATGCAGGTCGAGAGCGAGGCCAACCAGTACATTCCCTTTGCGCTCGACGAGGTCAGTCTCGATTTCCAGGTCCTGGGGCCGATTCCCAACGCGCCGGATGATGTCGAGGTGCTGATCGCTGCTTCGCGCAAGGAAAAGGTTGAGGACCGCATGGCGGTTGCGCAGGCGGCCGGGCTCACTCCCTTGGTGGTGGATGTGGAGTCCTTCGCGGCGCGTGCGGCGCTTGGGCGCCTGGTCGAGCAGTTGCCCAATCGTGGTGAGGGCCTGGTCATCGCGGTCTTCTATGTCGGCGCAAATACCACCAGCGTGACCGTCTTGCTCGATGGCGAGGCGATTTACGAGCGCGAGCAGCCCTTCGGCGGGCAGCAGCTCACCAGTGATATTGCGCGCGCGTACGGAATTTCGGCCGAGGACGCGGAGCAGAAAAAGCGCAACGGGGATTTGCCGGCCAATTACGAAACCGAAGTGTTGAAGCCCTTTATCGAGTCGACGACGACCGAAATCACCCGCGCGCTGCAATTTTTCTTCACGTCCACGCCGTACACGCGGGTCGATCAGATCATGCTAGCTGGCGGTTCGTCCGTTTTGACGGGTCTGCCGGAGGCGCTTATGGATCGGGCCCAGGTTCCGACCTCGGTCATTTCCCCCTTCAAGGGCATGGAGCTGGCGTCGAACCTGCGCGAACGCCAGCTGCGGCTGGATGCGCCGGCCTTACTGACGCCATGCGGCCTGGCGATGCGGAGATTTGACAAATGACGATCCACGTCAATTTGCTGCCGCACCGCGAGGCGCGGCGCAGGCGTCAGAAGAACGCATTTTATTTTCTCACCGGTCTGAGCGTGCTCGCCGGTGCGGCCCTGGTGCTGCTGGTCTGGTCGGTGCTCGAGGGATACCTGGGCAACCAGCGCGATCGGAACCAACTGATCACGCGCGAGAACGCCAAGCTCGATGTCCAGATCAAGGAAATCGCCTCCCTGCGTCAGGAAATCGAGGCCTTGCGCTCGCGGCAGAAGGCGGTTGAAAACCTGCAGTCCGATCGCAATGAGCCTGTCTACCTGTTCGACGAGCTCACGCGCTTGACCCCGGAAGGGATCTACCTGAAGGCGATCAAGCAGGACGGCCGGAAGGTCAATGTGATGGGCTGGGCCGCCTCCAATGAACGGGTGTCGGAGTTCCTGCGCAACTTGCAAAACAACGGGCGCTACGTCGAGCGTCCCGAACTGATCGAGATCAAGATCGCCGGGCAAGGGCCGCAGAACATTCAACGGCGCCTGTTCGATTTCTCCCTCAATTTCACGATGAAGCAGAACCCCGGACAGCCCGCCGCGAGCGGGAGCAAGCCTGCCACCACAAGCCCGGCCGTCAAGAAGGTCTAGGGCGTAACGGATAACGAAGAACCAAAGGTCCCGCACAGCAACCATGGCGAACATTTCCGATATCACGGCGAAATTCCGCGGCCTGACGCTGGAGAATGTTGGCAGCTGGCCGATATTGCCACGCATGACCCTTTGGGGCGCGGTGGTGGTGATCTGCGCCGGCGTGGGCTATCTCGGCGTCTGGCGTGGTCAGATGGAAGAGCTCGATAACCTGCGTCAGACCGAAGTCACACTGAAGGAACAGTACCGGGTGAAATTGCAGCAGTCCATCAATCTGGAAGAACTGCGGCGACAGAAGGAACAGGTAAATCAGTTCGTGCTCACCCTGGAAAAACAGTTGCCGAGCAAGGCCGAGATGGATGCGCTGCTATCGGATATCAACCAGGCGGGGATCGGACGCGGGCTACAGTTCGAGTTGTTCCGCCCGGGGCAGGTCACTCTGCGGGACTATTACGCGGAACTGCCGATCAGCGTGAAGGTCTCCGGCCGCTACCATGACTTGGGCGCGTTTGCCAGCGACATCGCCAATCTGCCGCGCATCGTTACGCTCAACAACCTCAGCATCCAGTCGACCAAGGATCTGACCTTGACCTTGGATGCAACGGCAAAGACCTTCCGTTACTTTGATGAAGATGAGATGAATGCGCAACGCGCGGCGCGTGCTGCGGCAAAGGCAGGCAAGAAATGACGGCTTCCATATCGGTCAGGCTGTTGGGTCGTACGGACCTTGCTCGGCAGCGCAGCGGTTGCCGACTGCTGGCAGTCGCATCCGTGGTCGCATCGATCGGGCTTTTGTCCGCCTGCGGGCTCTCGGATGAAGGCGAAATCCAGCAGTGGATGGCCGAGCAGCGTCAGGCGATGAAGCCCACGGCGCAGAAGGTCGAGGAGCCCAAGGAATTTGCGCCGTATGCCTATGAGCCGCACGGCCAGGTCGATCCCTTTGACCCGCAGAAGATCCTCATGGTGGTGGCGCGGCAACGCGAGGAGCGTGGCAGCGCGAGTGCGATCAAGCCGGACCTGGAGCGCCGTCGCGAGGTGCTGGAGGGTTTCCCGCTCGATCAGATACGGATGGTAGGAATGATGCGGCAAGGCGGCAACAACGTCGCCCTGCTGGAGACCAATGGCGCGACGCACATGGTGCGGATCGGCAATTATGCGGGACAAAATTTCGGCCTCGTGACGCGCATATCGGAGACCGAAGTCGTATTGAAGGAAATTTACCAGGACGCCGCCGGCGAATGGGTCGAACGACCCCAAAAACTCGAACTGCAAGTGAGCCAGGCGGGTTCCGGGCAAGGGAGCAAGCGATGATTTCTTTGGGAAAGCGTTCGATTCGTGCGGCGATTTGCGCTGCTGGCGCGGCCCTGTTGATGGCGGGCGCCGCGTTGGCGCAGGACACGCCGGATGCAGTGGGAGGCAACAGCATCGAGCGTATCGATGCCTCGCAAACCGGCGCCGGGGTCTTTTTGACGATCCAGCTCAAGGATCCGGTAACCGCCCTGCCGAACAGTTTCTCGGTCACGAATCCGGCGCGGGTTGCCCTGGACCTGTTGTCCACGGTCAACAATCTCGGACGCAATTCGATCGAAATCAACCAGGGCGATCTGCGCTCGGTCAACGTGGTCCAGGCACAGGGTCGTTCACGAGTCGTGCTCAATTTGCGCCGTCCCTTGACCTACACATTGAGCGTTAACGGCAATACCGTCCAGGTTGCGCTGGGAACCAATGCCGAGGCGCCGACTTTCCCGGCCACCGCTCCCGCGGCGGGTGCAGCGCCCGCGCCCACCACGCAAGCCGCCGCGGCGGCTCCGCTCACGCCGGCGCCGACCGCGCCGCCCATGGCACAAACGCCGGCACCGCGATCGATCCGGACGCTGGATTTTCGGCGTGGCGCCGATGGCGAGGGCCGCGTGGTCGTCGAGCTGAGCGATCCCAACACCAGCGTGGACGTGCACCAGCAAGGCCAGACCGTGGTGGTCGATTTTGCGGCCACGACTCTGCCGGAATCGCTGCGCAGGCGCCTGGATGTCACCGATTTCGGGACCCCCGTTGCCCAGGTAACCGGTACCCAAAACGGCCCCAACGCGCACCTGGTGATCGAGCCGCGCGGCCAGTGGGAGCAAAACGCCTACCAGAGCGACAGTCGCTTCGTGGTCGAGGTCAAGCCTGTCAAGGAGGATCCGACGCGCCTTTTCCAGGGCACCCGCAAGGGATACCAGGGTGAGCGCCTGTCGCTAAATTTCCAGAACGTTGATGTGCGTTCCCTGCTGCAGGTTATCGCCGACTTCACCAACCTCAACATCATCACGAGCGATTCGGTGCAGGGTTCGATTACCTTGCGCCTGAAGGATGTTCCGTGGGACCAGGCGCTCGATATCATCCTCCAGAGCAAGGGCCTGGACATGCGCAAGAACGGCAACGTGATCCTAGTTGCTCCGCGCGATGAGCTGGCCACCAAGGAAAAGCTCGACCTGGAGGCGCGCCTGCAGATCGCCGAACTCGAACCGCTGCGAACCGAGAATTTTGTCGTCAATTACCAGAAGGCCGATGACGTCAAGAAGCTTCTGCTGGCGGACACCAAGCAAAGCCTGCTGTCCAAGCGCGGCAGCGTCGTCGTCGACGTGCGGACCAACCAGTTGTTCGTGCAGGACACGGCGCAGCGCCTCGAGGACATCCGGCGGCTGCTGACGCGGATCGACATCCCGGTGCCGCAGGTGATGATCGAGGCGCGCATCGTCGAGGCCGAAGACAATTTCAGCTCGGACATGGGCGTACGCCTTGGCGCGGTGCATTTCAGTTCGCACTCCTGGCTCAATGGCGGAGCTGGTTCGACCTACGGTACGGGGTCCTCCAGCGCGGGATCCACCAATTCCATGACCATCAACAGCACCAGCATCACGAATCCCAATTTCGTGAATTTGCCGGCGAGCGCGCTCAACGGCTTCAACCCTGGGATCATCGGCTTCACGCTGTTCAACAGCTCGGTTACCAACCTGCTCAATTTGGAAATCTCCGCGCTCGAACTCGACGGCCGTGGCAAGGTGATTTCCAGCCCGCGGGTGATTACGGCCGACAAGGTCAAGGCCTCGATCGAGGAGGGGACCGAGATTCCGTACCAGACGGTCTCCGCCGGCGGCGGGATTGGCCAGGTGCAATTCCGCAAAGCGGTGTTGCGTCTGGAAGTGACGCCGCAGATCACTCCCGAGGGCGCGATCTTCCTCGACGTCAAGGTCAACAAGGACACTCCCAGCACCACGGTCAGCGGTAGTGCCGGCGTCGCGATCGACACCAAGAACGTCGTCACCCAGGTGCTGGTGGAAAACGGCGGCACGGTCGTTCTGGGCGGCATTTATCAGCAGACCGAGACCGTCACGATCACGCGCATCCCATTCCTTGGCGAAATCCCCTATCTGGGGGCCCTGTTCCGCGACACGTCCAAGACCAACAACCGCGACGAGCTGCTGATCTTCATTACGCCGCGCATCCTCTCCGAGCGCCTCAACCAGGCCTCGCAGTAGCCGGCGCAAGGCCCGGTTGCGGCTCGATGCCGGGCGTCGAGAATCCTCCTGCTCCTGCTGCATCCGGGCCGCCTTCGGCGGCCCGGGCGCGCACCCCGGTATTTCTCATCGGCATGATGGGCGCGGGCAAGACCACGGTCGGCCGCATGCTGGCGGGCGCCTTGCAGTATGACTTCATCGATTGCGATGTCGAGCTCGAATGCCGTTCGGGTGTGCGCATCGCAACGATGTTCGAGCTGGAAGGGGAAGCGGGATTTCGCGAGCGCGAGACGCAGCTGCTCGACGAGCTCACGGCCAAGGCCGGAATCGTCCTTGCTACCGGCGGCGGTGCCGTATTGCGTCCCGAGAATCGCGCGCGCCTGCGCAGCCGCGGCCTGGTGATCTTCCTGGACGCTTCGGCCGGCGAGATTGCGCGTCGCACGCAGCACGATGTCGGCCGCCCGCTGCTCAATGCAGCCGACCGGCGGGCGCGCATCGAATCCTTGCTCGAGGAGCGCGCGCCGCTGTACCGGGCGACTGCCCATTTGCGCTTTCGCTCGCCGGCGCGCAACCCCCGTCGTCTGGCCGCGGGCATCCTGGCCCATCCGGCGTTGGCGTCCCTGCTCCCGGCGCCGACGGTACCTCCACCCGGCGAGCCAGCAACCGACGGCACGGACACGTAAAATGCGCCGATGCGACGAATTGCCGTCAATCTCGCCGGGCGCTCGTACGACATCCTGATCGGCACTGGATTGATCGGGCGCCTGGGCGAGTTTGTATCTGCGCTGGCCCCGACGTCGATACATGTCGTCTGCACCGACGTTGTAGCGCCGCTGTATGCACAGGCCGTGCTCGATTCCTGCCGCGGCGTCGCTCCAACAAGGCTTTGCACCATACCGGACGGCGAAAGCATCAAGACCCTCGCAACGGTCTCGGCCATCCTCGATGCCTTGGTGAGCGGGCATGCCGATCGTCGCAGCGTTTTGGTGGTGGTGGGCGGGGGCGTGGTCGGTGATATCGCCGGCTTTGCCGCGTCGATCTACATGCGCGGCATCCGCTTTGTCCAGGTGCCGACGACCCTGCTCGCGCAGGTCGATTCGTCCGTGGGCGGCAAGACCGGGGTCAATCACGCGGGCGGCAAGAACCTGATCGGTTCCTTTCATCAGCCCAGTGTCGTCGTCTCCGACACATCGTCGCTGCGGACCTTGGCGGCGCGCGAAGTGCGCGCCGGTTTGGCGGAAATCCTCAAGCATGGCCTGTTGGCCGATCGGGAGTATTTCGATCGCATGGTCGACACGCTGCCCCAGCTGCTGGCCCTCGATGGCGATGCACTGGCCGCGGCAATTGCCGGATCGTGCGAGATCAAGGCAGCGGTCGTTGCAAGGGACGAACGGGAAAACGGGGAGCGGGCCTTGCTCAATCTCGGCCACACGTTCGGACACGCGATCGAATCGCTCACCGGCTACAGCCGGTGGTTGCACGGTGAGGCGGTGGCGTGCGGGCTGTGTCTGGCGGCGGACCTTTCTGCGCGTCTGGGACTGATCGGTCCGGATGCGCTCGAGACGATCCAGGCCGCCGTCGCCCGCGCCGGGCTGCCCGTTCGCATCGCCGGAATCTCCCGGGCAGCGGCGTTCCAGGCGATGCGCGCCGACAAGAAGGCGTTTGCGGGCAAGATCGACTTTGTGCTGCTCGAACGCATTGGTCAGGCGGTTCGGCGCCAGGTCGATGACGCCTTGGTCGAGGCAACGCTAAGCGATGGGGGCTTTGTTTGATGATCGATCGTGAATCTGACTTGGCCGCTTTCGCGGCGCGTTCGGCCCATACGCGCGGCCGCGAAAGACCCGAGGAGCCGCCGCGCTCGCGTTCCCAATTTCAAAGGGACCGCGACCGGATCATCCACTCCACCGCTTTCCGCCGGCTGGAGTACAAGACCCAGGTCTTCGTCAACCACGAAGGCGACCTGTTTCGCACGCGCCTTACGCATTCGCTGGAGGTGGCACAGATCGCACGCTCCGTGGCGCGTTGCCTGCGCGTGAACGAGGATCTGGTGGAGGCGATCTCGCTGGCTCACGATCTGGGCCATACCCCCTTCGGCCACGCCGGCCAAGAGGCGCTGAACGAATGCATGCAGCCCTACGGTGGCTTCGAGCACAATCTCCAGTCCCTGCGGGTCGTCGATGTCCTGGAGGAGCGCTATGGCGCCTTCGATGGCTTGAACCTGTGTTTCGAGACGCGCGAGGGCATACTCAAGCACTGCTCGCCCGATAACGCCCGCCGGCTCGGTGCCGTGGGCGAGCGGTTCTTGCTGCGGCGGCAGGCACCGATCGAGGCCCAGATCGCCAACTTGGCAGACGAAATTGCCTACAGCAATCACGATATTGACGACGGGATTCGCTCCGGCCTGATCGAGTCGGCGCAGCTCGAACAGGTCCCGCTGTATGCGCGGCATCGTGCGGCCGTGCTCGAACTGATGCCGCTCATCGGAGCGCGGCGTGCGGTGTACGAGACCGTTCGGCGCATGATTGACACCTTGGTCTCGGACCTGATCGGGGAATCGGAACGGCGGATCGCAGCCGTCGCCCCCGCCGGGATCGACGATGTGCGCGCCGCGCCTGCGTTGGTGGCCTTTTCCGCGCCGATCCGCGCCGAGGCCGACGTGCTCAAGACCTTCTTGCTTGGCAACCTGTATCGACATCCGGAGGTTATGCGCATGACTACCAAGGCCGGCCGTATCGTGCGCGAACTGTTTGCGGCATTTCACGGCGAGCCACGATTGCTGCCGGTGGAACACTGCGCCCGGCTGGCGCGCGAAGGTCCCCGGGCAATTGCCGATTACATCGCCGGCATGACGGACCGATTTGCGATTCGTGAGCACCGACGCTTGTTTGCCGTGGGGGAATTCTGAGCCCCGCACCATGAGCGCGACTGCGCTTTCCGTTGCGATCTCACGCCGCCGGCCCGCGCTGGTCCGGCGGTCCATTTTGGTCCCGGTGGCTTGAGCATCGTGGCGCGGCTGCCCCGTCTTGCCGTGGCCGGTTGTGTACACCATGTACTTCAGCGCGGAATCGATCGGCGCGCGATTTTTCGCGACGAGGAGGATTTCCGCCGCATGCTCGACGATCTGGCCGGGCTCTGCCGCCAGGATGCGCTCGCCTTGCATGCCTACGTGCTTATGCCGGACCATTTCCACCTGCTGATTACGCCCGAGGATGCGGAGGGTCTGAGCCGGACCATGCAGTCACTGGGGCGCCGCTATGTTCGCTGGTTCAATCAGCGCCATGGCCGCGCGGGCACGCTCTGGGAAGGGCGTTTTCGCAGCACCGTGATCGAGCCCGAGCGCTATCTGCTCGATTGCATGCGGTATATCGAACTCAACCCGGTCCGCGCCGCCTTCGTTGCGGACGCGGCAAGCTACCCCTGGTCGAGCCTTGCGCACCACCTGGGTCTGCGCCTCGACCCGCTGATCACCGATCATCCACAATTCTGGTCGCTGGGCAATACTCCGTTCGAACGGCAGGCCGCCTATGGCAGAATCTGCGCCGCCCCGCTGGATGCGAGCTTGCTGGCGCAGATCCGCAACTGCACCCACCGCGGCTGGCCCCTGGGCTCGGACGCTTTTTTGGAGGCGTTGGCGCGTAAGACCGTGCGGCGTCTGGTCCGCAAGCCGGTCGGGCGCCCGCGGCGCAAACCACTGCCGCGGGCGGCGTAGCGGGCGCGGCATCGGCGCCTGCCGGGATCATGAGCGGGTTTTCGTTGCTACTTGCGCTGCGAAAGCGATTTTCCGGGTTTGCGCTCGCGCCGAACGACCTGCTGCGCGACCCGATATATCGGCGGCTATGGACCTCGATTCTTATCAGTTCCCTGGGCGGTCAGATCACGCTGCTTGCGGTACCCCTGACGGCGGCAGCGCTGCTCAATGCTTCTCCGACGCAAATGGGATGGCTCACCGCGATGGAGATCTTGCCGTTCGCGCTTTTTTCCCTGCCGGCAGGTGTTTGGCTCGATCGCGTGCGCAAACTGCCGGTCTACATCGGCGGCGAACTGATGCTGGCGCTTGTGGTCGGGAGCGTCCCCTTGGCGTGGTGGCAGGGCTGGCTGTCGATGCCGTGGCTGTATATCGTCTCGTTCCTGATTGGATTCATCTATACGACCGCGGGCAGTGCTGCCCAAATCGTTTTGACGCAAATCGTCGCGCGCGATCGCCTCGTCGAGGCCCATGCAAAGAACTCGCTTGCCTCCTCGGCGGCCGACGTCGCCGGGCCGGGCGCTGCCGGTGCCTTGATCAAACTGACCGGCGCACCCATGGCTTTGCTGGCCGATGTCGCCCTGCTGATCGGTTCTGCCGGAATCCTGCGTGGCATCCACGTGCGCGAAGGCCCCCGCCATAAGCGGACAAAGTTCTGGCGCGCCATGCGTATCGGCCTCGGATTCGTCGCCGGCCACCGCATTCTGGTCACCATGGCGGTGACCGTGGGTGGGTTTCAACTCTGTTATCAGGGCGCCCAGGTCGTTCAGATCCTGATTGCCACGCGCCTACTCGGACTTTCCGAGCACCAGGTTGGTCTTTGCTACGTTGCTCTTGGCGTGGGAACCATCTGCGCCAGTTCCGTAGGCCATGCAGTAGCGCGCCGAATCGGGCCGGGACCCGCGCTCGTGCTGGGCATGGCGATTTGCGCGTTGGGCTGGTTGCTGCTGGCGGCCGCCCCGCCGGGCCGGCTTGGTGTCATCGCGTTCGCCATCATGCTGGCATGCTTTGGTGTCGGGGCGGTTTTCGTATTCATCAATTTTCTGGCGCTGCGCCAGGCGGTGACGCCGACACCCTTGTTGGGGCGCATGACCAGCACAATGCGTTGGCTGATCCAGCTGCCGGGAATTCCCGGGGCGCTCATCGGCGGATGGCTCGGCGAGCACGTGGGCCTGCAGGCGGCGCTGGGCTTTTCCGGCGGCGTGGGACTGCTGCTGGCCCTGGTGGCAATCCGCCAGCCGGTATTGCGCGATATGCGTGTCTTGCCCGAGCTGGATCGGGAGGGCCGGGGCTTGGTGGGCTCCGCGGCCCAGACTGGCGGCTCCGGCTGAACGCAGCTCCGTAGCCATTGCCCTGTACGCCAAGTACGCTTGCCCCTACGCCCATCTGGACCTTGGTCAAACCGTGAATTCGACGCCGGCTTTTGCTCCCGTTGCCGCTCCCACGATCGCCCCGCTTACCCGCGAACTTTTCGGTCATCCCAAGGGACTGTTCGTGTGCTTTTTCACCGAGATGTGGGAGCGGTTCTCCTTCTATGGCATGAAGGCCTTGCTGCTGCTGTATATGCTCAAGCACCACCTGTTCGGCGACCAATTGGGATACCTGTTGCTGGGCGCGTACGCCGGTCTGGTATACGCCGTTCCGGTGGTCGGTGGCATGCTGGCCGACCGCCTGCTCGGAATGCGCAAGGCGGTCGTTTTCGGTGGCGTCCTGCTGTGTTTCGGGCACCTGGGCATGGCATACGAAGGCCAGGCGGCGACGGTCGATGCGGCTGGCCTGATACACCGTGACGGCACCGGCCTGGCGGCGTTTTACGTCTCGCTATCGTTCATCATCTGTGGCGTAGGATTCTTGAAGCCCAATGTCGCAACCATCGTCGGCTTGCTATATCCGGCCAACGATCCGCGCCGCGATTCGGGATTCACGCTGTATTACGCCGGTATCAACCTGGGCGCGCTGTTTGCCAGCCTGATCTGCGGGTACGTCGGTGAGGTCTATGGTTGGCGCTATGGCTTCGGTGCGGCCGGTATCGGCATGCTCGCGGGATTGAGCGTGTTCCTTACGGGCCAGGGGTATCTGCAGGGCCTCGGCGAGCCGCCCGATCCAGCGCGCCTCGCGGCGCGCTTGATCGGACCCGTGCGGGTGGAGGCGGGCCTGTACGTGGGTACCTTGCTCGCCGCGCTGCTCATCGCGGGCCTGCTGAACATCCCGCGACTCGTTGCCTATGCCCAGGCGGCGATGCTGGTGATCTGGCTGATCTGGCTGGCATGGTATCTGCGTACCTACGCCGACGCCATTCAGCGGGGACACATGATCAGCATTATTTTCTTTATCACGTTCGTGCTGCTCTTTTTTGCGCTCTACGAGCAGACCTACGCATCCTGGGTGACGTTCACCGATCGAATGCTCAACAAGGATCTGTTCCCGCAGATCGTGATCCGCGAGGGCAAACCCCTGCCATGGTCGATTGCGCCCCTCGTCGCATCGCCGTTTGTTGTCGCCTTTGCCTTGCGCCAGCGCTCGGCCACGATGGCCACAGCGGCCTTGGCTGCGCTGACCGTGGCAGGCTTCGCGCTCATCTTGCGCGATAGCGTGGTGCTGCCACAGACCGCCGGTTCGCTCACCTATCTAGGTGCGCTGTTCATCGTACTGTTGGCGCCGCTGTTTTCCTGGCTATGGCCTTTTCTGGAGCGCTACGGCGCCAATCCGCGCAAGACTACGAAGTGCGTGATCGGTTTGACGCTGGCCGGCCTTTCGTTTCTGCCGCTGGTTTGGGCCAACGGCTCGGCCGCGGGAGGGCAGCTAGCAAGCGTTTGGTGGCTTGCATTCGCGTACATCATCCTCGAGGTCGGCGAAGTCTGTCTGTCCCCCATCACGCTTGCCGCGATCTCCGAGCTCACCATGCCCAAGGTCGCCGCGGTCATGATGAGCGGGTGGCTGCTCGCAACCTCGTTCTCGGAACAGCTGGCCGCGCTCTTTTCCAGCTTTGCCTCCCTGGACATCAAGCCTGGCGCTCAGGTGAATATGGCGGAGGCAGCCGAAAAATACGGTAGCCTTTTTCAGAACATGGTCTGGCTGGGATTGGCCTCTGCGTTGCTGGCGCTGCTCCTGAGTCCCTTGCTGCGCCGCTGGATGCATGGCATCCGGTGATGTCGGGCGAGTAGGCCGCACGCGTTTTCATGGCCGATCCGGGCGGATCAGGCGGCCAAGCGCACCAGCACGCGTAGTCCGCCCAGGTGCGAGTCATTCAGGGCAACGCTCGCGCCGTGCTGTTCCGCGATCGTGCGCACGATCGCCAATCCCAATCCGCTTCCGATCTCGGCAGCCGCATCGTCGGCCAGCTTGCGGCGATAGAAGCGGTCGAAGACGCGCTCGCGTTCGTCGGCGGGGATTCCTGGGCCCGAATCGTCGACCGTGAGCAGCGCGCCATCGTTGCCAGCGCGCAGGGCGATATCCACGCGACCGCCAGCGGGCGTGTAGCGAATCGCGTTGTCGGCCAGATTGCGGACGAGGATCCGCAGATCCGGCGCATTGCCGTGGACCGGGATTGGCCCCTGTGCGTCGAGGGAAACCTCGATATTTCGTGCCTCGGCCAGCGTAACGACGTCGGCTACCGCGAGGCGTGCGACTTCGGCAAGGTCGATCGATTTCTGCAGGGGTTCGTGCCCGCCCGGTTCGCTGCGCGCAAGCGTGAGCAGCTGCTCGACCAGCCGGCTGGCCCGATCGATGCCCGCGCTGAGCGCGTCGAACGCGGCGCGGCGCGTCGCGTCGTCGGCCGCGCGATCGAGCACGCCGAGCTGCAGCTTCAGGGCAGTGAGCGGCGAGCGCAATTCATGCGCCGCGTCCGCGACGAACGCACGCTGCGCCGAAAAGGATGCTTGCAATCGCTCCAGCAGGGCATTGATTGCGCCGGTCAGTGGCGCAATCTCGACCGGGGATCCCGGGTCGGTGAGCGGTTCAAGCGCATTGGCACTGCGTTGCTTGACTTCGGTGGCCACCCGACGCAGCGGCGCCAGCGAGACGCCAACCGTCCACCAGGTTAGCGCGCCCAGCAGGGGCGCGATGGCGAACACGGGCACGACGCTGCGCAAGGCGGCTTGCGCCGCCAGGCGCTGCCGGATCTCCACGGGTTGCCCGACCTGTATCACGCGGTCGCGGGCCGCCGCGCTGAACACGCGCCAGACGGTTCCAGCCACATCGATTTCGGAGAATCCGAGCACCGCGCGCGGCGGGAATCCCGCAGGCGCGCGCGACGCATATATGCGTACGCCGTCCATCGTCCAGATCTGGACGACGAAGTCCATCTGCTCGTCGGCGATTGCGGCGGCGTCCTCCGGCGGGATGAATCCCTGATCGCGCAACGACAATGCCATCTGGCGCAGCTGGTAGTCGAACTGTGCTTCGAGTTCGCGCAGCATGTTGCGGTACGTGACCGCCGCGCCAAGCAAGGCGCCGAGCACGACTGCCGAAAGCAGCCACGCCAGCAGGCGGGTGCGGATCGATCTCACGGGTTGGTCCCGGGCCGCCCGACGAAGTAGCCAACGCCCCGAACGTTGCGAATGAAGTCCGCGCCGAGTTTCTGCCGCAATTGGTGGATGTAGACGGACACCGCGTTGCTCTCGATAGCCTCCCCCCAGCCGTACAGGCGGTCTTCGAGTTGGGCGCGGGAAAGAATCGCGCCTGGCCGAGCGAGCAAGGCCTCGAGCAGCGCGTACTCGCGCGCCGAAAGCGGTACGGGCTCGCCGTTGCGGGTGACTTCCCGCGTCGTAGGGTCGAAGCGGATCGGGCCGATCTCGAGTGCCGGCTCGGCGCGCCCGGAGCGGCGCCGAACGACTGCCCGCATGCGCGCGGTCAGCTCGTCGAGCTCGAAGGGCTTGACCACGTAGTCGTCGGCGCCGGCATCGAGCCCGGCGACCCGATCGCGCAATGCGTCGCGGGCGCTCAGGATGATGACCGGAGTCGGATTTTTGCCAGCGCGCATTTCGCGCAGCACTTCCAGTCCGTCGCGTCCGGGCAGACCCAGATCGAGCAGGACCAGGTCGAACTGTTCGGTGGCAAGCGCGGTCGATGCCGCGCGACCGTCGCGCACCCAGTCCACTGCGCTGCCCTCCTGGCGCAGGGCGGTGCGGACGCTCTCACCGATCATTCGATCGTCTTCGACCAGCAGCACGCGCACGCGATGTCGCTCTCGTACAAGGATGGGTCACCCTGGCGCCTGGGAGCGCGCCTGGCCGGCAGGGTACATGCTTTGTGGAATTGGTGGTTAGGCCCGGATTAAGCCGGCCATCGGCAAGCGCCGAGCAGTTCGGCGGCCCGCAGCTCGCCATGCAAAGGCGTTACGCCGCGGTGCGCGCGCTGGAACGGGCGGCGCTGTACTCGGACTTCGCCGACAACGCCAAGGAGCTGCCTTGCTCCAAGTAATGCACGATCGGCTCGCCGCCGCGACCGGCCGAGGCCAGACGGTCTTGGTCCGGTAACACTCGGCTGAGGTTTGCCATCGCGCATTTGGCGCGAGTTCAGGTCACGATCGTCAATCCAGCCGCATCGGCGCTTTCCAGGACAACGCCACACTGCGCCGCGGCCTCGAATCCGTGCCGCCGGAAAATCGCGAGCACGGAATCGACGGCGGCGGCCTCGCAGCTCAGCAGTAGACCGCCGCTGGTCTGCGGATCGGTCAGCAGGGCTAGCTCGGTTTCGGTGAATCCGACGGGCAGCTGGACGTCCGAGGCGTAGCCGGCCCAGTTGCGAGCCGATGCACCGGTCACGAATCCCATGCGCGCCAGATCGCGTGCGCCCGGCAGCAGCGGCACCAGCGGCCAGTCGATCTGCACGCGGCAGCCGGCGCCGCGGGCAATTTCCAGCGCATGTCCGGCAAGTCCGAATCCGGTCACGTCCGTGAGTGCATGTACGCCGTCGAGCGCGGCCAGATCCGGACCGGGAGTATTTAGGCGTGTCGTCGTGTCCATCATGCATGCATAGCGGACGGCATCGAGCTCGTCTTTTTTTAGCGCGGCCGAGTAAATCCCCACGCCCAGAGGTTTGCCCAGCACGATCCGGTCGCCGGGACGTGCGCTGCAATTGCGCTTGACATGGCTAGGATGCACCAGCCCGAGCACGACCAGGCCGTAGATCGGCTCGACCGAATCGATCGTGTGGCCCCCGGCAATCGGGATTGCAGCGTTGCGGCAGATGGCCGCCCCGCCTTCGAGAATTGCGCGGATCGTCTCGACCGACAGCACCTGGATCGGCATGCCAACCAGCGCCAGCGCGAGGATCGGCTTGGCGCCCATCGCGTAGACGTCCGAGATCGCGTTGGTTGCGGCAATGCGGCCGAAGTCGAACGGATCGTCTACGATCGGCATGAAGAAGTCGGTGGTCGCGACCAGCGCCTGTTCGTCGTTGAGCCGGTACACGGCCGCGTCGTCGGCGGTCTCGATGCCCACGAGCAGCTCGGGCGACACCGGCATGCGAGCGGTGCCTTTCAGTATCTCGGAAAGCAGGCCCGGTGCGATCTTGCATCCGCATCCGCCGCCATGCGAAAGCGAAGTCAGGCGCGGTTGCCGGGCGTTCGGGGCCGAGCCCGCAGCGGCAGTGACTTTGCCGCCTGCTCCCGCCGCTGCGGATCCCGTAGCGCTCATAGAATCGTCTCCGGCTGCCAGCCAGTATCAGTGCGCAACAAAGCCTGCCACGAGCCTGCGTACCGCTTCGCGCTCGCCGCGGGGCTCGAACCGCGGCGCGCGTGCGCGGCACTGTCGCGCGAGTTGCGCGAGCAGACGTGGTTCGTCACGGCAGCGTTGCAGCAACGCCGCCAATGCATGGGCATCTGCCCACGGGAAGTATCCGTCGTAGTTCGATCCCGGCATTCCAACATTGCCCGAAACGTTCGAAGCGATAACTGGCGTACCGCTGCAAACGGCCTCCAGTATTGCATGCGCGCCGCGCTCGGCCAACGGCTTGGCGATACCCCTCGCGGTCGGACGACCGGGTGCCACGCCCACGGATCTTGCACCGGTAAGCGCGAGCGCCGCACCCTTGCGGAACGCACGGCGCGCGGCCGAA
>Ga0209415_10006531_pt1 | contig 20682 bp, 14 predicted proteins | sample PeaSoiSIISIP2007_FD_187696 | JGI IMG/M metagenome (GOLD analysis project Ga0209415, IMG submission 187696) | Peat soil microbial communities from Weissenstadt, Germany - SII-SIP-2007 (SPAdes) (version 2) | ecosystem: Environmental > Terrestrial > Soil > Wetlands > Peat | place: Germany...
CCGCCGCAACCGCCCAGACGATCGCGCCGGCGAGCTTCGCCCGCACGAGCACGTCCGCAGGCGCTCCGCGCGCCAACGGCACGAGCATGAAGGCCCATGGCAAAGGCGTGACACCGTCAGTAGCCGGCCCGCCGACGTTCCACACGTAACCCGCGCCGCTGGCGAGATGCCGCGCGTACCGGACGCTGATGAACGCGTCGTCGATCGCGAACGGCCACGTCACCGCAGAGGTCGCCGCGGCGAGCACGAACGCGACCGCCGCTACCAGCGCGGGACCCGGTTGTCCAATCTCCGCCATCCTCAGCCGAAAACTACGTACGGCCCCGCGTCTCTCCCTACGATTCGTCATCGGCGAGCCACCCTGTCGCCGGCCGCCCACGCCGGAACCGATCCGCAAAGAGACGATGCGAAGCTTCGAGATCTTCGTTGCACAAGCGCCCGCCAACGGGACGCCCCTCCCGCCTACCCTTCCGTCGTCCGGCGTTAGAACGGCGGGCTCCCCGAGCCCCTCGGCGCGGAGCTCCACGGCGGCCGCGCCGGAGAGAGATGTGCGTCACGTACTCGACGTGTTCATCGGTGGGGCCAACGTCACCGCGCTCGTCGCCGCCGCACATCGAGCCCTCGGCGAGCAGCCTACCCCAACGTCCGCCAGCGTGGGGGGCGTGCTGCGCGATCTCGGCGCGGCGCTCCACGAGCTCTCGGCCGCCCCGCGAGGGAAACGCATCATTCGCTTCTACGATGATCCTTGGGAGCTCTGCATCGAGCGGTGGGGGAGCGCGGCGGCCCTGAGCGTCTATCGCGGCGGTCCCGACCCGATCGTCGCCGTCCACGATCGCGTCGTAGCCCTCGACGATGTCCGCGCCGGAGCTCTCGACGCGATCAAGGCGCTCCTCGCGAGCGGCGACGTGCCCACCTCTCTTGGACTCGAGTTGTCGAGCATCGCGGATCGCCTCGAAGAAGGGTCGCCTTCAAGCGGGGCGAGCGACGACGCACCGGCGATCCCGACGCCATCACGCGTCAGCGTGGAGTTCGACGACGGGGCGACTCTCTCCCTGTCCGCCGAGCTCCTTCTTCGCGAGGGCGCGGGGCAGATCTACGAGCCGAGCGTCGAGCGCACAGACATGCACGCGCTGCTCTTCCGGGGGCGAGCACGTGCCCGGATCCGCAACCGCGAGGTCGACCTCGGCGACGGCCACCCGTTCCTCCTCGCCGAACGCATCCTCGGCGTCGCGCGGAAGATACTCGACGTCTGGGAGCGCGGCGCGGCGCAGCACGTCCGCGCGAACGCAGGCGGAGTGCTCATCGGCGTTCGCCTGGGCCTCGACGGGTCGGTGGCGCTCACGCTCGGCGGAAGCCGCAAGGGCGACTCGCGACCTTTGCACACCTTCCCGGCCCTGACGATCGCCGAGCTCGTCGAGGCGAGCCTCGCGTTCGGACGCGGGCTCGTCCGCGCGCTCCTCCGGCGCGATCGCTCGCAATCGAGCAACCTGCGCCTGTCCGCTTTCCGTCGCCAGCTTCGCGAGACCGACGCGCTCCTGCGCGAGGCGTCTTTCGACGACTCGAAGACGAACCCGTCACCCGAGTCGTACCGCGCGTTCGCCGCACCGAGGCCGGAGCCCGTCACGAGCACCCCGGGCGCGGTACGGCGGGTCGAGCCTCCCACTCGCCTCCGATACGCATCACGCTGGCGCGCGCTCGTCCCCGGCATCGATCTCCGCTCGACGTTCCTCTGCGGCGACCGATTCATCGTCGGCGCGCTCGAGGAGACGTTCGGACTCGACCGCGCGACCGGCGAGGTGCTCTGGCGCGTCGCGACCGAGAAGGCGACGAGCGTGGTGACCCCCGGCGGGATCGCGCGGCTGCGCGCGGACGGTGAGCTCTCCGTCCACGACTTCGGCACCGGAGAGGTCACGCTCCGGTCGTGGCTCGCCCCGCGCGTCGGAGGACCGCCGGCGGGCGCCGTCGTCAATCTACCTGGATTGCCGCGACTCCTGATCGTCACGGAGGGAGAGCGCCATCTCGTGGCCGTCGATCTCACCAGCGGGGAGCCGCGGTGGCGCTTCGCGTGGGGGCGCCGAGGAGCACTTCGACTGAAGCGTGCAGGCAAGCTCCTCTACTACACGAGCGGCGACAGCGCGCTGACCGCGCTCGACGTCCAAACCGGGTCGATCGTGTGGCGCGCACGCGATCGGATGCGCTTCCGGGCGCCACCGACGCTCGATCACGACCTCTTGCTCGCCTTCGCCGGCGGCGTCGAATCACGCGCGCACCTCCACGCCGTCGACGCCTTCTCGGGGCAGCCGCGCTGGACGCGCCAGATCGCCACGGAGCACGAGACCTGCACGCTCGAGGGAGTACCGCACGTCGTCCGCGACGTGGTCATCTCCGCGGTTCGCGAGCGGCGCGGGCTCCGCCTCGTCGCACTCGACCGTGAGACCGGCGCGCCGCGCTGGACGTCTCCCGCTCCTGTCGCGCCGACCGGAACCTCGTGGCTCGCCGTCGACGACCTGCTCATCGGGAACACGCCGACCGGCGAGCTGCTCGCCATCGAAGCGATGAACGGTCAGCTCCGCTACCGCCATCTACTCGGCACCGTCCTCGAGACCGACGTTCCGCGCAAGCTCGAGCCCGTCCTGCGCTCCGGTGCGCTGTTCGTCCCTCACGCCAACATCCACGTCTTCCGGCCGCGCGACGGCGCGGAGATCGGCGTCATCGGACCGTGCGAGGCGATTCCGGATCTGCTGCGGGTCGACGAGCGATGCGACGTGTACGTCGCCGAGGAGAGCGGCCACCTCGTCTCCTTCGCCGCGGGCCCGCGGCTGTCGCTCGTGAGGAACTAGCGGACTCCTGACGTCTCCGCCGGGGAAAGGCTACGCTCGCCCGCGATGGCGCCTCCTCGCGGACCTCGAGCGGGCGCCGGCGCGCTCACGAGCGTCGGCGTGGTCGTGCTCGCGGCGGGGCGCGGTCAGCGCCTCGGGCTCGGTCCGAAGGCGCACATCGATCTCGCGGGAAGGTCGTTTCTCGCCCGTGTAGTGCACGCGTGCCGCGAGGCGCGCCTCGGCCCCATCTGGGTCGTCGGGAGGAGGGACGACCCGGTCATCGCGGCGAGCGCCGCCGCGCTGGGCGCGCGCGTCGTTCTCAATGAATCGCCGGAGCGCGGCATGAGCTCAAGCGTCCGGCTAGGCCTCGAATCCTCGCGACGCGCGAAGCTGGCCGGCGTGCTCGTGTTCCCCGTGGACTACCCGCTCGTTCGCTCGGCGACGGTCGCCGCCGTCGCGCGCGCCGTGCTCGAGCCGACCGGTAGAGCGTGGGCGCGCCCAACGCACGCCGAGCAGGGCGGTCATCCGATCGCGTTCCAGCTGGCGCTCGTCGAGAAGATCCTCCACGAGAGCGCGGAGCTCCCTCTTCGCGACGCCCTCAGACTCCACGGCGGAGTCGCGATGGACGTCCCCTGCGACGACGCGGCGACGCTTCACGACATCGATACCCCCGCGGAGCTCGAGGCCGCGCGGCTCTCGCTGGCGCTGCGCTAGCACCTCTGCATCCTCTTGCTCCTACCGACGCACGCCGGAGAAGATCACGCCGACCGTCTCGGCTTCCTCGACGGCGTCCTTCGCGCGGAGCTCGAGCAGGCCGGCGAGGCCCGCGGCGCCGGTCTCGTCCGCATCCACGTGCCCCGCTTCGCGCGCGAGCGCCGACGCCGCCACGAGTCTCTCCTCCCCCACCACGACGGGATACCCACCCGTCTCGATCATGCCGCGAACGATGGCGTACCAGTCGTACGTCTCGTCATCCAGGATGCCGTGCGCGACGCTGCGCGGAGTCGTCTCCCACGGCCACATGAACTGGCTCTTGTGCTGCGCCGCGTAGACGAGCTCCTCGCGGACGGCGCTCGACCCGGCGTGGACGCGAATCCCGTCAGCGACGGCTCGGTCCCCGCCGTTCGGATCGACGCCGAGACGCGCGGCAAGGCGCTGCGCCAGTCGCTCCCACGCGCGGCGGAGCGGATGAGCGCCCTCGGTCTGCACCGCGTGGATTCGAGGGAGCGCCACGTTCGCTCCGAGTCGCTGCGCATCGCGGAACGCGAGGATGCACGCGCTCGCGAGCGCACCCCCACCGACCTGCACGAACAGGCGGTCGAGGGCGCGTCCTTCGTCGGCGAGCTGGTCGATCATCTCCCACCCGAGCGTCTCACCCCCCTCGATGGTGAGGCCGTTGTCGGTCCCCTGACAGCAGAACGGCATCGCCCCGGCGTCGACCGCGCTCCGGAACGCGCGATAGCACGGGTCACCGGTGACTCCGGCGGACCGTCGGCAAACGTGTACCGACGCGCCCAGCGACGCGAGCGCAGCGACGACAACCCCGTTCGCGTCCGCCGGGATGAACACGTCGAGCGGCTTCCCCCACGCGCGAGCGACGTGCGCCGCCGCGAGCGCCGCGTTGCCGCAGCTCGCGATCGCTAGGCGGACAGCTCCTCCGTTCGGCGCGAGCCCGAGGCGGGCGCGCACTTCTCCTAGGATCGCGAGACCCATTAGGTGACGCGCCTTGTGCGACCCGGCGACGTTGCCGGTCTCGTTCTTCACCCAGACGCCACCGGGCGCGCGCAACCGGAGCGCGCGCGACAGCTCCGCGTGGAGCCCGCCCGGCGTCACGGTGAAGCCGCGGCCCGAGACGTGCTCGACGGCGCGATCGAGCTGCGCCACGAGATCGACGAATTCCCCATCGGTCATCCCGCGAGACAGCGCGAAGGCATGCGCGAAGAGGAGCGCGCGGTAGCGGATGAACGGGTTGTCGGCGCCTCCTCTGGGGAATTGGTCGGCGGCGCCGCCGATGTCGCGGGTGACCACGTGGTCCACATCCCCGAGACCCGCGTTCGGGCAGCGGAACGGATCCCCATCGGGGACGACAGCGCCGCACCCCTGACACGTGAGCGTCATCACGCGGCGGGAGCGGGCGCCTCGCGGACGCGCGCGTTGAACTCGCCGATCATCCGGTCCCACGCCGCGAAGTGGTCGCGGAGCCCGCGCCAGTAGGACTGACGCTTCCGCGCGTCGAACTCGGCGACCGACACGCCCTGTTGCTCGACCCACGTGAAGTAGCCGAGGTTGAAGATTCGCTCGCGGTCCCGCTGCCCGAGCTCGAGAATGTCGTCCGTCGTCTGCGCGAGCAGGAAGCGCCCGAACGTCTCGCCCGCCGCCACCGTGTCGAATCCACCCGGGAAGTGCTTCGCGAGCGCCTTCGTTCGCTCCGTCCCGTAGAGCGCCGCCCCGTCGGTGGCGACGGTAACGATGGCGTCGTCCGGGCCGAGACGGAGGAGCTTCGCCGTCTTGATCGCCGCCAGGACGTTCGCGATGCCCGAGAACCCGAACGACGTGAGCTCCGCAATCGTCGCCTCCGGTACGCCGCGGCGATGACGGAGGTAGGCTCGCCCGACGTCCGTCGAGAAGAGGACGTACAGGGCGTCGGTCGCGCGGTCGGACACGTCGGCGACGATGTCCGTGTTCATCACGTTGTGGATGTAGGGCACGTGCTTGTCGCCGATGCCCTGGATGTTGTGCTCTCCGTAGCCGTTGTAGAGCAGGGTTGGGCACTCTGTGGCCTCCACGGCGACGATGCGCGCGCCGTAGCGCTCCTTCAGCCAGTCACCCGCCGCGAGCGTGCCCGCCGACCCCGTCGCGGACGTGAACGCCGCGAGACTGAGCGCCGGATGGGTCTGCCGCTCCGCCTCGAAGACGCGGGCGAGCGCGCGCCCGGTGACGTGGAGGTGGATGAGGTAGTTGCCGAACTCGCAGAACTGGTTGAAGACGATGTTCTGTGGATCCCGGTCGATGCGGGCGCACTCGTCGTAGATCTCCTTGACGTTGCTCTCCGTCCCCGGCGTGCGGACGATGTCTTCTTTGGGCGCGAGGCACCACCGCTCGAGCCAGTCGAAGCGTTCCTGGCTCATCCCGGCCGGCAACACGGCCACGCCGTGGCAGCCGAGGATGCGCGAGATCGCCACCCCGCCGCGGCAATAGTTGCCGGTCGACGGCCAGATCGCCCGATGGCGCGTGGGGTCGAACTGGCCGGTGACGATGCGCGGGACGAGACAACCGTACGCCGCGAGCACCTTGTGCGCGGCGATCATCGGGAAGCGGTCGCCGAGCGCGACCAAGATCTTCGCCGGCACCCCGGTAAGCGAGCTCGGCAGGACGGCATACCTCGGCACCGCAGAAAGGCCGCGGCGAGAGTCGTCGTTGCCCCAATGGACGCGAAACAGGTTCAACGGGTGCGCGGAGTCGGGGTCGACAGCGGCGAGCGCCGCGACGATCGCGGGCGAGATCGTGGATGGATCGGCCAGCTCGGAGAACGTCGGCAAGACGATCTTCGCCTCTCGGAAGCGCGCGACCGTCCGCGCGTAGACCTCTTGATCGACGATTTCCTTCTCCAGACCGAGTCGCGCCATCGTGCTCTCCAGCGGGCTCTTCCCGAGCCACGTCACACCGCCCGCTTTCCGCGCGCGGCAACGACGGGAGGTTACCCTATACTGCGCCGACGATGGCGGCGCTCTATCCGGTCCCGTTCACGCGGCTCGTCTCTCGGATGTGGCGCGAGCTCGATCAGAGCGCTTCCGTCTTCGACCTCCCGGCCGCGCGCTTCTTTCGCGGAGCACCCTCGCGCGATCTCTCCGTCCCCTTCCACGAGCACCGCGCCGGCACGCCGCTCGGCCCTGCCGCCGGCCCGCACTCTCAGCTCGCGCAGAACCTGGCGCTCGCGTTCCTCGCCGGCGGGCGAATCTTCGAGCTGAAGACCGTCCAGATCAACGACGAGCTCGTGATCCCGCGCCCGTGCATCGACGCGGCGACCGTCGGCTACAACGTCGAGTGGTCGCAGGAGCTCACGCTCGAGCAGTCGCTCGAGGAGTACGTGAAGGGCTCGATGCTCATCGAGATGCTCGTCGCCGGCGGCGCGCTCGGACCCGGGCCGGTCGACACGCGCACGGTGTTCGACATGAGCGTCGGTTACGATCTGTCCGGCATCAAGAGCCCGCGCGTCCACACGTTCATCCGAGGGATGATGGACGCCACCCGGATCGTCGATCGGCTCCGGCGCGAGATCCCCGCGGTGCATGCGCGCTTTCGCGACCTCGACTACACGACGCGACTCTCCGACACGCTCACGCTCTCGACGTTCCATGGCTGCCCGCCCGACGAGATCGAGCGCATCGTCGACTATCTCCTGCACGAGCACGGCCTGCACTGCGTCGTGAAGCTCAACCCGACGCTGCTCGGACCCACGGAGGCGAGGCGCATCTTTCACGACGCCCTTGGGTACGAGGACCGCATCCCCGACGACGCGTTCGAGAAGGACACGCGCTGGGAGCAAGCCGTGGCGTTCGTGGAGCGCTTGGGTCACACGGCCGCGCGTCTCGGCCGGGGGTTCGGCGTGAAGTTCAGCAACACGCTCATCGTCGAGAACCACCGCAGCTTCTTCCCGACCACGGAGCGGGTCATGTACCTGTCGGGCAAGCCGCTGCACGTCCTCGCGATGTCGCTCGTCCGCCGGTTCCGAGACACGTTCGGGGACCGCTTCCCTATCTCGTTCTCCGCCGGCATCGACCGCGCGAACTTCGCCGACGCGGTGTCGCTCGGGCTCGTCCCCGTCACGGTGTGCACTGATCTCCTGCGCGCAGGAGGGTACGCGCGCACGCGCCACTATTTCGAAGGCATTGCGGAGCGAATGGCGGCGTGCGGCGCCGCGACCGTCGACGACTTCGTCGTGCTCGGTCGGGGCCAGGCGGCGAAGTCGCTGTCCGCGCTCGAAGCCAAGGGCGTCGTCGGCGGAGACACCGCCGCCGCCGCTCGAGGGGCGCTCGCCGCGAAGAGCAACCTCCGCGCCGCGGTGGGCGACCTCGCGTATGCGCGATGGGTCGGCCAGGCTCGCGTCGACAACACACGCGACTACGTCGACGCCCTCCTCGGCGACCCGCGGTACGCCAGCGCCGCCAACCAGAAGCCGCCGCCCAAGGTGGGGACGAAGCTCTGGCTCTTCGACTGCCTGACCTGCGACAAGTGCATCCCGGTCTGCCCGAACGACGCGAACTTCACCTACGCGCTTCCCAGAATCGACATCCCGGTCGTGAAGCTGCGACCGCGACCCGAGGGGGGATTCGTCCGCGAGGAGCTCGCTCCGCTCCACCTCGAGAAGAAGCATCAGATCGCGAATTTCGCCGACCTCTGCAACGACTGCGGAAACTGCGACGTGTTCTGCCCGGAGGATGGCGGCCCCTACGTCGTGAAGCCACGCTTCTACGGGAGCCTCGCCGCGTTCGCGGGCTCGACCACGCCCGACGGCTTCTTCCTTGCGCGCGACGGCGTCCGCGAGACCGTGCACGCGAGGTTTCATGGCGAAGGCTACAGGGTCACGCTCGCGGGCGATGCGGCCGAGTTCTCCGGCCCCGGGTTCGACGTGCGGTTCACGGCAAGCTCGCCAGAGGAGACGCTCGCGGGACGCGTCGACCCCGACGCCGTGGTCGACCTCACCTACTTCCGCATCATCGAGTGGCTTCGCCGCGGCATCCTGGACGCGGCGCACGTGCACTACGTGAACACGACGTAGCGCTCAGCGGTCACTCGACCCGCGTGTCGGCGGCGCGTCGCTCCGGACGTAGATCTCCGGACGAAGATCGCGCGGCAGGTTCCACCCGGACGGATCGCCGCGCGTGAGCTGGGCGAGAGGCACGTCCGCGACCGCGAGGTTGGGGTGCGTCGAGAGCTCGGGGAGCGCTCCGTTCGGGCCGACGAAGTGCGTGTCTCCGAAGTAGGGCTGGCTCCATGGTGGCTCCATGCCCTTCCGGTTGCTCCCGCCGATGAACACGTTGTGACGCGCGGCGTCGACGGCGAACTCGAGGCGCCACATGCGCTCGCTCTTCGCGCCGAACGTAACGGCCGGCGAGAACACGAGCTCGGCCCCGCCGGCGGCCAGGGACCGCATCACCCCCTCGAAGTGGCGGTCGTAGCAGATGGCGACTCCGATGCGGCCGACAGATGTCTCGAACACGGGAAAGTACGCGTTCGCCCCGGCGCTCGAGCCGCCCCCGCGGCAGCGCCCGTCGCTCCTCTCGTAGAAGGCCGTCTCGTGGAAGCTCCCCTGCTCATTCGTCCCGAACGGGATGTGCGTCTTCCTGTAGGTCCCGAGGACCTCCCCCTCTTCGTCGATCACCACGGCCGTGTTGAACCGCTTCCCGGAGGTGGGGTCGACCTCGTAGATCGGGGCGACGACGACGACCCGCAGACGCCGTGCGACGGGCTTGAGCGCGGAGACCGTCGCCCCGTCGAACGCGTCCTCGGCGAGCGCGGTCCACATCGGATCGTTCGTGAGCGCGAAGTAGGGCGCCGCGAACAGCTCGCCGAGACAGATGGCGCGCACGCCTTGCTTCGCCGCCGCCTCGATGAGCTCGATATGGTGGTCGACGTTCGCCCGCCTCACGTCCCCGAGGCGCCCCTCTAGCGTCGGGAGACCGGCCACGGTCGCGGGCATCGGAGCGTAGGCGTTGACGGTCTGGGTCATCGCTGCGCGGAGCGTGGCGCGCGCGTTCATGGTGCCTCGTCGGCGAACGCGAGCGCCACGTCGAGGAGGACGTTGACGCCGTTCGCGCACTGCGCCGCCGTCGACAGCTCGCGCGGGTTGTGGCTGATGCCGTCGTTCTCGCCGGGCACGAACACCATCCCCGTGGGGCAGAGTCTGGCCATCTCCTGCGCGTCGTGCCCCGCCCCCGACACGATCGGAGCGTGCGACAACCCACGCGCGCCGGCGGCCGCCGCGATGCGCTCCGTGACGTGCGCGTGAAACGGGACGCAAGGCGTCCGCGCGGTGCGCCGGTGCGTGATGCGGACGTGCTCCCGCTCCGCCACGCGGGCGTAGAGCGCGACGACGTCGTTCTCCGCGCGCTCTAGAATGGCGTCGTCCGGGTTCCGGAGGTCCACCGTCGCGACGGCGCGCCCGGGCACGACGTTCACCAGCCCCGGGTGCGGGGTCACGACGCCCATCGTGGCGCGCAGCTCGGACCCGTAAGACCCGGACGCGATCATCTCGCGGAGCCCCACGTTGATCCGCGCGGCGGCAACCCCCGCATCGGCGCGGAGGGCCATCGGAGTCGTCCCCGCGTGCGCGCTCTTCCCCACGATGGTCAACTCGTGCCAGCAGATCGCCTGCACCCCCGAGACGACGCCGACGTCGCGACCCTCGGAGCGGAGCACTGGACCTTGCTCGATGTGGCACTCGAGGTACGCATGGGGCGCGGCGAGGCGCGGGTCCCGCTCGCCGAGGAAGCCGACCGACACGAGCTCGTCCTTCACGGTCCTTCCCCCGGCGTCACGCAGCACGTACGCGTCCTCGAGCGCGACGCGGCCCGTCGCGACCGCACTGCCCAGCATGTCCGTCCCGAACCGCGCCCCCTCCTCCTCCGTGAAGAACGCCACGACGACCGGCCGTCGGGTCGCGCGTCCGGCGTCGTTGAGTGTGGCCACGACCTCGAGCCCGCCGAGGACGCCGAGGCACCCATCGAAGATGCCGGCGGTCGCCACCGAGTCGATGTGCGACCCGAGCACCACGGGGGCGAGCGCCTCGTCTTGACCACGACGCCGGCCGAGCACGTTCCCGATCCGGTCGATGGAAACTTCGAGCCCGAGCGCCTTCATCGAGGCGACGACGTGTCGGCGCCCCTCGCCGTCCGCGGGCGTGAGCGCGAGGCGGTTCACGCCACGAACGCCGGCGAACGTGTCGTCGTAGGCGCCTATCCTACCGAGCGCCTGGAGCGTCTCGTAGAGGCGCTCGCCGTTGATCGAGAGTCTCGCGGTCATCCTGTGCGCTCCGTGGGCGGTATGTCTGCCATGCGCGACCAGAGGCGTGTCGCCTGCTCTCGCGCGTGGGCTCGGATCCGCTCGAGGTCGCCGTGGACGAGCTCGCCCCCCTTCACGACGACCCGGTCGGCCACGATCACCTCGCTCGGAGGCATCCCCGCGTCCCCGACGACGCGATCGTTCGTGGCGTTTGCGTCGAGGCTCCGCGCGAGCTCGAGACCGCCTTCACGGCGCGCGGCAAGCGTCTCCGCGCCGGCGGGGTCATGGTTCTTCGCGGCCTCTTCTTCGAGCGCCCGGTGCTCGGCCGCGAGGTCGGCCGGGAAACCGTCCGTGCCAACCGCGACGTGACGGCTCTCACCGAGGGCGCGCGGGTAGCCGACGCGGTTGTGGGCGTTCGAGCGTGGGTTCTGGACGAGCCAGAGCCCCGCGGCGTCGGCGCGGCGGACGGACGCGGCGTCCAGCCACACGCCGTGGGCGACGATCGAGCCTGCCGGCAGCGCACCCAGCTCCATCAGACGTTCCAGCGGACCATCGTACCCGCGTCGTCGCGCGTCCAAGACGTCCGACTCGGCCTCCGCGACGTGGACGTGGACCGGGACTCCCAGCTCGCGCGCGAGGGCGCCCGCCTCCCTCACCGTGTCGTCGCTGACCGTGAACGACGCGTGCAACCCAACGCACCCGCGCGCCCCGGCGAAGCGTCGCGCACGGACGAAGCGCGCGCACTCGGCCAGCCCGCGGCGCGCCTCCTCGATACCCCCGTTTCGCTCGGTCGCGCCGTACGTCAGGTAGACCCGCGCCCCCAGGGCGTCCGCCTCCTCGGCGAGAACGTCGAGCGATCCTTCGATGAACCGCGGCGACTCGTGGTGATCGATCAGCGTCGTCGTCCCGAGCAGGAGCGCCTCGGCCAGGTAGAGCCTCGCCGACGCGCGCAGCGACGCCTCGTCGAGCGCGCGGTCGAGCCGCCACCACACCTGTTCGAGGATCTCGAGGAAGTCGCGCGGCGTCCGGGCCGGGGGCGGCATCCCGAGCGGGGCCAGCCCGCTGTAGAGGTGCGTGTGCGCGTTCACGGCGCCCGGTCGCACTCGGGGCGCCCTCGAGGCTGCGTCCGTGGCCGTCACCTGAATCGACTCCGGTCCCCCTTCAAGCGCCCGACGCTCATCCCCTTCGACGCGGGGGAGTCCTTCATCGGCAACGTCATCCGCACGATCCCGTCGAACGCCGCGAGCGCCCCCGCGACGGCTCCCGCCGTCGGCACGAGGCCGATCTCGCCCACCCCCTTCACCCCGAACGGCCCCTCGGGCTCGGGGTCCTCCACGAGGATGACCTCGACGGCCGGCATGTCTCGCGCGCGCAGGACACCGATGTCGCGCAGCTTGAAGGTCGCGGGCATCCCGTCGATGCACGGGAGCTCCTCCGTCAGCGCGTAGCCGAGCCCCATGTGGATCGACCCCTCGATCTGCCCCGTACACAAGGCCGGGTTCACCGCCCGTCCGACGTCGTGCGCGGCGACGAAGCGCTCGATCTTCCCCTCTCCGTCGAGGATGCACACCTGCGTCGCGTAGCCGAACGACGTGTGCGTCTTGATTTTCGGCACGTCGGCCCCAAGCGCGGTCGTGTCGTCGATGACCTCGTCCGCCGCGTAGACGCGGCCTCGGAGGTCGGCCAGCGTCGCCCCCTTCGCGAGGTCCACCTTCATCTTCTCGGCCGCGCTCTTCACCGCTCGCCCGCCGAAGAGCGTCGCGCGCGAGCCCGTCGTCTGGCCGCAGCCAAGCGCGAACGTCGAGTCGACCTTGGGGCGGAACACCTTGCCCGGCAACCCCGTCACCTCGGAGGCGAACTGGATGAGCACGGTGAGGAGCCCCTGCCCCATCTCGGTGTAGCCGTTGTAAATGGAGACGGTCCCGTCGTCCTCGACGACGAGCCGCGCCTTCCCCCACTCGGCAACCCCATTCCCGATGCCGGAGTTCTTGAGCCCGCACGCGATGCCCACGGCCTTCCCCGCCGCCTTCGCCTCGTAATAGTGCGACTTCACCGCCGCGAGCGTCTTGCCGATCCCGACCGACTTCTCGAGCACCTGACCCGTCGAGAAGACGTCGCCCACGTGGACGATGTTCCGCTCACGCATCTCGAAGCCGTCGAGCCCGACGAGCTTGGCGAGCAGATCCATGCACCCCTCGATGGCGAAGGAGGCCTGGTTCGCGCCGAAGCCCCGCATCGCCCCGCACGGCGGGTGGTTCGTGTAGGCCGCGATGGCCTCGATGTCGACGTTCCCCACCCGGTACGGCCCGCACGCGTGCCCCGCGGCCCGCTCGAGCACCTTGCCTCCGACCGACGCGTACGCGCCCGAGTCTCCCAGCATGCGGGCGCGCACGGCCGTGAGCTTCCCCTCGTGATCGCAGCCGACCTCGTAGTGCATCGTGATCGGGTGGCGCTTCGGGTGGACGCGGATCGACTCTTCGCGCGTGAGCCCGAGCCTGACGGGACGCTTCGTCATCGTCGCGAGGAGCGCCGTCTGCGACTGGATCGACATGTCCTCCTTGCCGCCGAACGCGCCGCCGTTCGGGACGAGCTCGACGTAGAGATCCTCCTCGGGGATGCCGAGGAATCGCGCGACCTGCCGGCGGTCGTCGAAGATGCCTTGCCCCTGCGTGTAGAGGGCGATGCGCCCCTCGGGAAGAGGCTCGGCAAGGGCGCACTCGGGCTCGAGGAACAGGTGCTCGATGCGCTGCGTGCGCCACGTCCCCGACACCACGTGCGCGCTCGCGGCCAGGGCCGACGACGCGTCCCCCCGCCGGATGTTCGACCGCGCGAGCACGTTGTCGTGCGCGGGGTTCACGCGGGGGGCGCCGGGCTCGATCGAGGCCGCAGGGTCGAGCACCGCGGGGAGCACCTCCCATGTCGCGACGATGAGGTCACGCGCGGCCCGCGCGGTGTGGACGTCGTCCGCCGCCACCGCCGCGACGACGTCCCCCACGCACCGAGCCTCCTCGCCGATCGCGACGAAGCCGGGCCAATCGTTGTAGAGCAGCCCGTACCAACGCTCTCCCGGAACGTCGGCCGCGGTCGCCACCGCGTGGACCCCTTTCAGCGCGAGGGCGCGCGTGACGTCGAGCCCGACGAGGCGCGCGCGGGCGTACGGCGACAGGAGCACGGCGCCGTGGAGCATTCCGTCGCGGGTCATGTCGGCGACGTAGGGGCGGTCCCCGAGGGTGAGGCTCGCGCCGCCGTAGCGCACGAACGAAGCGCCGACGTGCGCGTCGGCGACGGGCTCGGGAATGGGCTCGCCGCGCTTGGCGCGGGCGATGAGCTCGATGGCGTCGACGATCTTCACGTATCCCGTGCACCGGCACAGGTGGCCATCGATGGCCTTGGCGATCTCCGCGCGGCTGGGGGACGGGTTCTTGTCGGTGAGGTGCTTCGCGCGGAGCGCGATCCCCGGGATGCAGAAGCCGCACTGCAGCCCCGCGGCCGCCGTGAACGCCTGCGCCATGATGGCGCGTTCGGCCTCGGGCACCCCCTCGAGCGTCAAGACCTCGCGACCGTTCACCGCCTCCGCCCCCATGGCGCAGCTCGTCTTGGGCTGCCCGTCGACGAGCACGAGACAGCACCCACACTGGCCCTGAGGCTGGCAGCCGTCCTTGGGCGACGTGACGCCGCAGCGCTCGCGCAGCGCGTCGAGGAGGGACTCGCCCGCGGTGACCTCGAGCGCGTGCCGTGTCCCATTCAGCGTGAAGCTCGCCGCCATCGTCCGCCTCCGAACCTCCGCCACGAAGGCCCGGATCCTACCCGTTCACGCCCTCGCCGTCTCCCCGGTCGGCAATCCGCCGTACCGGCGCGAGATCGTGTTAAGGTCCCGCCCCCTCATGAGCACCGCCGCCGCCCAGGACGTGTCCGAGCAGAAGCAACCCGGCGTCCTCTACATGCTCTTCGGCACCGAGGCATGGGAGCGCTTCAGCTACTACGGCATGCGCGCCATCCTCGTCCTCTACATGACGAAGGCGCTGCTCATCTCGAAGGGCAACGCCTCGCTCCTCTACGGCGCGTACACCGGCCTCGTGTACCTCACGCCGCTCGCGGGCGGCTTCCTCGCCGACCGCGTCCTCGGCTACCGGCGCGCCATCCTCATCGGCGGCTTCGTCATGGCGATGGGGCAGTTCCTGCTCTCCGTCGGGTCGATGCCGTTCTTCTACCTCGGCCTCGCTTGCCTCATCCTCGGCAACGGCCTCTTCAAGCCGAACATCAGCACCATCGTCGGCACCCTCTACAAGGAGGGCGACCCCCGGCGGGACCGCGGGTTCACGATCTTCTACATGGGGATCAACCTCGGCGCGATGTTCTCGCCGCTCGTGTGCGGCCAGCTCCTCGGCGAGAACAAAGCGCTCGGCGATCAGGGCTTCCCGTGGGGATTCCGCGCGGCCGGGATCGGCATGCTCATCGGCCTCACGACCTTCTACGTCGGTCAGAGGTGGCTGGGCGACCGCGGCCTCGCGCCGCACCAGCTGGCGAAGAAGCCGGCGGCGTCGAACGCGACGGACGAGGGCGCCGAGAAGGCCCCCGCGTCGTCGGCGCCGCTCACCGCGATCGAGAAGAAGCGCGTCCTCGTCCTCGGGCTCATCGGCCTCTTCGTCGTCTTTTTCTGGATGGCGTTCGAGCAAGCCGGCAACTCGATGACCCTCTTCGCCGACGAGCGCATCGACCGGAGCCTGTTCGGCTGGACGATGGGGGCGAGCATCTTCCAGTTCGTCAACCCGACCTTCATCCTCATCCTGGGACCGGTGCTCTCGTGGGTGTGGAAGACGACCTCCGCGCGCGGCGTCGAGCCGTCGACCCCTGCGAAGATGGTCCTCGGCCTGACGTTCCTCGCCCTCGGGTTCCTGCCGCTCGTCGCCGCCGCGGCCATCGCCGGCGAGAACGGGCACGCGGGCGTAGGCTGGCTCGTGTCGGCCTACTTCCTCCACACGATCGGCGAGCTCTGCCTCTCCCCTGTCGGGCTCTCGCTCGTGACGAAGCTCGCGCCGAAGAAGTACGCCGCGCTGCTCATGGGCGGGTGGTTCATCCCCGTCTTCATCGGCAACTTCCTCGCCGGCGCGACAGGCTTCCTCTACCCCACCCTCTCGCACGTCCCGTTCTTCGGGATCTTCGTCGCGTCGTCGCTCACGACCGCCGTCGCGCTGATGCTCTTATTGAAGCCCATCAAGAAGCTGATGGGCGGCGTGCACTGAGCGTCACGCCACGGTGACCCACACGCTCTTGAGGTGAGACTCCGAGCCCAGCTTCGGGGGGAAGTCTCGAGGCGTCGGAACGTCCTTGGCCTGGACGATCGTCCGCCCCGACGCCCTCGCGGCGTCGTGGAGGAACTTCCGAAAGCGCGCGGCGTTCACCTGCCTGTGGTTCGAGCACGCGAGCAGCACGCCCCGCGGGGCGAGCAGCTCCATGGCGAGCGCGGCGAGCTCGTCGTAGTCCGTCCGCCCGACGAAGCGGCCCGCTTTGGTGCTCGAGTAGCTCGGCGGGTCGAGGACGACGAGGTCGAAGCGCTCCTCGCGCTTCTTGGCCTCTCGGAGCCACACGAAGACGTCCGCGGCCACCCGCGCGTGACGCGCGTCGTCCGTCCCACCGACCCGATCGAGGTTCTTCTTTCCGCGCTCCAGCGCCACGCTCGCCGCGTCGACGCTCACCGTCCGCGCCGCGCCGCCCACGGCCGCCGCCACCGAGAACGCGCACGTGTACGCGAACAGGTTCAGCACGCGCTTGCCGGACGCCGCGTCCCTCACCCGCCTCCGGTTCGTTCGCTGGTCGAGGAAGAGCCCCGTCGACAGCCCGTCGCCCAGCCGCACGCCATACGGCACCCCTTCCTCGAGCACCTCGAGCTCCTCGGGCGCGGCCGCTCCGCGCACCGGCCGCTTCGGCGCGCGCTCGTCCTTGCGCGTGTCGACCAGGGTGTTCGCCTGCTTCGGCCGCACCTTCAGGTAGACCCCGTCGAAGCCGAGCGCGCCCAGCCGGTCGAGCACGCGGTCGCGCCGCGCGACGTCGTCCCACGTCCCTCGCTCGTCCTCGTAGAGCTGCGCGACCAGGTGATCGCCGTACACGTCCACCGCGAGCCCCGGCAGCGCGTCCCCCGCCTCGTGCACCAGCCGGAACGCCGTCGTCGCGCGTGGCCCCGTCTCCCCCCTCCCCAGCGCGAATCGCTGCCCGACCGCCCTCGCGAGCGCGTCGTCCAGCGCGCCCGCGTCGTCGTACACCGCGATCCCGAGATCGCCTCGCGCCAGCCAGCGCGTCATCTCGGCGGGGCGCGCCGCCACGAGCTTCACGGGCGCCCCCGTCGACGGATGCAGCATCCGCACCGACTCGGCATGGAGCATGAGGCGCGGCGCCTCTCCACCGCCGTAGAGCGCGTCCCCCGCGATCGGTGCGTTCGCGTGCGCGAGCTGGACCCTCGCCTGGTGCGTCCGCCCCGTCTCGAGCGTGAGCGATAGGAGCGACCGCGGGGGCTTCGACTCGCGCACCTCTACGTGGGTCACGGCGAGCTGCCCCCGCTTGTCCTTCGGAGACACGACCGCGACGCGCCCACCGTCCCCCGGCGCCAGGGTGTCGCGCAGAGTCCCTTTTCCTCTTTTCCAGCCGACGACCCCCGCGAGGTAGCGCTTCTCGACCTCGCGCCCCTCGAACTGCCGGGCCACGCTCGCGTTCGCCCCCTTGCGCCGCGTCATCACGACGACCCCGGACGTGTCGCGATCGAGGCGCTGGTGGACCCCCAGGTACGACGAGCCCTCGCCGCGCGCCGCCAGGAAGGCCCGGAGACGCGTGACGAGATCGTCAGGCCGCGCGTCGTCGGCGGCCTGGCTCGGCATGAACGAAGGCTTGTCGACGGCGATGAGGTCGTCGTCTTCGTGGAGGATCCACCCGGCGAGGAAGTCAGGCCAGATGGCGTAACGGTCCAGTCAGCAGCTCCCGTTCGTGCACGTCCCCGTCGTGCAGGTGTTGTTCGCGCAGCACGGCTGTCCGGCCCCGCCGCACGCCACGCACGTCCGGTTGCCGCCCCCTCCGCCCGCCGCAGGGGCGCACACGAGCGTCGTGTCCGTGCACATCTGCCCCGCGCAGCACGCCTCGCCCGCGCCGCCGCACGCGGTGCAGGTCCCGCCGCCTCCGCCGCCTCCGCCGCCTCCCGTGCACGCGAGCCCCGCGCCGCACGTGTTCGCCCCGCCGCAGCACGGCTCCCCCGCGCCGCCGCACGCGGTGCACGTCGCTCCTCCGCCCCCACCGCCCCCTCCGGTGCACGCGAAGCCCGCATTGCACATGCCGCCCGCGCAGCAGGCGTCGCCCGCCGCGCCGCACGTCCCGCACGTCCCACCGCCGCCGCCCCCTCCGCCGCCCGCGGTGCAGCCGAGCCCCGCGTTGCACGTCTGGTTCGCGCAGCATGCTTGCCCGCTCGCCCCGCACGTCCCGCACGTCCCACCGCCGCCGCCCCCTCCGCCGCCCCCCGTGCAGCCGAGCCCCGCCTGGCACTCGTTGGCGCCCGCGCAGCACGCTTGCCCGCTCGCCCCGCACGTCCCGCAGACCCTCGCGGCCGTGCACCCTTGCCCACCGCTGCATGTGTCGCCCGCGCAGCACGTCTCGCCCGCGCCTCCGCACGCCGTGCACACGTTCGCGTTGCACGCCAGGCTCGCCCCGGTGCACGTCCCGCCTCCGCCTCCGCCTCCGCCGCCTCCGCCGCCGCAGCACGGCTCACCCGCCGCTCCACACGCCGCGCACGTGCCGTTCTGGCACGCCACGTCGCCCGCGGTGCACGTCCCGGCGCCTCCACCGCCGCCCCCCGTGCAGCACGCCTGCCCGGAGGCACCGCAAGTCCCGCAGCTCCCGGCGCCGCACGTCCCGCCCAGCGTGGGGCACGTCGCGCCCGTCGCGATGCACACGCGAGCCACGCAGCACCCTCCGCCGCCGCACGCGTCGCCGGCACAGCACGCCTCGCCCGCGCTGCCGCACGTCGCGCACACGCCGCCCGCGCACACCGAGCCCGAGTCGCACACGTTGCCCGCGCAGCAGGCGGTCCCCGCGGCACCGCACGGGCCGCTCCCGCTGCTGTTCGAGCCCGCGGACGTGCTCCCGCTCCCGGAGCCGCCCGACTTCCCGTTGCTCGCGGAGCCGCTCTTCCCGTTGCTGCCGCTCGCGGACGCGTCCGGGTTCGTGTTCAAGGTCGACGACGTGCTCCCCCCGCAGGCGTACAGCAGCGCCCCGGCGAGGCTCACGGCGATGAGGGTAGTGACTCGAAGTCGCGTCGAAGATTTCATGGACAAGCTCTCCCTATCCCATGGCGGCGCTCGAGGATGCGCACCGGCAGAAGACCACCCATTCTACCAAGCTCCTCCGGGGGTCGCACGCTTCCGCGCCGGCGAACGGGCAAAGGTCCGCCGTCGGTGCTACATTCCGCACCCATGAGCGACGTCCGCACACGCATCCAGGAGATGATCGACCAGCACAAGGTTCTCCTCTTCATGAAGGGGAACAAGAGCATCCCGCAGTGCGGCTTCTCGAGCCGCGTGGTCGAGGTCCTGAAGAAGGAGGGGATCCCGTTCGAGACGGTGAACGTCCTCTCGGACCCGGAGATCCGCGACGGGATCAAGCAGTTCTCCAACTGGCCGACCATTCCTCAGCTCTACGTCGCCGGGAAATTCATCGGCGGCTGCGACATCGTGACCGAGATGCACCAGTCGGGTGAGCTCGCGACCGAGCTCAAGGCCGCTGGGGTCAAGTAGGGACCGTCCGTGACACGCCGTCGCCACGCCATCGCCTCCGCGACCGTCCTCGCGGGCCTCCTCGCCGCGTGCGGCGGCCAGACGTCCACGTCGGGCACGACGAGCGACGCGGGGAGCCACGGGAGCCCCGATTCCGGGCGGTCGGGGCCCGACGCCACCCACATGGTCTCCGTCGACGGCGCGACGTGCGCGCGGGTCCCCGCGAATCTCAGCACCGCGTGCAACGTCGACTCGGACTGTTCGCTCGTCTCGAGCGGGGAGGTCTGCGACGGACAGTGCGACTGCGGGGGGGACAACCCGGTCGGCCCCGCCGGCTTCGCCGTGTACGAGGCGGCCATCAAAGGCATCACCAGCCTCGCGTGCCCTTGCGTTTCGGCGTACGAGACGGTCTGCCTCGCGAACGTGTGCCAGCTCTGCAAGAACGGCCCGCAGGGTCCCGAGTGCCCGAAGACTGCGGTCGACGCCGGGCCGCCGGCCGACGCGGTCGCCCCGAGCGACGCCGCCGCATGCGTCGACATCCAGCTTTCGAGCTTCAACGTCTCTTGCCAGGTGAACACCGACTGCACGGGGATCACGACGGGCGAGATCTGCACCGGGGCCTGCGCGTGCGGGGGCTCGGCCATCAACGTGGCGGACGAGGCGAAGTACGCTTCACTCCTCGGAAGCGTGAAGACGGCCGAGTGCCCCTGCGCGACCTTCCCGGTCGGCTGCAGCGGAGGGACGTGCGTCGTCTGCACGCCGGGGGGCGACGCCGCGGGCTGTCCGGGGACTCCGTAAGCAGCGCACGTTGGTCCGCTTGTCCAGCACGAACGAAGGGGACACCGAATCGCGCGAACGTGGGTTGACGCTGGCAGCCGTATCCTTCTAGACCTGATCCCCTTGGCCCGGAACCCCGGGGCGGAATCTGGAGGCCGTCATGTCGATGATGTCGCGCGCGCGCGCAGGAACGCAGGTTTTTGGTCTGACGATCGCGGTGCTTGGATTCGCGATCGGGGCTGGGTGCAAGGGGAGCAGCGAAGGGAGTCAGCCCGCGGCCAGCAGTGCGCCGGCCGCCGCCAGCGCCCCCGCCGCCGCGAGCGCACCGGCAGCCT
>Ga0209415_10006532_pt1 | contig 20682 bp, 19 predicted proteins | sample PeaSoiSIISIP2007_FD_187696 | JGI IMG/M metagenome (GOLD analysis project Ga0209415, IMG submission 187696) | Peat soil microbial communities from Weissenstadt, Germany - SII-SIP-2007 (SPAdes) (version 2) | ecosystem: Environmental > Terrestrial > Soil > Wetlands > Peat | place: Germany...
ACGAGAAAATTTCATTTTCTCGTCACAGGGATGCTTTTTTCACTTGACGGTGCCCTTTAAATGGGTACATTATTGCATGGAATGGAAACTCGTGAGATACAGGAAGAACTTCACAGTTTATCGTCGATTCCCAGGGTATATTTTTTTCGTTTCCGGGGATTGTCAAAGTGGACTTTATCAGGTGCAAAGCGTTCAGGTTCGAAGCCTTCCCCGCCCAATGCAGCATGTCTTCGTGTTGATCATGCCCAGGATCCATGATTGCCTCAAGGAATTCACCGTATCCATGTATTCCGCCGCAATCCTCAGGAAGGCATGCTCTCTCACCATCAATGCAACGAGGATATTTTGTCTCCTTAGCTCTAGGCAACATCTTCTCAAACTTGACTATATGTTCCCAATTGTCCCCATAATCATCTAAATAAGTAGCTGTGCTGTTCTTTGTCGAAAAGTAATCGGCGATAAATAGCGCCCATCCCGGCAGAATATTCAATTCGAATTCATTATCTTCATCTGGTATGCCTATTCTTTCCTTAACATTTGTGCAAGCATTGCGAATTGAAAAATCATGCAAATGGCAGTCCTGCCAGCCCATCGCATCCTGCATAGCAACATGCAAGTCCCAGAAAAACTTAGCGCGTTTGTATTAGTGTCTGGTTAAAACTAAAGAGGCATTGCCTGAATACCTCGGTTGTTGGATAATAGAATTTGCGAGAACCCTGTTCCAGCAAGGAGGAAGAAACCATCTGCAAGTTGGAAACGATTTTCGGAGACCTCCTGAAACCGGGACCGAAATAGCCGGACAGCATGGTAAATAATCTGTAATAATGCTATTATTGCCCTATAAATTCGACACTCCAATGATGGAGGGCTCAGCGGGATGAATATGTTACGTACAACGAACATTAAAAAATCAATTTTCGTTCTGGCAATAATTTCTCTTGTTCTCGCTGGCTGCAGTTCACCAAATAATTCTTCCCCATTTTCAGATGGTTCGCATCCATCGGGCTGGCTTCCTGCCGGACATAGTGCCGCTGCATCGTCCAATATAACCGTATGTGAAAGTTGCCACGGATCTGATTTGTTCGGAGGGATTTCAGGCGTGTCCTGTACAAGCTGCCATATTGGAAGTACTACAACAATACATCCCGCGCAATGGGATGCAGATATTCTTACGCAGCATGGAGTCTACGCCGCCGCAAATACGACGCAAAGCTGCGCAAATGCCTACTGCCACGGTACCAATCTGCGGGGCGTGGCCAATAGCGGGCCATCCTGCGTGAGTTGTCATCTCGGCGGCCCTACCTCTCCGCATCCTGCAAACTGGGCGGTTCCCATTGCCCTGAACCACGCGGATTATGTGCAAAGCAACGGGACGAGCGGGTGCGCGAACGCAAATTGCCACGGTTCTGACCTCTCCGGCGTTGCCGGGAGCGGCCCCTCCTGCACCAGTTGCCATATCGGCACCCCCACCTCGGTCCACCCGGTTTCCTGGGGCACCGGGTCGCAGATATTGCTGAATCACGCGCCCTATATAGCAACCAATGGCACTGTGTCATGCCAGAACAATTACTGTCATGGGGCCGATCTTGGCGGGATATCCAGCAGTGGTCCCGGCTGCGTTTCCTGTCATATAAACGGAGTTTTCCCGTTTACTGCGACCGGATGCGTTTCATGCCATGGTTCTCCTCCAAATACACCGGATGCTCACAATACGGTGACAGGCCATTTTGCATCTCAAGTTATTCTCCCTGACTCCTGTAATACCTGCCATTCCGGCGCTGGATACGGGACCATATATCATTTTGACGGGATTGTCGAAGTAAACATAGAACCGAAATACAGTTCGTTTGAGGGATTGGCTTTCTATGATCAAACATCTGGTACCTGTTCATTTGTGTCTTGTCATGGAGGTTCACGGACGCAGAGTCAGGCGCAGGCATTGGCTGTCCCGCCCGCATCCACGTTAGATACGACCCCGACATGGAGCGGGGGAAGCATTACTATCAGTACCCAATGCGAGGTCTGCCATGTATACGAAATGTATCCAGACGTGACGGAGGCGAATAACTACGGATCGGGGCAGCATAAATTGCATCTTTTTGACCCTAACAATGGCCCTCAGCCAAAGCTTTACTGCACCGATTGCCACGATACAACGCTGCTCTCCGCGGTGCATTTTAAAATGCTCACATCACCGATGACGGCATTGGTAGCATCATCGACAATTGCCAGCTTCATCCGGTTTGATGGTACAAATTGCAACGGGGGTTGTCATAGTGTGGAGCCCTGGTGACGGTCACGGTTGATATTGCCAGAGATCGCCGAGAGTATTCATTGCGCTAGCGGAATCAAAACCCATACCGCCGAAGAACCAGAAATTGCCATTTTTGTCTGTCCAGGAAACGCTAGAAACGCGCCCGCCTGGAATATTCGACAAGCCAGCCGTGCCCTTTGTGCCGTAAATTCCAGATTGGCCAATATGGTTAGAGCCGCTTACCCAAGTCCAATTGGCACCATCAAACTTCCAGAGATCGTTAAGATCACCGTATGCGACTGTAGAATCATATCCAAAGCCTCCAAAAAGCCAGAAATTTCCGCTCTTGTCTGTCCATGAAACAGCACTTATGCGCGCCCCGGGGATATTGGCTCCTGCAGCAATATTTTTTGTGCCGTAGATGCCGATTTGGCCAGCAATGATGGAGCCGCCTGCCCAGGTCCAATTTGTCCCATCAAATTTCCAAAGATCGTTAAGGTAGCCAGTTGCGCCTGTGGAATCAAACCCATAGCCTCCAAAAAGCCAGAGATTGCCGTTGCCATCTATCCAGGATACGGCACTGCTGCGTGATCCCGGTACATTAGACGGCGAAGCAGTACCATTTATGCCGTAATTGCCAGATTGCCCTGCGATGTTGTTGCCGCTTACCCATGTCCAGTTGGTGCCGTCGAATTTCCACAAGTCGTTCAGATAAAAATCTGTATTTTGTGAATCATAGCCTGAACCGCCGAAGAGCCATAGGTTCCCACTATTGTCTATCCAGGAGGCTGCACCGTTTCTCGCGCCCGGGATATTAGACGGGACGGCTATGCCTGTAGTGCCGTATATGCCACCCTGATTTGCTGTGGCTGATCCACTGATCCAGATCCAGTAGGTTCCATCGAATTTCCAAAGGTCATTAAGGTTCCCGGATGATGATCCCGGGCTGGCAAGTCCATAACCTCCAAAAAGCCAAAAATTACCACTTTTATCTATCCAGGAAACAGCCGAATTACGCGCGCCCGGGATAGTAGCGGGAACTCCCGTCCCCTTGGTGCCGTATATACCATTCTGTCCTGTAACGTCGGATCCGCCCATCCATGTCCAGTTTGCCCCGTCGAACTTCCAGAAATCGTTAAGCTGTAAACCATAAGTGCCCGTTGAATCGTAACCTGAACCTCCGAAAAGCCAGAGGTTTCCACTCTTGTCCGCCCAGGAAGTGGCACTGCTTCGTGCACCCGGGATATTGGATGCAGCAGCCGTGCCCATTAAGCCATAGATACCGGATTGGTTTGTTATGTCAGCCCCGCTTATCCATGTCCACTGTCCGGCAGAAACAGGCTCCAAGGGAGTCACTGATACCGCGATAGACGCATTACTAGTTACCGTACCATACCTGGCAGTTACAATAAAATAATATGTTGCCCCGTTCTCAAGCCCCGAGACAACGGTTGAAGTTGCAGCCGATGTAATGAAATATGAATAACTTGTTACAGATACGTTAGATAACAGGGAATAATAGACATCATACGATGTTGCGCCGTTTGATGCCGTCCAATTTAAGCTTACCTGCGCATTTCCTGCTATTGCTTGTAAGTTCGTGGGAGTTGGAAGGGTATTTGACCACATCGCGTACAGGGTAACATTGGATGAACCCATTGTGAAGGTCTGTGCCTGTGCATAGGCCGTTCCTGAACCGTCCGCCTGGGTGTTCCAGCCCGCGAAAATAAATCCTGTATAAGCAAGATTGCCCGTATTGCCAAGAACCGTGACGGTTTGACCCTGCTCGTAATCGGTCGTGTCACTGGGGACGCTGCCGCTGGTATTTCCATTACCGTTGTAGGTTACGGTATAGGTGGGGCTGGAAGTCCACATCGCGTACAGGGTAACATTCGACGGGCCCATTATGAAGGTCTGTGCCTGTGTACAGGCCATTCCTGAACCATTTTCCTGGGTGTTCCAACCTGTGAAGGAATATCCGAAATTAGCAAGATTGCCCGTATTGCCAAGAACCGTGACGGTTTGACCCTGCTCGTAATTGGTCGTGTCACTGGGGACGCTGCCGCTGGTATTTCCATTACCGTTGTAGGTTACGGTATAGGTGGGGCTGGCAGTCCACATCGCGTACAGGGTAACATTCGACTGTCCCATTATGAAAGTTTGCGTTTGCGAATAGTTCGTTCCGGACCCGTTTGCCTGCGTATTCCAGCCTGCAAATGAGTAATTGTTACTGGCCAGATAGCCCGGATTACCTAATACCGAGACGACCTGTCCCTGTACGTACTCGTTTGAATCAACGGGGACGCTGCCGCTGGTATTTCCATTCCCGTTGTAAGTTATGGTGAAAGTACCACTGCTACCAAAAACTCCGTTCCCTCCTCCACTGCAAGCGCTAGGAATAAACGCTAATGCGCCGAGCAGGATAAAGGTTATCATCAAATTCGCGGTAACTTTCATTACCCAGTATCTCCTTATCATTATTCGTTAATATATGGTTTTATAAGTTCCTGAAACTCAACTCCGCAAACAAGACACTCCGCTTAGGCCCCCGCTGAAATCAGAACCATGGCACTGCGTACAAACGCTCTCGTTACTCCCGGCGGCTTCCATATGGCCCGCAGACAGCCATCCTGCAGGGTGCTGCGAAGTGTCTTCAGTTCTGCACCTTCACTATTATTATATGAGACTCGACTTCACCTACATTTGTGTAGTTCTCATTGTTCGAAACTATCAACAAATTCAGTTTAAAAATTGTATGTGAGCCCAAAGATCCAACGCTCCACCCGGTACACGGGTACAATAACGGGGGGAGATCAATCTTGCTTGTTCCGAAGGCCCTCATTGACCCCTTTTCCATATCTTCAACGTCTCGGGAATAACAGACACATCCATGGCTTTGTCTACATCCACTTCCTTCTGAATGAGTTTTTCCTGAAAAAGGAACGTCGTTGCGCTTGCGCTGTCGCTGCGACTGCTCATATCATCGTCAACATAAGGGACGATGATATGAGCACTGCTGTTTGCTTTATTCAGGACCACCTTGGATCTATCATCCATGCACTCCTCAGTTGTCTTCTCGTCTGTCCTACATCATTAACCTGCGCTCGGCAATCCCTCCCGCCCCTTGAACCGCTCTCGGACCACTGTAATATGCATACGCAACGTATACAGTTGGTTCGCGTAGAATAGGGGCACGTGGAGACTGCTTGCCTTCTCTTCAAGCCGATCAAGCCAGTCATGCAGATCGCCAATACCCTGTCCCGCACTGCGGGATTCCAGATTTTTCTCAAGGGTTCTCAATTCGCGATATAGCCGGAAGATCCGCCACCGCATTTCCCAGCCGTATAAGGCCGGCATTAACCGCAGCAGCGGATAGATTATTGCGATCAATGGAATGAGCAGGATGAGTAACCGGTCGATCAACACTGCCATCCAGAATGGGAGATGGCGCTGGAGGAAAGGACGTCCCGACTTGTAAAACTGGATAGCTTCGTCGCTTAGAGGAAGGTCGATCGTTTCTGCGGCCGGAAACTGTCCCGATTTCTGAAAGATCCCCGGTCCGGAATGGACCTGCTGTGCAGCATCGAGCAGCAAGTACTGGATTGCCGGGTGCAAGTCTCTGCGCACTACCAGGCTGGCCTTTGGCGCAAATAGGATCACATCTTTGGGCGGCAGATTCTTCGCCAAGTCACCAACGCCGGCAGGCACTGTCAGCTTGTTCAGAAATGGATACAGTGCAACATAGGCGTCTGTACGCGGGAAACTCGCCAGCTCAATGTTCTCGTCGGAAATCAGCCGCTGCACCACGGGGGAGTCCCAGGAGGTCATCATGAGCGCGGCATCGATCTCGCCCCGAAGCAGCTTTTCGCCGGCCTCCTGGTGCGAAAGCGAAAGCAGTTGTGCGAAACTCTTGTCGATCCGATTCCGGGCGAGAAGTTCAAGCGCAAGCGCCCTGGTGCCGCTGCCTTCGGGCCCAATCGATATTTTCCGGCCCCGCAGGAACTCCAATCCCCTGGCCTGCAATAGCGAGACATCCAATCTTCTGCCTCGTATGGCGCCCCGATAGAAAAACCAGAGGGGTTCATAGAATACCGTGCCGAGAGATTCAAGTTCAGGTGACTCCTTCTGTCTTGTAATGCCACCCTGCAGAAAACCAACATCCACGTGTGACCGGGGATCCCGCAGCCGTGCCAAGTTCTCCACGGCTCCTCCGGTCGAGAGTAGCTGAAGCTTGATCCCCTGGTGCGCTAGCAGTTCTTGATATCGTTTCCCCATCTCATAAAATGCCCCCCCCTCAGGTCCCGTGACCATGACCACGGTGCGTGGCGGCAGCGGCCGCAGGGCAACGATGGCCGCCCATAGCAGCGCGGCAATGATCAATACCGCAGCAATCATCGGGATTATGAGTTTAAGCCGATAAGTGCGGAAGTAATCTATGACCTTCCTGGGGCGCGCTCTTCTGTTTAATGAATCCATAGGCTATCTCCTGGGGCCTGACTCCTCCGAAAGGTAAACGCTAAGCCACGATTTTTACGCCGCCTTAAAACACAAGGACTGACGCGCTCATTCTCTGCGCTCCTCCATATCTGCTTCGCACTCCGGGCCATCTTCACCAATTCCCAGTACTGCGAGAATGACAAAGATATAGCTAAAATAGCGCGGCGTCATACAATGCATAAATTTTAACATAGCCTCTTTTACTTTGCAAACATAGACAATGCGGATACTGACAGGACGCTGCTAGGGTATTCTGGGAATTTATGTTGACGATTACGAGATGAAATATTGAATATTGGAAAGAATACAACTACATCAGCTATAGGAAGGAGTTGCTGTCAGAAAACTTTATCGCAAAACGCAATGATACAAAATGAATTCTGCACATTCGCTAATATTATATGAAACTCAACTTCACCTACAAGTGTGGAATGCCAATATAATGACGATGGTATAAAAGGCCATTTGAATCTTGCATGAGTCGCGGCGCTCGAGGGGTGCGTTACGAACGAAGTCTTGCTTTCTCTGCTGTTATCTTAGGCTGTTCCCTCATGAACTTTGCAACTTCAATCGCGGTGAAAGGGTCTGTTAGCAAGATTAGGAAAGAGGCCAGCTAAACCCGCAAGGACTGACACAAAAATTAACACGAGCGGAAAAACCCAATTCCGTTTGTCATTCCATCTCGCGTGGCTCGGGGTGGAAGGATCGTAGAGAACTGAGACCTGAGTTCCAGGCTGTAGCTGAGTTCTTGTTAGACCACTCATCCCTTTCGTGCTCGGAAGATCCTCAGTAATTTGGAATGTTCGTCCATTAGCGTTAAATTGTATGATGAAGCTTACACTGTTTCTCGCCACGATTTGTCCTTCAGTTTCGGATGCGGTCAAGCTGAAAGCCCAGATGTCCCATAGACGGTAGCCTCCAAAAGCAAGGCCAACGAGCGATAAAGCGATAAGGAAGATAATTCTTCCCCTCGGCTGACTATGATAATCTTCTAGTGGCATAGTTAAAAGTAATCGGACCGAATAAAATCATCCCAACTATTTTACGCGACCGGCCCCTTTGAACTGAACCGTTCATAGTTTGCCGTATCCGCGGTATTTCGGGATATCTTCATAACGACTGTGATGCTCTTTAACATCTTTTTCGTATTCGGTCTTGGTATTCCGGAAATACTCCTCCGACATGTCCCAGCCTGGATTCTTTGCGTCGTATACGCGGTGCTCGCATTCACTGTCGTTGATTGCCTTCATCGCTTCCTCCATAGTCATTGGATGGAAGCCTAGTGTTGCATATATATATACTGGGTAAAGAAGCTGATTGATGAAATAGACTCTGCCCGCTTCGAAATTGATCCATACCTTGTCCATGGGCCCCCCCTCGTAATAATTAGCCACGAGATAACGCGAGCCGCGGGCGACAGTGGTAATGAAATAACTCTTGCCCTTTGTCTGTCCGATAAATTTCCCGTCAATATAGAAATTAATTAGATACCCCAAACCCCAGGTTGTCGTTCTCATAATGACCAGAACCGCCTTATTTTTATTAATCGCGATCGGCGGCTTCGGGTTCTGGTAGAGCATGTGATCCGATTGCATCTTCGCGCTGCAGGCACTCAGAATAACAGGTACCGTTAGCAAAACGAGCATCACTCTTTTTGCTATTGACCGCCGAAGCAGACCATAAATAAATAGTATTCTCGCTCTTTCCATAAACGGACCCCCTTCAATCATTTGTTGAGTGATGGGCGCTGTCAATCTCATTATATCAATTTATTCCATCATCATTGCACTTTTCGCATGATGTTATAATTTAATTTTTGTTAAGATTGCGAAGTAGAATTAATTACAAATGCACCGATCGAAAGTTTCTAGATGTACTATTCACTTTTATTGGGAACCCAAAAATCACTGATACAGGGATTAGTTGCTGACAGAAGACTTTATCACGAAATGCAATGATACATGATGAATTATGCACCTTCGCTAATATTATATGAAATTCGACTTCACCTACAAGCTTGCATAGTCAATTATGTGACAAGTGTGAAGAAAACTGGTTGTAACATACACGCAAATCGTTAGTCGATATCGATATTTAGATGGCCCCATGAACCACCTCATTTCCAATCTTTACGCATTTTCGGGTCATTTCCTTAAATGCAACGATTAGCTCGCTGAAGCACTCAGGGGGAGAAACAGGCTCCGAAAAAAGATGCCCTTGAGCCTCACAGTACTCTGCGGACTGGTCGATCTATTCATTCCGTTCTTAAGGTCGAGACTACTTTCCTTAGACACGTTAAATGCGTCCAAGCTGCTAAACCGGGGCATGATGTAGTTAGGTATATCAGTGGTCATCTTCTCTCTCAGAACCAACAGCTTTTAAGTATTTTAAAATTATGGCGCATCATTCAATACCAACCAGTAAATGCCGAGTTGACGCACGCTTTCTGCAAACTGAAGGAAGTCCAGGGGCTTTCTAACGTAGCTGTTCGCGCCCAGATTGTAGCTCTCGACCCGGTCTTGGTCCTCACTCGACGTCGTCATGACAACGACCGGTTGGAGCTTCGTTCGCTCGTCTTTGCGAATACGCTGCAAGACTTCGAGGCCGTCCATGCGGGGCATCTTGAGGTCCAGCAGCACTACCTGGGGCATTATTTTCGTGTCGCGGCCTGCGTATTTTCCGGTCCCGAAGAGGAACTCCAAGGCCTCCACGCCATCTTGCGCCACTACGACCTCGTTCAGGATATTACTCTTCTTGAGCGCCCGAAGCGTGAGCTGCACGTCATCAGGATTGTCGTCGACCAGCAGAATAATTTTCGTTTTCATGAAGCCTCCTGAAATACCAGTTTTTAGTTCCAAGTTTGAAGTCTCGAATCAACGTCTAACGCGATACCCGGGACTGGTTTACAGCGTAAAATACACCGTTGCGCCCTTGTCTTCCTTGGCTTCTATCCACACCTGTCCGCCGTGGCGGTTTATGATGCGCTTGACCGTGGCCAGGCCGATGCCGGTGCCGGGGAATTCCTCCGTCTTGTGCAGCCGCTGGAAGGGATTGAACAGCTTGTTCGCGTAGGTCATGTCGAACCCTATGCCGTTGTCGTGTACGAAAAAGGCGCGCGATCCGTTTTTTTCCGTGACCCCGAATTCTATCACCGTATGGGGGGCTTTTTGACTGAATTTCCACGCGTTTGCAAACATGTTTTCCATTGCAACGGTCAGGAGCCCCGCATCGCAATATGCGGTCAGACCTTCGGCGATGTTGAATTGCGCTGGTCTTTCAGGATGCCGATTCTTCAGATCGTCCGCGATCCTGCGGGCGACCATGCTCAGGTCCACCTGTTCACGGTTCATTTCGATGCGGGTAACACGCGACAGTTTCAGCAGATCGTCGATGATATGCCCCATGCGCATGGTCGCGTTCCGGACGCGGTTCAGGTAGTCCTTTCCCATGTCATCCAGCTTGCTGGCATAATCCTCAAGAAGCGCGAGGCTGAACCCCTCGATGCTCCGGAGCGGCGATCTCAGATCGTGAGATACGGAGTAGGCGAAGGCTTCGAGCTCGGCCGTGCGCTCGATAACACGCGTTTCAAGCTCCATGTTCAGTTTCCTGATTTCATCTTCGGCTTTCTTGCGTTCCGTGATGTCCCGCGCCGCGGCAAACACACCGACAACTTTCCCGGCTCCATCGCGATACACCGAGGCATTGTACAGGACTGGCGTCAGATGGCCGTCCTTTTGCCTGATATCGAGCGCGTAGTCTCTGACCTGGCCTTCCCGGAACACCCGCCGGTACCCGGCCTGGGCCTTTTCCGGTTCCGAGAAGTAATGGGAAAAGTCGGTGTTGACAAGCTCTTCGCGGGAGCGTCCCGTCACTTTCTCGGTTGCGGCGTTTACGTCGGTGATCTTTCCGTTCGCGTCGATAGTTACCAGTGGGTCGAGGCTCGCCTCGAGCAGGCTCCGATGGTAGACGCTCGATTGGCGAAGAGCCTCAGCCCCTTTGCGCTCGGTGATGTCCTGAAAGACCCCAAGGATCTTGACGACATGCCCATCCCTGCGGATGACCTTACCTGCGGTTTCCACCCAGATCAACCGGCCCTTTGCGGTGACCAGCTGCAGCTCTAAATGAAATTCCTTGCCCTGCTCGATCGCTTCACTGACTGCGGAACTGATGATCGGAACACTCTCCGGAGCGTAGAAGGCAATGGCCGTTTCGACGGTGGGGGTATACTCGGACGACGAAGTTTCATGGATCCGGTAGGTTTCACTCGTCCAGTAGAGCGTGTTCTTTTCCAGGTCCACTTCCCACCCGCCCACGTGAGCTATGGATTGGGTCTCTTCGAGAAGTGTGGCCATTTGCCGCATTTCCTGACCCACTTTAACGCGCTCGGCGGTCTCTTTTTCAAGCTCGAGATAAGATCCGCGCAATTTTGCGGTCATCGCATTGAACGCTTCCGAAAGCTCGGCAAACTCATCATCGCCCGTAACATCGATCCGTTGGTCGAGATTTCCTTCGCCAATGATTGCGGTACCGTTGCGTAGCGCAGTGATGCGTTTTGTTATGACCCGGCCCATAGACCAGGAATTGACTATGGCTGTCGCGGTCAGGGTAATAATCACGCAGAGAATGACCCAGCCGGACACCCGGAGGGAAGACAATAGTCGACTGCTCGCCGATTCCTGCAATCTGCGCGCATCCAATATCGCATTATCTCTTTTCATGGTCAGTTGGCTGGTCAGTGTGTCTTCAACCTCTTGAGAAAGGACGGGGTTTAATTGGGGCTTTTCTCTGTTTTCTACGATGCTTGAGAAAATTCTCCCACTAGGCTCCTGATCTTTGGCCATCCGCTCCAGGATTGTTTTGTCTTCCGCATCCCCGAATTTTTCCGAAGCGGATTTGAGCAGCAGAACAATCTCCTCATGCTTGGCAAACCATTGCACGCGCGCCCGTTCATTCGTAGACCGCATATATTCGTTTCTAAACTCGCTCCGCTGATATACGCTGCTGACTATTTCGTCGGCAATATTTGATGTTTCGACCGCGTAAAGAACGTGATGCGCTGCCGTCGCCAGCATGGCGATTATGACGACGGCCGCTATCACTGAAACCGCAACGTTTATTTGCAGTCTTTTCTTAACCTGCATAAGTCCTCTTCCGCCTTATCGCAATATTCTTACTGCTTTTGGTTTGACAGAGTCAAGTCCGTCGAAGTAAATATAATCAAGGTAATTTGGGATCTTTGTACTGTTGACTAAACCGCTCTTTATCGCCCATCGTGATTCGTCTTCCATTGCGAGCAACAATGACTGGTCCAGCGCTACACTGAGGCGATTGGCATCCCATGTTTCGCCAATTAAGCCCTTATCCGTCCGGCTGACATCAGCAACGACCTTTTGTGCTTCTGCCGGCTTTTGTCTAGTGAATTCCTCGGCTTTGATAAGCGCGAGGAGTATTTTGTTGACCGTGCCAGGGTTCTTGGTGATGTAAGCTTGCGTTGCAACTACATTGTAAGTCTGTGTATAGATATCTTCGCCGTAAAACGTGATGCCTTTATCACCCAGTTCTTTTTGTGTACGGATTAAGATAGGGTTCCATGTTGAGATGGCGTCAACATCGCCATGTACCAAGGCATCCTGCATTATCTCCGGGGCCAGGTTGACCGCTTTTATATCTTTCCTTGATATGCCCTTCGTCATCAGCATGGTGTCTAGAAAGAACTCGCCAATGGTGCCGAAGGTTGTCGCAATCTTCTTGCCTTTCAGGTCATGCGGTGAAAGAATACCTTTGTCCTTTCTCGCAACAATAGCCATATTTTTATTGGACGTATTGATGGTCGCGATTATGGATATTTTTTCTCCTTTCAAGATTGCGAACACGACGGGTGTTTCTGCGACAGTTGCAAAATCTGCCTTTCCCTCCATCACGGCTTCTAGTGCAGCTTTCCCTATTTGATGCACTTGCGGAGTCACGTCCAATCCTTCCTGTTGGTAGTAACCCTGCTGTTGGGCAACATGAACAAGGGCAGCGTCAGGCAGGACAGTATAGGCAAAAGTGATTTTTTCAGCGGCAGTGACGGATTTTTTGTCTGAACGAGTACAAGCAACGAAAGAACCGAAGATTGCTAGGACAGCTATAAGAATCGTCGTCGCTAAGGCATATTGACGATATCGAGAATGTTTTTTATTTCTGTCTGGCATTTTCATGCTCCGTGTCAGTTGTAGTTTTAGGCTTCAGCCCGATACGATTGAAAACTGAGTCCTGCTTGCCAAGAGGTTCTGATGACTCAATTCTGAGGTGTCGTATCACGGATCATCGGGGGTTCGATCTTATGTCACCAAACATACATAATGGGTTGAGTGAATTTATAAGATGTGTATGCTAACATAGAATATGTTTCTCGTAAACTGCAAAATGCCGACGACTCAACGATATTGAATGGGGTATGTCATGGGAAGGCGATAACAATTATTGAATATGCTATGGTGTTTAGAGGATCTGCAACTATAATAACTTCGGGATGGATGTCGACTAAAAACTTCAAGCAGCTTTCTGCACTTGCTTGGCAATTCCGGTTCTCTGAGCTGCACCTACTACTGTGCAATTGCAATAGCATGAAACTATCATCGAATACGGACGGTATCTTATACATGAACGTCAAGAATCAGCGGAGGATCGGCCGCGCAACGCTCGGGTAGGCAAGGCGTTTGTGGCGGTCAGCTATATTGAGCGATTAGGTGTCCCATCGAGCGACTCGGACGCATCACGCGCGCTTACGCAGAAAAACGTGAGTCGCACGTTCTCCCGCAACGTACTTCACACATTCATAGCCCAAAACACGCATATCGATGTCTTTCAAGAGATGCTCCCCGGAACCGAGTAAGACAGGTCGGATAGCGAGATGCAGCTCGTCAATCAAGGCCACTCGCAAATACTGTCGAATAGTGGATACGCCACCACCGAGACGGACATCTCGGCCGCCCGCTGCAGAGGTCGCCTGCTCTAAAGCGGCGTAAATGCCTTCGGTGACAAAGCGAAACTCCGTACCTCCTGCCATCATAAGCGGAGTCCGCGGGTGATGCGTCAGCACGAAGACGGGCGTGTGATATGGCGGATCGTCGCCCCACCAACCCGTCCATCTGTCGTCCGGCCAAGGGCCTCGGACAGGACCGAACATGTTGCGCCCAAGAATCCAGGCACCAATTCCGGCAAAGCCTTGCTCCGCAATTCCGTTATCGACTCCCGCCTCTCCGTCGTCATGGCCATGCATCCGACGCCATACGCGCGTGTGGAAGAACCACTCCATCAACTCAGGGCCCCCGACGCCGAGCGGATTCTGGATATCTTGGTTCGGCCCGGCACCGTAGCCGTCAATGGAAATCGCGAAGCTTTGGACTCGGAGTTTCGACACCATATTCCTCGTTTTTTGGTCAGTTCGACTGACCAGCGGTGTGCAACCTATATGTGCCACTCATACCGCCTTCAACCGCATTTAAGTATATCATAGGCGAATGTCGCTTAGCACGCCCATTTTCGTATAGAGGGTCATCTCGATAGTCAATCGCGTAGTCGTCAACTCCTGGATGAAGCATGCGAGTATCCCTGAGAAATACAGGAAGAAAATGTTGAGAAATAAATCTGGCGCAATTTGCGAAGATCACCTAGGAGTCTACACTGTCAATTTTGTGTCGAGAGTAAAGAATCTCGATAGTATCATACATTCAGGCCATATAGGCTGACCCACTTCTTATTGTGGGGGGAATGTATTACCCATTATTCACATTTTGTATAGATCTGCGAAATTCTTCCATGTTTATTTTATCCCTCTAGCTGCTCCGGATGGTTATTCTCGTAATGCTCCTAAGTCGGCAGAGCAAGGGTAAATTTACATATTTTTATGATTTTCATACTAAGCCGGTAACCCCTATAACTGTATCCATCTCTCTCATGCACCCCTATTGCTGGTGTATTTACTTCATGCTGAAATCAGTGCCAATTCCTATGAGGATAAATTCTTGATATGCCCGGTTGGTGTCCTCCAGATTATAACCGACTTGGGCAAAGTAATGACGCGCACCAAAAAAAGCAGAACTTGGGCCCTTTTCTGAATAAAAAAGCAACCCCACCCGTTGACGAGTGAGCCTTGCAGCATCGGCATATACAACTTCATAGAATGGACCGATCAGCGTATGACCAGTACTCGGTTTTCCGATCTCAAGTAGCGCCTGTGTTCGGTTAGCTAACAGAGTATCGTCGTTCTTGAGTAGCGTGTCGTATTCGAGTTCCAGAAAGTAAGGCCCTTTGTCTTCTGGAAACCAGTACCGTGCTATATCGGACTGATTGCGAAGAAGGATGTTCCCTACCTTCATTTGGACCGTGGGTTTGAACAGTACCCGCCGGCCGAACCCGGTTTCTTCGGTTCCTTTCCGAGCTCTGCGCACGCTGTCACCGAAGGGATACGTCGGAGACGGAAAGGAGAGCAATCCGCTGTTCGCGCCGAGGTAGTAATATCCATCTCCCTGAAGTCTCAGTGTCAAAAAAAGCCAGGGCATCCACTCGAAATCTATTGACGGCTGAATGTAGGCTGGATTAATGTCGATAGCGGCGCCGCTCTGCCAATAGGCGCTCACAGCGTTGTAGCGCTCATCGAACCGGTACGAGTCTCGATAGTTGATGTTTGCATTAAGATCAATGCCCGGTGGGTTGTCTTCACCAATGAAATCGACGGTACCGATCCAATTCCCACCTATCTTGCGTCCGTCATTCTCAACGTGATCCTGGACCGCAGGCTGCGGTTTATCCGATTCCGCGCATGCTCCTTTGCATGCGAATAACGACAGACCAGTCGCACAAAGTACTAGGGCGAGGATAAATGAACGACGTTTGAAAACACGATCTCTAGTTCGTCTAATCATAGCTTGTTCTGACCTCCTTTACAAATTGACTCAGCCACGGGACGAAGCATGCCATTTCAAACGCGTCCGTCACTGAAGACGACCGCCGCCAAATTATATGTCTCTGGAGACGTTCAGGCATGCACAGTGACCATGAGCACGACCATAATGGGTGTCATCAGGATTAGAAGCTCGAGAATCGAGAAGTGAGGGTCGCCGACGGGCTGCTGTGGTGACTGCAACGACAGCAGGCCGGCGACGAGCGTGAACGCGTAGGTCACGCCTGGGAGTACGCTGACAACAGCTGATAAGATTCCAAGACGGCGAGTGCCCGCAGTGAACTCGATGGAACTCATTATCCTTTTCCCCCGATTGCAATACATCACTCTCTGGAGCAGGATTCATTTTATTAAGCGGTTAGCGCGAGCAATATATTGGCTGTATCATTTGACGCTGCGCTGAGCGGATCGGGTCACGTCGATCAGCCGGAGAGCAAACACCACGGATTCGATATCAAGCTTTCATCCCGAACAGGAATCGAAAAACGCTCATTTGTCTGATTATTACATACAAGCCAACGATCATAACTAACGACACCGTGCTTAGTGCAAAATATTTGGCAAGTACACCTCCGTTCCAGCCCATGATTAAATACCCTATGATGACAATGACCGTCTGGTGCAGAACGTAGAATGGCAGTACTGCATTGTTTGCATGTTTCAGAAAATTGTTATTGAAATTGAGAAACGTACTTCCGAAACCCAATATCGCTACGAGCCAGCACCATGAAATTAAACTACGAAGCAGCGAAAACAGAGGTGCAAAGGATGAGTATCCTGATCGAAGAAGGATATATCCTATTGTCGTTGTGACTAGGCCCGCCATCATTGCCGCGAATTTCCCTCTTACCATAGCCCTCTTGAAGCGTTCATCCATAGCGATGACATAGCCCAGAGCAAAAAAAACGAGGTATACCACAAGACTCCAGCCACCGAAGTCCCTCTTGCCAATACCACCGGGCTGCATGTCGACCAGAAGTTCCATGACCCCTATTGGAATGGCGAGTAAAAAAATCGTTCCGGGATTTTCTAGGAAGACTGCTAATCTGGACAAGAGATCCTGCACAGTCTGTTTCCTTAAATAACGGAAAAATGGAAGTGTAATCACGGAAAAGATGAAAAGAAACTCCAGGTACCAGAGATGAAGACCCATCCACGCGAAGTTGCCGCCGAAGCCATAGAAGCCGTCGAAGTATTCTGGAAAGAACTCGAGAAATGAACCTGCAAACTGCGAGTGGGTTATCCGCTCAATGTAGACTTGCGGTGGTATGAGTAAGAATATACCGAAGGTGAGGGGCACGACAAGTCGCTTGGATCGCTCGCCGATATACTGCCCGTTATTACGGTGTCTTAGAGCATAGTAAGCACTTATCCCGGAGAGAACGAAGAAGAGGGGCATGAGCCATTGACTCACGACTCCCACGAACACGGTCATTCCAAAGTCCAACCGGTTGTTCTTCACGTGCCATTCGCCGTAATCGAAGAACCTGGCGCAATGAAACAAGAAAACGACTGCCATTGCCAAGACCCGGAGCCAGTCGATATCGTACCGTCGTTCTTTTAAGTCCATCGCTACGTCTCAGTCAGAGCCGGAGAAATTGCACAAGCCAGACGGGATCGAGAAGGGTTTAGTATTATCGTAATAACCCACTTATCAGAAGAAATAAAATGCAAGTTTTTTACTGTATCCTGATGTCCAATGTTTTTACGAATCCAAGAATAGTTATTCGAAAACTGGATAAATTCATTGTAGCACTAAAAGAAAATTTGCAATGGGGTATTTTAAGGGTATACAGATTGAATTCTGCTTGATAATTCAGGCGTTGCCAAGAATGGAAACTATAATATAAAAGGTGGACTATTGAGGTATGCGATAACAACTTCTAGATGAAAACTGCAATTTCAATAAAATGCAACTGTCGTGAGCTATAGGAAGGAGATGCTGACAGATAACTTTATTACAAAATGAAATGATACAAAATGAATTTTGTACATTCTCTAATATAATATGAAACTCGACTTCACCTACAAGCTTGCACCCACGTTGACAAATAATCTATGCAGAATTCTGGTTGATAATTACATCGCAACGACCATCCATATTGACTGAGTTCAACCCAGACGGAGATGTAGAGGGCTGACTCGCAACGCGGCGCAGAGCATGGCAATGATCACGACGGTTTTTGTAGACATATTGGTGTTCCTCATTTGGATTGGCTGTAGTTGTAAACTGGGTTTCCAGATTCAGGGGTCCCAGCGCGGACCGTTTGTTTGTGTCGTTTGATTGCCCTCATTCTGGGTATTCCGGATCAAGTCGTATTCGTTAAAAGCATATAAGTTAAGGTCGCCGACAACATATTGCGGCTTACCGTCCTTGACCCCGAAGGCTATCTTGCTCGGAAGCTCCTTGCAGTGGATATAGTAGCTCTCCACGGGCGTTGCCTTGTCAGGGGAAAACATGACCCACCAGACATCGTTGCTGGACGCGGATTCTTCAGAATTTATGAGTTCGCAGTTTTTGGATACCTGGCCGCGTGTGCCTCGTCTTATACGTGGATTGACGCTGTTTTTTTCCGAAAAAGGAATCGCAGCGAAAAAAGGCGACCAGGTGCCGACCCTCGGACGAACCTCGATGGCGATTTCACGGCCTTCTGAAGTATTCACTTTGTAAAGCTCCAGGGTAAAAGGCTCTATCTGTGGTCGGGAAAGGACATCGCTCGGTTTTGCAGACACATTTTTTATCTGTTCCGCCCAGGAAAGGTCCAGGAGGCTTACCAAATGATGAATGTGGTGTGAAGCAGGAAGGAGCTTGGCATCGATGGGCCCCGGGAAAAGGGCGATAACAGGGAAATTGCCTCCGCGCTCTTTCTTGACGGATTCCACGGCACGGGAAAGATCTTCTCTCCGGGCAGAGATACCAAGGCTCTGCTTCGTAACATAAACGGCCCACGCATCCGATTTGGCTTTATCTCGGACAAACTCCCTGATCTGGTCAGTGAGCTGACTTCCGGTACGGACATTCCAGATATTGAGCTTGATCCGGAGGCCGAGATTGGACAATTCCTGAGCAACAAAGTCTATATCACATTGAAGATTGTCGTTCAATGCATATGTGATCCATACGATTGACATCGGTTATTAAAAAATGGAATCAAAGCAAAATATAATTGATCGAGTAGTCTGCATTATACCAAAAATGAATTTCAGGTGTCACATTAATTATGCTCAGATACACCTACAAGCTTGCACTCATGACACTCTCGAAATGGTGTGAGATTCCGGGTTGTACCTTGCATCGGCAGCAGACCGTCAAAAAACGGTCTTATTACTGTCGGCAGAACATCATATTTTATCTTTTTTTATCTGTTCGAGTAAAATCTTTGATGAGATGTATTCACTATAAGTTTTAACATTGGTCTCGATGCTCTTGGTGAAGTAATCCATTGCTTCCTTCCGCATCCCTGCAACGAGGCGCTTTACACCAAGGTAGTAGTATGATTCGCAGAGTCGTTGGCTGACCTCTTTGTCATCCTTGCCCTTTAGGGCCTCCGCAAATACAGATTGTTCTGTCACCTTGTCGATGCCGAGGTAGTACTTCGAGATGGTGCGCACCCATTCATCTGAGTTACTTGCAACAACATGCTGACGGAGCTGGTCGAGCGCCCGAGAGGCATCGCGCTTAGAAAACCAGGTGGCGATCAAAACGCTTAAATATCTGTATTCAGACTTTGGATCAAGCTCAATCGACTTGGTGTAATCAGCTATCGCCTGTTCATATTGACCTTTGGCGCTATAGGCAAAGCCGCGATTGTTATAGACAAGGGCAATTTGTTTCGGATTTAACTCAATAGCCTTCGTGTAATCGGCTATCGCCTGGTCATATTGACCTTTGAAGGCATAAGCATTGCCACGGTAGTAGTAGGCTCCGGCATTTTTCGGATATAACTCCAGTGCCTTCGTGTAATCGGCTATCGCCTGGTCATATTGCTCTCTGTTGCCATAAGCATTACCACGGTAGTAGTAAGCCCCGGCATGTTTCGGATATAACTCAATCGCTTTGGTGCAATCAGCGATAGCTTGCTCATATTGCCCTTTTTTGCCATAGGCAATGCCGCGGTGGTAGTAGGCCTCAGCATCTTTCGGATCTAACTCGATCGCCTTAGTGTGATCAGCTATTTTCTGGTCATATTGCCCTTTCTTACCATAAGCCTCGCCGCGTTCGTTGTATGCCCAGGCAAATTTCGGCTCTAACTCAATAGCCTTTGTGTAATCGGCGATCGCTTGGTCATATTGCCCTTTTTTGCCATAGGATCTGCCGCGATCGTAGTAGACAAAGAGATCTTTCTGACCTAACTCAATCGCCTTTGTGTAATCGGCAATCGCCTGGTCGTATTGCTCCTTATTTCTATAGGCATTGCCGCGGCTGTTGTAGGCATGGGCATATTTCGGATCTAACTCAATCACTTTCGTGTAATCAGCTATTGCCTGGTTATATTGCCGTTTGTTGCCATAGATCATACCGCGGCTGTAGTAGGCCATGAAATAATTCGGATCTAACTCAATCGCCTTCGTGCAATCGGCTATCGCTTGGTCAACTTGTCCTTTGATGTTATAGACATTGCCACGGCTGTTGTAAGCCATGGCAAATTTCGGATTTATCTCAATTGCCTTGGTGTAATCGGCTATCGCCTGGTCATATTGCCCTTTGGCACTATAGGCATTGCCACGGTTGTAGTAGCTAGATTCAGGATGTTCTACTCTTACTTCGCCATTCATCTGCCGTGTGCACTCTCGAATTGCATCATCGAACAGTTTCTGGTGATTATAATCGTAGCAGGAGTCTGTTTCGGCATGCACGATCGGAATAGCCATAAAAACTGTAAGGACTACAAACATAAACATGAATTTATTTTGGGTCAATTGCTTATCGAGTACAGGTTTTTGAGACATTTTTGACAAATCATATGTCAGGAAGCATGCAGGT
>Ga0209415_10006534_pt1 | contig 20679 bp, 21 predicted proteins | sample PeaSoiSIISIP2007_FD_187696 | JGI IMG/M metagenome (GOLD analysis project Ga0209415, IMG submission 187696) | Peat soil microbial communities from Weissenstadt, Germany - SII-SIP-2007 (SPAdes) (version 2) | ecosystem: Environmental > Terrestrial > Soil > Wetlands > Peat | place: Germany...
GTATTCGGGGCCTGCTCGAAGAACGTCAGCAGGTCGTCCTCGTCGATATCCGACTTGTTGCCCAAGCCGACGATCGCCGACACGCCCATCTTGGCGGATCGGCTGAAGCCAATTATCGCCATCCCGACGCCGCCGCTCTGCGACGACAGCGCCGCCTTGCCCTTGACCTCGTAGGGCGTGCAGAAGGTCGCGCACAGGTTTTTGGGCGTGTAGTAGAAGCCGTAGATGTTCGGACCCATCAGGCGGACGTTGTACTCGCGCCCCACGGCGACGATTTGGTCCTGCAACTCGACGTTGCCGGTCTCGGCGAAACCGGAAGGGATCAGCACCGCGCCGGGGATCTTTTTCTCGCCGCATTCCTTGAGTGCGCCGGCGACCAGGGGCGCCGGAATCGCAAATACCGCGACGTCCACGTCGCCCGGGATATCCTTGACGCTCTTGTAGGCGCGCTTGCCGAGAACCTCGGGGACCTTCGGATGGATCGGATAAATCGCGCCCTGGTAGCCGCCGTTGATGAGATTCTTCATCACCGAATTGCCGATCTTGCCGTCCTCCGGCGACGCGCCAATCACCGCGACGGCGTTGGGCTGCATGATGCGGTTCATCGCGCGCAGAATCTCATCCTGCGCCGGCCGGTAACGCTCCCTGGGCGGTGCGAAATCGACGATGATGCGCACGTCGGCGGCAATCGCGCCGTCGGGGCCGGCAAAGACCGGATTGAGGTCGAGTTCCTGAATTTCGGGAAAATCGGCCGCCAAGTTCGATACGGCAACGATGATTCGGGCGATCGCGGTGCGGTCGGCCGGCGGAGCGCCGCGCACCCCGCGCAGAATCTCGGCGGCCGCGATACCGTCGATCATCGAGAGCGCGTCGGCCTCGCTCGCCGGCGCAAGTCGAAACGTCACATCCTTGAGCACTTCGACCAGTACTCCGCCGAGGCCGAACGCGACGACCTTGCCGAAGCTTGGGTCGGTCAACGCACCGACGATCACTTCCTGCCCACTGGTGAGCATCTGCTGAATCTGGACGCCGGAGATTTTCGCGTCGCGCTTGTACGCCAAGGCGTTGCGAATAATCGAGTCGTAGGCCTGTGCTGCCTCGGTGGCGTTCTTCACGCCCACGACCACGCCGCCCGCGTCGGTCTTGTGCAGGATGTCGGGCGAGACGATTTTCATCACGACCGGAAAGCCGATTTCGGCGGCAAGTCGCGCCGCCTCTTCCGCCGAACCGGCAAGAGCTTCCTGCGGCAGCGGAATCCCGTAGGCGTCGCAAAGGATTTTGCTCTCAGCCGGAGTCAGCGACGAACGTTTTTCAGCCTGAACCCGGTTGAGGACTTGACGTACCGACGCCCGATCGTAACTCATGCTATCCTCCGCAAAAGCTGCATACTCTATAATTGCCGTCGCATCAGGCGAGACGGACCTTCCGCGCGCGCATACGCGATCCTTGATCCATGCACGCGATCGCCATTGAGTTGCCTTGAGTTTGAGCCCGCCCTGTGCGCAAATTGGTTGCAGCGTACAACCCTAACGCCGGGCGCGCGATAACGTCAAACGGCTTGGACGCTACTTTCTTGGCTTAGGAGCGGTTGCTATGGTTGAGAAGATCATTGATTTGGTGGGGATTTCGTCAAACTCAATCGAGGACGCGGTCCAAATCGCTCTGGCGCGTGCAGGCGTCACCATCAAGGGCATCCATTACGCCCATATTGAAGACGTCTCGGCGATAGTCGAGAACAATCAGGTTGCAAAGTGGCGCGTAGCGATAAAGGTATCATTCCAGGTCAAGGACCAATTGCACGAATAAGCATCGGATGCACGATTAACGCGTACTCAATCTCGCCGGACCACGCGACCGCCGCTTTGCGGGGCGGAACTGGCCGGTAGGCGATTGGGTCCAAGGCGCGGACCGCACAGACGGCGGATCGACGACGCACGCGATCATACCGTAATAGCGGGTCCGGAGAGTCCACAGTTATGCCAGCAAAAGTAGCCGAGGTCGCTCCCGGGATTTACGAAATCTTTCTGCCGCTGCCGATGCGGCCCACGATCGTCAATGTCTATCTGATCGATTGTCACGGCGCGTGGGCGCTGGTCGATACGGGGATGAATACCGCCGATAGTTTCGCCACGCTCAACGAAGCTTTCGAAGAGGTCGGGCTGAAGATGAAGGACCTCGACGTGGTAATCGGCACGCACCATCACGTGGACCATTTCGGCACGTCGGCGACGATCAAGAAGCACAGCAATGCGACCACGCTGCTGCACAAGCTCGAGCAGGAGCGCGTCAACCGGATGCTCACGCTGGGGCCGCCGTCGGCAAATCCTGATGCGATGGCGTTTTTTCTGACGCACGGCTTCCCAGTTGAAAAGTATCCGATCGAAGGGATGCGACCGGTTTGGATGGGCACCGATCAGTACAATCCTTTGCCGGAGCCCGACAAATATTTGTCAGATGGCGACATTATTCCGGTCGGCGATCGCAAGCTCGAAGTGATCTGGACGCCCGGCCATGCCCCCGGCCATTGCGTGATTTATCTGCGTGAAGAGAAAGTGTTAATCGTCGGGGATCATTTGCTGCCGAAGATCACGCCGCACGTCGGGATCTATCCCAGCAGCCCGCTCAATCCGCTCGGCGATTTTATCGCCTCGCAGCTCAAGGTGCAGAAGTTCGACGTCAACCTGGTATTGCCGGCGCATGGCGGCGTGTACAGCGACCATCGCCATCGCGCCAATCAGTTGATCGAGCACCATCGCTATCGCGAAGCCGAGATGCTCGACATCATCAAGCGCAAACCGCATTGCGCGTTCGAGGTCGCCGATGAGATCTTCGGGAGCGAGGAACGGCCGATGTTCCACGTGATGGCGGCGACGTTCGAAACGCTCGCGCACTTGGAACTCGCTTGTATCGAAGGACGCGCACGCCGTTCGTTGAGTGACGACGGCGGTCGCACCCTGTATCAGGCCGTTTGAGGACAGCGAGATCGTTTGGGGACGTCGCGCGTTGGCCCGCGTTGCGCGGGTTCTAGCGGTGATCTAAGACCGTTCTTCTCGAGCGTTGAGCGGATACTCGCGGGCCGAGACGTACAACGGGAATTCGTCGGCGAGAATCGAGCGCGATTCGCAAATTGATAAGATCCAAGCCTCGCTGAGGCGGGTTGCAGGCGTAAACCTGCTAACACATTCCGACTGGCTAATGAATTCTAATGTCAAAGGGCGGTACGTGACTCCAGATAGTCATCATACCGCCCTGATTATGTGCTCAAAAAACCGGCAAGCGGTCGCGTAACTGGCAGACCTCAAGCAGATTTCGAGACGCGTTTGCTGCGCCGGGTCGGCGCGCTAATACGCCCGCTGCGCACGACCGGTGAGCGTCGCGCCAATCGCCGTGTGGAAATCCCGGCAAGCTGCTGATCGCGCCAATCCCGCAGGCCATTGCGCAGGAAGCCCGGCTCGATTCCGAGTGTTTCGCAGACCGTTTCGAAGGAAAAAGGGCCGTCGCCTTCCTCGCCGCAAAGCCATTGCTCAGCCTCGGCGAACAAGCGCTTTCGCTGCCCACTCTTGGCATCAGCGTTGTTCTGAAAACACCGCAGGGCATCCTCCAGCACCGCCATCATCAGGCGCTTTACCGGAGCGATGCGGCTGTCGTCTCGCCGTGAGTCGTAATACTGCTCAGGCGTCAGGACGTCGGGAACAAAGATTGATCCGAGTACGCCGTTTTCCCATTCCATGATAGTCGAATTAACTCCCTTGCTCAGGTTCGAACCCCGACTCGTTCACCAATCGGTGACTCCCCAATCAGGCTACGTTCAAGTTGTTTTGAGTAGAAGCAACATGCGTGCCCAGTTTTCTAGCCTCTATAATACTATAATCCTTGTTGATTACGGGCATATGAATGCACCGTCTACTTATGCAATTTGTTCCGAAGAGCACGTTCCTGACCCACTATGCATTTTGCGAAGAATTCCGGCGAATCTTCGCATCGCCCAAAATTACAAAGTCACCATTCTGGATTTTCGGATTGCCGCGTAATGCCCGATATCAATGGGGCAGCTTTATGAAAATGTCTCTGGCTAGCAGTTCGGAAAAGGCGCCACATTTATCGAGTGGCGCGTGAAGTAACCGCGGCTCGTAGGTTTACTGGACGGGGCCGGAGGAACCGGCGGACCCGCCGGGGCCGAGCTTGCGCTCTTCGAGCTTGAAGGTGAGCACGTCAATGAGACATGCGGCTCGTTCGGCGCGCGCTTCGAGCAGGGTCTGCTTTTCGATCGGCGGGACGTCTAGGTGGAAGCAGATGAAGTTGATCAGTTCGGCTCCGCGCAAGCCACGCTGTTCGACGATCGATTTCCAGACTTCGCGCGCGGGTTCGCCGAGGTAGGTCACGAGCAAATCGCGCAGCCCGGTCATTGCACTGTCGTCGAGCGCCAATTTATCGTTCGGCGTCGCACACCATTGGACCTGCGCCTGCCGGTACGACCGCTCCCGGACCTCGCGCATCAGGCGAAACTCGGCGAGCCCGTTGAGAATGAGATTGTAGCGCCCGTCGGGGAGCCTGGAGAGGTTGCTGATCTTGCCGGCGCAACCGATTTCGAAGAGGTCGGGAAAGGCGTGATAGTCGCGCTCCCATTCGCCCTTGAGCATCATCATGCCGATAATTCCGTGGCCCTCTGCGACATCGGCGACCATCTCGCGATAGCGCGGCTCGAAGATGTGCAATGGTACCTGCACACCGGGGAACAAGACGAAGTTCGGAAGCGGGAAAACAGGAATTATTTCTGGGAGATCCGGCACGACAAATCCCACACTAGGGACATCGACAAAACACGTCAAGCCATCGCGACGCGCGTCGTGTTATCACTATGATTGTTTTGCTTTCAGTCGATGGAAGAATTCGTGTCAGGCCGATTGAATCGCTACAGTTTCACTGGGGATTACATACCGAAGTATAGCATCAAACGCAGGTGATCCGCATGAGTCTTTTTCCGGGAGCATTGCGATGGGTAGCCGCCGCGAATTTCACGCCGGGCTGGTGATCAACTATTCGCTGGCGAAACTGACGCGCTAGACGTCGAAAAACAGCGCTTGCAAGCGCTGAGGGAAATTCACTAATGGGGGCGCGGTCGGGCAACAACTATCTGAGTGCGATGCGCAAGCTCAAGGCCGACGTGTGGATCGGCGGGCAGCGCGTCGAGGACGTCACGATCCATCCGGCGTTCGTGCATTGTGCGCGCGCGCTCGCGTCGCTCTACGACATGCAGGGGGAGCATCCGGAGGCGATGACGTTTCGCACCGAGGATGGCGATCGCGCAGGGATGTCGTTTATCCAGCCGAAAAGTATCGAGGAGTTGCGCAAGCGCACGGCGATGTTCCGGCGCTGGGCGGAGTACAGCCACGGGATGATGGGGCGCACGCCCGACTACCTCAACGCGAGTATCGCGGCAATGGCCTCGGCGCACGATTTTTTTGCCGCGAGCGACCCGCGCGTCGGCGACAATATCGCGAGCTACTATCGGGAAGCGCGCAAACACGATTGGTGTGCGACGCATACGCTGCTCAATCCACGGGCGAGCCGCGCGGCTGGATGGGCGGGCCATACCGACGCCGACCTGGCGCTGAAACTGGTCGACAAAACGAACGAGGGCATCGTCGTGAACGGGTGCCGCATGCTCGCGACGTTGGGGCCGCTGTCCGAGGAATTGCTCGTCCTTCCTTCGACCATCTTGCGAGAAGAGCCGGCCGACGAGCCGTTCGCGCTGGCCTTTGCGATTAACTGCAACGCCAAGGGCCTAAAGTTCATCTGCCGCGATTCATTTGACGGCGGGCGATCGCATTTCGACGCGCCACTGGCCTCGCGCTTCGAGGAGATGGATTGCGTCGTGATCTTCGACCAGGTGCTGGTGCCGTGGGAGCGCGTGTTCCTGTGCGGCGACGTTGCGCGCTGCAACCGGCTCTTCGGCGAGACCAACGCGCTCGTCAACATGATGCATCAGGTGGTGGTCAAGGACGTCGTCAAGAGCGAATTCATGCTCGGGCTGGCGGCAAAAATCGCCGAGGTGAGCGACGCGATGAGCCTGCCGCACGTGCGCGAGCGGCTGGCCGAGATGATCATGACAACCGAGGTGATGCGCGCGTGCCTGCGCGCCGCGGAGGCCGACGCGGCGCCGGATCGATGGGGCGACTACATGCCGGCGCGAGCGCCGCTAGATACCGCACGCAATCTGTTCCCGCGGCTCTATCCGCGGCTGGTCGAGATAATCCAGCTCAATTCGTCATCCAGCCTGATGGCCGCGCCGTCGGAGGCCGATTTCGCCAGCGCGCTGCTGCCGGAGCTCGAGCGCTACTTGGCCAGCGCAGGTGCGTTGGCGCGCGATCGCGTGGCGCTCTACCGACTCGCCTGGGACGTCGCGGGCAGCGCCTTCGGCGGGCGGCAGACGCTCTATGAGCGCTTCTTTTTCGGCGATCCGGTGCGGATGGCGAGCGCGCTGGTGGACCACACGGACCTTAAACCGCTGGTGGCGTGCATCGACGATTTCCTCAAGCGTATCGATTGAAAGATGTGGACAATGTGAACGATGTGGCAGCTTGCAGGCGCATGACGCTCGGACGACTGATTAGGCGGCGTGTCTCGTTCGTGTAGAATAACCGGGGCGCGAGTGTGCGCACACGCCTCGCGGACGAATCGCCGCGACACCGCGAGCGCAGCCAATTTCGACGGCAGTTTAATCGCATAAAGATGTCACGATTGCGCAAGGGGTCACGCGTATGGCGCGACGAGGAGATGACCGCAGCCGCGCGGGTGCAGGTCGCATGCTCCGGGGCAATCTTTTCGATCGAACCCCGCGAGCTGTTCAAGCGCGCGGCGCCGCTTGAAATCGAGATCGGCGCCGGCCGCGGGGATTTTATCCTCGCGCGCGCGGCGGCGATGCCGGAGCGGAATTTTCTTGCGGTCGAACTGGCGGGGACGATCGCCCAGTTGATGGCGGTGCGGGCGGGCCGCAGCGGCCTCGAAAATCTGCAAGTCGTGCGTATGGACGCGCGCACTTTGGTCAACCTGATGTTGCCGGTGGCCAGCGTGGATGCGTTCCACATTTATTTTCCCGATCCGTGGCCGAAGGAACGCCATGTCAAACATCGCCTGTTTACCGATTGGTTCGTCGCGAGCCTGAAGGTCCGGCTGAAGCCGAACGGGCCGCTGTTCGTCGCCACCGACGTCGCGGAATATGCGGAGGACATTTTCGCGATGCTCGACGAGTGCGGCTTTGCGCGCACGGAGAGGGCGGTGCCGGGAGCGGAGGAGACCGGTTTCGCGCGACGTTTTCGCGCGATGGGCAAGCCGATCTACGCAGGCGCATTCGTCGGTCGTCACGGCGGAAGTTCTGAGTTGTTTACATGCCAGCAGATCGCGTGATTGTTGTGGGGCGCGGAGGCCTCGCTTGCGTTGGCGCGATGCAATGTCTAACCTTCCTGAAATCCATGATTAAGCGCGGCGCTGCGGTAGCGGTGGCGTGCGCATTGCTGACAGTGGTCGGATGCAGCACGCGCAAAGCCCCAACGGGCGAGAATTATTACGTCAAGGCCACCCAGGAATATTCGCAACACTATTATCAGCCGGCGATCGACGACTATCAGAAGCTGATCGACGAATATCCCTTCAGTCCGTTTGCCGAAGAGTCCGAACTCAATATCGGACTCGCCTATTACAAATCGCACGACTACGCCGAAGCGATCGGCGCGTTTAACGATTTCCTGCGGATGCATCCGACCAGCAAGCATCTCGATATCGCGTCGTATTACTTGGCCATGTCGCATTACGACCAGATTGGGCGGCCCGATCAGGACCAGACGCATACCCAACTCGCGCTCGAACAGTTCCAGAACATCGCGACGCGTTTCCCGGAGAGCGACTTCGCCTCGCTGTCACGCGACCAGATCGTGACTTGCCGCGAAATCCTCGCGCGGCATGACTACCTGATCGGTGAGTTTTATGAGGGTCGCGCGAACTTCAAGGCCGCCGAGTCGCGGCTGGCGGAAGTGCTGGCGCTCTACCCCGACACGCCGATCGCGCCCGAGGGCCTGTATCAACTGGGCCTGACGCTCGAAAAGCAGGGCAAGAAATATTCGGCGGCGCAGGCCTTCACCGCGCTCAAGATGCATTTCCCGCACACCCTTTATGCCGCCGCAGCGGATCACGAACTGCAGAAACTCCATCAGCCGATCGACACCGAAGAAGATCCGTTGAAGCTGGTACTGGCAGAAAGTGGCTATAGCGACGACGCGCACAACCAGCAGGTCTCCGTGCATGAGAGCCTGGAAAATCTGGCGGCGGCCAACGGCGGCGGCGCGAGCGCGTTCGGTCAGGACGGCCTGCCGATTATGCCGGACTCGATGAAGCCGGTCGCGAAAAACACCGGCGGCCTCGGCGCGGAGCATACGCAGGCGAATCCCGGTCCTGCGACGCTGAGAACGGTGAGGCTGTCGTCGTCGGATCCGCCGCTCTCGGTGATCTTCGATTTAAGCGGGCCGGTCAGTTTCGACCAGCATCTGGACAACGGTGGCTCGTCGTCGACGCTGACGCTCTTCCTGAAACAGGTGACGCCGGATTCGGCGCTGGCGCGCCATATGGTGTTCGACCGATCGATTTTTCACGACTGCGATATCGATAGCGACGCGAGTGGGACCAAGGTCGTGCTTAACACGACGCCGGTAACGCGCTACGCAGTGGTGCCGCTCGAGCAACCGTCGCGGCTGTTGGTGACATTTACGCCGCAGATCGGTGCGACGGCCGTCAATTCAACAATCGGTTCCAATCCGCTGCCGAGCGATGCCTCGACTGCCATCGATCCGACCGCGAACTAACGCGACCGTTCTGCGCAGCCGCCGTCAGGCGAAAACGTCTTCGGTGCGCAGGCCGAGGAAACTCAGCACGACATCGGTATATAGACGCAATCCCCAGAGGAAGCCTTCGATCGGCATGCGCTCGTCGTTGCCATGATAGAGCGAGCCGAAGGGCATCCGCGGTTCGAGCCGCACCGGCGCGAAGCCATAGCAGGTGGCGCCGAGTTGCGCGTAAAACTTGCTGTCGGTAGCGCCTGGCAGCATCCACGGAATTGCGCGTGAGCCGGGGTCGGCGGCCTCGGTGCGCGATTTGATCAGATCGAACAGGGGCGTGTCGGGACTTGCCTCCACCGGCGGCCCGCTCTTGACGACTTCGAGCAGCGGCTCCGGCCCGACGATATCGCGCAATTCGCGGATGAAGCTTCGCTCGTCCTCGCCCGGTAGCGTGCGCCCGTCGAGGATCACCCACGCCTCGCCGGGGATGACGTTGTCCTTATAGCCCGCGCGCAGGATCGTGGGCGTGACCGTATTCGCGAGCATCGGGCGGAACAGTGGCGGCGCCTTGTCGGGCGCGATGCCGAGATCGGACAACGTACTGCGCATCAGGGGCGTGACGCGGCGCGGCATCGGCGTGCGCGTGATGCGCCCGATCAAGTCCGCCATCCACGCAATTGCGGTATCGGCGCGCGGCATCGAGCCGTGGCCGGGCGTACCGCTGGCCGTCATCTTGATCGTCACAAAACCCTTCTCGGCGACCTGGATCGGGTAGAAGCGCCGCTCGCCCAGATGCAACGTGAAGCCGCCGGTCTCGTTGAGGACGTAGCCGGCGCGGATGAGGTCCGGATGATGCTCAACGAGATAGCGCGCGCCGAGTTCGGAACCCGCTTCCTCGTCGGCCACCGCAGCGAGAATCAAATCGCGGTCGGGCAAGGCGCCGGCGCGCTTGATCGCGACTGCGAGTCCGAGGTCCATCGCGCATTTCGACTTCATGTCGATACTGCCGCGGCCCCACACGCAGCCCTGCTCGACTTCGGCGCCGAAGGGTTCGCGCGTCCAACGGGCCGCCTCGACCGGGACGACGTCGGTATGCGAGGAGAGCATCAGCGACGGCCGTGAGCGATCGTGGCCCGCCACGCGCGCCACGAGGTTGGTGCGCGTCGGCTGCGGCTCGATCGTAACGCACTCGATCGCCTCGCGGCCGAGCGCCGCCCCCAGATAGTCGGCGGCGAGCCGTTCATTGCCAGGCGGATTGGTGGTATCGAGCCGGACGAGCGCGCGCAGATGGTCGATCGTCTCACGCTCAAAGTTGTCCCACGAAGTTCTCATGTTTTAGTGACTGACGAGCAGCCCAACAGTCTTGACCCGACTTTTCGGACTGCTCGCGATGCTCGGGTCGTGGCTAAGTCCCGCGGAAATGATGAAGGCGAGCGACTTAAGAAACAGCATGATTGACGCTCGCCATGCTCGGTCCAACGGGTAAACCCTCGCGCATACTAGCGACTGCGCAAGGGCCAGTGTAGGGGCAAAATGAGGACGCTCGCGCCCGATTGAAGCGGCGCGCTATTAGAGGACGCAGAACCGCCGCGCGATCGATCGCGGCGGCGGTGTCGGCGCCATTGCGAGCGTCGATCGATTATGCGGGCGCTTTGCCATCAGGCCATCCGGTGAGCGTCCGATCGATCGAATCGAGCGGAAGCTTGGCGGTCTTCAGAAATCCCGCCATCATGTGCCAGAAGCCCGCAACGAGGATCAATTCGACCAGCTCCGCCGTCGAGAACGACTTCTCCAGCGCCGCCCACGTTTTCGGCGACACCTCGGAGTTGTCGTGCAGCTCGTCGGCCATCGTGATCACCGCGCGATCGGCGTCGCTATAGACCTTGCATTGCGCGGGATTGCGCACGCCCAGAATTTCCTCGTCGTTCATTCCGAGGCGGCGCGAGACGCCGACGTGTTGCACGAACTCGTATTCCGATTTCGTGCGCCATCCGGTGCGCAAAATGACCAGCTCGCGGATGCGCTGGTTGAGGGTCTTGCTGCCCATCAGGGCGCCGGCCAGTCCGCTCTGGGCGTGGGTAATCGTCGGATTATTGAGCAGCGCGCGAAAGACGTTGAGCTGTGACATCGATTTCGCCAGCGCCGGATCCTTAACTGCGTCGGCAATGTGCGCTTCGTTGAAACGTTTGAGCGCCTCTTCGGGCGGGAGCAGCGGAATCATATTGCGCCTCCATAAATGTTTGTTGGTGTGAGCGGTTTATACGGCGATTCGTTGCGCGCTTGCAAACTTGTCGCATACGGCCGGGCGTCTCCCGTTCAACGTGGGAGACGCTACCAACCCTTATAACGCCACCAACCGATACCCCACACCTCCACCAGCGCACCGGCTAGAGTGACGTAATAGAGCGTTCGCATCCGTCGATTTCTGGATCCGTTCGCTGCGAGCAAATTCACGAACGGCAAATAGTCAACGGTGTAGCGGCAACCGAATTGTTCGTTGCCGGACCAGAAATAGGTGAGATACACTGCCTGTATCGCGAGGCATGCGGCGAGGGCCAGCAAATTGATGCGCTTGCGGAAATCGGCGGCTGTTGCGAGGAACAGCGCGGGTGTCGAGATGAAAATGCTAAAGCCGGCCATGGTGGGGTCGTACCAGGGAAAATCGGGCAAATTTTCCGGCAGCCGCAGAAAGTAAGTAAGCGCGTTTTGACCGACGTACCTGAAGCTGAAAATTCCCCACGTTCGAAAGCGGTCGGCGGTCGTCGCCAGGATGACGCGCTGGTAGCCGTTGTCGAAAGGGCTGCCGAAGCGCGAGAAAATTATAGAAAGCGTCAAAGGCCATCAGCGCGCCGAGACCGAGGAAAAACCAGATTTCCCGGTTAACCCTACGGCCCGCGGTTTCTGCATCGTCGCGCCAGAGCATGCCAGCGAAAAATGGCAGCGACAGCAGCGCCGGTTGGCGCGACAACACCGCGATTCCAAAGGCGAGGCCGACTAGCCAGCCGCGGCGCTTTCCGAGAGTCTCATGGATGGCGAACGTCAGCCCGAAAACCGTGGTCACGTGCATCAGACTCCACGTGGTGCCGTTCGCCCCGCCATAAAACCAAAAGAGCGAGCCAAGTCCGAACGAGACCGTCAGCAGGCTTCGAGCCTGTCCGTGGATTCCGAGACGGCGGAGCGTTGAACTCCAGATCGTTACGGCACCGGTCGAAAGGGCCGCCATGAACGCCGCTTGATGGAAATCCATACCCCAGATGGCGACGCATGGAAGCATCAGGAGACTCGGCCCGATGCCATATGCGATGTAACTGCGACCGGCAGTCTGGACGGTTTCGAAATAGCCGGGCGGATTGATCAAGTCGAAACGGCCGCGCAGCAGGCTATACGCCAGGTACACATGAGCGTTGAACGGATTGCGTTGATAGCATCCGGTAGCAAGGTAGATGCCCCAGAACAGCAGAAAGATCGCAATCAAAACGGCCGCATCCCGTGTGCGATTATCGGCGACCGCTTGATTCGGCTCATTGACGGAAGCGGTGGCGGTGGTAAGTGAAGCTTCTTTCATTGTCGCTGTTAGTCGCGCACCCGAATCGTCACAAAGCAGCTTAAGATTAGTCCGGTGCGCGGCTCGAAACCTTTGACATCGCCATGTCTTCGCTGCAAGTGCGACGCCGAAGAAAGCCGGGTGGCGCTGGCAAAACCCGCCGGGTTTCGCGACAATCCCGCTTGCGCCAATGCAATCCCGCTTGCGCCATTGATAGTGCGGTCGTGCGGCCGTGCGTCGCAGGCCATCGGCGCATAATCGTTAGCGTGGAGGAACCGCTGTGAGCTGGGACTTTGAAACCGAATCCGAATTTCAAAAGCAACTCGACTGGATCGAAAAGTTCGTGCGCGAAGAGGTCGAGCCGCTCGACTATATTCTCGGCTCGCCCTACGACGTCCGCGACGCCAATCGCAACAAGCTGGTGCGTCCGCTCCAGGCCGAGGTGCGCAAGCACAAGCTCTGGGCGTGTCATCTCGAGCCGGAGCTGGGCGGCCAGGGTTACGGTCAGGTGAAGCTTGCGCTGATGAACGAAATCCTTGGCCCGTCGCGTTTCGCGCCGACCGTCTTCGGCTGCCAGGCGCCCGACACCGGCAACAGCGAAATTCTCGCCAAGTACGGCACGCCCGAACAAAAGAAAAAGTACCTCGAGCCGCTGCTCAACAACGAAATTGTCTCGTGCTTCTCGATGACCGAGCCGCAGGGCGGCGCCGATCCGAAAGTCTTCGAGACGCGCGCCGAGTTGAAGGGCGACAACTGGGTCATCAACGGCGAGAAGTGGTTCTCTTCCAACGCGCGATGGTCGTCGTTTCTAATCACGATGGCCGTGACCGACCCCGAAGCACCGCCCTACAAACGCCTTTCGACGTTCGTCGTGCCGATGGACGCGCCGGGTATCAACGTCGTGCGCAACGTCGGCGTCGGCCACGAAGAGGAAAGCCTGCGCGGCCATGCCTACATCCGCTACCAGGACGTCCAAGTGCCGAAGGACCATCTGCTCGGTGAGCGTGGCGGCGGATTCGTCGTCGCACAGACGCGGCTCGGAGGCGGCCGCATCCATCATGCGATGCGCACAATTGGCCAGGTCCGTCGCGCTTTCGATCTGATGTGCGAGCGCGTGCTTTCGCGCAGCACGCAGGGGTCGCGCCTCGCCGACAAGCAGATGGTGCAGGAGAAGATCGCCGATTCGTGGATCGATCTCGAGCAGTTCCGCCTGCTGGTTCTCCGAACCGCGTGGCGGATCGACAAGTACAAGGACTATCTGAAGGTGCGTAAGGACATCGCGGCGGTGAAGGCGCAGATGCCCAAGGTCTTCCACGATGTCGTGACACGTGCGTTGCAAATCCATGGATCGCTCGGCATGACGTCCGAAATGCCGTTCGTTGACCAAGTGCTCGAGAGCTTCGTGATGGGGCTGGCCGACGGTCCGACAGAGGTCCACAAGATTACGCTGGCGAAGCAAATTCTGCGCGAATACAAAGGCACCGAGGGCCTTTTTCCGAGCGGGCATATTCCAGCGCTGCGCGAAGCCGCAATCAAGAAATACGGCGACCGCATCGAGTTGGCGGTGAGCGCACAATGACGACGATCCCGGCGCAATACGATTTCAGCGGCAAGGTCGTGGTCATCACCGGCGGCAGCCGCGGCCTCGGTCATGCGATGGCGATGGGGTTCGCCGGGGCCGGCGCAAAACTCGCGATCGCGAGCCGCAAGCTCGACGCGTGCGAAGCGACCGTCGCCGAAATTCGCGCGCTCGGCAGCGACGGCTCGGCGCACGCGGTACACGTCGGCAAATGGGACGACTGCAATCGGCTGGTCGACGAGGTTTACGCCCGTTGGGGACGCGTCGATGTGCTCGTCAACAACGCCGGCCTCTCGCCGGTCGTGCCCTCTTCGCTGGAAACGACCGAAGATCTGTTCGACAAGGTGATCGGCGTTAACCTCAAGGGGCCCTTCAGGCTAACATCACTAATCGGTCCGCGGATGGTGGCGGGCGACGGCGGCGCGATCATCAATATCTCGTCCACCTCGTCGATCCGTCCGGCGCCGGATACCGCTCCTTATTCCGCAGCCAAAGCCGGACTCAACATTCTGACGGTCGCCTTTGCGCAGGAGTACGGGCCGAAAGTGCGCGTGAATTGCATCATGGCGGGACCCTTTCATACCGACATCAGCAAGAGCTGGTCGCGTACCGAGGGCTTCACCAAGGCCGCGCGCGAGGGGTTTCCCTTGCAGCGCGCGGGTGAGCCGCACGAGATCGTCGGTGCCGCGCTCTACTTCGCAAGTGCGGCCTCGAGCTACACCACCGGCACGGTGCTCACCGTCGATGGCGGGTCGTCGTACCCGAAGGCGGCGCACACCGCCGCCGGCTAGCGCGCCGCGCCGCGCAGGACGGGTGGGAGAAAAGTTGTTGAGGAACTCAGAACTATAGTTTTTTCTGAAACCTCATAGGGTTTCAGACCTCCCATTTGGAAGAGCGAGAACGCTGTACCGGCGATGCCGATACTTCCGCGTGAGCACCCCGCAGTTGTACTTGATGAGCAGTCCAGAGTGGGGCGCGCTTTTGGCCGCCGTCGTAGGACTTAGCGATGTGCCCGAGCATCGCGAGCGTCAATCGATGACCTTACCCAACGGGAAGTCTGAAACCTTATCACTAGGCGAGCTTGCGAGCCGAGCTAACGAGTCTGCGAGGTGCGTAGTTCAGGTCGGTTTCAGAAAAAGTTTCAGTTCTCCGCTAGTGCGGCGCGAGCGCTTCGACCACGCGCATATCGGGCAGGCGATCACCGGCTGCCGTCAACGGAATAACGTAAACATGGTCGGCGCCGGCCTGATAATGCTGCGCGATACGCTCGTGTAGATGGCGCTCGTCACCCCATGCGATGATGCTATCGACAAGGTGATCGCTGCCACCCCCGCGCAAGTCGTCGTCGCTAAAACCCATCGCCTTGAAGTTGCGCTGATACGGTGGCGCGTTCAGATAAAAGCGCATGAACGCCCGTACTCCGGCGCGGGCTTTTTGCGCGTCTTTCTCGAGCATCACCATCTGCTGCGCGAGCAGCAACTTGTTCGGCCCGAGTTCCCCCCGCAAGCGTGCGATATGAGCGGGCGGCATTAGCGCCGTGATAATCCCGTCGCTGGCTTCGGCCCCGAGGCGGAGCATCTTCGGCAGCAATCCCGCAATTACCATCGGCGGCTCGTGACTAGGCAACGGCGCCTTGAACAGTCCTGACTTAATGCTCGCGAGATACTCGCGCATGAAGGTAACGGGCTTCGCGTACTTGAGGCCGTTGCGGATCATGAACGGTCCCGCGCTGACGCCAAGCCCCAGGATAAAGCGATCGCTAAAGAGTTCCGCGATCGTGCGCGCCGCGGCGCCGGTCGCTATTGCTTCACGCTTCCAGACGTTGGCGATCGCCGTGCCGACGACGATATCCCGGGTCGCGTTGAGCAGATGCGTCGCCATCACGAAGGGGTCGCGGCCGAAGGTCTCCGGCACCCACAGCACCGAGTAGCCGAGTTTCTCCACGACCCGTGCGAATTCGACGCTCTCGACGCCTGACATGGTGTCGAAATAGCCCAGGATGCCGAGTTTCTTGAGGTTCATTGCCGCTCCGGTAAGTGTCGAGAAAAATCCCGCTTCAGAACTTTTCCTTGAACGGACGCACGTCGAGTTCCTGCGTCCATGCGCTGCGATCCTGATGTGCGACGTACCAATACGCGTCGGCGATCGCGGCGGGCTTCAGCATATCTTCGTCCTTCAGATCGGGGAACCGCTGACGGATAAACGGCATGTCGATCGCGCCATCGACATTGATATAGGCGACGTGGATTCCTTGCGGCCCGAGATCGCGCGCCATCACCTGCGCCAACCCGCGCATCGCGAACTTCGCCGGACCGAATGCAGCCGACGTCGCGAAGGGGCGCGTTCCCGCCGTCGCGCCGGTGAAGATGATTGTGCCGCGCCCCGCCTTGAGCATCGCCGGCACCACCTGCTGCGCGCACAGAAATGCGCCGAAAGCATTGACGCGCCAGGTGTTCTCGAAGGTGCTTGGTTTCGTGTCCATGAAACGGCCGAACGGGCGCATCGCGGCATTATAAATGAGTACGTCGGGATCACCGAGGTCGCGCCGAATCGTCTCGAAGGCGGTCGCGATCGCTGCCTCGTCCGCGGTGTTGGCCGCCACCGGATGGGCCTTGCCACCGGCGTCAGCAATCTCCTTCGCGACCTTCGCGAGATAATCGGCGTTGCGCGCGACCAGCGCGACCGTATATTCAGCGGCGAAGCGGCGCGCGGCGGCCGAGCCTAGCCCGGGCCCGACACCGACGACTACCGCAACGGGTTTTTGCGCATTGGTGGACATTGGAGTCCCTCCGTCAACGATTCACTCGTGCTATAAGCTGACGACTCGCGACGATCTTCCGCACCATTTTCATTTTTCTGCCAAAGATCACGCGCCCTCATTGGCCACACCACGGCCACACCACTGTACCGACTTCTCGTTTAGTCCCTGTGGGAAGTGTGAAACCTTTCAAAGGTTTCACGAATCTCTTCTCCTCCCCCTCCTCACGACTGCCGGCGCAGCGCCTCCTCGACGAAATCGAAACGATCGTTGCCCCAGAACATTTCGTTGCCGACGAAAAATGTCGGCGCGCCGAAGGTGCCGCGCGCGACCGCCTCGTCGGTGTTACGGCGCAATTCCTCTTTGATGTCCTGGCGCTCGCTCGCGACGATCACATCCACCGCATTGACGCCCGCGCGTTGCAGCACACCCGTCAGCACCGCTCGTTCTCCAAGGTCGAGCCCTTCGGCCCAGGCCGCGCGATAAATCGCGTCGTGATACGCGGCGAACACGCCAAGCCGCTGTGCCGCAATGGCTCCACGCATCAGCGAGAGCGTATTGCCCATGAACGGATGCGGATTCAGCTTGAGCATCACGCCATAGCGCGCCGCCCACCGGCGCATATCGTCGGCGAAGTAGCGAGCCTTGGCCGGCACCGTCATCGGCGACGAGTTCCCGGTCGCCTTGAGCACCGCGCCGAGCAGGATCGGCCGATAGACGATCGTCGCCCCGTTGCGTTTGGCAAAGCCCGGCAACTGGATATTCGCGAGATAGCTGAAGGGGCTGCCGTAGTCGAAGAGGAATTCCAATTGTTTCGCCATCTCAGTCTCCACGCCGCCTCAGCGTCCCTTGAACACCGGCGCGCGCTTTTCGTTGAACGCCTTGATCGCTTCCCTGGTATCGTCGGTCGCGGCCATTTCGTAGATGCTGCGCAGTTCGTTTTCGATTTGTGTTTCGAGCGTCTCGACCGCGCCCGAGTACATCAGCCGCTTGGCGGCCGCGAGTGCGCGGGTCGCGCCGCGCGCGAGTTCCGCCGCGAGCTTATGGGTCTCCGCGAGCAGCTCCGCGTCGGGCGCCACGCGATTCACGATTCCCCATTCGAGCGCCTCGCTCGCGCTCAACGTGCGATTCGTGTACGCGAGTTCGATCGCGCGGCCGACGCCGATTCGCCGCGGCAGAAAGTACGTCGTCGTGCCGTCTGGCGTCAGACCCCGCCGAGTGTACGCCATGATGAATTTCGCCGACTCCCCCGCCACGATCAGGTCACAGCAGCACGCGAGCCCCATCCCGCCGCCGGCCGCGGTGCCGTTGACCGCGGCGATCACCGGGAACGGCGCGCGCACGATCCGCGATATCGCGACGTGAAACAGCGAGACACGGCTTTTGAGCGCATCGGGTGCCGTATAAAAGGACTTCAGGTCCGCGCCCGCGCAAAAGAACCGGCCCGTGCCGCCGCTGATCACCAGCGCGCGGACCGTGGTGTCTTCCTCCGAGCGGATAATAGCGTCGAGCAGCTCGCTCGACAGCGCCTCGTTCAGCGTATTGGCGGCTTCCGGACGATTCAGCGTGATCCGCGCGACGCTCTCGGCGAGTTCGTAGGTAATCGCAGTATATTCCGGCATGACAGCGAACCTCCTTGGGCGAACGCAATCGTGATTGCGCGTTGTGCGCGTGGTTTCCGCGCGTCAGGCTAGCGCAAAGCCTCGCGCACTCCCAACGTTCGCGGCGCGATCGCATGAGTTGCATCATGCAACTGCACCTGAACGAGCAATATCCCCAAATTGGTTGCATGATGCAACTATCGCACTCGAGCTCCTCGCCCACTGAGCCTCAACGGTTGCTCGATGCAACCCTTTTGCAATAGCCTGATTCCATGAGGCGCAAGACCTTCGCTCGCATGAATTGTTCGATCGCCCGCGCGCTCGAACTGGTCGGCGAATGGTGGACGATGCTCATCTTGCGCGAAGCCTTCCTCGGCACGCGGCGCTTCCACGACTTCCAGCAAAACCTCGGCATCGCACGCAATATCCTGTCGGCGCGGCTCAAGAAACTCGTCGCCCGCGGCATCCTCGAACGCACCGTCGCACCCGACGGCGGACGGCGCTTCGAGTACCGGCTCACCAGCAAGGGGCGCGCGTTCTTCCCGGTCCTGATGGCCCTGATGCAATGGGGCGACCAATGGGTCGCGGGATGCGACCGCGCGCCGGTCCGCGTGGTCGATCGCGAGTCGGGCCGCGAGATCCGCGAAATCAAAGTGCTGAGTGGCGACGGCCGTCCCTTGGGACCGTCTGACGTCATGATGGTACCCGGTCCAGGCGCCGGCCCGGCGACGCGCGAACGTTTCACCGCCCGCAAGAAAGCCTCCGCGGCGATCGCAACTTCTTCAGTTTCTGCGGATCGCTGATTCTGTTCGTCGAATCCCGCGCGTTGTCGCAGCGCCGGCGTGCTAATCTCGATCGGCGAAAATGCCGTTACTTATGAAAATGGCGAGCGGCCGCGCGCGATGGTAATCCGCTCGGTAGTCCTTTGGGTCCATGTGTTGTGCGGCGTGATTTGGGTTGGCACCACCGCGAGCTTCTTGCTGGCGATCTCCGCGATGACCGCGGAGTCCGCGGAATGGCGCGACTTCGCCTTGCGCGCTGCGCCGCGTATCAACCGCATCAATGTCGTCGCCGCGCTCATCATCCCGATGACCGGGGCGGGCAATCTGTTCTCGGCCGCCTTGATGCGCCGGTCGCCTTTTCCGCCGGCCTTCGTCGGCATCGTGGCGATCAAGGTCGTGCTCTTCTTCATCATGGGCGTGATGCTCGCGGCGGCCTTTGCCGCCGAGCGCACGATGCGCGAGAGTTTCGCCGGCGAGCGTCCCGATCACGATTTCCATGACGGCGTCGCGGCGCTCCGGCGGCTGGTGCGGCTCTACGGGACCATCGCCGCGCTCGGCGGCGTCGCCCTCGTCCTCGGCCTCTGGCTGGCGGGAACCTGACCCCCAACATTACAAAAGACCTTTACCCGAGACCTTTACGATGGACGCTCCGCGGAAACTTCAAGTTGGCGAATTCACCATCGCATTTTTGAGCGACGGTATCTGGCGCAATGACGGCGGCTGCATGTTTGGCGTGGTGCCCCGTGAACTGTGGCAGCGCGAGCATCCGGCCGACGATCAGAACCGCATTCGCCTCAACCTCACCTGCCCGCTGATTATGCGCGGCAACGAGGCGATCGTGGTCGATACCGGAATCGGCAATCGGCTGAGCGCGGTCGAGCGCAAGATTTTCGCTCACGGCGACGGTTGGCTGGCCGGCGGGCTCAAGGCGCTCGGCATGGAGCCGGGCGACGTCACCCACGTCATCCTCTCGCATCTGCATTTCGATCATTGCGGCGGAATCGTAATGCGGCGCGAATCCGGGACCTTCGCGGCGGCCTTCCCGCGCGCGCGGATTTTCGTGCAGCGCGGCGAGCTCGAGGTTGCGCGCGATTCGCGCAACGAACGTCTGCGCGCCGCCTATCGCCATATTGCCGATTGCCTCGAACCGGTGAACGAACTGATCGAGGCGCTCGACGGCGATACCGAAATCGTCTCCGGCGTCTCGGCGATCGTCTCGGGCGGCCATACGGCCGACCATCAACTCGCCGTCGTGCAATCGCGCGGCGAAAGCTTCGTCCACCTCGCGGATATCGTGCCGACGCGCTCGAATATGCGTGGGCCGTGGAACCAGGCCTATGACCTCGACGCGCTCCGCACCATGGAGCAGAAGGCCAAGTGGCTGGCCCGCGCGGTCGCACAACGATGGTGGGTATCGTTCGCGCATGACGAGCGGGTCTTCGCCGCGCAGGTGAATAACGATCGCGGGCGGCTGGTGCTCGGGACAGCGTTGGAAGTGCCGCCGGGACTCGACGGATTATGAATTAAGCGGGCATTGCTTGCGTCTGAATAAGTGCGCGAAAATCGACTTGGCCGGAGGCGTATAAG
>Ga0209415_10006536_pt1 | contig 20671 bp, 12 predicted proteins | sample PeaSoiSIISIP2007_FD_187696 | JGI IMG/M metagenome (GOLD analysis project Ga0209415, IMG submission 187696) | Peat soil microbial communities from Weissenstadt, Germany - SII-SIP-2007 (SPAdes) (version 2) | ecosystem: Environmental > Terrestrial > Soil > Wetlands > Peat | place: Germany...
GGCCAATGAGCTGGTGATGATCTTCATCGGCCTCGAAATCTCCTCCATTGCGTCTTACATTTTGGCAGGATATCTGCGCGACGATGCGCGCAACAATGAGGCGGCCCTGAAATACTTCCTGCTGGGATCATTCGCCACCGCATTCCTGCTGTACGGCGTGGCGTGGATGTATGGCGCCACCGGATCCACCAATTTGACGGCGATCCGCAGCTCGCTGATCTCGGGCGCCCCGCCGCCGGAGGCGCTGATCGGCGTGGCGGCTGCGCTCATCTTCGTCGGACTGGCCTTCAAGATATCGGCCGCTCCGTTCCAAGGCTGGGCCCCCGACGTCTACCAAGGCGCTCCGGCGCCGGTCTCCGCGTTTCTTACCGTGGGACCGAAAGCCGCCGCGTTCGCTGTATTGCTGCGGATTTTCCTCGGAAGCCTGGAGCCGATCGCTTCGCGCTGGGAGCCCGCCGTGTGGGTTTGCGCGCTGGCGACCATGGTGGTCGGCAATTTCGCCGCCATCATGCAATCGAATATCAAGCGCCTCCTGGCCTACAGCTCCATCGCGCACGCCGGTTACGTGTTGGTTGCGGTAGCAGCCAACTCGGGAACGGGATCGGCAGCCGCTATGTTCTACCTGGCTGCGTATGCGTTCACCAACATCGGAGCCTTCGCCGTCGTCACGTACTTTTCCCGCAAGGGTGAACGGTATGTCAGCGTCGACGATTTCGCGGGACTTGCCCAGCGCCAGCCCGGAATGGCTGCGATGCTTACCATCTTCCTGCTGAGCCTGATCGGCGTGCCGCTCACCGGCGGATTCTTCGGCAAGTTCTACATCTTCAAAGCAGCTCTGGACGCGAAACTGGTCTGGCTGACGGTGATCGGGCTGCTGAACAGCGCGGTTGCCGCGTATTACTATTTGCGCATCCTGGTCGTCATGTACTTTCGCGAACCCGGCGAAAGCGTCGAAACGCTGCCCCCGGCGGGCGCACTGCTCCAGATTGCGGTGTATGGCTCGGCGGTGGGAACGCTGCTTCTTGGAGTCTTTCCGTCGCTGGTGCTGGATTTCGCCAACCGCGCGGCGATTCGATAGGCCGCTCCCTGCCGGTCGCGGTTCGGTGCTGCACAGAACCACGAGCGTTAGCGAGTGGCCTGGGTTGTAGCCGAAGCTTGCGGTTTGTCGCAGTACATCGCGGCATCGGCGCGGCTGAGGACGTCGCGCATGGATTCGCCGGGTTTCCACTGCGCGGCGCCCGCAGCGGCAGTCACCTTCACTTTCGGCGCGTCCGGACTCCCCTTCACGGCGTAACTGCCGTTGACCCAGCGGCGGATCCGCTCCAGTCTGGCGGTCGCGACGGAGATATCGCCATCCACCAGCACGATGAATTCGTCGCCGCCGACGCGCCCGATGACGTCGTGCGGGTGGAACACGGTCCGCAGTTCGGTTGCGAATTGCTTCAGGAGATCGTCCCCGGCCAGGTGGCCGTAGGTGTCGTTCAGCTTCTTGAAGCCGTTCAGGTCGAGGCTGATGACGCTGAAGACCTGTTCGGATCGGATGCGAGTTTCGATGTGGCGTTCCACTTTGCGCCGGTTGGAAAGGCCGGTGAGGGGATCCTGCGAGGCGAGGTGCTCCATCTCCTCCAGCCTGGATTCGTAGATAGCGATCTGCGAGCGCAGGTACGCGATAGTTCTTTCGCTGTCCTTGACCATCTGCGACACATAACTCTTGAGGTCTGCGGTGTGCTGGCCCAGGGATTGCTTAATAGCCGTCACATCGCTGAGCTTGGATGTGGCCTGGAGGCGCTCCGTGAATTCGGTGAACCGTTTCGTGTAGCGCTTATCGCGTTCCCCCACCTGCTGAGCGGCCATGCCGGCCATCAGGAGGACGCCTTGCATCTCGGTGGTGCCTTGCTGAAAAAGCCGGGAGGCTTGCTCGGCCCAGCATTTCAATTCCATTTGGATCGTCCGGGTCATCTCCGCGATTTCCTCTTCCGAAGCGGACTTGGTCAGGGCTGCACTCAGCGTTTGCAAGGAGGCTTGCAGGCTTTCGCCCGCTTGGGGACACGCCAGAGTTGCGGCCTCTCCCACGCTGTTCAAAGCAGCATGATAGGAATCTAGGGCGGTACGGAGTAACTGCTCTGCGTCCTGTTCGATGGACTGCTTTAGCGAGATCACAAACAACAATCGTCAAGCCGGGTTGAGTCGTGCATAGGCAGATTCCCTAACGGCATGTCTCAAATGGACTCGCCGCCCACCACATCTCGTGGGCAGGGTCAGCGAAAAACCTTAGGAGGAAGACCGCAGCGGCCTGACCAGCAGAGTCAGCACAAAGCCTACCGCGAGCAATCCGGCCAGCACCTGGAGGGGGCCGTCATAAATGTGGACGTGGCTGGCGCCCGGGGCCAGGGCGGCCTTGGCACGATTGGATAACTCCGTGATGATCATCGGACCCGCTACCGCAGCCGCGCTCCAGGCAGTCAGCAGCGCGCCATGAATCGCTCCCACGTATCCCTCGCCGAACAGGTCTGCCAGAAAGGCGGGGATGGTGGCGAAGCCGCCGCCATACATGGTGAACACCACGAACAGGCTCGCCAGAAACACGCCCCAGTTACCGCTTGCCGCCAGCATTGGGATTAGCAAGAACAGACAGACCTGGACCACAAAGAACGTCGTATAAGTGTTCCGCCGTCCGATGTAATCGGACAGCGATGCCCAGCAGAATCGCCCGCCCGCGTTGAACACGCTGATCAATGAGACCACCGCCGCGGCCTCCACCGGTGTCTTGCGAAACATATCCTGCATCATCGGTGAGGCCTGCGCCAGAATGCCGATACCCGCCGTGACGTTGATAAACAGGATGACCCACAGCAGATAGAATTGCGGGGTTCCCAGGGCGGCATTGCGGGTGACGCTCTTCTGGCTGACGATCTTTTCGGGAGGATTCCAGCCCTCGGGTTTCCAGCCCTCGGGCGGCCGGCGGAGAATGCGCGCACCGATGAGCATGATCGCAAGGTAAACGACGCCCAATGCAATCAGGGTTCTTGCAATCCCCATCCGATCCATGAGGTAGACGTTCAAGTACCCCGCCAGGAAAGCCCCGCCGCCGAATCCCATGATGGCCATTCCGGTGGCCATTCCCCGGCGGTCGGGAAACCACTTGACCAGCGTGCTGACGGGAGAGATATAGCCCAATCCGCACCCAATCCCGCCGATCAAGCCCATTCCCACGAACACCAGCACCGATTGTTGGATCGCCAGGCCGATCCCGCCGATCACCAGCCCGGTTCCAAAGAACAGGGCGGCTGCGGTCGCCGCGACGCGTGGCCCTCGGCGCTCCACCCAAGGACCACCGAACGCAGCGCTCAGCCCGAGCAGGACCAAGGCGGTCGTAAACGTCGTATAAGGTGGACTGAACCACGACGGATTGTTAGGAAAGAGGGCCTGGATCGGTCGGTTAAAAGTGCTCCAGGCGTAGACCGAGCCGATGCAGATGTGCACGGCGACGGCGCCGACGGGGATCATCCAACGGTTCACTGTGGGCGCCGCAGCCCAGGGCGCGGCATCAGCTCTTGAAGCAGCCATCTCCAGATTCTACATGGAAAGGCAGGGGGCAAGATCGCCCGCCGCTTCCTACTGGGTTTGCTTGAGTAGCCGGGCGGCCTCTTCCACCTGAGCCGCCGCGGCTCGCAGCGTTTCGGCCAATTTGCGCGTTTGCTGATTGGCCTCATCCCACTGCTGGGCTTCCACCGCCTCGCGAACTCCGGGCAGGGTCTTGGAGGAATAGCCGGTGAGCATTCCCGGCGCGTAGATCTGATTCCGATACCAATCCCGGCGCGGGAGTCCGTCGGCGGTTAGCAAAGCTCGCTCGGTTTTGCGCAGGGACTCGTCGACCTTGCCCAGCTTCTCAGGAGCCCCGCCGCGTTTGCTCCAGGCCGACAATTCTTCGTCGTATGCCTTGGCCGCCGCCGACAACCGCGTAAGCTGCGCGAAAACGGGGCGCAGGTCGACTTTGACGTTTCCGCGAGGCAATAGTTTGCGTATCTCTTCGATCCATCTGGACACGCTGGCCGAGAGCGAGCTGAAATCGAAGGGCAGCACCGGAGCGTCGGCCAGGCGCAAAATCGAGAGGGTCATCACCTGGGTAAGGGCCTTGCTGTAAGTCCGGTCGCCGTCGGAAAACTGCTGATACCAGGCGGGGGTGTCGTAGATGGAATGATACACGCCATCGCCCGCGCCGAATCCGAGGTTCAGAGTGGCGATTCCCGCATGATCCAGAAAAGCCACGTAGTCGGAGCCCGATCCCAGCGATTCCACGTGAAATTCCCGTTCGCGCGGTTCGGGCGTTTGCGCTTTCGCCGCACTGGAAGGTATCCGGCGATCGCGCGCGACTTCCAGCAGGCTCTTGGAAGTAGCCGGATCGTTGACGTCGCGCAGCACTTCCATCAGGAAAGGTTCGAGCGAGGCAGACCCTCCCGGGACTAGCGGGCCGCGGCCGGTGGAATCGGAATTGATGTAGACCGCCGCCGCGCGATCCAACTCGTCCATGTGTTTCTCGACCCATTCGGTGGAGCCCAGAAGCCCGTACTCCTCGCCGTCCCACAGAGCCAGCATGATGGTGCGCTTGGGCTGCCAGCCTTGTTTACGCAAAACCGAGAGAGTGCGAGCCGTTTCGAGCAGTACCGACGAGCCGCTCACCGGATCGCTGGCGCCATTGACCCACGCGTCGTGATGATTGCCGTAAATAATCCACTGGTCTTTGGCAATCGAACCCGGGATGGTCGCGATCACGTCATACAGCGGCCGCGTGGACCAGTCGAAATCGACCTGCAGATGTACGATGGCTGGGCCGGCGCCAGCGTGGTAAGTGAGTGGGAGAGCTCCGCGCCAGGACTCCGGAACCACCGGACCGTTCAGTTGCTGGAGCAGAGGCAGCGCATCCGCCCAGGAGATCGGCAGCACCGGAATCCTGAGAAGCGTCTTGGCTTCGTCGCGATTCAGGCGCTTGGAGCCTGGCTCGGATGCCCAACCGGGCGACAGCGGATCGCCGGGATAGAGCGCCATGTCCATCACGCTGCCGCGCTGCACGCCATCGGCCGGGCGCATGGGACCGCGCGGGTACACATCGTTCTGGAAGAATCCGTCCTCGCGGGGATCGGAATAGATCAGGCACCCGACCGCTCCGTTATCCTGGGCCAGCTTCGGCTTCAGGCCGCGCCAGCTTCGCCCGTAGCGTGCGATCACGATCTTGCCCTTCACGTCGATGCCCAGCTTCTTCAGGTACTCGAAATCCTCCGGCTGTCCGTAGTTCACATAGACGAGGGGTGCTGTTACATCTCCGGAAGCCCCGTAGGCGTTAAATGTGGGGAGCTGGCCCTCCTGAGCCGTGCTCGGGTCTTCCGGAATTGCCGGCTCGGCGAGCTTGGCCCGAAAACGCACGGGCGCGGTCATCTCCAGCGTGCGCGTGGTCGGATAGGGGATCAGCGCCTGGAAGGTTTCGATGCGCGTGTCGAATCCCCATTCGGTGAGTTGCGTCGAGAGGTAGTCGGCGACGGCTTTCGATCCGGGCGAACCGGCGTGATGCGGTTTGGCCGCCATCCGATCCATATAAATGCGGAGCCGCTCTGCCTGAGGGATGGCTTTCGCCTGCTCCTCGCGATCGTGCTGGGCTTTCCATTGTTCGGGCGGAAAGCCGCGCAGAGGTGCGACCGCAGGCGCTTGAGCGTACGCGCCTAATCCGAAAATGAATAGAAGTGCCCGGAGCCTCATGCTTTCGAACGCGTTCTTAGAAATGCCAGAAACTCCTGGGTATTGCGCGTATATCCACTGGTCGCCAAAACGTTCTCGTGATCGTCGAGCAGAACGAACAAGGGCGTCGACACGCTGGCGAATTTCGTGTCCTCCAGCTTGGCGTTCTCTTCCGATGCTGAATCCGAGCCGTCGGTATACAGTTCCACCAGCACCAGGTCTTTCGCGATGTCGGCGATCTCCGGCCGAGGGAACATATTGGCCTTCATCCAGTGGCAGTTGGTGCAGGCGTAGCCGGTGAAGGTCACCAGCACGAGCTTATTTTCCTGACGGCCACGGTCGAGCGCCGCTTGGTAGTCATTCTTCATCCATTGGAGGCCGCCGGCCGTGGTGTTGTTTCCGCCGAGCCCGCCGGTTGCCGCGGGGACGTATGCATCCAGCTCGCCGAGCGGAGCGCCGAACATTCCCGGCAGCAGGCTGACGGCGAACATCAGGAATCCCGCCGCCGCCGCGAGCCGTCCGATCCCGAGCTTATCCTCGGCTTCGATCCCTTCCAGGCGCAGCAGCCCCAGCAGGTACAAGCCGGCCATCGTGAAAAGCACGAACCACGCCGCCAGGAACCGTTCCCGCGTCAGCAGATTCGTCTGTAATACCTGATCGATCGTGCTCAGGTACTTGAGCATCACGGCGAGCAGAACGAACCCCATCACCACCTTCACTCGCGCTAGCCATCCGCCGCTCTTGGGCAGTTTCTTGAGGTACGACGGAAACGCAGCGAGGAAGAAAAACGGCGAAGCGAGCCCGGTGGCGAAGGCGGCCATCCCGACCACCGGCTGCGATCCCTGAGCCTGCACGGACGACGCCAGCAGCGGTCCCACGAAGGGCCCCACGCAGGCGAACGAGGTCAGCGAAAACGTCAACCCCATGAGCAGCGTTCCGAAGTATCCGCCGCGGCGCGAAGCGCTATCGAGCTTGGTCAGCAGGCCCGAGGGCAGAGTAATTTCGAACGCGCCCAGCAAGCTGATCGCGAAGATGCCGAACACTCCCGCGATAAACGCATTCACCCACGGATTCCCGCCGAGCTGCGAGATCCCGATCGGTCCGGCAATAGCGGTTACACCCAATCCGAGGGCGCAGAACAGCACGACGATGCCGAGCGAAAATACGAGTGCTTGAACGATGCCGCCCCGCTGATCCAGGAAAAACGAGACCGTGATGGGGATCATCGGGAAGACGCACGGCGTGAAGATCGCCGCTAGGCCGAATCCGAATGCCGCCAGCGCGAACGCGGCCAGGCCTTGCGAGGATGCAGGCGCATTCTCTGCGGAGGCCGGAGGCAGAGCCTCCGATACAGGTGTCGCGCCGGGCTTCACCTCGGTGTATCCCGCCGGAACCGCGAACGGCTCGATAGCCGGTGCAGACGCGGCCGCCGTCAGCTTGAACGTGGCGGTCTTTGTCTTCGGATTCAGGCACTGCTTGTCGTCGCAAGCGCGGTAGCGCACCTGCGCGGTCAGCTCCACGGGTCCCGCGGCATCGTTCTTAAGAGTCGCCGGAATCCAGAATTCGGCCTGGTTCGAAAACGTCTCGACCTCCTCCTTGAGATTCGGGTCCATCGTGCGAACGGGCTTCGGCTGGTAGACCGTGTAGGACTCGACCGAAGGATTATCCGTCAAGGTGAGTTTGGTCGGATACAGATGCTTGGGGATGGTCAGCGAATACAGATGCCAGCCGGGGTCGATCTTCGCCGTCAGGTGAAGCGGCACGGTAGCCCCGGCGCGCGCGGCTTCCGTGCTCGAAGTCATGGACCACTGGACCGGATCCAGCCGCTGTTGACCAACGTTTTGCGCGAGGGTAACAGCCGCCATGCACGCGGCCAAACCGGCGATCTTCGCGAGATCACGAGAGGCGTTCATTGCGCTGCTACTTTAGACGAAGCAGTACGGTCTAATTCTTCCTCTATTTTCTCATTTACGCGGCCCTGGGCGAATTCGGCCGCCACGCGGATGGCGTTCTTGACCGCATTGGCGTTGGAACGCCCGTGGCAGATGGTGCTGACGCCCTTCACTCCCAGCAACGGCGCACCGCCATATTCCGAATAATCCAGGCGCTTCTTGAACTCGCGATAAGCCTCGCGCGAGAGCAGGGAACCGATCTTGCGGGTCATGGTGGCGCTGAGCGATTCGCGCAGCATCCCCACGAACATGTCCACCAGCCCCTCGCTCACTTTGAGGGCGACATTCCCGATGAACCCGTCGCACACGATCACGTCGGCCACGCCGCCGAAGATGTCGCGCCCTTCGACGTTGCCGATGAAGTTGATGGGCAGAGCTTTCAGGAGAGGCAGCGCGGCGCGGGTGAGATCGTTGCCTTTGTGTTCTTCTTCGCCGATCGAAAGCAGCCCGACACGTGGCCTGGAATTGTGAAAGATCGTGCGTGAATAGATCTCGCCCATCACCGCGAACTGGGCCAGCATTTCCGGCTTGCAATCGACGTTGGCGCCGACGTCCAGCAGCACCACCGGCGATCCCGTGAGCGAAGGAAGCGCCCCTGCCAGCGCCGGGCGGGTCACGCCGCGGATCACGCCCTGGACGATCTTGGAGGTCGCCATGACCGCGCCGGTGTTGCCCGCGGATACGACACCCTGAGCCGCGCCGTCCCGAACCAGGCGGCAGGCGACACGAATGGACGAATCTTTCTTGACCCGAACGGCTTTCGCCGCCGAGTCTTCCATGGTGATGAATTCGCTGGCGTGATGGACTTCGATGGGCAGCCCGGCGGCCCGCGGATGCAGGGCCAGTTCGGTGCGAATGACGTCCTCCAGGCCAACCAGGATGACGCCGATCTGGAGCTCTTCGGCTGCCCGAATCGCTCCTTCCACCTCGTGCTTGGGAGCGAAGTCGCCCCCCATGGCGTCGACCGCGATCGTCAGCATGGACGGCTCGTCAGACTACTCCTCGGCGACTTCGATCACTTCGCGGCCCTTGTATTGTCCGCAGTGCGGGCAAACGCGATGCGGCAATTTGGGCTCGTGGCAGTTGGGGCACTGGGCCATCACGGTGCGGCGCAGGGAATCGTGCGTCCGCCGGGCGGAAGTCCGCCGCTTGGAATGTCGTCGTTTAGGATTCGGCATTTTATTTTCTCAGCTCCTTGAGCGCTGCCCACCGGTCGTCACTCACCGTAGTCTGGCAGCGGCACTCCTTCTGGTTGCGATTCTGCCCGCACAACGGACAGATTCCTTTGCAATTCTCGTCGCACAGCCGTTGCATGGGGAGGGCTAACAATACGAACTCCCGCAGCACATCGTTCAACTCCAGGCCGTCGCCTTCGTAGAACCCCATCTCCGCCTCACCGGCATCGAGGGATCTCTCCTCGCCATATCCTTCCGCTACCGGACGATAATACAGCTCGAAGCTGGAATCTATCGGAAATCCAGCCGGCTCCAAGCAGCGGTCGCAGTCCGCCTGGAGACGCACTTTAACTTGGCCCTTCACCCGGATCTCCCCGAGCGCACCGATCACCAGCTCCGCCTTGCCGGATGCCTGAAGCGGTTCGGACTGCTTCAGCTTCGGATCCAGGAACTCGATGGTTCCGGGGGGAAGCTCCACGCCAAAACCGACGGGCTTTAGCTCCAGGTCTCGAACGTGGAAAAACACAGAGGTGCTCCTACCCGGATCGGGCAAAAGCTTAGTATAACAGGACTTTCCGGTCGGGCAAACAGGTCCACGAGGTTAAGGTCGATTCCAGCAAACCGCCGGAGGCTTCGGAATTTCTACCGATTGTATCTTGAATGGTCTCTGCTAAAGTGGGAGCTAATGGTTGTTGAAATCGAAGGAGTTGCGCTGCATCTGGCGCATCCGGACGAACTTGCCGTCAACTGGGTCGGCCAGGACGAGGTCATGCGCCAGCTACTGGCCGCCTGGCTGGTCGTCGATCCGCAGGATCTGCCCATGAACCCGCGGCTGTTGGGGAAGCCCGGCGTCGGGAAGACCACGTTGGCCTACGCTGCGGCGAAACGCCTGGCCCGCGAAGTCTACATCATGCAGGCCACGGTCGACACCCGGCCGGAGGACTTGCTGGTCACGCCAGTGATCGAGGGCGAAGCGCGGCTGCGCTACGTGGCTTCGCCATTGGTAACTGCGATGCTACGGGGTGGCATCGTCATTCTCGACGAAGGCAACCGCATGAGCGAGAAAAGCTGGGCGAGTCTGGCCCCGCTGCTCGATACTCGCCGCTACGTGGAATCGATCGTCGCGGGGATCAAGATCAAGGCGCATCCGCTCTTCCGGCTGGTGGCGACCATGAACGACGACGCCAGCACTTTCGATCTCCCGGAATACATCCACTCCCGCCTGCAGCCGCAGATCCTGATCGATTTTCCGGAGCGCGATGAGGAACTGGCCATCCTGCACGAGAATCTTCCCTTCGGCGACAGCCAGATCCTGAATTACGTCACCGATTTCCTGCAGCGGGCGCACGCCGCCGACGAACGCTACACCGCCCGCGACGGCATCAACATCGCGCGGTTCGCCATGAAGCTGGCCCATGAGTCGAATAGGACCACGCATGCAAACTTGGACCTGATGCGTATCGCCATCGTGCAGACTCTTGGAGAAGAGGCCCTGCGCTATGTCACTCGAAACTGACATCAAGCTCGGAAGCCTGGAGCGCGGGCGCGTGCGCTATTTCCCGGTGGTGCCGGGACGCGTCGAGTTCGCCATTGCGCTGCGCCGTCTTCTGCTGGCCGAAAAACCGCAGATCGTCGCGGTCGAGCTGCCTGGATTTTTAGAGCCAGCGTACACGCGAGCTTTACAGCGGTTGCCGGAAATGTCGGCGATTTTGTGCACGGCGTCTTCCACGAGTGATTCCGACGAAGACCGGCCCGTCTACGTTCCGGTGGAGCCGGCCGACCCCTTCACGGAAGCCTTGCGAACCGCGGAGGAGATCGGGGCCGAGGTTATTTTCCTGGAGCCCGATACCCAGGAACGCCCGCATCTGCACGATCAGTACCCGGACACGTACGCGGTGCAACGGATCGGTTTGGATCGCTATATTGAGGGCTATCGCGTCTGGCCGCAGTCTCGCACGGAAGAAGTAGCGGCGCACGCCGCCGCCATGGCCTGGAAGCTGCAAGGCGCTAATCCTGATCTTCAAACGCTTGTAGTGGTTTCGCTGAATTTACTCGATCCGCTGCTGGACGCGATGGAGACGCCGCAAGAAGCCCCGTCGCGGCGGCTGCTCCGGCCCGAGACGCAGCTGCTCAATCCGCATCCGGAAAGCCTGGCCGAGATCACCATCGAATATCCGTACCTGCAGGAACGCTACGAATTCTTCCGGCTGGATCTGGATGGCGAATCTCGTCTGGATAAACCGCGGGTGCAGCTCGATCTGCTGCGCGAGGCGGCCGTCAAGTACACCGAATCCACGGGAGAAAAGCTGACGCACTGGCAGAGGCGGACGATCTCACGCTATACCCGCAATTTGGCGCAAATCAGCGGCGATCTAGTGTCCAATGCGTACGACCTGGCCGTCGCCGCGCGGTCGGTGGTGGACGACAACTACGGCTGGGAAGTATGGCAGATGGCGAACCGCTATCTGGCGCAACAGGAAGTATCGCCGCTGGAGACCGTTCGGCTCACGGCGGGCGAGATCTGGTTGAACACCAAGCGTCTGCGCATCCGGCGGCGTCTGCCGCGTCCGAAGCAGCGCATGAAGCCTGTCGGGCTCAAGCCTCGCAAGAAAGAAAAAGTTCCGGGCGAATGGGCCAAGCAAACCACCGGCGAGGCGATCTGCTCCTATCCGCCGGAAGATCTGGTGATCGAAGACTACGGCCGATTTCTCAAGAAGAAGGCCAAGGCGCTCCTATCCGAAGAGCGTGTGCGCGTGGAGCCGTTCACCACCTCGATTCTCGACGGCATCGATATCCGCGAGACCATCCGCAACTGGCATCAGCGCAAGATTTATGTTCGCCAAGCCGACCGTCTGGCGGGAGAAGTCGGCTCCGTGGTTGTCGTGTTCGATGAGGACCGCGAGGACCGCTATCAGTACCTGACCACCTGGCTCGGCGAGCACCAGAACGAATCCGACATGGCGTTTTATTCGACGCACCCGTTCGATAATATCGTCGGTCCCGGGATCGGCCGCGCGGAATATGGCGGGCTGCTGATGACGCTTCCGCCTCGGCGTCTCTTCGACGTGTGGTCGGATACCGATTACGATTTCGCGGAATCCAAACCCGAGCGGTTGCTGATGGCGGCTCTGGATTATTCGACCGAGCGCTTTGTCGTATACGTGGCTCCTAAGCCGCCGCGGTCGGTGTTTCGTTCGATCGCTGCGCATTTGAATCGCAAGATTCTGTACGTGCCGATCGGGCAGCTCTCGCCCACCAAGCTCAAGAAACTGCGTGTTGTCCACGTGCTCGATAGCTACGAGCGTCGCGAAGAGGCCAAAGACTACCTTTGGTAGGAGACAAAAAGGGGACAGCCTCTGAGTATCCATTACCGTCCCAAAGTCCGGGACGCTTCAGGCTGTCCCCTTTTTTTTGAGTACGACAGGTGGTCTTGCCACCTGTCACCCTCAACTTACACCGCGGCTAGCGCAGCCGTAGGCGAAGGCGCCGCGCCCTGCGTGGCCGGATCGAAGCGGACGCTCACCAGCGACGACAAGCCCGGCTCCTGCATCGTGACCCCGTACAGCGCTTGAGCGGCTTCCATCGTACGCTTGGCGTGAGTGATCACGATGAACTGCGTCTCCGCTGACATCTCCTTCAAGAGGCGCGTCAGGCGCTGGATGTTCGGCTCGTCGAGCGGCGCGTCGACTTCGTCCAGGATGCAGAACGGGCTGGGAGTGTAACGGAAAATCGCCATCAGCAGCGCCATTGCCGTGAGCGATTTTTCGCCGCCCGAAAGCAATGCGATGTTCTGCAGCTTCTTTCCCGGCGGCGACGCCATGATGTCGATACCGCTATCGGCGAGATTGGTCTCGTCGGTCAGCCGCATTTCACCTTGGCCCCCGCCGAACAGCGTGCGGAACATCTGGCGGAAATGCTCGTTGATCAAGTCGAAGGCTTCTTTGAAGCGGCGCCGCGACTCGATATCCAGCTCCTGAACGGCCTTCTCGGTATCGCGAATCGAATCGAGCAGGTCCTGGCGCTGGGTGTTCAGGAAGTCATAGCGTTGCTGCGCTTCCTGGAATTCCTCGAGCGCCTGCGGATTCACCGGTCCCAGAGCTTCGATGCGTGCCCGGATTTCCTGGGACCGAACCTCCACTTCGGCCACGCCCGCTTCGTCGAGCGAAGTTTCTTCGATAGTGGCGAGCTCCGCCGCCGACATGTTCAGATCCCGCCGGCTGGTCTCGTCGAGGTAACGCAAATCCCCTTGCTTGCGGACCAGCTCCACTTCGATCGCACCGCGGCGGTCCTGAGCCGCTTGCGAATCCGACCGCAGGGCGCGCAAGGCTTCATCGAGCGCGGCCAATGAAGCTCGGCCCGCCGTCTCCGCCGCGGCCAGGTTTTCGACCCACGCCACGGCCGACGCGGTCTCGTTGCTCAACTGTCCGGCCCTCTGGTCCAGCTCGATGTTGTCGGCCAGCAGCCGCGCGCGTTCCACTCCCATGCGTTCCAGCTCGCGTTCGAGCTCTTCGCGACGCGCAACCATCTGCTGGATGTGCGCCTCGATCCGTCCAGCGGCGTTCTTCTCTGCACGCAGGCGCTCTTCGAGACCTGCCAATTCGGCCCTCACGTGCGCGTGTTCCTCGCCGACCGAGTGAGCGCGTGTCTGCAAACCCTCGTATTCGCCGCGCGCGAGCTCCAGAGCTTTTTCCTGGTCGAAGCGCTCCTGCTCGCGCTGCGCCACGGCCGTCTGGCTGTGCTCGCGCTGCTGGCGGGAACGCTCGTCTTCCTTCGAAAGGCGTTCCAGCTCCAGGCGAGCCACCGAAAGACGCTGGCCGGAACGCGCATATTCCTCGGCCAACTGGCGCTGTTCGTGATCGAGCGCCAGCGCGCCTTTTTCCTGCTGCTGTTGTTGCGCGCGCACCAGCTCCAGTTCCTCGGCCAGTTGCGCGGAGTGCTTTTCGAGCTCCTCCAGCGACCCTGTCAGCGTGTCGGCTTCGCGCTCGCGGGCTTCCACCTGGGACCCAAGCTCGCGAAGCTCGCGCTTCAACGCCAGCGGGCCGCCGCTCGATTTGCGGCCGCCGCTCACCGCGTGACCGTGATAGCTGACGCCGTCCGCAACCAGGAAGTAATAGTCCGGATGTTCGGAAGCCAAGCGCTGGGCCGCCGCGTGATCCTTGACCAGGAAACATTTTCCCAGCCGCGGTAGGTAGAAGAGTTTGTTCAGCCGGAGCGCGTCTTCCAGGCGGCCCGCGATGCCGGCATCGACTACAGTAGCTGGCAGAGGCGGCGGCGCCGCACCATCGTTGACCAGGAACGTTACGCGCCCGTCGGATTCGGCGCGCATCAGTTCTACGCCCCGTTCCGCCTCTTCCCAGTTCCCCACCACCACGTACTCTAATTCCTCATGCAGGAACGTTTCGCACGCCTTTTCCCAGGCCGGATCCGTGACTTCCACGAAATCCGCCAGCACGCCGGCGGGCTTGAATCCGGACACTTGTCCGTGCTCGATCGCCGTGAACAAACGCTTGACCGATTCGGTTGTGTACGCGCGATGCGAAAGGATTTCTTCCAGCGAGTCCCGGCGGGCTTTCTGGCGCGACAGCGTCGTGCGCGCTTCCTCCAGGCTTTGCCGGGAAACCGCGACGGCGGCCTGGCGAGTCTTCAGATCTTCTTCTACGCGATGCCGGCGGTCGGCCAGCGATTCGAGCTCCAGTTGCTGCGCCGAAAGCTTTGTGGATAGCTCCGCCTTTACCTGATCCAGACGGGCCAGATCGCCCGATGCGATCTCCTCTTCCTTGCGGGCGCGCGCGGAATCGCGCTCGATCGCGGCCAGGTATTCGTCGATTTGCACGACTTGATTACGCAGCGTCGAGACCTCGCCCAGCAATTGCAGCACGCGCATGCGAGCCGATTCGAGCCCACGTTCGCGCTCCCGCAGATCGTTCTGGAGAGCGTCGCGTTCGGCGGTTTTCTCCTGTAGCCGCTCGCGCAAGGAAACGCTGTCCGCGTCGAGCCGCGCGATGGTCGCAGCGTGAACGTCGAGCTCACTTTGCTGCTGTTGCCGGCGAGTCTCCAGGTCTTGCGTTTCGGTCTCGTTCGTGGCCAGGCGCTCGCTGATCGCGCCGATCTGCTTGGCTTGCAGCTCCAGGCGGCCGCGCGTGCGCTCGCTTTCGAGATTCAGTTCCGCCACGCGCGCCCGCGCCGCGGTCAGCTCGGCTTCGGTGCGATAGCAGGTTTCCTGGATGCGGGTGTGCTCGGCTTCCTTTTCTTGTAACTGCCCGGAGATCTCGGCGAATAACCCTTGGGCCTGGCTCAGGTCGAGAACCATACGAGCCGCGTCGCTTTCCAGCATCCGAAATCTTCCAGCCACGGCCTGGCGCAGGAACGTCACCATCTCCGTGCGCAGTTCGTCATATCGCTTGGCTTTTGATGCTTGCCGCTTGAGCGAGTTCACCTGCCGTCCGACCTCTTCCAGAATGTCGAACACACGCGAAAGATTTTGCTTGGCGCTTTCGAGCTTCGCTTCGGCCAGCCGCTTGCGCGTCTTATATTTGCCGATGCCCGCAGCTTCTTCAATGATCGCCCGGCGGTCGGCCGGCTTGTTGGAAAGAATTTGGCCGATGCGGCCCTGCTCGATGATGGCGTAGCTTTCCGGGCCCAGGCCGGTTCCGCTGAACAGATCCTGGATATCGCGCAGGCGGGCGGTTTTCCCGTTGATCAGGTACTCGCTTTCACCCGACCGGTACAGCCGGCGCGTGATCGTGATGTCCTCGGGATGAACGTGTCCATTACCATTACCGTTCCCGTTGCCATTCGAATGAGCCTCGTGGCCGCCCGCGACCAGATGTTGGCCGAGCGGGTCCACCATGGTCAAGGTCACCTGCGCCATCCCCAGCGGTTTACGTTCCCGCGTGCCGGCGAAGATGACGTCTTCCATCCGGCTGCCGCGCAGACTCTTGGCGCTTTGCTCGCCTAAAACCCAACTGATCGCGTCGCTGATATTGGATTTTCCACAGCCGTTCGGCCCCACGATGGCCGTCACACCGGAGCCATGGAACTTCATCTCCGTGCGATCGTAGAATGATTTGAAACCGTGGATGTCGACGCGCTTAAGCTTGAGCAATGCGGGCCCCTTCCATAAAAGACATTCTCAAGGGGGAGGGTTGAAACCATCCTAAACCCATCGAAAGCGAAAGTAAAGCGGGTGAACTACTGAATCTGGGGTCCTGAGTCCTACTACCACTAGATATTGTGGTGCAGGTCCCGTAATAAACCCGGTCGCCGCCTGTCTTACCGGGCAGGAAGGCGATACTGGTGACCACGCTCATAACGAAACACGAGGTTCCTATCCCTATTATCCCCAACGCGCTCGACAACATGTACCGCCAGCACCACGCCATGGTGTTCCGGACGGCTTATCGGATCACCGGCAACGCCGCCGACGCCGAAGATGTCCTCCAGACGGTCTTTCTCCGAATGGTGCGTAGAGACGAGACGGCGGATGCCGTCGAACATCCCGAAAACTACTTGCGCCGGGCGGCGGTTCATGCGGCACTCGATCTGGTCCACGCCAGGCGCTCGAGCACGGAAATGGATTTAGACCGGCTGCCTGCCCGTGGCGGTTCCCGGCCGGATGAAGGAGATCTACGGGAGCTTCTCCGGCAGGCGTTGTCTGAACTCCCGGAGCGCTCGGCGGAAATCTTCACGCTGCGATTTTTCGAAGGGCTGACGAATCCCGAGATCGCGAAGGCTTTAGGAATATCTTCGATCACGGTGGCGGTGACGCTGCATCGCACGCGCCGGGAACTGCAAAAGAAACTGAGGGCATCATGACCGACCACGATTTCGATCGCTTGGTGAGCTCGATCCGTGACGACGTGCCGGATGCGGAAACCGCTCGAGCTGCGGCGGATCGGGTGCGCGAACGGCTCGGCGCCGCGGACGGTCCTAACGGAATCTGCGCGCAGTTTCGCGCCGATTTTGACGCGTATCGCGCGGGGAAGTTGGCGGAAGGCCGAAGGATGCTGCTCGAAGATCATCTGCATTCCTGCGTGGCGTGCCGCCGCGAATACTCGGGCGCGACCAACACGCCGGTGGTCGTGATGACAAGATCCAGGCCGATGACCAGGAGAGTAGGATGGGCCGCCGCGGCCGCAGTGCTGATCGGAGCCTTGGCGATTGGGGGGTACGCAGTGTCTCCCAGAATCGATCGCGCCATGGCGCCTTCGGGCGCCCGAGGAACGGTCGCCAGCGTGGCCGGAACGCTGGTGCTGGTTTCCGCATCCACGACCATGCCGCTGGCGGCCGGAGCGGAAATCGCCGAGGGTCAGGAAATCCGCACGGGTAAAGGCTCGCATGCCGTCATCCGGCTGCGGGACGGTTCTCGCATCGAGATGGCCGAGCGCAGCGATCTGGAACTCAGCGAGCGCTGGAGCGGCAAGACCATTCGCTTGGCGCGCGGCAGTGTGATGGTGGAAGCCGCCAAGCAGCGCCGTGGACGCTTGGAAGTGGCCACGCCCGATTCCCTGGTCTCGGTCAAAGGGACGATTTTCGGCGTGAGCTGGGGCTTGAAAGGATCGCGTGTCTCCGTAGTGGAAGGCGAAGTTAAAGTGGACCACGGCGGGCTATCGAAACTCCTGCATCGCGGCGAACAAGCGGCCACGGATCAGAGTATGGCGCTGACCACGGTCGCGACCGATATCTCCTGGAGCCAGAATGCCGCGCAATATCTGGCGATGCTGGGCGACCTTGCGGCCATCCAGAAACAGATCGATCAGATCCCGGCTCCGGGGCTGCGCTATAGCTCTAGTTTGCTGGATCGAGTGCCGCCTGCCTCCGTGGTAGTGGCTTCCATTCCTAATTTGAGCCAGACGCTCGCCCAGGCCACGCAGATTTTTGACGATCGCGCCGCGCAGAGCGCGTCGTTTGCGACGTGGTGGAGCGGACAGCAGGGGCAGGCCATCCGCCAGGCGGTGGACCACGCGCGTGCCATCAGTAGTTATTTGGGAGACGAAATCCTGATTGCCGCGCCGGTCAAAGGCCCTCCGATTGTTCTGGCCCAGGTTCGCCAGCCCGGGCTCGACGCGTACTTGACGCAGATCGGGATCACCGGTCCGAGGGCGTTCGACGGCAGTGTGGTGGTCCTGGGGGCGACGGCGGTTCCGCCATCGGGGCAGTTTCCCGCCAGCCCGCTGGGCGCGCAACTGCTCGCCAGCTATCAGAACGGCGCCGGCCTTCTTTTGGCCGCCAACATGGAACAAATCGTTTCGCAGAACGTATCTACTGCTAACGTGCCGAATCCAGCCGCAATTGTCGGCGTCGACAATCTTCTCTTCGTGGTCGCGGAAAGCAAAACCATCGCGGCCTCGCCGTTGAACACAGCTTCCTTCACGTTTTCGAGCGCGCGGCACGGACTGGCAAGCTGGCTGGCCGTTCCCGGACCCATGGGATCGCTCGACTTCGTATCGCCCCAGGCTAGTTTCGCGACGGCTTTTGTGACTCGCGATCCGCGCCAGCTTCTCTCTGAACTGCTGGTGGCCGTGGGACCGCAGGCTACCGCCGCGCTGACCGCGATTCAACAGAACGCCGGTTTCAGCCCTCTCGACGACGTGGCCGGATCGCTCGGCGGCGAGGCGACCATCGCCGTCGACGGTCCGCTGTTGCCGATTCCGAGCTGGAAGATCGCCGTCGAGGTCGACAACCCGTCGCGCCTGGAATGGGCGATCGAGCAAGCCGTAGCTTCGGCTCAACGCGCCGCGACCCAAGGCAATGTACCGCAAAGCGGCATTACGCTCACCAACGAAACGGTGAACGGGCAGACGTTTTACACTCTGACGCTCGTCAAAACCACGGTCCAGTATGTCTTCGTGGACGGCTACTTATTACTCGCGCCCAACCGCGCCTTGCTGACGTCCGCCATCGAGGGCCGGGCCTCCGGACAGACGCTGCCTGCTTCCGCCACTTTCCGAGCGCAATTGCCGCTCGATACCCAGACTAACTTCTCCGCTGTGGCGTATTACAACTTGGGCAGCGCCGTGGGACCAATAGTAGATCAGTTGAACGCCAGCGGCTTGCTGACGGCGGATCAGCAGAAGCAAATCTCGTCGCTCACCGCCAATCGCGCGCCGACCCTGGTGTACGCCTACGGCTCGACCGATCAAATCCAGGTGGGCAGCCGCAACAGTATCGCCGGCCTGGGCTTGGATGCTCTTTCCAGCTTGGGACTGGGCTCGGCCGTTGGCCCGCTGGTGCGGACCCTGTCACTCGCTCCACAATAGGATATGGACCCCGTTATCGAACTGGCCGGTTTAAGCGTCCGCTTCGGTAATCGGGACATCCTCCATAACCTGCGCGTCTCACTTTCCGGCCGAACCATCGGGCTGCTGGGTCCGAATGGGGCAGGGAAGTCGACTTTAATCCAGACCCTGTTGGGATTCGTTCCCCTCAGCGCCGGGTCGGCCAACATCTTCGGGCACGATATCCGCCGGCAGACCCGTGAGCTTCGGGCGCTGATCGGCTACATGCCGGAGAACGATTCGTTCATTGCCAACCTGACCGCGGTCTCGTTCGTCCGCATGATGGGCGAGCTGGCGGGTCTTCCGCATGACGCCGCGCTCGAGCGCGCCCACGAAGTCCTGTTTTACGTCGGCCTGGGCGAGGCGCGCTACCGGCTGCTGGGAACCTACTCGCTAGGCATGAAGCAGCTGGCGAAGCTGGCGCAAGCTATTGTGCACGGTCCTCGCCTGCTGATTCTGGACGAGCCCACTAACGGCCTCGACCCGCCCGCGCGCCAACGCATGATCCGGCTGATCAAGGAAATGAAGCAGACCGGCAGCATGCACATCGTGTTATGTTCGCACCTGCTGCGCGACGTCGAGGAAACCTGCGAAGAGGTGCTGATCCTGAAGCAGGGCCGCATCGTGCATTATTCGAATCTCGAAGAAGAGCGCCGCGCCAACAAACGCTTCGTGGAGCTCGAAACCGTCGGCGATGAGAAAGATTTCGCCAGCGCGCTCACTGCCCTGGGCTGCGAATGCGTCGGAGCGGGCCTGGGCCGCCTCAAAATGGTTCTGCCGGCCGAATTCGAGCTGCGCGAAATCTACCGGCTGGCCGCGGAGCGCGACCTGCAACTGCGGCGCCTCAACTATCGCCGCGACACGCTCGAAGACATTTTCCTGAAAGCGATGGAGGCCTAAGCGATAGCGATGGAGATAAGCCTTGGCAGTCTATAAGCGCACCTACGCCGCCTACGAAGGCTCGTTCACGCCCGCCTGGTCGCGATTCCTGATCCTGCCGCGCTATAGCTTCGCGCGCATTTGGCAGTCCAGGTTCCTGGTGATGTTCTTCATGGCGTGCTTCTTTTATCCGCTGGGCTGCGTCGGCTACATCTATCTCGCGAACAACCTTTCGATTCTGAGTTCGTTCGGCATCCCCACTCCGGTGGGCCAAATCCTGAAAGTCCAGCCCAGTCTGTTCCTCTATTTCTGCTGGGTCCAGGCCGCGTTCACCTATCTGCTCACGGCGTTCGTGGGCCCCAGCTTGGTGTCGCCCGATCTGGTGAACGGTGCGATGCCTCTGTACCTATGCCGACCCTTCTCGCGAACCGAATATATCGCCGGCAAGATGAGCGTCCTGGTTTTCCTGCTGTCGCTGGTTACCTGGGTGCCAGGTTTGATCCTGTTCGTGATTCAGGCCAGCCTGGCGGGCTGGGAATGGACCAAGGCGAACTTGTGGATCGCCGGATCGATATTCATAGGGTTGATGGTCTGGGTCTTGATGCTTTCGCTGCTCGCGCTGGCGCTATCGGCCTGGATTAAGTGGAAGATTGCCGCC
>Ga0209415_10006537_pt1 | contig 20670 bp, 17 predicted proteins | sample PeaSoiSIISIP2007_FD_187696 | JGI IMG/M metagenome (GOLD analysis project Ga0209415, IMG submission 187696) | Peat soil microbial communities from Weissenstadt, Germany - SII-SIP-2007 (SPAdes) (version 2) | ecosystem: Environmental > Terrestrial > Soil > Wetlands > Peat | place: Germany...
GTCATGGCCCCGACGCGACAGGTGCAACGCCGTCGGCCAACCCAAATACCCGTCGCCCCCCAGCACGAGGATTCGCAAGCCCCTTACCCCCTTGGCGCGCGGGGCATACGCTTGCTCGCCCCCCGCAGATCAGTATGGGATCCTTGCATCTGACTCCGCATCGTCACAATTGGGTAGCGCAACTGCGGGATGCAGCCATTCCCGCCGGGCGGCGGGCACCGGGGCGCCTCGGGGCATCACGGGGCCCGGTGGGCCAGCACGAACCAGCCGGCCTCGTCCCGGGCAGCGTCGACGACCAGCCCTTCTTCCTCGAACCAGGGGGCCAGGTCCGCCCAGACGTAGCGGTGTTCGACGGGTGCGCTGAGGCGGTCGAAGGTGTCGAGCACCAGGCTGCGAAGAGGTTTGCCCCGGTAGCTGGCCATGGGCAGCCCGGCCAGGCGGGCCATCCCCGCCCGCTGGCCGAAAGCGCCCACCTGGACCACGCCGACGTAGAGGACGGCGGCGACGGGCGCGCTCAGGATGCGCAACACCCCGTGCGGGGTGCGCACCGTGAGCCGGCGCAAGGCGGCGGCGGCCGACAGCGCCAGCCGGCGGGCACCGAACCCCGACGGCCGGCTGTAGAGGTAGACGAGGATGCGGCCGTCGGGCCCGAGCAGGCGGACGAGGGACGCGAACCCCCGGCGCGGATCCTCGAGATGGTGCAGCACCCCCAGACAGACGATCACGTCGAGGCTTCCTGCAACCACGGGAACGGCGCGCAGGTCGGCTTTGACCACGACGACGTTTGCGAACGGCGCCAGGTTGCGCGCCGCGGCTTTCACCGCGCTGGAACCGTCCAAGGCGATCAACGCCTCGAGGTGCGGCGCCAGGAACCGCGTGTAGCGCCCCTTGCCGCAACCGGCATCGAGCCCCGTCTTGCCGCCCAGGCTCTCCATGTCGAGGTCGCGGAAGTACACCCGCGCGAACTGGGCGTCCTCGTCGCGCACGTCGTCGAAGGTGTTCCACTCATAGCCGAAACTCTCGAACGTTCGGGCGGTGGTGGCGTCGCGTTCGGTGTCCGGGGAGAAGTCGACATATCCCCCGTCGGCCGGGAAGCGGTGCCCGCGGGCACACACCACGGGCCCGACGTCGCCGTCGGGGCCTGTTGCGTGGGCTCGTTCGTCGGGTTCCCCGGGGTCGAAGCGGGCGCCGCATCGAGGGCACACGAAGAGCTCGAGCAGTCGACGCTGAACCACCAGATCCCTCCGCACGCGGCACGCCCGATACCGGGGCGCCAGACTACCCGTTGCGCCGGCCCCCCTGAGGGTCGTGGGGCACCTCGTCGGGCTGCCGGCGGCGTCGCGGTCCCGGGATACGCCCTTGTATTGTCCTCGTGCGTGCGCATCCTGACCGTGGCCAACCACCTGGGTGCACGCGGCGGCCTCGAGCGGACCCAGATGACGAACTGCCGGGCCCTCGCCGCCCGGGGACACCGCGTCGATCTGGTCTATGTCAGTGCGGGCGACTTCGCCGACGACTGGGAGCGCTTCGCCCAGACCATGGTGCGGACGTCGGGAACCCTCCCCCGCCGTCGCCACCCCCTGTCCTCGAGCCGGGCCGTGCTGGGCGCGCTGCGCGTCGGCAGGCGCCTGCGACCCGACGCCCTCTACGTGTACCGCTACTGGGACATCCCCTACGCGGTGGCCCTGGGCGCACTCGCCGGCGCCCCGGTGGTGTTCCACCTGTGTCTCCCCCCACCGGGTGTGGTGCCGCGCTGGCTCGAACCCTGTCTGCGCCGCGTGGACCGAACCCTGGCGGTGTCGCGCGACACCGCCACCCGTTGGGAGGGAACCGGGCTGCGGTCCGATCGCACCAGCGTGGTGCTCACCGGCATCGACCTGGCCCGCTACGTGCCGGCCGCACCCGAAGCCCGGTCGGCGACGCGAAGTGGGCTCGGTGTGGCCGAGGACGCCTTCGTCGTGCTGTATGCGGGCCGACTGGGCCGAGAGAAGGGCGTGGACATCCTGGTGCGGGCCTTTGCCGAGGTGTCCCGGAGCAAGGGCGCCTGCCATCTGGTGGTGGTGGGGTCCGCGTCTCTCGGAGCCGACCCCGCCGACTCGGCCCGCTACGAAGAGGAATTGCGCAGGCTCGCCGACGGTCTGCCGGTGACGTGGATGGCGGCGCGGCCCGACGTGCTCGAGCTCATCCAGGCGGCCGATGTCGCCGTCGTCCCGAGCCTGTGGCCCGAACCGCTGTCCCGGTCCGTGATGGAGCCGCTGGCGTGCGCCGTCCCCGTCGTCGCCACCCGCGTGGGAGGGAACCCGGAGATCCTCACCGGGTGGTTGTCGGTGTACTTGGTGGAGCCCGACGACGTCCACGATCTCGCCGAGCGGATGGCTGCACTGCACGGGTGGCGCCGGAGCGACCCCGACCTCGGGGACCGGTGCCGGCGCGAGGCCGAGGCGCGGTTGTCGCTCGACACCGAGGTCGACGCGGTCGAGGGTGCCCTGCGCGCCGTGTCCCAGGACCGTCAACGACCCTGGCGCCGGCGACGCACCACGTCGCCCAGGGAGGCCACGTCGTGCGGGTAGATCCCGTGGTAGGGGTGGAAGATGCGCCGGCCGTGGGGGCGGTTGGCCTCGTACAGGATCACCGGGAGCCGACCGGGCGTCTGCCACGAGTGGACCAGGCTCTCGGTGCGTGTCGCCCCGGCCGTGGCCGGCTCTTCGGGCCACCAAGGCCGAAAGCAGGTGTCGGGGACGAGCCGGATGCCGAACACCTGGGCGTAGACCGGGATCTTGTACTCGAGAAAACCCAGCTCCGGCTGGTCGATCCCCGCATAGCGGGCCATGAAGGTGCGAGGGGCCACGAGTCCGATGAACTGGCAGCACAAGGGGTCTTCGACGGGGCCGAAGCGCGCCGCGACGTGGGCGAGGAATGCGTCGTACTCGGCGCGGGCCTCGCCGCGCACCCACTGCCACCACGCCTCGACCTCGCGCACCGGGCGCAGGCCGGAGATGATCATGTCGCCCACGTCCAGGGGTGGCAGCAGCTTGGCCAGCGGCGACACGACGACCACGTCCCATTGCGCCAGGAAGACCGAGTCCCACTGCAGGCCCTCGCCGCGCTCGGTGAACCAGCGGCTCAGCATGATGTCGCCGTTGCGCCACTTCCATTGTTCGTCGCGGTCCTCGGAGAAGGCCCAGAAGTCGTCGAGCATCGGCCCCAGCGCGCCGGTGAAGCGGGTCACGTCCGCCAGGGGGCCTCCGTAGACCCCGTAGATCGGGACGCCGGGGTTCCGACGACGCAGGAGGCGGAGCCGGTTCTGGCACAGCGCGACGTCACGGTAGAACCAGAACAGGATGCCCAGCTGCACCGGGCGAGCATATCGAGCACCCTGCCGGGGACTTCGCCCGGGAACCGCTCCCCGAACATGCCGTGCGCGCCGCTCGTGGGCTCGTGACGTCGCCGAGGAAGACCGACGTACGGGTGGAGGCCCTCGTGTCGGGCCGGTTGGTCCCGTCGAGCCGATTCCGCGTGCTCCAGCATGTCGACGCGTTGCGCCGACTCGGCGTCGAGGTCTCGGCCCGCCCGCCGCGCGTCTCGAAGTACGCGTCGGTACCGGGACGGTGGGCTCGGCGCCCGGTGGTCGCGCCCACGGCCCGCGTGGTCCTGCAGGCGGCGAAGCTCGGGTCACGGCTCCCCGCCGCAGCCCGGTCGTGGGGCGCCGATGTCACCTGGCTCGAGCGCGAGGTGCTTCCCGGCCATCTCACCTTGGAGCCGGTCCTGAGACGGCCCGTCGTCTTCGACGTGGACGACGCCATCTGGCTCCTGTCCGACGGGCACGAGCGCGCCACGCGCGCCATCGCCCGTCGTGCGGCGTGCGTCGTGGCGGGCAACGATTTCCTGGCCGACTGGTTCACGGCCGAAGCCCCCGCCGTGGAACGGGTGTGGACGGCCATCGACACCCAGCGCTTCGTCCCGGGCGCCCGCGTCGACCAGCCCTTCGTGGTGGGATGGACGGGCTCGGGACAGAGCCTCCGTTACCTGCGGGCCATGGCCCCGGCCATCGGGCGCTTCTTCGTCGAGGCGCCCGACGCCCGGCTCGTGGTCATGGCCGAGGCCTTCGTCGACCTCCCCGGGATCCCCCTCGACCGGGTCGACCTGGTGCTGTGGAGCCCCGCCACCGAGGCCAAGGTCATCCAGGAGTTCGACGTCGGCCTCATGCCTCTGGGCGGGGGAACCTGGGCCAAGGGGAAATGCGCGTTCAAGCTGCTCCAGTACCTCGCCTGCGCCGTGCCGGCCGTGGTCTCCCCGGTGGGCATGAACGCGCAGGTGCTGGCCATGGCCGATGTGGGCCTGGCGGCCACCACCGAGGACGAGTGGGTCGAGGCGCTGCTCACCTTGTACCGCGACCGCGATCGGGCTAGGGCACTGGGCCGACGCGGCAGGCAGCTCACCGAGCAGGCCTTCTCCGTCCCCGTCATCGCCCCCCAGCTGGCGGCGGTCATGCGCCGCTACCGGTGAGCACTCCTCGCCCCGGGCCCGGCGCGGCGCCGCTGCCACCCGTCCACGTCCTCGTCGTCGCCTACGGGGACCCGGGCGCATTGGGTGGGTGCCTCGAGGCGCTGGCCGGCAGGTACCCGGTGGTCGTCGTGGACAACTCGTCGACCGCCGCCACCCGCGACGTGGCATCGGGCGCCGGGGCCACGTACCTCGACCCCGGCGAGAACCTGGGGTTCTCCGCCGCGGTGAATCTGGGGTTGAGCGTCACGCCGCTGCCCGCCGTCGACGTCCTGTTGCTCAACCCCGATGCCGTCGTCGGCCCCGAGACCGTCGAACAATTACACAGGGCGCTGCACGACGGCCCCAAGATCGCCTGCGTGGCGCCCGCCCAACGACGTCCGGGCTCGGACAGGCCGGCCACTGCGGTGTGCTGGCCGTTCCCCACCCCGTCCCGCGCATGGGCCGAGGCCGTGGGCATGGGGCGCTTCGCCCGGGCATGGGGGTACGTGATCGCTTCGGTGCTCTTGGTGCGCGGCAGCGCCCTGGTGGATGTGGGGGGGCTGGACGAGGGCTTCTTCCTTTATGCCGAGGAGGCCGACTGGGAGCGGCGGGCCACCCGACGCGGATGGACGGTGTCGTACTGCGCCGACGCATCGGCGACGCACGTGGGGGCGGCCACCGACCCCGACCCCGCTCGGCGGGAGCTGCGGTTCCATGCCGGGGTGGAGACCTACGTACGAAAATGGCACAGGTCTCTGGGCTGGCACTCCTACCGGGCGGCCACGGTGCTCACCGCGCTGCGCCGGACCCTGGTGTTCACGGGCGATCGCCGGCGCGCCTCGCTGCGCCTCGCCCGCCTCTATCTGGCGGGACCCGCCCGCACGGCGCGCGCCCGGGGCATGATCCCCGAGCGCCGCCACCACATCCCGGTGCTCGGTGGGAGCGGGGACGGGACGTGAAGCCTGGGCAAGCCAACAAGCCGGAGGAGGCCGCTTCGGTGTTGCTCGTGGACAGCTCGGGCTACGAGGACCTCGGCGGCGCCTCGACCGTGTTGAACGAGATCATCAGACGAGTCGACAGGGCGCGCTTCGTCCCCGCGCTCGCCTGCCTCTCGCCGGGAAGGTGGCCCGAGCTCGTGCGGGCCGGGGGCACCGCCGCCTACAGCTTCCCGCGCTCGCGGCTGCGCTCGCCGCGCAACCTCCTGACCCTCGTGCTCGGCCTGCGCAGGGTCGTGCGTCGAGAACGTGTCGACCTCATCCACACGAGCGAGAACTCGGCCCTGCTCTACGGCAGCCTCGCCGGGCGCATCACGAGGACGCCGGTGATCTGGCACATCCACTCCCCGCTGCGTCCCCGCACCCGCTCCGAGCGGGCCGTCGCCGCCGTCCTCACCCGAATCCCTCCGGCGCACATCGTCTTCACCGCCCCCGGTGCCCAGCGCCGGACCGTGGCCTTTCCGGGTGTCCCGTGGTCGGTGGTGACACCCGGGGTCGACATCGCCCAGTGCCGCAGCGGCGACGCCGAACGCGGTCGAGAGGCCTTCGGCATCCCGGCGGGCTCCCTGGTGCTTTCGATGTTCGCCCTCGTGGGCCCCATGAAGGGCCAAGCCGACTTCGTGGAGTGCCTCGGTCGCCTGTCGGCCCGTTTCCCCAATGTCTACGGCGTGATGTGCGGGCCCGCCGACAAAGGATCGGCCTACTGGCGCAAGCTCGAAGGGCTGGCACGTGACCATGGCCTCGGCGATCGGCTGATCATCCCCGGCGACGTGCGACCGCCCCTCAAGCACGACCTTGTGGCGGCGTCCGACGTGATCGTGCACCCCTCGCACGCCGAGTCCTTCGGGCTGGCCGTGCTCGAGGCCATGGCGGCCGGCAAGCCGGTGGTGGCGGCCGCCACCGACGGGCCCCGGCTGCTCATCGAGGACGACGTGAGTGGTGTGCTCTTCGAGCCCGGGGATGTGGGCGCGCTGACCTCGGCCGTGGCCGCCCTGCTCGAGGACCCGGAGCGGCGCGCCGTGCTCGGAGCCGGAGCAGCCAGAGCGGCCGAGCAACACGGCGTCGAGGACATGGTGCGCAACTTCGAGGAGCTGTGGAGCCAGGTGCTCGGGCGACCACCGGGGCCCGCGGCCTGACGTCGAGGGCGACGCTCAGCGAGCGCGGGTGCCCCCCGAGAGAAAGGGGATCCGCCGGCGCCATCGGACGTACCGCATGTACCGGGTGTAGAGCTCCTCGTAGTCACGGCGCGCCGCGATGGCGTCGGCCATCCACGGGGGGGGCTGGGCCACCACGGTCTCCGGGAAAAGCGCGTGGGCGCCGGTGAGCCCTTCGATGGTGGTCACGGCGGCCCGGATCACCTCGGGTACGTCGCCCTCACCGTCGTGACCCGCCAACGAGCCCGACACCGATGACGCCGCCTCGTCGAGGGCGGCCCCATCGGCGCGTAGCGACACGCCCTGGTCGTCGCGCAGCCAGTTCGACAGCGTCGTCACCGAGGCGCGCGGGTCGGCGAGCAGCTCCTCGTAGCGCATCACGTAGGCGGCGTGGCCGGCGAGGGCGGCCAAGGCGTGGCGCGTGTAGCGATCCCACAGGGCGAGGCCGAGGCTGACGGTGAAGCCCTGTCTCGAGCGCAGCGATCGGGCTGTGGCGAGCGGCGCCCGCCACAGCAGGACCGTGACCACCGGGGGCGGCAGGATCGAGCGCCACAGCGGGAGAAGGAGGCACAGGCGGGGGTCCTTCCACACCACGGGCCCGTCTCGGGGGAACGCCCGCCGGGCGCTGCCGGCCGCCCTGGTCGCCATCTCGACCACCGCCGGCGAGCGCTCCCAGCCCGGCTTGAGGACGGGAGGGGCGCTCCACGTCCCCCCGAGCGCCCCCAAGATGGCGTCGTCGAGATCGGTCAGGGATTGGCTCTCGTAGTGGACGGGATTGTCGTAGCGCCCGACCACGATGTCGTCGGCGGCGGGCACCATGAGACCGAGGTCGGCCAGCGCACCGGTGAGGGCCGAAGTGCCGCTGCGGTGCATGCCGAGCACCAGCACCCACGGCCCCGGTGGCAGTCCTCGTTCGACGGTTCCGGCCAACGCCCCTCGCAGGCTCTCAGCGGTCGCTTCTCGCCGGCGCGTCGCCGCTCATCTCGCGCCGACCTCCACGGGATGCCGCCCAAACCTATAGGACCCGGTCAGAGGTCTGGGCACTAGCCTCCGGTGGGTGTCACGCCCGGTAGCCCACCAAGACGCCGAGGAGGCCGCTGCGGTCACCGAGCGCTTGGCGCAGACCGTGCCCCTGACAGCCACGACGGTCGTCCAGATCGGTGAAGGCCGGGGCTGGCTCGCCGACGTGTTGAAGGCACGCCATCCGGCGCCGGCGGTCTACGGCGTGGACTCGCCCGTCGCCGGCGCATCTCGTGGGTCGGGGCAACTCGACGGCTTCTTCGCACTGGACCTCGACCACGACGTCGCGCCGCTCGAGGCGGGGTCGGTCGACACCATCGTCTTCGCCGACTCCCTTCCCCGGCTCGTCGATCCCCAGGGCGTCTTGAAACGGCACCATCCCCTGCTGCGCCCCTCGGGCACCATCTCGTGTTCGGTGCCCAACCTCCAGCATCACCGCATTGTGCGTGGGCTCCTGCGCGGGGTGTTCCCCTATTCCAAGGGAACGCTGCTCGATCCGTCGTACCTCCGCCTGTTCACCTCCGCCAGCCTGATGCAGCTCCTCTTGGACGCCGGCTACGCACCGGACACCGTCGACCGGATCCAGGACCCCGTCGACCAACCCATGGTGACGGCGGGGGCACCGTTGTTCGAGCTCCTCGGTGTGGGCGCCGACGACGCCGAGCGCGACCTCCGAACCACCCGGTTGCTGGTGCGCGGCTCCCCGCTCACGGACCCCGGTCCCGACAAGACCGCCATCACCTTCGTGGCGTGCGTCAACGATGACGACCAGCTGGCGGCCAACCTTGCTCGCTCACCGTGCCTGCGGGGCGCGGGCCCACACGAGCTTCTTGTCTTCCGAGGATGTGCCAGCGCGGCCGAGGGCCTGAACGCCGGCATCGAACAGGCCCGCAACGAGCTCGTCGTCCTCGTCCACCAGGACGTCTACCTGCCCGAGGGTTGGCCGGCACGGGTGGCGGCGCAGTGGCGGGCGGCCCAAGACCAGGGCGGCCCCGTGGGCATTGGGGGCGTCTTCGGCGTGTTGGACCGGCGCGTCCCGTTCGACGCCGTCGGGAGGGTCGTGCATCGCGACCGACTGCTCTCGCACCGCCAACTCCCCATCGACGTCGACGGCCTCGACGAATTGCTGATGGTGGTGCCCCGGGACACGCCCTTGCGCGTCGACGCCGCGCTGGGGTGGCACCTCTACGGCACGGACCTTGCCCTCCAGGCCCGCCAACGGGGCCTGCGTGTCGTGGTGTTGGACGCGCTGTGCCACCACAACTCGCTCACCGGGCGGGTCCCGTCGCAGTACCGCCAGAGCGAACGAGTGCTGGCGCGCAAGTGGAAGGAACTCCTTCCCATCCACACCAACCTCTCTTCCATCGACTCCTGGCTGCTCGACGCCCCCGATGCCTCCGACGCCCCCGGGGAGACGGTGACCGACGAGGACGGCCGGCCGGACCAGGCTCCCGAGGTCACGGCGCTGGTGGCGCGCCTGCGGCGCGAGCAGGGCGTGCTCAACACCGAGCTCGAACGAGCCCGTCTCCAGGTGGCGTCGATGCAGGCGAGCCCGTTCTGGCGAGCCCGTGAGGTCTACGACCGGATCCGCGCCCGGGTGTCGCCTCGGCGCTGAATGGGCCGGGGGGCCGCGCCGCCGGGGTATGCAACCGGGGGCCGATATCCTGAGAAGGCCGTGTCGGTGCTCTTGAGCGTGATCATGCCCACGCACAACCGCGCCCGTGAGGTCGTGCGGGCCGCCGCTTCCGTTCTCGCCCAGGACGTCGAGCACCTCGAATTGGTGGTCGTCGACGACAGCTCGTCCGACGACACCCCTGAGGTCCTCGACCGGCTCGTGGCCCAGGACCGACGGGTGCGCGTCGTGCGGACCGATCGGTCGGTCGGCCCCTGCCTCGCCCGCAATCGGGGCCTCGAGGTCGCCGAGGGCGAGCTGGTGGCGTTCTGCGACGACGACGACGCCTGGTTCCCCGGTGTCGGGAAGACGGTTCTCGACTTCCTCGACGCCCATGGCGACGTGGTGGCGGCTTCGACGTGGCACGTGGTGCTCCATGCCGACAGTGGAGGCGCGGCGGTCTTCCGGGGCCCCCTCGACTATGGCCGCGACGACCTGTTGTGGCAGAACTTCGTGGCGCTGCCCTTCGCCGTCGTTCGCCGCGCCACGCTGTCGTTCGACGTCGGCTTCGATCCCGACCTGCCCACCGGCGAGGACTGGGACCTGTGGCTGCGGTGCTCGCACGAAGGTCTGGTGCGCACCGTCCCGCACGTGGGCTACCTCTACACCCAGCACGGCGGCGCCAGGGTCACGCGGACGGCGACCGCGCAGGTGACGGGGAGGCGCAACTTCCTGGCCAAGCACGGCGCCGAGATGTCGAGTTCCTGTCGGCTCTTCCACGAGACGGTTCTCGCCGGGTACGAGCATGGTCGCGGCGCCATGGTGCGCCACGCCCTCCCGGGGCGGGGCCGTAGCCCCCGGGACGGCGCCACGGTCGGCTTCCTCTTGGCGTCGAGCTTCCTGGCCGTGCGCGTCGGGCACCGACGCCGGGACCCGGGCCTGCAGTCGCGCCTCATGGCGTCGCTCCTGGCGCGGGGGCGGACGTAGACTTCCAGGTCGCACGGAGCGCGACCTGGCTCCGCTGGTCGGGGGAGAGGGGCGGCGATGCGTGGCTTGGGGAACGGTCCGGCGCCTGGTGGGCCCGCGAGCGCTCCCTGCCGCGTGCGCATCGGCCATCCCCGGGACGCGGCGGCGGCCGCCACCTTGCACGCACGACTCATCACCGAGGGCTTCCTGTCGAGTCTGGGGCCGCGCTTTCTTGGGCGTCTCTATCGCCGGATCACCCGTTCCGAGGGGTCGTTCCTCCTCATCACCGAGGCCCAGGACACCGCCGTCGGGTTCATCGCCGGCTCCGTGGCGCTCGGTCGGCTGTACCGGAGCTTTCTGCTGCGCGACGGCGTGGCGGCCTCCCTCAGTGCTCCCATCCGCCTGGTCACCGCGCTCCCGCGGGTGCTCGAGACCCTGCGCCACGGCGGCGAAACGGTCGGCGCCGGCGCCGAGCTGCTGGCCGTGGCCGTGGACCCGCAGTGGAGGGACCGGCACGTGGGAAGCCAGCTCGTCGAGGGCTTCTTGCACGAGCTCGAGCGGCGCGGTGTCGGCGCCGCCCACGTCGTAGTGGGCGCCGACAATGCCGCCGCCATCGCCATGTACCGCCGGGCCGGGTTCGTCCCGGTGCGCACGTTCGAGATGCACCGGGGCACGTCCTCGGTGCTGATGCAGACCTCCGTCCCGAGCCGAGCCGTCCCCACTGCCCGCCGCGGTCTGTGACACGCCTCATCGTGGTCAGCGCCGTGGCGTTCGGTGCCGCGGTCGTGCTCACCCCCGTTGCCATGGTGGTGGCCCGGCGCGCCGGAGTGGTCGACCGCCCCGGACCGCTCAAACCACAGGCGGCGCCCGTGCCCTACCTGGGCGGGGTGGCGGTGTTCCTGGCGGCCTTGGTGGGGGGAGTGCTCGGGCACGCCACGGTGATCGCTCCGCTGGGCGGTGCCGTCGTCCTCGGCGTGGTCGATGACCGCCTCGACGTGCCCGCGCCTGTTCGCCTGGTGGGACAGGCAGCCGTCGGGGTGGGTGTGGCCCTGGTCGTCCCGACCAAGGTGGGGGGCTTCGGCGGTGGGGTCCTCGTCGCCGCCGTCGCCGTCCTCCTCATGAACGGCGTGAACTTCCTCGACGGGCTCGACGCCTTGGCATCGGGTGTCACCGCAGTGGCGTGCACCGGCTTCGCCGTCCTCCTCCATCACGACGGCCGGGACCTGGCGGCCGCGCTGGCGGCCGCACTGGTGGGCTTCCTCTTGTACAACCGGCCACCGGCGCGCGTGTACCTCGGCGATGCCGGCGCCTATCTCCTGGGAGCCGGCACCGCGCTCCTGTTGGCCTGGGCCTGGGCACCGGGGACCCGCACCCCGGTCAGCCTGGCAAGCCTCGTGATCGTGGCCGTCCCCGTGGCCGAGGTGGTGTTCGCCGTCGTGCGCCGCCTGCGGGCCCGGCAGTCGGTCACCGGCGGGGATCGCCGGCACCCCTACGACCTCGTGGTCGAGCACGGCTGGCGGCGAGGGGCGGCGGCGCTGAGCTACATCGGGTGCGAAGCGGTCCTGGCGGGCGCGGCGCTGGGCGCCTCCCGTACGCACTCCCTGGCCCTCCCCGTGGCCGTCGTGATCCTCAGCGCCGTCGTCCTCGTGATCGTGGCGGGCGCCACCGGCGCGCTGTCGCCCGGGCCCACGGTGCCGGTGTGACCCGCGTCTACCTGTCGCCACCCGACGTCGGGGACGAAGAGCGCCGCTTGCTCCTCGAGGCTCTGGACTCGGGTTGGATCGCACCGCACGGGCCCCACGTCGACGCCTTCGAGGCGGAGCTCGCCGAGCGCGTCGGGGTGGCCCATGCCGTGGCGTTGTCGAGCGGGACGGCGGCGTTGCACCTGGCGCTGCTGCTGGTCGGCGTCCGCCCCGGCGACGACGTGCTCGTGCCCACGTTCACCTTCGTGGCCACGGCGAACGTGGCGACGTACATCGGCGCCCGACCCGTGCTCGTCGACTGCGACGCCGAGACGTGGCAGATGGCGCCGGACCTCGTAGCCCAGGAGCTCGAGGACCGGGCGCGCCGGGGAGCGCTGCCCAAGGCGGTGGTGACGGTCGACCTCTACGGCCAGACGGCGGACTACGGCCGGCTCGTCCCGCTGTGCGAGGAGTACGGAGTGCCGTTGGTGGAGGACGCCGCCGAGGCGCTGGGGGCGACGCACCGGGGCGCGGCCGCCGGCTCGTTCGGCGCTGCGGCGGTGTTCTCGTTCAACGGCAACAAGATCATCACGACCAGCGGCGGGGGAATGCTCGTGTCCGGGGACCGGGAGCTGGCAGCGCGTGCCCGCCACCTGGCCACGCAGGCACGCGAAGCGCACGTGCACTACGAGCACGTGGACATGGGCTTCAACTACCGGATGAGCAACCTCCTCGCCGCCCTCGGGGTCGCCCAGCTGCATGGGCTGGACCGGCGTCTCGCCCGGCGTCATGCCATCAACGTGGCATACCGCCGGGCGCTCGGCGGCGTCCCGGGGATCGAGTTCATGCCGCGGGCGCAATACGGCGAGCCGAACGACTGGCTGACGTGCATCATGGTCGACCCCCAGGAGTACGGGGCCACACGCGAAGAAATTCGCGTGGCGCTCGAGGCCCAGGACATCGAGGCCCGACCCACCTGGAAGCCACTGCACCTTCAGCCGCTGTTCGCCGAGACCCCGGTGGTGGGTGGCACCGTGGCGGGACAGATCTTCGAGCGTGGTCTGTGCCTCCCGAGTGGCTCGACCCTGCGTGACGCCGACCTCGCGAGGGTCGTCGACGTCATCCAGCGACTCTTGTTGGGCGCGTAGACTCCTCGGGTGCGCCAGCGGGGGGAAGCTCACGATGGGCTGGCTCACGAGCCCGGAGCCGGGGACCGCCGTGGGTTTCGCGCCCGCACCGCGTGGTTGAGCGACGCCGTGGGCGTGGCCTGGACCGTCGCCGCTGCGGTGCTGGTGCTCCTCCCCGCCTTGCGGTCAGGGGTCTCGCTCGGTCCGTTCGACCTGCTGTCGCGCATCGGCCTCACCCACCAATCGGGCGTGACGGTGCACAACGCCGCCCAGGCCGACCAGATACAGCAGTTCGTGCCGTGGATGAACCTGGCCTGGCACCAGGTGCACAACGGACATCTCCCGTTGTGGAACCCCTACAGCGTCTTGGGCATGCCGCTGGCCTTCAACTGGTCCTCCGATGTTTTCAGCTTTCCCGCCATGGTCGGTTACCTGGTCCCCGTCAGCCACGCCTTCACGGCGATGGTGCTAACCAGGTTCGTCGTCGCCGGGACCGGTGTCTATGCGCTGTGCCGAGCCCTGGGGCTCGGCCCCCTGGCGGCCGCCACCGGGGGAACGGCCTTCGAACTTTCAGGCCCCATGGTGGTCCAGGCCGCCTGGCCCCACGCCGCCGTGACGTGCTGGACGGGCTGGGTCCTTCTGGCTGTCGTGGGCCTCCTGCGCGGGAGGCATCGTCTCCACAATGTGGCTTTGCTGGCCGTAGCGCTCGCCGAAGCGGTGTATGGGGCCCATCTCGAAAGCTTCGTCGTGATGAGTCTCTCCGTTGTGGTGTTCGTTGTCGGCTACCTCGTGGCCCGCGCCCGGACCGGTGGAGGGCTCGTGTTGCGCCCACTGGGCGACCTTATCCTGGGAGCATTGTGTGGCCTCGGCCTGGGCGCTCCCCTGCTCTTCCCGGGCACGCAGCTGGCATTGTCCTCGGCCCGTCGGAATGGCACAGGGGTGGCGGCATTCCCTCTGTCGCACGCTCCGAACCTCCTGCTGGTGGGGCTCCAAGGCAAGATCTTTTCCACCACCGCCTACGTCGGTGTCATCGTCCTGGCGCTCGCCGTCGTGGGTGCGGGGATGGCGTGGCGAAAGCCGGCGGTGCCGGCGTTGGTGGCCGTGGCCGTAGTCACGCTTCTCCTCACCTTCTTCTCCCCCGCCGACCGCCTCCTGGATCTCGTGCCCGGTGGACGCGTGGTGACGTGGAACCGGGCGGTGATGCTCATGGCGTTGGCACTGGCCGTCCTGGCGGCCGTGGGCGTCGACGCCCTCATCCGGTCGAAGGGAGACCGGGCGGCGCTGACCTGGATGGCCGGAGCGTTTGGCGCGCTCGCCGTCGTGGTGGTGGGCCTGGCGGTGGCCAGCGAGCTCGGGTTGGCGGGCAACATCGCCCGACACCGCGACAGCCTGATCTGGCCGGCGGTCCAGGCCGTGGCCGGGCTGATCCTCGCCGGCGCGTGGTGGTGGTCGCGCCGCTCCGGAGCCCATTCCGTCACTGCCTCGTCGGTGCCCTTCGTCCGCTTCGCGATGGCCGTCCTCCTAGCGCTCGAGACTGCGTTCCTCCTGAGCGCCGGGATCCCGTTCTGGTCTGTGAGCTCGGGGTACTTCCCGACGAATCCCGGGATCACGGCACTGCAGCGGACCGTCGGGACCAACCTCGTCGGTTTCGGAAACTGCGGGCTCAAGGCCTACGTCACGGGGCCCACCGCCTCGGTGGGTCTGTGGCCCGATGTCAACGTCGCCTACGGAGTTGACGAGATGGAGGTCTACGACCCCATCCTCCCCGAGAGCTACTTCCGCGCCTACGCGGCGGTCGGCAACGGGCACATCACGGCGTCGCTGGCCGAGCTGGGAATCTTCTGTCCTCGCATCAAGACGGTGGAGCAGGCCCGGGTGTTCGGGGTCAGTTACATCCTCGAGCTCCCCGGCCGGTTCGGCCCGGAGGGGAGCATTCCCGACGGCACCATCGGCGGCGAGCAGCTCTACTTAGTCCCGGGCGCGGCCCAGGCGACCTCCACGCCGGTACCGGCCGGAACAGCACCCTTGCCCACCGACGCACCCGGGACGCCCATCCCGGTGACCCACCCGGACCCGGCGTCGTGGCGACTCGTCGTCGACACCGCCACCGCCAGCATCGTGCGCCTTCGGCTCACCAACGTCCCGGGCTGGGACGCCACCATCGACGGCCGGCCTCTGCCGCTCACGCCCTGGGCGAGCGGGTTGATGCTCCAGGCGCGCGTTCCTCCGGGGCGCCACGTGGTCGAGCTGCACTACTGGCCCCGCGCCTTCACGGCGGGCATCGTCGTCGCCGGCGGGGTCGCCGTCGGGCTCGTCGTGACGGCGTCGACGGGGTTGGTGCTCGGCAGGCGGCGCCGACGACGTCCCACCGAGCTATGACGACGCGCCGTGAGGGACTCGACATCGTCATCGTCGCCTACGGCCCTGCCGACGACCTGACCCTGGTCCTCGCCGGGCTGGCCGACGTCTACCGGACCGTCGTCGTCGACAACTCGTCGTCGCCGGCCACCGCCGCGCTGGCCCGCAGCGCCGGCGCCCAGTACGTGGATCCCGGCGCCAATCTCGGGTTCGCCGCCGCCGTCAACCTGGGGCTCGAGCAGTTGCCCGACCCGACAGGCGACGTCTTGTTGCTCAATCCCGACGCACGCATCGCGCCGCCCGAGCTGGAACGGCTCCACGAGAAGCTCCTCGCCGACCCCGGCGTGGCCTGCGTGGCGCCGACGCAGCACCGTCCCCGCTCCTCGGCCCCTAGCAGGGCCAGCTGGCCTTGGCACACACCGGCGGGGGCCTGGGCCGAGGCGGTGGGCCTGAGCCGTCACCGCCTGCGGTCGTCCCGGTACTTCCTCGGTGGCGCCGTCCTGCTGGTGCGGCGGGCGGCCCTGGTCGAGGTGGGAGCCTTCGACGAACGCTTCTTCCTCTACTGCGAGGACGAGGACTGGCAACGCCGGGCGATGGAGCGGGGATGGGGGGTTCGGCTGTGCCCGGACGTGCATGCGGAACACGCCGCCGGGGGGACCGAGACGGACTCGGAGCGGCTCCAACTGCGCCTGCACGCCGCCATCGAGCGCTACGTCCGCAAGTGGTACGGGCGCCGGGGCTGGGCGCTGTACCGCGCCGGCACGCTCTTCGGGCTGGGGCTGCGGCTGGTCGTGGGGCGGCGCGCCCGCCGTCACGCCACGACGCGCCTGGCCCGTCTCTATCTGATCGGGCCGGACCGGGCCGCGCAGCGAGCCGGCGCCGTGCCCGCACCGTGACGCCGGTCGCCGGGGCCCGGGGTCGGCGTGTTCAGGGGGCGAAGTTCGGCCACGCCGTCACGTCGAGGTCGGGAACGAGGGTGACCAGGTCCGCCACGTCGGCGCGGTAGAGCTCGACGAGTCGCATCCGGGCATCGCCGTCGAGGGCGACCTTCTCCTGGAGCGTGGGGCTGGCGCGCTGCAGCAGGCCGGGAGGACGAAAGGAGTCGTCGAGCCCGAGGAAGCGGTAGGTGCGGGCGAGCTCGTGCTCGGGGTCCGCCACGCACCGCTCGTACTGCTGGACGAGGATCCGGCCCGCCTCCCATGCCGTCGTCCAGCGCCGGAGGGCCGCGGCGTAGAAGCCGCGGTTCACCGCCTCGGCCAGCACCGTGCCCGAATGCGAGTCGGGAACGAGCTCATTGTGGGCCAGGCCAGACACCAGGCGTTCGACGGGGTCCCGGACGATCACGAGGAGCCGGGCCTGCGGAGCGGCCCGGTCCAACAGCGCGGGCACCCACGGCTGGCAGATGTAGTCCGGCGTCCACTCCCCCGTCGTCCGGCCCGGAAGTCGAGGGAACGTCTGGTGGTAGCGGCGCACGTCCTGGGGCCCGAAGTCCGCCGTGGCGTAGGGCGCGAAGTAGTGACGCTCCTTGTGGACGGTGGCGCGATGGGCCACATCGGGATGGGCGACGATCAGCCCGAACCACCACGTGGTGCCGGCCTTCTGGACGCCGATGCCCACGAAATCCGGCGGCCCGGGCACCTCGCCCGGCGCCGGCGCCGGCCCCAAGTGCGTGTAACCGGCTTCCCAGGGGGCGAAGGGGCCCACCCGGCGGCGAACACCTTCGCGCACGGCGCGGGGAAACATCTTGCGAAGTCCGTCGGGGGCCCGGTACAGCGCCTTTCCCAGCGCGGTGCGGAGGGCCACGACGTCAGGCTGCCACACGGCGATGTGTCGCGACAACCGCTGCACCCGCCTATGGTGGTGCGGTGTCCCGGGCTGCCCGGCGCCGTCCCGACGACCCGGCGGTGAGTGGGGGACGATGATCTACGTCGCCACCGTCCACATCGCGTCGGCGCGCTGGATCGACATCCAACTGGCGTTCCTCCGACGCAACATCGCCGAGCCCTTCAAGGTCTATGCCAACCTCCAGAACGTGCCTGACGGGCACGAGGAGAAATTCGATCGGGTGTTCACCATCCTCGGGGACCATCCGGCCAAGCTGAACCTCCTGGCGGGCGAGATCGTCGCCGACGGCCGGCCCGACGACCTCATCATCTTTCTCGACGGCGACGCCTTCCCCATCGCCGACCCGTTGCCCACGGTCCGCCGCGGTCTCGAGAGCACGTCCCTGGTGGCCGTGCGCCGAGACGAGAACGTCGCCGACACCCAGCCCCATCCCTCTTTCTGCGCCGTCACGGTACGCGAATGGGAACGCCTCCACGGCGACTGGTCCAAGGGATACTCGTGGGAGACGGCCGACGGGAAGCGCACGACCGACGTCGGTGGCAATCTCCTGCGGGCGCTCGAGCGCCACGGCGCCCTGTGGACCCCGCTGCTACGCAGCAACCGGGTAAACCTGCACCCTCTGTGGTTCGGCGTGTACGGGGGGATCGCCTACCACCACGGGGCGGGCTTCCGCTGGGCGGTGGGCCGCGTCGACCTCGTCAACCCCCCGCGCCTCACGACCCGCGCCAGGCACGTTCCGGGACTGGGACGGCTCCTACGACGGAGGAACCGGGCCAAGGCGCAACGCTTCCACGCCCGCACCGCCGCGACCGCGCAGCTCCTGAGCGACGAGGTGTACGAAAAGATCGCGCGGGACCCGGAGTTCTACCGGGAACTGATCTGAGATTAGGGAACGAGCCACTCCCCGTAGTCATTGGCGGAGGCGGCGGCCGGGTAGAACTGCACCTTGGTGGCGGTGATCGACTTCTTGACCTGGAAGGCCACGCAGCTGTTGGCGGTCTGACCACTCGAGAGCTGGAACTGGATCGTGTCCTTCTCGCATTGCCGCAGAGAGACGTGGGAGGGCAGGTAGGTCTGCCCGTTCGATCCCACCAGGTCGGCATCGAGGTTGCTGTTGACCGTGAAACTCGGTCCTTGCGAGTTCCCCAGCTGGAACACCACGGCGACGAAGCGCTTGCCCGTCTTGGGAACCGTCTTCCCCACTCCCTGGGCGGGGTCCACGATCTGGGTGAGGGTGATGTCGAAATGCCTCCCCGACGGGTTCTGCAGGGTGAGCGTGTCACCCGTGTGGGCGACGGCTGTCGACCCCGACGCATGGTTGATGAGCGTCTGAGAGCTCGAGCAGCCGACAGCCAGCACACCCAGCGCCAACGTTCCAGCTGCAGCCAAGATTTTCCGCACGTGACCCCCCAGGAGGAATTTTTGCCATATTAGGCGATCCACCAGGCCCAATGTGGTATCGGGCACGAGAATCTCCTTCGTTTGCCTATGCGATAGCCCAGGGCTCGACGTCGAGGCACCAACGCGCCTCGACAGGATCTGCTCGAGATGATGAACGAGCACTCGTGGTGCGCACCGGTGCTCGCATGGTGGCCCGCAGGCCGAGGGGGCCACCGATCGGAGAATTACACTGCCCCGGGTGCAGCGCCGACGCAGCAGGCACGGATGGGGAGCCGACGCGCTGGGCGTGGCCTGGACCGTGCTCGCCGCGGTGGTGGTGATGGCCCCGGTGCTGCGTCCTGGAGTGTCGCTCGGCCCCTTCGACCTGCTGGCGAGGATCGGGCTCACCCGGGCAGCTGTCACGTCGGCACACGGCGTGTTCCCTGCGGATCAGATCCTGCAGTTCGTGCCGTGGACCGACCTGGCCTGGCACCAGGTCCACAGTGGACACGTCCCGCTGTGGAACCCGGACAACGTGCTCGGTGTGCCCCTCGCCTTCAACTGGCAGTCCGGCGTCTTCAGCCTCCCGGCGTTGGTCGGGTACGCCGTCCCGGTCCGCTACGCCTACAGCGCGCTGGTACTCGTGAAGCTCGTGGTGGCCGGGACGGGCGCCTACACGTTGTGCCGGGTGCTCGGTGTGAGCGCGCTCGGTGCCGCCTTCGGCGGCACCGCCTTCGAATTGTCGGGGCCGATCCTCGACCACATCGGTTGGGCCAACAGTGGGGTGATGTGCTGGGGGGGATGGATCTTCGCCGCGGGGTTCGTGCTCATGAGCACCCACCACCGCCTCCGATGGACGATCCTGCTGTCGGTGTGCGTCGCCTGGGCCATCTACGCCGGGCACCCCGAGAGCCTGATCGTGCTCGGCCTCGCCTTCGTGGTGTTCAGCGCGGTGTTGTTGTGGCAGAGAGCCCGAACCGAGCGCGGTGCGGTGGCCCGACCGGTGCGAGACGTCGTCGTCGCCGGTGTCTTCGGCGCCGGGCTGGGCGCCGCCTTGCTGCTGCCCGGGGCCCAGCTCCTCCTGGGCTCCTCCCACCGGTACGCGTCGGGGTCACCTGCTTTCTCCTTCTCCCAGCTACCGAATCTGGTCGCCGCGGGGCTCCAGGGGACCGACTTCAAGAGCTCGGCCTACGTGGGAGTGGTGGCCGTGGTGCTGGCCGTCGTGGGGACCCGCGTCAACTGGCGGCGTCCCGAGGTCCTCGCCCTGGCCGCAGTGGCCGCCGTCGGGGTGGTGGTCAGCTTCGTCGGCCCCGTCGACGACATGCTGCGGTTGCTCCCCGGAGGCCGTCAGCTGACGTGGACCCGGGCCGTCATGGTGCTCGACCTGGCCTTGGCGGTGTTGGCGGGGGTCGGCATCGACGTGCTGTCCAAGTCCCCGGCGCGCGCCACCACCCTGCGGTGGGCGTTGGGTTCTCTGGGGGTCGTCGCTCTCGGGCTGGTCGTCGCCGTCGGCTCGACGCACTACCGAACGGGCCTGATCTGGCCCGGGGCTGAGGTGCTGGGTCTCGTCGTCCTCGTGGCAACGCTGTGGTGGCGGGGTTCTCCGGCCGCTCGTCACGGTTCGGCGCGCACCGGCCGGTCGGCGGCCACGGTGCTGTTGGTGGTCTCCACCACCTTCCTCATCACCACCGGCGTGTCGTCGTGGTCGCTGAGCTCGTCGTACTTCTCGCCCCCACCCGCCGTGCAGGCGTTGCAGGGCGCCGTGGGTGGATCCACGGTCGGCATCACTTCGTGCCGTGTGCTTCCCTTCACCCCCCCCTATTCGACGGAGACGGGGATCCGTCCCGATGCCAACATCGGGTACGGCGTGCACGAGTTCGCCGTCTACGACGCCGCCGTCCCCGAGAGCTACTACACCTTGTGGGCGTCGCTCGGTGGGCAACGCACCGGGTCGGGCCTGCATCGCATCGGGGTGTTCTGCCCCCAGATCACCACGGCCGCCCAGGCCCGGGTGTTCGGCGTGGGTTTCGTACTCGAGCCGCGCCA
>Ga0209415_10006538_pt1 | contig 20668 bp, 18 predicted proteins | sample PeaSoiSIISIP2007_FD_187696 | JGI IMG/M metagenome (GOLD analysis project Ga0209415, IMG submission 187696) | Peat soil microbial communities from Weissenstadt, Germany - SII-SIP-2007 (SPAdes) (version 2) | ecosystem: Environmental > Terrestrial > Soil > Wetlands > Peat | place: Germany...
CCTGCTTTACGGTCGGCACATCGATATTCAGCCCGAACTCCATGACGCTCGCCGTGACCATAAAGATGATCAGCAACACAAGAACCACGTCCACCAGCGGGACCACGTTCATCTCCGACAGGACCCCGATTTGTGAACGCCACCGGCCGCGTCCCATCCGGCCGCCGCTCGATCCCATCCCGGAAAACGCCATCGCTAACTCCTAATTTGGACCTTCGGTGGTCCGTTCCGCAACATTCAGGAATTCCAGCGAGAAATCCTCCAGCCTCTGGCCAATCTCTTTGATTCCATTATTGAAATAGTTGTAGGCGATAGCCGCCGGAATGGCCGCGCCCAGGCCAAACGCGGTGGCGTAGAGCGCTGTGGAAATGCCGGGTCCGACAGCCCTTAAACTCGTGGAACCCGCCGTGCCCAATCCCTTGAACGATGCAATGATGCCCAGCACCGTTCCAAACAACCCTATAAAGGGACATACGGCAGCTGTGGTCGCCAGCCAGTTCATGTTTCGTTCCAGCCGCATGATCTCCTCGCTGATCCCCATTTGCAAGCTGCGTTCCAGCGCCAGAAGGTTGGTCATTCTGGAGCGGGAGGCCTTCTGGCGGCTCAGCTCGCTGTAGCCGAAGTCGAAGACCGTTGCCAGGGGAGCCCCGCGGAATTGCTCCACGGCGCCGGCGATCGCATCCAAACCGGCAGACTTCCGGAACGCTCTAAGAAATCGTTGGTTAGCCCGGCGCGCGCGGCGGAATCCGCCGAGCTTGGAAAAGATGATGGTGAAAGAAAGCAGCGAAAATATAAGGAGGATACCGACTACAATGAGCAAGACCGGATCGGAGAGATCGGTCAGCTCCGAAAAATTCACCTGCAGAAGTAGCACCTTTCCCAATTGTAAACGAGACGCCCCTGAAACATGCAAGTGAAAAAATGTTTTTATGGACGCTTGGCCGCTCCTTGTCAGTCGCGGTTCGGTGCATACGGACTACAGCACCGAACCACGAGCGCCAGCGAGTGGCCAACCTGGCTCCTTTATAATCGGTTCCAGTGCTGGTCGAGCTCGCGGTCGAAAATTACGCGGTGATCGAAAAGGCCCGCGTGCGCTTTCATCCCGGCCTGAACCTGCTCACCGGCGAGACCGGCAGCGGCAAATCCATCGTGGTGGACGCGCTCGGCCTGCTGCTGGGCGGCCGGGCGTCACCGGAAATGGTCCGCACCGGAGCTGAACGCGCCCGCATCTCCGGAATCTTCGAGGTCGCCGAGTCGCCGGCGCTGGCCAAATTGCTTGAAGACGCCGGGATCGAAATCGAGGACCGCGAGCTTCTTGTGGAACGGGAGATCCAAGCCGGCAAATCACGCGCTTTTGTAGGTAACCGCCCCGCCACCGCCGCGCTGCTCAAGGATCTGGCGGTTCATCTGGCCGATATCCACGGTCAGCACGACCAGCAGCAGCTCTTTTCGGCTGCCGTCCAGTGCGACATGCTGGATGCGTTCGCCGGGGCCGGCGACCTGGCAAGCCAGGTTTCGGAAACCTTCCACGCTTGGAAGCGAACAGCGGTTCAGTGCGACGAGCTCGAACGCGGCGCACAGGAAAAGCTTCGCCTGGCGGACTTGTGGTCGTTCCAGCGCAAAGAAATCGAGGCGATTTCGCCCAAGCCCGGTGAGGACACCGAGCTCGAAAACGAGCGCCGTGTGCTGCGAAATGTGGTCCGGTTGCAGGAGCTGGCCGGCGGGGCTTACGCGGCGCTTTATGAAGATCCCGAGAGCGCTTCGGCGCAGGTCGGCACCATCGCCAAGCGCCTGGAAGAGCTGGCGCGCATCGATGAGAGCGCGCAAGAGATGCTGGTGCAGCTCCAGCCCGCGACCATCGCTTTACAGGAGACGGCGCACTCACTTCGGCACTATTTAGGCAAGCTGGAGGCCGATCCCGGACGTCTCGAGGAGGTGGAAGACCGGCTGGCCGCCCTGGAAAAGCTGAAGCGCAAGTATGGAGCGTCCGTCGAACAGGTGCTTGCCTTCCTCGAGGAAGTCCGGACCAATCTGGCGGCGGTGGAAAGCGCGGACGATCGCCGGAACGCCTTGCAGAAAGAAGTCGCCGGGTTCGCTCAAGCTTACGAAACCGCAGCCAGGAAGCTATCGGCCCTCCGCAAGGAGGCCGCGACCCAGCTCGGCAAGCGCGTCGAGCAGGAACTGGCAGCGTTGGCCATGGAAAAAACCCGCGTCGCGATCCGCGTCGTTACCAATATGGACCCGGCGCAGTGGTCCGAGCGCGGGGCCGACACCGTCGCCTTTCTGATCGCGCCCAACCTCGGCGAGGAACTGAAACCCCTGGACAAGATCGCCTCCGGTGGCGAGTTGTCGCGCGTGGCTCTGGCGCTCAAGACCTGCATAACCCCAGCCACGAAGAAGAACATTTCTCCCCGCACACTGGTCTTCGACGAAGTCGATGCCGGCGTCGGAGGCAGCGCCGCGGAGGCGGTCGGCCGGCGTTTGAAAAAGCTCTCCGGCGCGAACCAGGTGATCTGCGTGACCCACCTCCCTCAGATCGCGGGCTTCGCCGATCATCACTATTTCGTCGAGAAACACTCCGAACACGGCCGCACGATCGCCTCGATCGAGGAGCTCGCGCCCGACGCCCGCACCCGCGAAATCGGCCGCATGCTTTCCGGCGAGCGCATCACGCAAGAAGCTCTTCGCCATGCCGAGCAGCTCCTCAAAATGGCCGCAAAATAGGTGCCCGTGACTGACGCCGAGAAGCGTTCGCGCGCGATTCGCTTCATCGTTTGCCTCGGCATCGTCAGCATGTTCGCCGACATCACCTATGAAGGCGCGCGCAGTGTCATCGGCCCTTTTCTGAGCGACCTGGGCGCCAGCGCCACCCAAGTGGGCCTGATTGCCGGCGTGGGAGAAATGCTGGCTGCCAGCCTCCGTCTGTTCTCCGGACGCCTGGCCGATCGGACGCGCGCCTACTGGACCATCACCATCGTCGGCTATGGAGTGAACCTGATCGCCGTCCCGGCGCTGGCCTTCGCCGGACACTGGTGGGTGGCTGCCTTGCTGGTCGCCCTCGAACGGACCGGGAAAAGCATTCGCGGCCCGGCGCGCGACGTCCTGTTGTCCGAAGCCACCGTCACCGTCGGCCACGGCTGGGGATTCGGCCTGCATGCGGCGCTCGATCAGACCGGCGCGGTCATCGGACCGCTGCTCGTGGCTTTTACTGTTGCGCGATCGCACGCCTTCGGACCCGCGTTCCTCGGACTGGTGTTTCCGGCCGCCGCCGCGGTCGGCGCGTTGCTGGTGGCGCGCGCCTGGTTCCCCGCTCAAGGCGCCACGGCCCCGCACCAACTGGAGCAGACCCATTTCCCCAGGATTTTTTGGATCTACGTGGCTTCCGCGGGACTCCTCGCCTGCGGATTCGCCGATTTCGCCCTGCTCTCCTACCACTTTCAAAAAACCGCAGCGTTCGGACCGGCCGTGATCCCGTTGCTCTACTCCGGCGCGATGGCTGTGAACGCGATCACAGCACCGCTCTTCGGCCGGCTGTTCGACCGTTTTGGCGTGGTGATGCTGAGCGTTGGGACCTTGATCTCGATGCTCTCGCTGCCGCTTGGCTTTCTCGGGGGCCCGACGGCAATCATGGCCGGCGTCGCGTGCTGGGCGACCGGTATCGGAGCGCAGGATGCGATCTTACGATCCGGCATCGCCCAAGTGGTCTCTATGAACAAACGCGGCAGCGCATTTGGAGCGTTCAACGGAGTCTACGGCGTCATGTGGTTCGTGGGAAGCGCGATCATGGGTGTGCTTTATGACCGCTCCATCGTCGCCGTAGTGGTGTTCGGTCTGAGCTTGCAACTGATCGCGGCAGCCGCCTTCTTCTGGCTCCGGGGAAGGCTTGGAGCTGCCCATCATGAAAAATAACTTATGCGTTTACATATAGTTATAGCGGCTTATCCGCACTGAAACGTTATACCTGTACATAGAGATCGGGCGGTGGTAGGATTGTCTTGTCCAGTTGTGGAACCTTGAATTGAGGTTCCATCGCGTCTCTTTCTCGAGGGAAGAGTCACCGACTGCCCGGTGGACTTCCCGAAAGCTTGGCAAGCTACGCGACCTAGAGTCAGTGGTGAGCCGGCCGGTGAGTATCCTCCTCCGAGTACTCACCGGCTTTTTTCATTTGGGGCGCGTGAGTGCAAAGAGTAGCCGAGCGGGAGCGAGCGGCAAGAGCCTTTCCGCCCAACCGCCTTCCAGCGCGCGGCGCAACACCCCAGCGACCTGAAACGGTTGCCGCAGGCTCGCTCGGCATTCCTGCAGGTACTCCGGCACGGGCTTCCCGGTCGCGGCCGCTCTTCCCGCCATGGCTCCGGACCGGACCGCAGCCAGCAAACCCGAACCGGTGAACGGATCGACAAACGACAGAGCATCGCCGGCGGGATATACCTGTCCGGCATCTCCGAATACTTGCCCATACCGCAACGGCCCTGTGGAAAACCACGGAATCACTCGCCGCAAAGGCTTGAGCCGGTCCGACAAGGCCGCGCAATGCATCATGATGCCGTCATATTCAAAACCAAAACGTGAAAGGAAACTTTCCGGCGCGAGCCCGCACACGTTGGTCCTGCCCGCTTCGATGGAGCTGACGCCCACGTAGCATCGCTCGAAAAAGAACAGCTCCACGGCGTCATCCGTCGGACCTTCAAAGTGAGCCTTGAACCCGAACAGCCGCTGGCCCCGTGGGCTGCCTGTCGTTCCCGACGTGGCCCGCCGGCCTGTGGCGATGATCGACGGCGGTTCACCCGTTTCGCCCTCGAGTTCCGCGCCCGCCGCGCGTGCCTGGTCGAGCAGCATCTGGTCGAAAGCGTACCGGCTCAGTCCGAATGCCGGTTCCGGCAACGGCGAGCTTTTAAGCTTAGCGCCGAAGTGCAGGACAGTCCGTTGGACGCGCGCCGGCCCCGCTGCCAGAAAGGCGTTCCAGACGCCCAACTGCTCCAGCTCGGGCCCGATCTCCGGCGAAAAGAACTCGCCGCAGACTTTGTGGCGCGGCAGCCGGGATTTCTCGATCACCCTCACCGCTGCCCCGTGGCGCAGCGCCGCCAGCGCCGCCGCCGAACCCGCGGGCCCCCCGCCCAAGATGTGAATACGGTCTGTCATCTTAATGCAACACACCAAATAGGCCGATCACCACTATACTGGCATCTAAGTCCTCATTTCTTCGTCCATGCAAACTTTTGACATGATCGTGATCGGCTCCGGGCCGGCCGGCCAGCGGGCCGCGATCCAGGGCGCCAAGTCCGGGAAACAGGTCGCCGTAGTGGAGCAACGCGAGTGCGTGGGAGGCGCCTGCATCAACACCGGCACCATCCCGTCGAAAACGCTGCGCGAAGCGGTGATGCATCTTTCCGGGTATGCCTACCAGGGAATCTACGGCGTCAACTACCGGGTGAAAGAGAAGATCACCATGGCGGATCTGGCCTTTCGGGTCCAGCACGTCATCAAGACCGAGATCGACGTTACCGTCTCGCAGCTCACGCGCAACGGCGTGCAAGTTCTGGCCGGCAGCGCCTCGTTTGTCGACCCGCATACCGTCCGCGTCACCAGCCTGGTTGGCGCCAACGACTACCACGCCGAAAACGTCATCATCGCCACCGGCACCAAGCCGGCGGTGTCGCCCAAGGTTCCCTACAACAATCGCAACATTATCAACAGCGATCAGATCCTGAACATGAAGGAAGTCCCCAAGACCTTCATCGTGGTGGGCGGCGGGGTGATCGGCGTGGAATACACCTGCATGTTCGCCACGCTGGGCGTCCGGATGATCCTGGTGGAAAAACGGCCCCGCCTGCTGGAATTCGCCGACGGGGAAATGGTCGAAGCGCTGTCCTACCATCTGCGCGACAACCGCGTGACCATGCGGCTCAACGAAGAAGTTTCGAGCGTCGAAGAAACGCCCGACGGCGGCGTGGTGGCTACTCTCGAGAGCAACAAGAAGATCAGCGGCTCGGCGCTGCTGTACGCGGTAGGCCGGCAGGGCAACGTCGACGAGCTCAATCTCGCGGCCGCGGGCCTGGAAGCCGACGATCGCGGGCGCATCAAGGTGGATGCCGATTTCCGCACTAAGGTCCCGCACGTTTTCGCCGCCGGCGACGTCATCGGTTTTCCGAGCCTGGCATCGGTCTCGATGGAGCAGGGCCGCGTCGCCGCCGCGCGCGCCTACAGCTTGCCGGTACAATCGAATCCGGCTGGTTATCCGTACGGAATTTACACCATCCCCGAAATCTCCTTCATCGGAAAAACCGAAGAACAACTCACGGACGAAGACGTTCCTTATGAAGTCGGCGTGGCGTATTATCGCGAGATCGCGCGCGGCCAGATCCGCGGCGACACCACCGGCCGCCTCAAACTGATCTTCCATCGCGAAACCCGCGAGATCCTCGGGGTTCACATCATTGGCGACGGCGCCACCGAGCTGCTGCACATCGGCCAGGCCGTGATGATCCTCAAGGGAACCGTGGAGTATTTCGTGGACACGGTCTTCAACTACCCGACCTTGGCCGAGTGCTACAAGGCCGCGGCGTTCAACGGACTGAACAAGCTCGCGCGGGGATAGCCACGCGAGCCTGTTCCGCGAAGAAGCCTACTTGCCTGACGAAGTGATCGCTAGAGCGGCTCCTTTCAGCGGTTTTGAAACCGCATGCACGCTGAGTTCGTAAGCCGACCCGTCGGTCACGATATGGGCGAGCTCCGAGCCCTCGCCGGCAGCGCTTGTGAACGTCAGCAGCGTTGCCGGTTTAGCCGGCGAACTAATGCTGGTGCGCACGAACACGATGGCATGCATCTTCGTCGCTTCGTTCTCAAACAGAAGAACGGTGGGCGCGCCCAGGATCGTGGAGATCGAGTAGGCTCCGGCCGGCATGGCCTTGCCTCCCGCGGAGAACCCGAATGGAATGCGCGCATGCAACGTCTCAGCCGACGCGGAGCTTAGCGCACCCAATAGGGAGGCTACCAAAACAGCGGACTTCAAGAGATTCGTTTTCATTGGAATGTTTCCTTTCGATGCCCCGAAGGGGCGGTTTTTTGAGTGAACCGTAAATGCGCACACGGACTAGGCGCGCAGAAAGGAATCTTCGGCAGGGAATGATTCTAAGGGAGAAAAGCCTGGGCGGGGGCTACTTGTGCGAGCAAAACAGCTTTGCTCTTACAACTTCAGTTTACTCGATCTCGGCCTCTTGTCAATGAAAAAACGGCCTTTGGAAATGCGGTAGATCCCATCAGGCAGGCTTCGGCCGGGCGGAGCGCTTGCGGGGAGGCACGTAATGGAACCGGACCAGATAGACATTCTCGCCCGGACCGTGCTTTGCAACCTTGAGAAGATCGACGATGCCGAGGAAACCGGACTCTCTCGCCAACTCTGGAGTAATATCAAACAAACCGATCGGTTCGATGGAGTCCACTTCGATTTCCCCTTCTTCCATTCGGTACCGCTTACCGACACTGACATGAGGGCGTTTCCAGATTCGAACGCTGCACGTAATATCCCCGCGCCGAACTCCATCCCGAAGACGCTTCGTAAAGAGCATAAGGAGGAGTTTACACGCGCCTTTGCGACGCCGGGCTGAGATGTTGCGCCATGATCACCCGTACCAACGCCTGCAGCGCCCTCGGCCGGGGAAACGTCGGACGGCTCGCCAGGCGGATGGTGCGCGATGCCTTGCCGATCAGTGGCCGCAGCACCACGCCTCGCCTCTCCATGGACGACGCGGCAAGCTGCGGCGCGAGCGTGGTTCCGTATCCCGCGGCAACAAGATTCGCGAGCGTCTCGAGACTCGCCGCCTGCAACGCTCTCTGCGGAAGAGCTTCACCCCGGCGACCGCAAGCGTCACGTGCCTGTCCAGCGAGACAATGGCCGTCGGCCAATACCAGCAAGTCGTCCGCGAGATCGGCTTGATCGATCGACTTGCGCGACGCCAAGCGATGACTCGCGGGAAGAGCCGCAAGAAACGGCTCGTCGAACAGATCCACCGTGGTCAAATCGGATTCCGGAATCTCCGTCGCGAGCAGCGCGGCGTCCAGACGCTGGCTGCGCAACCGCTCCAGAAGCGAAACCGTGATGTCCTCCCACAGTTCGATGGTCAGCCGCGGGCAGGTTTCGCGGAGCGGACCCAGGATCAGCGGAATCAGATACGGTGCAAGCGTGGGAATCACGCCGAGCTTGAGCGGCCCCACCAATTGGTCTTGCGACGTTTTCGCCACCGACTCGACCAATCCAGCCTCTTCGAGCGCACGTCGCGCATGCTCCAGAATCTTTTCTCCAACGGGCGTGATCGATACGTGGCGGTTGTTGCGCTCAAACAGAGTTACGCCGAGTTGCTGCTCAAGCTTCAGAAGCTGACCGCTGAGAGTGGGCTGGCTGACGTGACACGCTTGCGCGGCCCGCCCGAAGTGGCGATGCTCGGCAACTGCCACGAAATACGAAAGTTCCTGCAGATTCATGAATCGTCAATACCAATTGTAGCGATCTGAACAATCGATTATACAGATCGCCAAATTGGGCGTACTGTAGTGGATGTCCACACAAGTCCAAAGGAGATCGAATTGTCAACCGAAGCGAAGTGTCCGTTCCGACATACCCAAGCTGGAGCCCCGGCGAATGCTAACTGGTGGCCGAATCAACTAAACCTGAAGATCCTGCACCAGAACTCCCCCCTGTCCGACCCAATGGACAAGGCTTTCAATTACGCGGAGGAGTTCAAGAGCCTGGATCTGGATGCCGTAGTCAAGGACCTCCATGCCTTGATGACGGCGTCGCAGGACTGGTGGCCCGCCGACTATGGCCACTATGGAGGGCTCTTCATTCGCATGGCGTGGCACAGCGCCGGTACGTACCGCATCGCCGACGGCCGCGGCGGGGCAGGCTCCGGCTACCAACGTTTCGCGCCGCTCAACAGCTGGCCCGACAATGTGAGCCTCGATAAGGCGCGCCGGTTGATCTGGCCGATCAAGCAGAAGTATGGCCGGAAGATCTCCTGGGCAGACCTGATGATTCTCGCTGGTAACGTCGCTCTGGAGTCGATGGGATTCAAGACCTTCGGTTTTGGCGGCGGACGCGAGGACGTCTGGGAACCGGATGAAACCTACTGGGGAGCCGAGAGCACATGGCTAGGCGACCAACGCTACACCGGCGACCGCCAGCTCGATAATCCTCTCGGCGCTGTTCAGATGGGCCTGATTTACGTGAATCCGGAAGGGCCCAATGGAAAGCCGGATCCAATCGCCGCGGCGCGCGATATCCGGGAGACGTTCGCCCGCATGGCGATGAATGACGAGGAAACCGTGGCGCTCATCGCCGGCGGGCACTCGTTCGGAAAAACCCACGGCGCTGCCGACCCGGGCAAGTATGTCGGCCGCGAACCCGAGGCCGCCAGCATCGAGGAGCAAGGCCTCGGCTGGAAGAACACCTTTGGCAGCGGCAATGGCGCGGCGACGATCACCAGCGGGTTGGAGGGCGCCTGGACCACCACCCCAACCAAGTGGAGCAACAACTACTTCGAGAACCTGTTCGGCTTTGAGTGGGAGCTCACGAAGAGCCCCGCCGGTGCGCACCAGTGGACTCCCAAGGGCGGAGCTGGAGCAGGCACTGTTCCCGATGCCCACGATCCGTCGAAGAAGCACGCCCCGTTCATGCTCACCACGGACCTCTCCCTAAGGTTGGACCCGATCTACGAGCCGATCGCGAGGCGCTTCCTCAAGAATCCGAAAGAGTTCGCGAAGGCGTTCGCCAAGGCGTGGTACAAGCTGACGCATCGCGACATGGGACCTGTTTCGCGTTATCTCGGCCCGCTGGTTCCGAAGGAAACGCTGCTGTGGCAGGACCCTGTTCCTGCAGTGGATCACAAATTAATCGCGGCGAAGGACATCGCTGTCCTGAAGGCCAAGATCCTCGCATCCGGACTGTCGGTCTCCGACCTGGTCACCACTGCCTGGGCGTCGGCGTCGTCGTTCCGCGGCTCCGATAAGCGCGGTGGGGCGAACGGGGCGCGAATTCGCCTGGCGCCGCAGAAGGATTGGGAAGTAAACCAGCCAGCCGCGTTGGCGAAGGTTCTCAAGAAGTTGAGTGCCATACAGAAGGCCTTCAACGCTTCGTCCGGAAAGAAGAAAGTGTCGCTCGCGGACCTGATCGTTCTGGGCGGCTGCGCGGCCGTCGAGGCGGCTGCGAAAAAGGCTGGGCACAACGTGACGGTTCCCTTCTCGCCGGGGCGCACCGATGCTTTGCAGAACCAGACCGATGTGCACTCCTTTGCCGTACTGGAGCCGGCCGCGGACGGGTTCCGCAACTACCAACGTAAGGGAGACCCAAGACCCGCGGAAGAGCTGCTGGTGGACCGGTCGCAGTTGCTCACGCTGACGGCCCCCGAGATGACGGTTCTGGTCGGCGGCATGCGCGCCCTGAACGCGAACTTCGGTCAGTCCAAGCATGGCGTCTTCACCAGCCGGCCCGGGACGCTGACGAATGATTTCTTCGTCAACCTGCTCGACATGGGTACGAAGTGGGAGGCTTCCTCTAGCGAAGGCGTGTTTGAGGGGCGCGATCGCGCGACGGGCAAAGTCAAGTGGACCGGCACCCGTGCCGATCTGGTCTTCGGTTCGAACTCCCAGCTCCGGGCGCTCGCGGAAGTCTATGCGTGCGATGACTCGAAGAAGGCGTTTGTGAAGGACTTCGTGGCTGCGTGGAACAAGGTGATGAACCTGGGCCGCTACGACCTGGCGTGATCTCACGTGAGACGAGGGGGGCTGGTGCTTTAGAGCGCCAGCTTCCCGTCGTACACCATATCCTCGGTGAAGAACGGCTCGGCGAACTTCAAGCGGCCGATCTGAGCGTCGAACTCGACGCGCCGGTCGGACGCCGTTATCTCGGTCGATCTCGAAAAGAAATAAACGATAACGGGGCCGTCGTCGCGCTGCAGGATCTCTACGCTCGACGGCTTGAAGTCTTTCTTGTCGTCGCGCTTGAGAACTGCTTGCTTTTTAAGGTCGCTCTCCATAGCGCGAGTGTCCGCCTTGATCATATTCCGCGGAACGCCGATGACGGCAATGGCATAGTGGTTTTCGTCGACGGTCGGCGCGTCTACGTCGCGGGCCCTCAACTCGGCTTCCCGCACCGGCATCGCGCTCTCCCAGCGCAGCGTCAACGTGGGCGGCGTCGCGGAATCCGTTCTTCCATTGCCGTTGCTGGAGTCGTCCGGATAGTTGCTTCCGGTGCGGCTTCCGCCCGGATACCCACCACCGCCGCCCGGATATCCGCCACCCCCGCGTCCCATCCCGCCGATTCCAGGTATCCCGATCCCAACTCCGCCAATCCCAATTCCGCCACCCCGGCGGCCTCCCCCGCCACCGCTTCGGGGCGGGGCCTGGTTGGCGGATCTTTCCATCGTGGGTGTGGTGGTCTTGACCCAGGGCGAGTCGGTCATCACCTGATGAGCGTCATCCACGGTCCATTCCGGTACCGGCTTCTTCCACGCGTCAACTGGCGCGGCCTTGTCATCTGCCAAGAGGGATACGGCACCTGTCGCCAAGATTCCCAACATCAGCCTAGTTTTGGTCATAGCGCACACCTTTGCTTCTCTAGACGTGAACGAAGTCGGCAAGGTTTCTTAGGGAAATCAATGCGACATGAGTAAACCACGTAATCTGCCATACCCGGGCTGCGCTGAACATCCCGAAAATTCCAAACGCACGCCGCCTGCTTCAATCCGCCCACGGGCCTATTATAAGGATTATAATTGCAGGCAGTCAGGGCCTCAGGAACAATGTCTTCTGACGAGTGGAGCATTGATCAGGCGGACTTAAAGCCGCTATCGCCGAGCACGCCGATCGGCGTGTACCGGATCGAGTCTGTGCTGTAGCCGATGGCCTGGCCGCCGCGCACTAGGCCGGGATCCTGCATCGGGATCTCAAGCCGGATAACATCCTGGTCGCCAAGAACGGTTACGCGAAACTCGCGGATTTCGGTCTGGCGAAGCTGGAAGCGACTCCTTTGTCGGGCGACGCCACGCAATCCATGGCGGAGGGTCAGACCCGCCCTGGAATGATTGTGGGAACCATCGCGTACATGTCTCCCGCTAGCTTCCACCGCGATCGCTGAATGCGAACGCCCTAAAAACTCTCGGTAAAGCTGTCGGTCGTGCAGGACTCGGAGCGCCTCTCCGGCCTGACCTTTTTCGTTCACCGTGACGAACACCGAAAACTTCTTGTGCGCATCGCACCCGATAAACTGTTCCATATTGCTGCAGACCTCCTTCCAGGCGTTTCGCAGTTTACGCGAAACCCCGCTGCAGCGCTTTCATAGCATCATTATCGGAAGGCTTCCACACCCCTGAGGTAGGTGGCACTCCTCCGATTAGCCGGTTACCATTCGTTTGACTTTCTTGGGAGCGTATAACCCTCATAAACACTCTTTGCGCCGGGCGGCCCGTGCAGTCAGAGCCGAGGACCGTCACTCCTACGAGACGCCGACTAACCGGCCGAGCGGATATGCTTCGGAATTGGCGGGAGCCCACTCATCCAAGGCGAAAGGTCCGTAAGATATATTTGAATAAGGTCAATCGTGTTCTTCGGTATGCGCGGGCTGGGTTTCCTGCTCGTTGCCTTCTCTCTCTCAGCTTCGCCGGAGGTGGTGAGACGCGCCGATGCGTTGTACCACCGGACTCAGTATGAGGCGTCGCTTAAGATTCTGGCGGGCGACCCGACTCCCGATGCCGCCACTTACGCCCTCATCGGCAAAAACTACTTCATGTTGGGCGATTACAAGAAAGCAATCGAGACTTTCGAGAGGGCCGTCGCGCTGGCTCCCCCAAGCTCGGACTACCAGCTATGGCTCGGCCGCGCCTATGGCAAGCGCGCGGAGACCGGCGGGTGGCTGACCGCGGGAATCCATGCGTCAAAAGCGCGCCAGTGTTTTGAAACCGCTGTTGCGCTTGACTCCCACAATCGCGAGGCCATGAACGACCTGTTCGACTATTATCTGAACGCGCCAGGCTTTCTGGGCGGAGGAAGCGACAAGGCGGAATCCATGGCCAAGCGTATCGAACATGAGCGGCCGGCAGAGTATCACTACGAAATGGCGCAGCTCGCCGAGCGGAAAAAGCAATACGCTGCCGCTGAGCAGCACTTGCGCTCCGCCGTGAGCCTCGCGCCGGGCGACGTGGGCCGTATTCTGGACCTTGCGCGCTACCTTTCCAAGCACGGGCGCATCGAGGAAGGCGACGCTCTTTTCCAGGAAGCCGGTAAGCTCCGGCCCAATGAGCCGCGGGTGGTTTTCGCGCGCGCCGAAAACTATGTCGAAACGCGCCGCCATTCGGATGAAGCGCGCAACCTGCTGCGCCAATACATTGCATCGGATCGTACTCCAGACGATCCGTCGCAACAAGCCGCCGAGAAACTGCTACACGAGATCGCCGGCAAGTGAGATCCCTGCCGCGCGCCCTTCTGCGAACTTATTCAGTCCTGCTGCTGTTCATCGGGCTGAAGGCCGCCGGCAATCTTTCGCTCGCCTGGGGCATGACACATCTTACGGCGGAGGCGTCAGCGAATCCGCTCTTCTATCTGCGCGCAATGCTCGATCCGTTTGTCGCGCTGGGCGTCGTCCTGTTGATCGTCGCTCTGCTGGCGAGGATGGTTCTGCTGAGCGTGGCGGATTTAAGCTTCGTGCTTCCGGTTACGGCGGTGGGATACGTGCTGGCGGCGCTGCTAGGCAAGGCGGTTCTGCACGAGGTTGTCACTCGTCAGCGCTGGCTGGGGATTTTCCTGATCTTCGGGGGCGCCGCTCTGGTGAGCTTCACGCGGCAAAAGACGACGGACACCGGAGAAACATCCAAATGAAGTGGTTTTTGGTGGGCGTGATGGTAACGGCGACCGTGCTCAGCGACCTGCTGCAAAGCTTCGAGATGAAACGCGCGGGCGAACAGTCCGTGGGCGCTCGCGGCTTCATCCGATTGCTCAAAATCATCGCGCACCGGCGTTTCTTGATTCTCGCGATCGTGTGCATGGCGTTTTCCTTCTTTTCATTTATGGCGCTGGTACAAGTGGAGCCCCTGAGCTTCGCAGTCCCGGCCTCGGCGGCGAGCTATATCCTGGAGACCGTGTTGGCCAAGCTGGTGTTGCGGGAGCAGATCGGCATGCAGCGCGCAGCCGGAGCCTTGATAGTGCTGGCAGGCGTGGCGCTGCTAGGCGGGTGAACGCTGGGATGTTAGCAGCATCACTTCCCGGCGGGATCGGATACCACGGGGACAAGCTGTCCCTGGCGGATGTAGTAGTCCGCGCCGCGCCATCGTATGCTGTTGCGGGCGAAACTCGCGACCCAGATGAAGAAAGCCACGGCGTCCCACAGAGGAATCAGGATCATCGGCTTCCATAGGCGCGTCTGGCGCAAGCCGCGTACCCCGATGGTCCATGTCATCGCCACGCGCAACGCCAAGTAAGCACCGAGATAACCAAAAACCACCGCCGCGGATGGGTGAATCGCGATCGCGGCAAGCGACCAAGGCAAGCCCTGCGTCAGCAGCAGTCCGAAGTGCCCCCACGGACGCATGTGGCGCATCACCACGATCCAGCGCAGGCGCTTATACAGCAGCTCGCTCATCGATTGATAATCGGAGACTGTCGACACGGCGTAGGGAAGCAGTCTCACCTCGTAGCCTTGCTCGGCTATCAGACGTCCCACCAGAAGATCGTCTGCCGGACGATTTTCCAGGGCCGCATAGCCCCCGAATCCGTCCAGCCTGGCGCGGGTGGTGGTGATGGAAGGTCCGAGAGTGAACTTGAGCCCCTCCAACTGCCAGTCGACCAGAACGCCGGCGTAAAAATCAGACATCATACCCGCGGTTTGCAGGTGATCGGCAAACGTCCTGCTATCGAGATGGACATAAAAACAAGTGACCACGCCCACTCCTGGCTCGCGAAGGGGAGCCGTCACCATTCGCAAGTAGTCCGGCTCGACGCGCACATCGCTGTCGCTGATGGCCACGACTTCGTGGCGCGCTTCCGCCACCAAACGTGTGAGCTTGGCGACCTTGTCATTCGAGGCAACGCGGCCCGAGCCCAACAGGACGCGAATCTCGAGTTCGGGAAAATCGCGCTGCAATTTCTCGACAACGGTACGCACAGCCTGATCATCGGGATCGACGCACAGTAGTAATTCGTAGGCGGGATAATCCTGCCGGCAAAAGCTCGCTAGGTTCTCATAGGCGCCGGGATCGAGCCCGCGAATCGGTTTCAGGATGCTGACGGGCGGCGTGAAGGATAGATCCGCCGCGGCCCTCGGCTGTCGAAAATAGCGCCAGGCGCTGAACAGCGAGATCCCGTAATAGATGAAAGGGATGGCCGCAATCCCCAAGAAGACGTATGCGGCCGTCACGACCCCTGGCTTCTCCCCTGCGCCGGCCGATTGCAAAGAAGCACCTTACCGCCGCTCGAAACGATCACGTTGAGCCGCCCGCTACCCACCAGTTTTTCGAAACGCGGCATCGCGGACTGGGTCGCCACCAGATAGTATCGCTCTGGGGAAAGCCACAGTTTCGTCCATTGCGAATCGTCGATGAACACATCGGGAGCGCCGGGAGCATAGGAACCATACACCAGGTTGTTGAAGCGCCCGTTCAGCAGCAGAGCTTCCCGATTAGTGTAAAAGAAAACGGAGGAGAAAGTGTAGTAATGATGATCCACGATGAGCCTCCCTTCCGGCGCGCGCAGCAGCGCGTCGGCGAGAGGCCGCGAGGACATGTACGGATCGAACACCACCAGCGCCATTCGTGCTGCTTGAAAAAACAGAACCAAGGAGATCGCCGCCGCGAGAAAAGCTCGCTGCCCAGCTCGCACCGTGCCGATGGCTCCCACGAAAAATGCTGCGGTGGCCAGCAGCAGCGGCGGACGAAGATAGGCGAATGAGGCTAGCGTCAGATCTCCCATGTGGCCCAGGGAAAGTGTATATGCGCCAGGATGCTGGCTCAGCGCCGATGAAATGTCTCCGGGTGTGACGTTGTTCCGCACCAGGAACCACAAGACTCCTGTCGCGCACCCCGCGCAGAACATAACGCCGGAGAGCACCCGCGTTCCACGTACCACCCAAACGCCTCCAGCCGCCATCGCCGAGCCTGCCAGCAGCGCGAGCGCCGGATAACACGGCATCGAATAATACTCCTGGGTGGTTGAGAACGTGAAAAAGACTAGGACGAAGCCTATCCAGCAAAGGGCCAGCAAGCGAGTTTTGCCGGCGCGGTCATTCGGACGATAGGAAAGCTTGGCAGCCGCCGGAAAATAGACGCTCCATGGAAACAGCCACACCAGGTGCAGCAGCCAGAACCACAGGCGCGGGACGGTGTTGTAATCGCGCGGATAACGCAGATTCAAGAAGCGCAGCACCTGCTCGTTCATGAAGTAGAACCACAGAAAGCCGTGATACTCGCCAGGAACGCTGCTGAAGCTTAGATCGAAATACGGAGGGTTTCGCAGCGTGGCCAGAATGTGCCACGGCGCGGCGATCAACAACACGATCATCAGCCCGCTCGCCGGATGGATCCGCTTCCACACGCTCCTCTGAAATAACTGACGCGTGAGGGCGAGGTAAATGACGCCGGCGGCAACGGGGAAAACCACGCCAATCAGACTTTTCAGCAGCAGACTCACGCCGAGACTCGCGGCCAATAAGAAGGCCCACCAGCGCGGGTGGCGCTCTTCCTCATCCATGGCGCGAAGAAAAGCCCACATGGATAGCGCGATGTCCGCGGCCAGCATGACGTCGGGAATCTGAATGCGGGTGAACAGGAACAGGCCCACACATGTCGCTATCGACAGCCCGGCGAACAGGCCTGCGCGCCTGCCGAAGGCCCAAGCACCGAAAGCAGCGGTCAGCCAGGAAAGAGCCATCGCGGCGAGGACTACGGGAATGCGCGCGACCCAGTCGTGAACGCCGAAAAGCCGGTAGCAGATCGCCATCAACCAGTAGATGAGCGGTGCCTTCTCCAGATACGCGACGCCATCGAGGCGCGCCGTCACCCAATCGCCCGAGGTCAGCATGTTGCGCGCGATCTGCGCTTGCACGGCATCCACGTCATCCATTAGCGATGGAGGAGAGACCATGCAGCCGAGATAAACGGCGCCCGCGAACAAGAGGACAACTAACGAGACGTAGAGACCTGTGCCACTGCCCGCTGGCGGCGTTCTGCTACCGGCGTCGTTTGAATTCGCCATTTCTTCATCCAAAGGAAGAGAATCATCAGCCCCCACAGATGGTAGCCCAGGTTCGCGCGCCGATCCATGTGGGCCTGCACGCAAGCTTCGATTTGGGGGATGCGGAAGAAGTCGCCATATCGTGTCGAGGCGTCGTCCACCGCGTCGCGCAGCAAGGGCCGCAGCGGGCCGCGGAACCATTGATGGGAGGGGATATCGAAGCCGATCTTGCGTTTCGAAAGCATCGCCGGCGGCAGCTTTCCCCGTATCAGCTCTCGCAGAAGCACCTTTTGCCGTCCATCCCGTATGCGTAGATCGTCCGGCAGTGTTGCGGCGAATTCCACGATCCGATGATCGAGAAAAGGAGGCCGAACCTCTACGGCATGCGCCATGCCGACGCGGTCGACTTTTGTGAGGATGTCGTCGGGTAGATAGTACTTTTGGTCGAACCAGAGGTAGGAACTCAGGTTGTCGCCCGCGGCTGCGAGGCCGGAAAGGATGGCATCAAGCGCGCCCGGTAACTCCGGCCGCACCAGGGATCGTTTTTCGCCGTCGGAGAAGGTTCCGTTCCAATAGACGTGAGCCTTCTCCGGCCGCATACGGCACCCTTCGAGAAAGCGCTTTAGCTTATAGTCAAAGCCGATCTTTTCATCCGAAACGGGCCACCGCCGGGCGGCGCTCGCCGCCCATTCCAGGGCTTGAGAGGGCAGGCGGCGTGCAGCGCGGGCCAGGATGTTCGCCCGGTAAGTCACATAGCCGGCGAACAGTTCGTCGCCTCCGTCGCCGCTGAGAGCAACGGTCGCACTGTTCTTCGTGAGCTTGGAAAGAAACCACGCTGGAAGCGCGCCCGCGTCCGCGGTCGGCTCGTCGGAATGATGCGCGAATTGTTCAATGGCTCCGGCGAGATCGCAATCGCCCTCCAAGTCGAGCCCGGTGTGCTCGGTGCCGTAGCGCGACGCGATCTGGCCAATTTGCGACGTTTCGTCGAAGCTATACCCGCGAAAGGAAATCGAGAAAGTTTTCAGGCGCGTGCTGGAAGCCTCAGCCGCGTAATGCAGCAGCGTAGCAGAGTCAATCCCTCCGCTCAGCCACAAACCTAGCGGCACATCGGATACCAGATGCTCGCGCACGGATTGTTTGAGCAGGGAATCAAGCTCCTGTCGCGCCTCGGCCAATGCCCGGCGGCGTTCGGGTCCGCGCGGCAGAGTCCAGTACGATTCGATGCACACCTTGCCGGCGCGCCACTCGAGCCAGTGTCCCGGCCCGAGTTTTTCAATGCCCTCGACCAGTGTCCGCGGGCCAGGCACGTAATTGAGCGACAAGTAGCAATCCAGACCATCCAGACTCAATTCCCGGCTGATCTCGGGATGGACGAAAATCGATTTCAGTTCGGAGCCAAAATACAGCTCACTTCCACGACGCGCGAGGTAGAGGGGTTTGATGCCCATACGGTCGCGCGCCAGAACCAACCGCGTCCTCGATTCGGTCCATAGGGCGACGGCGAACATCCCGCGCAGCCGTCTAAAACAGCCGGTGTCCCATTCGAGAAATGCCGCAAGCAGCGTTTCCGTGTCGGTTTGTGAACGGAAACGATGGCCGCGCTGCTCAAGATCACGGCGGATCTCTTGGTGATTGTAGATCTCCCCATTGAAGGCGATCACCGTGTCTCCGCTCTCCGCGGTCATGGGCTGATCGCCGGCATCCAGGTCGATGATCTTGAGCCGTGCCGCACCGAGTGAGATCGTGTGGGACTCGAAGACGCCTTGCTGGTTTGGGCCGCGATGAATCAGGGATTCGACGGCGCCGCGGATACGGCTGGGATCAGGATCGACCCGTGTGTGAGTGAACCCGGCGATGCCACACAATTCAGTGATCTCCCCGCGCCAGCAAAGCGTCCGCTGGCACGGAGACGGCCGGACCGCGCTGCTGGTTGCGCGATTTTCGCCACTCTATTTGCGGATGAAAAAGCGACGCATCCACCCGGTCCTGATATTTCATCGCGATATTCATAAGCGAATCGAGCAGAGAATCGCCTAGGAAGTGGGGCCGCAATCCGAGATCGATCAGCCGGGAATGCTTAGCGTTGTAATAATGCTCCTCGGCTTCCACCCGCGGCGTTGGCAGATGTTCGATTTCGACGCGCAGTCCCATTTTCCGCGCCGCGGTCCTGACCATGTGGGCCAGCTCAAGAATGGAGAACTGTTCCGTGAACTGATTCAATACGCGGCATTCGCCGGGAGCGGCGGGATTCAGGCAGGCGAGCTCAATGCAGCGCACCGTATCCCGAATGTCGAGAAACCCGCGCGTCTGGCCGCCCTTGCCGTAGACCGTGAGCGGGTGCCCGGAGGCGGCTTGCACGCAGAAACGATTGAGAACCGTACCGAAAATATCGTCGTAGTCGAAGCGGTTGATCAGCGCTTCGTCCATGCCCACTTCGCCGGTGACGGTTCCGTAAACCACGCCCTGGTTGAGATCCGTCGCGCGCAGTCCCCAGATCTTGCAGGCGAACATGATGTTGTGACTGTCGTGAACCTTGGAAAGGTGATAAAACGATCCCGGCTGCTTGGGAAACGGCAAAACGTCGCTCCGTCCGTTATGCTCGATCCGTATGTAGCCCTCTTCGATATCGATGTTCGGCGTGCCGTATTCACCCATGGTGCCGAGTTTCACGAGGTGGCAATCGGGAACGATTTCGTGGATGGCAAACAGCAGGTTCAAAGTGCCGACCACGTTGTTCACCTGCGTGAACACGGCGTGCTTGCGGTCGATCATGGAATACGGCGCGGCCCTTTGCTCGGCGAAGTGAACTACCGCGTCCGGCTGGAACGTCTCGATCGTGGAAGCGAGAAACTCGTAATCGGTAACATCCCCCGCGAAGAAGTCGATGGTCTGGCCGGTAAGCTCCTGCCAGGCGCGCAAGCGCTCGGAGAGCGGGCGGATCGGGGTTAGAGTCTGAGCGCCAATCTCATGATCCCACTGACGTCGCAAAAAGTTGTCGACAATCGCAACCTGGTGCCCTCGATTGGACAGAAATAGCGCAGTTGCCCACCCGCAGTAGCCATCTCCGCCCAAAACGCAGATTCTCATTTAGTCCTTTCGTGGATCGCGAATCTAAATCCTGAATGCTCCTAACTAAAGTCTAACTATGTCGGATGCGCACAGAGAATAAAAATTTACGCATCTTTGCGGAAATAATCTATCCATTCAGCTGTTTTGATCCGAACGATGCATCTGAATGTGCTGAACGGCATACCTCAGATATGACTTTGAACGAAGGGGTGGCTGGCGCGTGCGTATGCCATGGCTGGCCGGCGTCCGGAAGCGCGCGGGAAGTTCTATCGCCCACTGCGAGGCTTGACCCCGCTCTCGACAGGTTCCGCTCTGATCCTCGGGTTCAGGCTCAGGTGGCGCGCCTCAACATTCCCGATCCGCCCAAACAGTGAATCTACAGCGGCAGCAC
>Ga0209415_10006539_pt1 | contig 20663 bp, 14 predicted proteins | sample PeaSoiSIISIP2007_FD_187696 | JGI IMG/M metagenome (GOLD analysis project Ga0209415, IMG submission 187696) | Peat soil microbial communities from Weissenstadt, Germany - SII-SIP-2007 (SPAdes) (version 2) | ecosystem: Environmental > Terrestrial > Soil > Wetlands > Peat | place: Germany...
TTACCCCAGTGCTGTTTTGATGGTCGTCATCGCCGCGGTATGCCACGTCCACAGGGTATTGGCCGAAGCGATGGTCGCGGATGACCAGTCGGACCTTGCCGTCACCGTCGGTGGCCCGCGCGCCGTACTCCAGCCGGCCGAGCGAGGTCTTCAGTCCGAAGCTGACCGCCTGGTAAGCCAGCGGCTGGCCTTTGGCATCCTTCAACTGCGCCGAGACGGCAATCACGGGGATCGGCGATTCCTTGGGCTTGCTGCCGCTTCCCGCAGCCCAAGGGTAGGACAGCAGCTTGGTATCGAGATAGAAGCGCGGGGTTCCGCCGGCGGCTGGAGCGGTCCTGCCGTCTTCCACGCGCGGCGCGTCCTCCGGCTTCAGCGCCTGCCAGCCCATCGAGATGGTGGTCGGTTGCGGGGCCTTCCCGCCCTTCGCAGCGCCTTGCCCCCGTGCAGCCGGCGCGTTCCACAGTAATGCGCAGGCCAGCAGCACGATGGTCGGGACCGCCGGCCCCCAGTTCGTTGCGAACGGTGTGGCTACGGCGGCCGGCGCCAATTCCGCCGGTTCGCCGGTCTCTCGCGTCTCCCAAATAGAAACCACCGGGAACGTCTTCGCCAGCAGTGTATACAGCAGCAGAAAAGCCGCAAAGGCAGCCGCGGTGATCGACCACTCCACCCAGCTCGGAGCATAATGCGACCATTCCTTCGGCACGCCCTGAATCGGCAGGAAGGGGCTCGAAAGCGTCGGCACGACGATGAGGTAGCGTTTCGCCCAGGCTCCAATAATCGCCATGAACGACGCCACGCCCAGGCCCGGCACGGTGAAATCGCGGTAGCGCTTGGGACCGAGCACCAGCATCATGAGCACCATCGGCAATAGCACGCCGACAAACGCCACCACCCAGAAGTACGGAGCGTAATCGCCATAGAACAGCCGGTCCAGCAGCACCTTCTCCGGCCCGCGGACCTTATACCCCAGGGTGAGATACTCGTTGACGTTGAAGTAGAGATAGAGCATCGAGAACGAGAGCAGCAGCAACCCCAGGTTACGGAAGTGAACCGGCTTCAGGTAGTCTTCCAGGTGGAAGATACGGCGCAACAGGCACATCGCCAGCACCACTGCAGCCGCACCGGAGTAGATTGCTCCCACTACGAAATACGGGCCGAAAATACTGCTGTCCCAACCCGGCCTGAGGGTCATGGCAAAGATCCAGGAAACCACCGTATGGACCGAAATGGCGAGCGGGATGATGGCCACGGCCATAATGGAAATGGCCTTTTCCAGCAGGCGCCACTGTTTCGGAGAACCAATCCACCCGAGCGAGAGCGCCCGGTAGAGACCGCGCCGGAAGCCGCCGATGTCGGGCCGTGCGGCTACGATGCCAAGGTCCGGAATCAGCGGGAGATAGAAATACAGGATGCATCCGGTCAAGTAGGTGCCCACCGAAAGCACGTCCCAAACGATGGGGGATTGGATACGGCCGTACCGGAACAGGTTCAGCGCGCGGTCCGGACGGCCCAGGTCCACCAGCACCATGGAGCCGCCGATGCACAACGCCACCACGGTGATTCCCTCCGCCATGCGGGTGATCGGCGTCCGCCATCCGGCGTCGGTGACGCGGAGGATAGCCGAAATCAGGGTGCCCGCGTGGCTGATCCCGATGAAGAATACGAAGTTGGAGATATAGAGGCCCCAGGAGATCTGGTCGCGCATGCCGGTCTCGATCAGGCCGAAGCGCAGTTGGCGGGAATAAGCAAACACTCCCCACAACAGAACCGAGACCAGGAACGCCACCCAGGCACGAAAGCCCAGCCCCGACATGTCGATGGTCTTCAGGAGTTTGGTTTCACGCTCGTTCATAGATTCCCTCCCGTTAAGCTTTCGTGGCGTCGTGCATGTGCTTCTCTTCCGGCGACGGATACTTGCGGTTGACCGGCGGCAGATAGTACACGCGCGGTTCAGTACCCAACTCTTCCATCAAGCGGAAACCGGCGCCAGTTTCGGCAATCTTGGAGAACTGCATGGTTTCGCCCTTGCCGTTGGTGACGGCGTCTTCGAACTCATCGCCGAAGTAGATGGCGCCCATTTTGCAGGTGTCCGCGCAGGCGGGCAGCATGCCCATGCGCAGCATCTCCGGGCACATGATGCACTTCTCCACCACGCCCTTGCGGTGGGGGTAATTGTGCTCCACGGAGTACGCCGCCTTCATCTCCTCGGGCGTGTGCGGGGGTTCGCCCCAGTTGAAGAAGCGCGCCGAATAGGGACACTGTGCGATGCAGTTGCGGCAGCCGATGCAGCGGTCCTGGTCCATCATGACGATGCCGTCGGTGCGCTTGTAAGTGGCGCCGACGGGGCAGCCGCGCACGCACGGCGGGTTGTCGCAGTGCATGCAGGTACGCGGCAGGAAGTACGAGCCGGCCGCCTGGTTGTCTTCCACCTCGTAGACCTTGATCCACTCCTGCATGGGTGGAACGAAGTGCATCTTGGTGCAGGCCTTGGTACAGTCCCGGCAGCCGTCACACTTGGCCAGATCGAAGACCATCACCCACCGGCGGTTCTCGGGAGCCACCGACCGGGGGGGCAGAACCGTGCGGAACATGTGCCCGGTCACAGACCGGATCGCCGCCGCCCCTACCAGCAGTAAGCCCGTACCGCGCGCCAGGAATTGGATAAAACTGCGCCGTGTTCCTTCCATAAGTCATCTCACCATTTCACTGCGTGACCGCCAGCCACATTGCACGCCGGGCACCAAAGCCCTTTCGAGTATTTCAGGCATGATTAACTGATTAACCCGAAAGCGATCGGTAATTCGAAGCCGCCTTGTACGTCCGGTTTTCGGACAACGCCCGAGATTCTTACACGACACGATCCGCCCGGTGACCGTTCCTTATAGGCGCGAGAGTCTGGATCTGGTTGTGCCGGCAGAACGTCGACTCGGCCGGTGTACTTTGGCCGCTGGCGTGCTCAGCGCACACAGCGCTGGGCAGCGAGGTGTTGCATGATTCCCAAGCGGCAGATTGCATTCTGGCTGGTGGCTGCGTTCGGCGCCACAAGCCTTTTGACCGCTGCACTCATCTGGCAGCGGCGGAACGACCAACAACGTTGGTCTATCTTCATGGTCGGCGATCCTCACGCCGGCGCCCATCTGTTCTTTGAAAAGGACGGTTGCGCGCATTGTCACTCGGTGAACGGCGTGGGGGCCAAGCTGGCGCCCGATCTCGGATTCTCCCAATCGCAGCAGGCGGGCATGAACCAGATCGTCAGCGCCATGTGGAATCACGCGCCCCGCATGTGGGAACGGATGCAAACCGAGAAGATCGCCTACCCCGATCTGCGCAACGAGGACATGACGCATCTGTTCGCATTCCTCTATACATCGCGTTACCTCGATGAGCGCGGCGACCAGGATAACGGGGAGCGTCTGTTCCAGAAGAAAGGCTGCGCACGCTGTCATGCCATGCGCGGCGGAGGCGGCGGGGTCGGTCCCGATCTCGCCGCCCTGGAGGGAGTCGACACGCCGATCCGCTGGACCCAGGCCATGTGGAACCACGCGCCCGCGATGGAAAAGGGTACCCGGAGCCGGCAAATGCCTTGGCCGGTCTTCGAAGGCCGCGAGATGAACGACCTGTTGGCCTATGTCCGGGCCAACTGCGGCGGCCAGCGCCGCGAGACGGAGCTGCTGCCGGCCAGCCCGGATCGCGGCCGGAAGATCTTCCAGGACAAGTCGTGTATCGAGTGCCACGCGGTCGAAGGCAAAGGCGGGCATGTGGGACCGGACTTGGGGACCAGGCGGCAATCGCCTCTCAGCATCGTCCAGTTCGCCGGGTTGATGTGGAATCACTCGCCGGAGATGTGGCGCGCTTCCGAAGCCCGCTCCATTCCCCGGCCGACATTTGAGGGCCGGGAATTCGCCGACCTGCTGGCTTATCTTGCCAGCTTGAGTTACTTCGATCCGGCGCCGTCTTCGGCGATGGGACAGACGACGTTCGCCGAGCGTGGCTGCGCCGGCTGTCACGGCAGCCAGGCCGAAGGAACGGGCGGCGGGCCGGCACTGCGCGGCAAGGATCGGGTCACGTCCATTACGCTGGCCACTGCCCTGTGGCAGCACGGTCCCAAGATGTACAAGCGCACCCGTGAGCTGGGACAACCATGGCCCACCTTGAATGAAGGCGATGTGGGCGATGTGGTAGCGTTCCTGAATGCGCCGCCGGAACGGGGGCGGAAGACCACCCCGTGAGGGAGGGGTTTCCGCAAAGGCACCGAACCACCGAAACTCTGCTAACATGAGCCCCAACGGCGCGTATGGCTGAGAAGCGGTGGTTCTGGGCGACTCTTACACTTTCCAGCATCACCATTGTCTCGATCGTGTTTGCCGCCTGGGAACTGATTGACAACCGGTTCTTTCGCGACGCCAATTACCTCACGCTCCACTACCTGTACATCACGCGTGGCGTAGCCACGTCCCTCGTCCTGGCCTTCTGGGCCGCCTGGTTCGTCTCGCGCCAGCGTCGCAAAAGCGAGGAGGACCTGCGCCGCTCGCGCGAGCGCTACCGCGGCCTGCTGGAGGCCTTCCCGGGGGCCGTCGTGCTCTACGATTCCGCTCTGTGCGTGCTGGAATGGAATGCTTCCGCCGAGCGCATGTACGGGTATCCGCGGGCCGGGATCTGCGGCCAGCCGCTCCCCATCGTGCCCGCCGCGAAGACCGCCGAGCTGGAGGAATTCATGCGCCGCGTGGGAACGGGCGAGGCCGTCCTCGACGTCGAAACCTTGCGGCAGCCCAAGGCCGGCGAGCCCTTCGAAGTGCAGCTCAGCCTGCTGCCCTTCCGCGAGCCCACCGGTCCCGCGTACTTCCTGGAGGTGACCTCCGACATCCGCGAGCGCGTCCACTGGCGCCGCCGGATGCTCGAAATCGAAAAGCTCACCAGCATGGGAAAAATGGCGGCGGGCACGGCTCACCACTTGAACTCCCCGCTGGCCGCGTTGCTGATCCGCGTTCAGATGATGCGCATGCGCTCGCCCGATCCCGCCTTCGATGAAGACGCCGCGCGCATCGAGGAGGGCCTCAACTTCTGCCGCCATTTCGTCGGGCGGCTGCTGGATTTCACGCGCGCCACGCCCATGCAGAAAGATCTCCAGGATCTGGGCGCGATCGTCGAATCGGTCTCCAGCTTCTTCCTGCCCGCGATCAAGTCCAAGCGAGTCACCCTGGTGGTGGATGTTTCCGAAGGCAAGGGCCGGCACATCCACGCCGACCGCAATCTCATCGAGACCCTCCTGCTGATCCTGCTGAGCAACGCCCTCGATGCCGTCCCGCCGGGCGGCGAGATCCGGACCTTCTGCCGCAGAGTGGCGCCCGATCGCGTGGGATTCGCCGTGCACGACAACGGCTGCGGCATCCGCGCGGCCGACCGGGAACGCGTCTTCGAGCCGTTCTTTACCACCAAGGAACCGGGCAAAGGCACCGGCCTGGGCCTCGCCATTGCACGAAACGTGGTGCTGGAGCACGGTGGTACCATCGAAATCGAAAGCCAGCCCAACGCCGGCACCACCGCTTACGTGGATTTGCCGCTGGCCCTGGCGCCCGAACTGGCGGGGAGCACGAAGGCGTGAAGACCGGAACCGAAACGCGCGGACCCGCGATCCTGGTGGTGGATGACGACGCCAGTCTCGCTTCCACCCTGAAGGACTTTCTGGTGCGCGAAGGCTACGGCGTGGAGGTGGCTCTCTCGCCGGCCGAAGCGCTGGCTGTCCAGACCGCCAATCCGCGCATCTCGCTGGCCCTGGTTGATCTCATCATGCCCGTGATGGACGGCCTGGCGCTCACCGACGAATTGCGCCGCCGCAACCCCGATCTCACGGTGGTCATCATGACCGGCTACGGAACCATCGAGACCGCCGTGGATGCCATCAAGCGGGGCGCCGAAGACTACGTCACCAAGCCCTTCGACTACGAGGCCATCCGCAAAAAGATCGCCCGCCTGATGGAGGTGATCGAGCTGCGCGAGCGCGTGGACCAGCTCGAAAAGCAGATGGAGCGGCACCCCAGTTTTGAGAACATCGTCAGCCTCTCGCCGGCCATGGAGCGGGTGCTGGACCGCGCCCGCATGGCGGCCGCCACCGATGCTTCGGTGTTGCTGCTCGGCGAAACCGGGACCGGCAAGGAGATGCTGGCGCGCGCCATCCACGCCGCCAGCCCGCGGGCGCGCATGCCGTTCGTGGCGGTGAACAGCGGCGCCCTGCCGCGCGAGCTCGTGGAGAGCGAGCTGTTCGGCGTGCGCAAGGGCGCCTTCACCGGCGCCTATGCCGACGCGCCCGGAATCTTCACGGCGGCATCCGGCGGAACCGTTTTCCTGGACGAGATCGGCGAGATGCCGAAAGAGGTCCAGGTGAAGCTGCTGCGGGTCTTGCAAGAGCACGAGCTGCGCCCGGTGGGAAGCACGCATTCGGTGCCCATCGATGTGCGGGTGGTGGCGGCGACCAACCGCACTCTCACTGAGCTGCGGTCGACTCTGCTGCGCGAGGACCTGTATTTCCGGATCGCCACCATCGTCGTGGAAGTGCCCCCGCTGCGCACGCGTCCCGAAGATGTTCTGGTGCTCGCGCAGCACTTCGCCGGCCGGCTTTCGCGGCGATATGGCCGCGAGATATCGCTTTCGCGCACGGCGCTCGAGTTGCTGCTCGGCTATTCGTTCCCGGGCAACGTTCGCGAGCTGGAGAACCTGGTGGAGAGCGCCTCCGCGGTCTCCGCCGACAACCCCCAGGTCATCACCGATAAGAACCTCAAGCCGTTGCTGGGCGCCGGCGCCGCTCCGCCCGGCCCCGCGCACCTGGGCGAAGCGTTTTCCATGGAGCAGATGGAAAGGCTGACCATCCAGCAGGCGCTGCGGGTATCCGCGGGCAACCGGACCAAGGCTGCTTCGATGCTCGGCATCTCCCGCGATACGCTCTACCGCAAGATGCGGCAATATCAGGTCTGATTCGTCCGATAGTCGTACAGTGTCGCAAAACAATGCGAGCGTAGCGAGCCCCCAACCCCCAATCCCTAACCCCCAACCCCTGGTTTTCGTTGGTGCCCCACGTGCAAGTGCACCCCGCATGGCTTCGCTGAATATGCGCAAACAACTCGTTCTCCTGGTGGTCGCGGCTTTGGCGGCGACGGCCGCTCTGGTGGCTATTGTGACCGCGGAGCACCGGCCCTCGGCTCCGCGGCATGCGCTTTACGTGATCGGCATACCGGAGAAAGGCGCCGCGTTGTTCTATGGCGACAAGCACTGCTCCATCTGCCATGCCGTGAACGGCTCCGGAGGCCGCATCGCGCCGGATCTCGGGCGGATTCGCATGGGCAAGCCCGCCATGGCATGGTTGGCTGCTGGCATGTGGAACCACTCTCCCGGCATGTTGCGCCAGATGGGGGGCTCCAAACCACCGGACCTCAACCAGGAGGAGATGGCCCACGTCCTGGCGTACCTCTACCAGGCGGCCACCGCCGATCCGGCGGGCGATGCCGCCGCCGGCGAGCGTGTGTTCGCGGCCAAGGGGTGCAACCACTGCCACTCCGCGCAGCCTTCGGGCAGCCACCCGGCTCCCGACCTCGTCCATGCGGCGTCTTCCCGGGACGCGGCCGCCTGGATGCGCTCCATGTGGAACCACGCCCACTCCATGGTCGAGCCGGTTACCAGCGAGCTGGGCAAATGGCCCCAGTTCCAGGGCCAGGAGATGAACGACCTGATCGCCTACGTGAGCAAGGGTGCGCCTGCGGGGCATCACCCCGGTGATGACGCGGCCGCACTGCGCGGCGCCGCGGAGCGAGGCTGGCAGGCATTCCAGGCGAAGTGCATCCAATGTCATTCGGTAGGCGGGAAAGGCGGCCGCAGCGGTCCGGAACTGGGACCGGACCGCGCCCTGCCGAACCACACCGCGGAGTTCGCCGCAGTCCTCTGGAACCACGCTCCGGCCATGTTGGAGTCGGGCCGCGCGTCGGCCACCCCGATCCCCATCATGGAGGGCAGCGAGATCCAGGACATCCTGCAATTCCTCGTCAGCTTGCGGTATTACGAGCCGTCGGGCTCGTCCTTCCTCGGCGAGAAGGTTTTCGGGGAGCGCGGCTGCGCCCGCTGCCACGGGCCGAAAGCCGGAGGCACACGCGAAGCCCCGCCGCTGCGTGCCGGCGGAGCCGATGCTTTCACCACGGTATCGCTGGCCAGCGCGCTGTGGCGCCACGGACCGGCGATGAAGGCGCGCTCCGAGCAGTTGGGAATCGGCTGGCCCACTCTCGAAGCCGGCGACATCGGCGACCTCATCAGTTTCCTGAACGATGCGGAGCGTCAGTAGATTCTGTCTCCTGTCTCCTCACGGTCGCGGCTCTTCCCCGACCGTGAGTGCCTGAGTTGAATTCTTGCCAAGATCGGCAGAATCTTCCGCGCCGCAAAGCTTGGTTTTCTCAGTGCTCTCCGCCTCCTCCGAGTACCTCAGGTTTTGACTTCCTCTTGGTTTTCTCTCCGGAAACCCCCTTGCAAGTTGTCCATTCCGTGTCGCAGGACTTGTACTACAACACCTCCATTTCTTTCCTCCTTGAGAAGATTTTTTTGGCAGGGGCCCCGCCTGCTGACTCAATCGTATGGTTGCGGCCCTCCTGCTGCTCTGCGGGGCAGCCAATCCTGGCTGCCGCCGGCTTCAGCCGGCGCTCCTCGACCCCCACGAAGTCTCTACCGCCGGAGACGCTCCCGGCGCCGGGATCGCCCCCCCCGCTCGTGTCGATGCTTGTCGGTGGCGGAAGAATGCGCGGCCCTCTTTGCGAAACGGCGTACTACGACCCCTTCTTCGCCACGAACTCCGTGCTCCACTGGCCGTCTTCCAGGCCCATGGTGAACTTGATCTCGTCGCCCGCAAGCTGTCCCTTGCACACCAGTTTGATCGGATTGCCCTGGTATTCCGTCGTGAACCAGAAGGAGACGTTGTCGCCCTGGATCTTGCCATCCTTGATCTCCGACGTGTTCTCCGGCATGCCGGCGATCTTACCGGTCAATGCGTCGCCGCTGGCCTTCAGGTCGAAGGTGATCTCGCGGGTCGTCCCGCCGGCGTCGAACGATCCCTTCCATTTGCCCGTGGCGTCGGCGCAAAACAGTAGCGTGGTCAGGAGTCCCATCAAAGCCAAAAGAGTGAACGTGCGTTTCATGCAGGGCATTTTAGCACCTGCAGTGGTATATTGTCCGTTCACACTATGCCGCTCAGTACGGGAACCCGCTTCGGCCCCTACGAGATCCTGGCGCCGCTCGGCGCGGGTGGGATGGGCGAAGTCTACCGCGCGCGCGATACCCGCCTGGGCCGCGACGTAGCGCTCAAGATCCTGCCGCATCAAGTCGCGGACGACCCCTCGCGCCGCCAGCGCTTCGAGCTGGAAGCGCGCGCCGTCGCCGCGCTCAACCATCCCAATATCGTCGCGATCTACGATGTGGGCGAAGACCGCGGCGTGTCCTACATCGTCACCGAGCTGGTGGAGGGCGAATCGCTGCGCGACGCGAAGTTCGGCCTGCGGAAGCTGCTCGACGTGGCGGCGCAGATTTCGGGCGGACTGGCCGCGGCCCACGCGGCGGGGATCGTGCATCGCGACCTGAAGCCGGAGAATATCCTGGTGGCTCGCGACGGGCGCGCGAAGATTCTGGATTTTGGTCTGGCCAAGGTGGTGGAGACGCGCGACGCCTCCGGCGCCACCCAGACCATGTCTCCGCAGACCGAGCCGGGGATGGTGATGGGGACCGTGGGATACATGTCGCCGGAGCAGGCTCGCGGCCAGCCGCTCGATCCCCGCTCCGACATCTTCAGCCTGGGCACCGTGCTTTACGAACTGGCCTCCGGCAAGCATCCGTTCCCGGGCGTCTCCGCTGTGGATGTGATGAGCGGAATTCTCAAGGAAGATCCGCCGCCCATCGAGGGCGAGCTCTCGCCCTCGCTCGATCGTATCGTCCGGCGCTGTCTCGAAAAGGAGCCGTCGCGCCGATTCCAGAGCGCCGCCGACCTGGCCTTCGCGCTGGAATCGGTCACTGGTACATCGGCCACCGCGCAGATTCCCGCCGCTCCAACGACACCTGAGGTCACGCCCAAGCCCACCCGGCGAACCGCGCTCTGGGCCGGCGGAGTGGCCGCCGCGGGAGCCCTCGGTTTCGGCGCGGCGCGATGGCTGGGCCCGGGCGTGAATCCGCCTCCCCGATACCGCGTGATTGACACAGCGGGTGAGCGGATCTCTTCGGCAGTGCTCCATCCCGATGGCAAGATCGTCGTGTACGTAGCCATTTTCGATGGCAAGCCTGCCGTCTTCCGACAGCAGACCGAAGGCGCCCCACCGCACATGCTAGCCCTCCCCGCGGGCGCCCGGCCGAGGTCGCTTTCCGCTCGTGGCGAGCTGGCGTTCGTTGTAGGGAGCACCCTCTATCGCACACCGCTGGCCGACGTCGCTCCGCGCGCGGTGGCCGAAGACGTCCTCGACGCGAACTGGTCGGGCGACGGAGAATCCCTCCAGGTGGTGCGCCACGCCGGCAATAAATACCAGATCGAGTTTCCTCCCGGACACGTCATTTTCGAGAGCGACCTACTCCTGGTGGGAGTTGCACTCGCGCCCCAAAGCGGCCGCAGTTCCTTCCACCTCGTTAATCACGACGCCCCTCAGGTGCTTGCCGTGGATCGCTCGGGGCACGTGGAAAAGTTCTATGAGACCCAGGGTCACGGCATCTGGGACATGGGCGCCGTCTGGTCTCCGGACGAGCGCGAGGTCTGGATGTCGCCGGTGGATGGCAGCGATCCCTCCGCGCTGGTGGCTTACTCGGGTAACGGGCGGCAGCGGCTCATCGCCCGTCTGCCGGGCGAGATCGGTCCGTGCGGGATTTCTGCCAATGGCGCCGTCCTCCTGACCCTCCGATGGAACGATCAGAGCGCCCGTTTCATGCCTCCGGATGGCAGCCGCGAGGTGGAGATCGCCATGGGCGCAACCCCAAAGTCCTTTTCGCCCGATGGCTCTTCTCTCATTTTGGGTAGCCGTCCGGTCTCGGATTACGAGACGTACCTCAAACGGTCCGATGGCTCGGCGCCGGTGCTTCTGGGCAAGGGCTCTCCCCGATCCATTTCTCCGGACGGCAAGTGGGTACAGGTCTTCCGCAGATCTTTGGGATTTGTTCTGATACCCACCGGTCCGGGGCAGGAGAGGAACGTGGAGGTGCCGGGTATTGAGCTGCCGGAGATTCTGGCGTGGCGCGGGGAGCAGTGGCTGGTGGTGGGCCATGAGAAAAGCCGCGGACCCAGCTTCCACTTGTTCTTCCTCTTCGATCCGTCGAGCGGCGCCAAACAGAAGCTCAAGCTGGAACTGGAGGGCGAACCGGCGCAACTGTACGCTTCTCCCGACGGCACGCGGATCCTCTTCTCGGATTTCCTCGGCAAATGGAGCTGGGCCGAAGTCGATGGCGCCGCTCCGTCGCCGCTTCCCGGACTTCGCGGCGCCGTCTACGGCTGGACGGCGGACAATCGTGGACTATACGTCGGCCGGCCGGCGGGGCCCAAACTCACCGTGGACCGCTTCGATATCGAAAGCGGCCAACGCACTCCCTGGAAGGAGTTCGACTCGGGCCGGCCGGACGTCACCATCGGTTCCTTCGCCGTGACGCCCGACGGCCGCGCGTGGGCCTACGCCCTGAATCGCACTTACTCACGTCTGGTGCTGGTCGACGGCCTGAAGTAGCGAGTTTGGAGGGGCAGGCGTGTCGCCAGTCAGTGGGGCAGGATTTCATCCTGCGGCCGGTTTTTAACCGGCCCTCTGCCGATGTGTCGCGCATCAAGGTGGGGGCAGGCGCTTTCGCCGGGCGGAAGCGCCTGCCAACCTACGTGATCTTCCCCGCCTTCGCCCCCAGCGCCCGGGCCGCTCTCTTCGACCGCTGCTCCAGCGGGCCCGATGCCAGCCGGCTCCGCGGATGCCGCACCTGCCACGCGTCCAGCGACTCCCAGAACCCCGGGTCTTCCTGCCCCAGCACCCACGCCGAGATTCCCCGGAAGCCCATTTCGTAGGCCAGTTGCATTTTGGCCTGCAGGCTGCGCGCGTCCTCGAACCACAGCTCCGTCCGCCGGCCATCGTTGTCGAACGAGAGGTGCGGCGAGTGCTCGGTCTCGTCCCACATTGCTTCGGCGGTCTTCATCGCCGCGGCCGCATCGCTGTATCTCGCCGAGCGGCCGCGCCATTTTCCGGGCCCATCCGCAGCCTCCCAACGCATGGCATAGAACGGCACGCCCAACGAAATCTTTCTCGCCGGCATGGTCGACGCCGAGTACTCCGAGATCGTCTTGACCCAAGGGAATCCCGCCACCGGCCCCGGGTCGGCGGTCGCGCCGTGCTCGGCATAGGCCATCACGCTGATGAAGTCGGCGTACTTGCCCATCTCCTGGTAGTCGTAGACGCCGCTCCAGTTGTCGTATCCGCCGGGGCTGTTGGTGTTGCGCGTATCGTTCAGCCGTCCCACCACCGCGGCGCTCAGTTGCAGATTGTGCCTGTGGAACTCGCGCGCCGCTTCTTTGAAGAAGACGGTGAACTTGTCGCGGTAGGTGTAGTGAATGTTCTCGTAGTCGAACTGGAACCCCAGGTAACCGTCGCGCAGCGCATAGTAGACCAGGTAGCGAATCGCCCGCGCCCGCGATTCCGGCGCATCCAGCACGGTGTGCATCAGCGGCTGGTTGAACCCGCGGTTCACCACCAGGGGCGTCACCGCCACGTGCTTTTCCTTGGCAATCCGCAGCACCTCCGCGGGCACCTCTCCGAGCACGAATCCCTGCGCGTCCATGGAGAAGGTCTGCGGCGCGACAATCGAAATCTTGTCCGCGTGGGCTTGGAAACTGGCAATCGAATCCGGCCGGTTCACCAGGTACATCAGGGTCGTGACGTCGGGTTTTCGCGGGGCTCCGGCGACCGCTGCCAGGCACGTCAACGCGAATGCCGGCAGCATCGAGAATGATGTCCGCATGACACCGCAGTGTAGCACCCGGTTATCGCGCAGCCAGCACCGTATTCTTCAATTGCAGCGCCGCCTTCAGACCGGTCTCGGCGTGTGCGTCCGAAGGATACTGCTCCAGCGCGATGCGGAAGCCCTTCTCGGCCACCGCGGGCTTGTGATTCCGCAAAGCCGCGTGGCCCATGGCCTCCGCCACGGGGCGCGGATAGTACGGCGGCTCCGTGTACGTGAGCTTCCGCTCGGCCTTGGACGCCGCTTCCAGTTGTTTGAGACCCTTATCGACGCGCCCCTCGGCGACATCCAGATGCCCGGCCAGCTCCTGGCGTGCCACCTGCAGCTCCGGCGGCTCCGGACGCTGCGTCTTGCTGCGGAAGTCGGTCATGGCCTGCTCGAACTGGCGCGACTCTTCCTGCGCCGATTGGGCGTTGCCTTGGTTGGCGTAGGCCAGGGCGCGCGCCCAATGCCGCCAGGCCTCCTGCCGCGGCTTGGTGTAGTCCGGCAGCATCTGGCCACCCAGGATGTCGTCCCACTTTTCGAACTGCACCAGCGTGCGCATCATGGCGAACCAGCCCTGCGCCATCGCTCCGGTCATCAGGTCGGGAGACGAAGCCTGCCGCGGATTCTCCTTGAAGCCCAGCAGCTCCTTGGCCGCCTCCACCGCGTCGTCGTAGCGGCCCTCGAAGGAGTAGGCCGTCGCGAGATAGTGCACGTTGTGCCCGTGGTGGCCGTCGCCGTACAGCTTGTCCTGCTTCATGTAGCCGCGCTCGTTTACGGCCGCGCTGGCAAAGGCCTTGGCCGCATCGTCCCACCGGCCGGTCTGCGAGTAGATGTGGCCGGGCATGTGGAGGGCGTGTGGAATATTGGGCACGAGCTGCGCGTACTTCTCGCAGCTCGGCCAGGCCTCCTTGGCGAACGGCGCGCCTTCAAATCCGTGGATGATGTAGTGGTGCAACCCGGGATGGTCCGGGACCTTCGGCAGCAGGCCGCGCAGAATGGCGACCGCTTCCGTGGTGCCCGGCGCATTGGGCTTCTTATCGGGCAGCGAGAAGCCGCGCATGATCATGAGGGCCAGTTCGAGCTGCGCCTCCACCTCGTCCGGATACTTCGCCAGCAACGCCCGCGTCCCTTTGACGAAGGCCTCGTCGCCGTCTTTGGCGTTGGCGTCGCGCCGCGCGGCCACGGCTGCTATGTACAGCTTCTCGAGGTCGGTCGCCTTGCCCGGAACCTGGCTCAGATCCACGGCCTTCTGCGCCGCGGTGCGCGCGCGCGACGTGGCGGGCGGTACCTGCCGCCCGTTCACCTGGGTCAGCAGGTCGATCTGGAAGCGCGGACGCCAATCGCCCGCCGCCACCATGGCGACGCCCCATTGCGGCATGGGCGCCTGCGGATCTAGCGCCGCCGCTTGCAGGAAGGAGCGCTCGGCCTCGCGCGCCCAGAAGGAATGCATCTGCGCCAGCCCCTGGTCGAAGAACTTCTGCGCCTCGGGGCTCACGGTGGTGATCGCCAGGTGCACCATGCCCATGCCCTCCATCAGCCTGGCCGGCAGCGTGGGCGCGAGCGCGCTGGGCGGCGGCGTACAATTGTCGCCCTTGGGGGCCTGTGCCATGGCCAGCGACGCCATCGCCAGTAAACCGATTCCGATTCTCATTTCCCCTCCTCCAACGCTCGCGCGATCAGACTCGCGAGTTGATCCACCCGGTACCCGGTCCCATCGACCGCGGCAACCAGCCGCCCCTGGCGGCTAATCACCGACGTCATCGAATTATGGCCGATCGAGCCCTCGTCTGTCCAATATACTTCACCCAGCTCGGCCGCGAGTTGGCCGACGTCCGTTATTTCAGGGCCGGTCAGGAACCGCCAGCCGCGGCTCTCGGCTCCCCAACGCTTCGCGTAATCGGCCAGGACCGCCGGCGTATCGTAGTCCGGGTCCACGGTGACCGAGAGCAGCATGAGGTCCTTGCCCAATGCCTGCTGGAAGCGGCGCTGCAACGCCGCGAAATTCGCCGCGAGGCGCGGGCAGACGTCGGGCAGCGGGCATCGCGTGTAGAGGAAGTCGACCGCCAACACCTTGCCGCGGAGCTGGCCGAGCCGCACCTCACGGCCTTCCTGGTCGGTCAGCCGGAAATCCCCCACCCGATCGCCGATCTTGAGCTTCTCCTTGGGCGGCGGAATCTCCGCGTCCGCGCGGCCGGACCTGCGCACGTTTCGCGCCACGGAGCGATCCTTGCCGACCACCAGGTCGAACTGAATGCGAACCCCGGGATAGAGGCCCGTCAACTGAGCGGCGTCCTCCACGCGAAACGGCATCACCATGGCGCCCATGTATTTGCCGATGGGCCGGTGCGAGACCAGCATGGTGCGCGCCGTGGGGTCGACCGCGACCACGATTCCATCGACCGGGTAGGACTTGGCGGCGAAGGCCGCGACAGCGAGAAGCCCGAAGAGGTACTTGCAGCGCATTGAATATCTCTGACCATGTGAAACCACTCCCTTACGGTCGTGGCTCTGTTCGATCGGAGCCACGATCGTAAGGGGGTGGTCTTCCCAGCAAGAGTACGACATCACTTGGTGGGGCCCTACGCCGTCTGCGGGCGCTCGCCATCCGACAATTTCGGCAAGCGGCGGCCGCTCTCGGGCAGGAAGACCTGTTGTGTGTGATCTTCGGTAACGGGGGGCACCGGCGGCAGTTGTTGGCCGGAGACGATCTGCATCACCTCGTTGCCATCCAGAATCTCGCGTTCCAGCAGCGCCTCGGCAATCTTCACGAGCGCTTCGGAATGCTTCGCGATGATTTCGGCCGCGGTGGCATAGCCGCCCTCGACCAGCTTCTTCACCTGCTCGTCGATGCGGATGGCGGTCTCCTCGCTGTAGTCGCGGTGCTGCGCGATCTCGCGGCCGAGAAAAACCTGCTCTTCTTTCTTGCCGAAGCTCAGCGGTCCCAGCTCGCTCATGCCCCACTCGCAAACCATCTTGCGTGCCAGGTCCGTGGCGCGCTCGATATCGTTGCCCGCGCCGGTGGTCATGTGGTGCATGTACTTCTCTTCGGCGATGCGGCCGGCCATCAGGATGTCGGTCTCCCAGGCAAACACCTCGATCGCGCCCTGCCCCTCCACGCTCACCGGCCGTTCTCCGCGCAGCACCCAGCGCACCGAGTTCTGGATCAGCCGGCTCAGGTCCGTATGTCCCGACCGCCACATGGTGCGCTCCACGTCTCCCGGGAAATACACCAGCCGGCTCCGGCCTTTCTCGCGCAGCACGACCGCAGGCTCATCCGTGTGCGGCGTGGGCGGATACGAAAGCTCCGGCGGGTAGGCCACGAATCCCGGCACCACCGTCAGCACCGCGCCCTCCACCGGCTTCACCGGCACGCGGTATTCCGCGCCCGGCAGCCAGTTGGTGTTGGTGAAGCCGCTCACGATCTCGTGCGGCTTCTCGATGCGCGCGTAGTACGCGTTGCCCACCGTGCCCTGTATTTCGCCGGCCTTCTGAATGCCGAACACGTCCGCCAGCCCGAACTCCGCGCGCCTTCGATTCCGTTCGTCGTACAGGCTGGTCTCGAAGGTGGCCAGCAGCGAGCCGCCCGCATCCACATAGGTGCGCAACTGGCGGCACTGCTCGTCGCTCAGCAGCGCGATGTTGGGCAGCAGCAGCGCGGAGTATTTCTTCAGGCTCTCGGCGCCCAGGTCGTCCTCGTGTACGAAATCGAAGAGGAACCGGCCTTCGAGCAGCGCGCAGTAGAGCGCGTCGAGATACTGCTGCGCGGTGGCGTTCCCCGGCGGCCGGTAGAACAGGTGCGTGCGCTGTCCCATCACTACGCCCAGGTTGGCGATGGTGCGCCGGTTGACGAAGTGCCGGTCGTGGCGCGCCAGCCAGTTGAAGTAGTCGCGGCCCGGCGCCTGCCAGCGGCGGTCTTCCCCCCATGCCCGTCTGCGCGCCGATGAACGAATACCAGATCACCATTCCGCTGGCCACGGTTTCGTCGAACCACATGGTGGCTTCCGCGGGAGACTTCGCGGCGTTGCGCCACCGCACCGCGCCGGTGGACCACATGCCCGTGACGTTGGTGCTGGTGCGGCCTTTCATCGTCGCCTGGCACACGCGCCCTTGCAAGGTGCAGCCCCAGATGGGCGTGTCGTCTCCGCCGCGGCCCTGGTTGTCGCAGTTGAACCAGTGGCACACCTCGGCCAACTGTTTCAGATTCGCGGTGCAGCGCACGCCGCCGCCCAGGTTGGCGTAGAACAGGCTGTCCGCCCGCTTCTCCTTGGCGATGCCGTCGTACAGCTTCCACAGGTAGACAACGCGCTCGTTGAACTGCTCCCAGTACTCGGGCGAGCCGGCCGGGGCCAGGCGCTTGCACTGGTCGCAGTAACAGACCGGCAGGCGTCCCAGCGGCGGCCAGCCGTTGGTGTAATGGCCGTCCACGTCGTATCGCGAATTGATTTCGCGCATGATGGCGGGCATGTAGTCGGTGAAATACGTGCTGAACATGCAGGTGCGGAAGAGGCGCCGGTCCTCCGTGTGGCGCTGCGGATTGCCCTGCGCGTCCTTCTGGAACCACTCGGGATGCGCGCTCACCGCCTCCTCCCAATTCAAATCGGGGCTCATGCGGGCGACCACGCGGATGCCGCGCTTCTTGGCCGCCGCGAAACATTCGCCGAAGAAATCGCGGTTGCCCAGGTACTGGCCCGGCCGGTGGAACGGCACCTTGCTGGGATAGAAAGCCACGATCCCGGTGACGCTGACCAGCACCGCGTCCACCTTGGCGGAGGCCCAATAGTCGGCCCATTCCTCCACCTTCATGTCCACCACGTCGCGCTCGGTCATGTTGACCTGGCCCACGCGCCGCGCCTTCTGGTGCCACGGCGCCGCCGTCTCTTCCGCCAGCAGCGATTCCGCCATGACGGCGCCCGGCAATACGATAAAGTCCCGCCGATTGATATCCATCCGGAGTCTCGTCTCTTAAATGCCAGCATACCGGATTCGGGCCCGCGGAACCGGAAGCCGGCCGCCGTCGTTTCCGCACCCACTGGTCCTGAATCGTGGGGCAGGATTTTATCCTGCAGGCCGATTTGCAATCGGCCCCGCTTCGAGTCGCAAAGTTGAAAAATCCGCTGACTTCCGAATGGAGGGCTGGACTGAGCTGGACGCGCTACTGGTAGTGGATCTCGAAGCGCTTGTTGGTGATGAACAGGACCGTCACATCCTGCTCCGCAGTGGCGCCGTGCTCCATTAGGGATCCTTCGGGGAACCAGACGAAATGCCCTGGTCCGTATTGACCATCGTGGGTCGCCAGCGTCCCCTCCAAGACGTACATACCGTGTGCGCACGGATGCGTGTGCAACGGGTTGACGATGCCGGCTGGGTAGCGGACCAGGCGGACCTCCATGCCCGTATCCGGATCCACGATCAGGTTTTTGCGATATAGCGAGCGGCCAATCTTCTCATTCGGACGCTCCTCCCACGGGAGCGCGTTGCTGTCGATAGCTGTGAGTTTGACATCCGGCATCTCCCGATTATGCCCGGTGGGGTAGAATTATTCCACGCCCGGTGCTCTCGGTTCCCGGAACTCGCACGCCGCCACGGGCGAAGATTGGAATGGCGAACATGACAAATCACCTCCACAGCCGTAGAGGATTCATCAACCTGGCCGGAGCCGGCATAGCCGGCGTGGCCGGCGGGCCATGGCTGCGCGCCGAAGCGCCGAACGCCGATCTCGTCGTCTTCAACGCCAAAGTCTACACGGTGGATTCACGCGCACCCAAGGCCGAGGCGTTCGCCGTTACAGCCGGCCGGTTCGCCGCTGTCGGGAGCAGCGCCGACATCCGGGCGCTCATCGGCAAGGGAACCCAGACCTTCGACGGCCGGCAGATGACCATTGTGCCCGGGTTCATCGACTGCCACAATCACGCCCCAGGCAACACATTGCTCTTTGACGTAGTGGTCGGCAACCCCTACGTGGTCGAGTTCGTGACCATCTCCAGCATTGTGGACAAACTTCGCGCGAAAGCCCGCGAGACACCGCCGGGTACCTGGGTGGAAGGCTATTTCTTCGACGACACCAAGGTGAAGGACAATCGCCAGTTGAACGTTCATGACCTCGACCAGGTATCCAAAGACCACCCGGTCGCCGTCCATCATCGCGGGGGCCACACGGCGTTCTACAACAGCAAGGCGCTGGAGATGGCGGACATCAACAGGAACACTCCCAATCCGCCCGGTGGCACGTTCGACCGCGACGCCAACGGCGACCTCAACGGCCGGGTTACCGACCGGGCCATGAACGCGGTCAACCGGGTCGGCAAGCGGCCCGCGTTTACCGACGAACAGAGACTGCAGCGCGACCGCGACGGGCTGGCGTATATTTCCAAACAGTTCGTGCGTTATGGCGTGACCAGCGTACACCACGAAGGCGGCAATCTGGCAGCCCTGCAGCAGGTGCGCGCGCGCGGAGAGCTCCTGCACCGGGTGAGCTACGAGTCCAGCGGCAAGGTGCTGGAGGCGATGATCTCGGGCGGCATCATGACCGGTTTCGGCGACGAGTGGATCCGCTTGGGCGCCACCTCCGAGCACACGGTCGACGGATCGTTCTCCGAACGCACCATGGCGCTCAGCACGCCGTATCCTGGCGTCGTGCCGCCGTACAAGGGCAACGTCACGGAGACGCAGGACGACCTGAACGCATGGATCGAACGGGTGCATCGGGCGGGCATTCAGGTGAACTGCCACGCCAATGGCGATGTCGCCATCGACATGGTGCTAACCGCGGTGGAGCGCGCGCAGCGGCTCTTTCCGCGGGCCGACGCGCGCCCCAAGATCACCCATTGCACCCTGATCAACGACGATCTGGTGCGGCGCATCAAGGCGGCCGGCGTGGTCCCCGCGGCCTTCACGTCGTATGCCTATTACAACTCCGACAAGTTCAAATTCTTTGGCGAAGATCTCATGAAGCGGTCGATGGCCTACCGCAGTTTCCTCGACGCCGGAATTCCGGTGGCGGCGGGATCTGACTTCAGCCCCGGACCGTTCGACCCGCGCATGGCCATTCAGGGAATGGTGACACGCACCGGTTGGGACGGAAAGACCTGGGGAGCTAACCAGCGGATCAGTGTGGACGAGGCGCTGCGCGTGAATACCATCAACGGCGCTTACAACTCACATGAGGAAGCCATCAAAGGATCGATCGCACCGGGCAAACTGGCGGACTTCGTCGTGCTGTCGGACGATCTTTTCACGGTGGACAAAGGCAAAATCAAGGACATCCAGATTGTTCGCACCGTGGTGGGTGGCTCAACGGTCTACCGGTCGTGAAAGAATAGTTCCTTGGTCCCACCCGTCCCCCTGATTGACTTTCAGAACGTCACCGTGCAGCGCGGCGACCGCGTGGTGCTGGATGGCGTCACTCTTTCCATCGCGCAAGGCGAGCACATCGCCATCCTCGGCCCCAACGGGTCGGGCAAATCCACCCTCATCAAGCTCATCTCGCGCGAGCTGTATCCGCGGCTCAAGCCCGAGCCCTGGTCGCTCCGCATACTCGGCCGCGACCGCTGGCACCTGTTCGACCTGCGCAATCATCTTGGCCTGGTCTCCAACGACTGGATGCAGATGTGTACCCGAGACTACTCCGGCTACGAGATCGTGCTCTCGGGATTCTTCGGCAGCGTGGGCATCTGGCCCAATCACGAGGTCAC
>Ga0209415_10006541_pt1 | contig 20659 bp, 16 predicted proteins | sample PeaSoiSIISIP2007_FD_187696 | JGI IMG/M metagenome (GOLD analysis project Ga0209415, IMG submission 187696) | Peat soil microbial communities from Weissenstadt, Germany - SII-SIP-2007 (SPAdes) (version 2) | ecosystem: Environmental > Terrestrial > Soil > Wetlands > Peat | place: Germany...
CGGTGGGCGACAAGTACGTTCTGGAAGAAATGATCAAGCGCGACGCGCTTCTCGGCGGCGAGCAAAGCGGACACGTGATTTTCCGCGAGTTTGCCACCACCGGCGACGGGCTTTTGACGGCCCTGCGCGTGTGCGAAGTGATGCGGACCTCTGGCAAGGATCTAGATGCGCTGACGGCCGAGCTCGAGGTTTATCCCCAGCTCCTGGTCAACGTTCGTGTGAAAGAACGGCGGCCGCTGGAGGATATGGCCCCGGTGCAGGAAGAGATTCGCCGCATGCAAGCCGAGTTCGGCGACGCCGGCCGCGTCGTGGTGCGGTTTTCGGGCACCGAGCCACTGGCCCGGGTAATGGTGGAAGGGCCGAAACTGGACCGGGTGCAGCATTTCGCGGAATCGATCGCCGCCGCCATCCGCAGCGAGTTGAGTTAGCCCGAATCCGCTCCATTACTGTCGCGGCTCTGACAGCGTTTCCGAGCCGCGACAGTGATGGAGCGGGCAGCATCGCACTATAATGAATAAACATGTTCTTTAAGAACCAGAAGCCTCACCAGTGGACCTTTGAGGAGCGTCTCGGCAACCTTAAGCAATTCAAGTTTGAAGTCCAGCGTCAGACTTCCGGTGCGCTGGTCACGCGCGACACCTGCGGAGCGATGGTTCAGGATCAGGGCAACGGACAAGTCAAGGTCGGCAAAGCCGGCGTGTTAGTCGGCGCCGAGATCGCGAATCTGGTGAGCCGCGGCTATCAGATGTTCCTGCGGACTCCTTCGGGCAAGGAGATTCCCGCGCTGGCCGAGCAGCTCAAGAAACTCCACGCGTTCGATGAGGACCTGCGCGAAGGTTTGGGCCTGACCAGCTTGTACAACTTGTCGCTGGGCACCACCTCCGACGACCATCTCTACGACCGGGTGGAAGATCGCGACGCGCCGCATCATCCCCGGCCCTGGGAAGTTAAAGCGTCACAATAAGCAGAGACCAGTGAACTCACGCCAGTTCGGGGTAGTGGTCGCGGGCTTCTGCTCATTCCTGCAGATGTATTCCACGCAGCCCCTGCTGCCGATGCTGACGGGAATCTTCCACGCCAGCAAGATCGCAGTCAGCATGACCGTTACGCTCGCGGGACTGGGTGTGGCCGTCGCGGCGCCGATCGCGGGTATTCTGGCCGACAAGATCGGCCGTAAGCGTGTGATCGTCTGGTCCGCTTTCCTGCTGGCCGTCTGCAGCCTGGCCGCGGCGACTTCCCCAGGGCTCGGCATGCTCCTCTTCTGGCGATTCTGCCAGGGCTTGTGCACACCCGGCGTCTTTTCCGTCACCGTCGCTTATATCAATGACGAATGGGCCGCGGGCGGTGCGGGCGCAGTCTTGTCTTCCTACGTGAGCGGAACCGTGTTGGGCGGATTCTCGTGCCGCTTCATCTCCGGCCTGGTGGCCGCGCACTTCGGATGGCGCTGGGTCTTCATCGTACTTGGCATATTGACGCTGGCCGGCGCCGGCGCGATTGCCCGATTGCTCGAGCCCGAGCGGCACGCCCATCACGCGGCGCAATGGGAAGGATCGTGGTTCTCCGCGGTGCAATCGCACCTCAAAAATCGCCGCCTGCTGGGAACATACCTGGTCGGATTTTGCGTTCTGTTTTCACTGGTGGCCGTCTTCACCTATGTGACGTTTTATCTAGCGGCGCCTCCCTTCAATCTGGAGCCTGCGGCGCTGGGGTCGATCTTCTTTGTCTACCTGATCGGCGCGGCGGCCAATCCGGTGGCGGGACGCGCCATCGACCGGTTCGGACAGCGCACCGTGCTCGCGTGCGGGATCGGCGCGGGCGTCGCGGGCGTCGCGATAACACTGTTTCACAACCTGTGGATGGTCGGGCTTGGATTGACCATCTGCAGCAGCGGCGTCTTCGCGGCCACCACTGCGGCGAACAACTTCGTGGGCGCCGCGGCGGAACACAATAGATCGCTGGCCGTGGGACTGTACGCGGCGTTCTACTATGTGGGCGGAGGCTTGGGCGCGGCCATCCCGGGATACTTCTGGAACCTCGGTGGATGGCCCGCGTGCGTGGCATTCATCGCATGCGTACAGATTCTGACGGTTACGCTGGCATTGATATTCTGGAGCGGGCCAGTCGCTGGCGCTCGTGGTTCGGTGGAGCTGCACTGAACCGCGAACGCAGTGAGCGGCCGGCTCTAAGTCATGCCGCCATAAGTCTTTCTTATGGGATACCCCTCTTGCATTTGCGATTCTTGTGCTGTACTCTTAGATTCATAGAGACGACGATGTCATTTGCAGATCCCAACCAGGCTCTCTCACGCGGCAACGCGGTCTCTACCGAATTCATTCCTGTATTAGGGCTCGTTCTTATTATCGGGGTCGGTGTAGCCGGCCCCGCCTGAACGGCCCGATTTCGTAGGGATACGGACTTGGCCACTGGCGGGGGAAAGAGACCCCCGGACAGTGGCCTTTTCTATTTTGGGAGGATGTATAGATGTCGACCAAATTGATGACTGGTGCGCAGGTCGTCCTCGAATGTCTGCTGCGTGAAAAGGTCGAGTGCTTCTTCGGCTATCCCGGCGGCGTGACGCTGCCGCTCTACGACGCACTCTACGATCACCCGATCCGGCACATCCTGGTGCGCCACGAGCAGAATGCGTGCTTCGCGGCGCAGGGATACGCGCGCGCGACGGGCAAAGTAGGCGTGTGCTGCGCGACCTCGGGTCCCGGCGCAACGAATTTGGTAACAGCGTTAGTGGACGCTCTGATGGACTCGATACCCGTTGTCGCTATTACGGGGCAAGTCTCCACGAAACTGATCGGCAGCGACGCGTTCCAGGAAGCCGATACGTTCGGCATCACACGGTCCTGCACCAAGCACAATTTCATGGTGAAGAAATTGTCCGAGCTTCCGCAGGCCATCCACGAGGCGTTTCACATCGCGGCCAGCGGCCGGCCCGGTCCGGTGCTGGTGGATATTCCCAAAGACGTGTTCCAGGCCCAGGGTCACTACACGCCGGTTTCGACCATTCATCTTCCCGGCTACCGGCTGAACACGGAAGGCCACGCGGGACAGATCCGCCGGGCTGCCGAGATGATCTGGGAAGCCGAGCGTCCGATCGTTTACGCCGGCGGCGGAATCGTCGCAGCCGAAGCTGCTGCCGATCTCAGGCAGTTCGTGGAAACGATCGATGCTCCCTCGGTCTGCACGCTGATGGGGTTGGGGTCCATGCCCAGCACGCATCCGAACTTCATTAGCATGCCCGGCATGCACGGCAGCTACGCGGCCAATATGGCGATGACCGAGACCGACCTGATCATCGCGCTGGGCGTACGCTTTGACGACCGGGTGACGGGCCGTCTGGCCGCCTTCGCTCCGCGTGCGCGCGTCATCCACGTGGATATTGATCCTGCGGAGATCGGCAAGAATCGGGCCGCGGATATTCCCATCGTCGGCGACGTCAAGAAAGTCCTGGAGCGCTTGCAGGAGGCCGTGGTCGATCTTGCGCCCACGATGAAAGCGAAAAACGCTGCCGCGCGCACAGCCTGGTGGGCGCAAGTCAAAGGCTGGAAGGCGGAACATCCGCTGGAGCCCGAAATGTCCACGGATGAGATCAAGCCGCAGCACCTGATTGCGGAAATCGACCGGCTCTCCGGTGGCGAAGCCATCGTGGCCAGCGACGTCGGCCAGCACCAGATGTGGGGCGCGCAGTTCCTCAAGTTCAACCATCCGCGCCTGTGGCTCAACTCCGGCGGCCTGGGATCGATGGGCTTCGGCCTGCCGGCGGCCATCGGTGCGCAGTTCGCGCGGCCCGACAAGCTGGTCTTCGCGCTCGTGGGAGACGGCGGGTTCCAGATGTCTATCCCCGAGCTCGCCACCATCGCCAATCACGCGCTGCCGGTCAAGATCATCGTGATGAACAACGGCTACCTGGGCATGGTCCGGCAGTGGCAGGAGTTGTTCTATAACAATCGCCTGAGTTCCGTGCAGCTCGATGGGTTCCCCGATCCTGAAAAGCTGGCGGGCGCCTACGGATTCCGCGGCCGCACGGTGGAAAGCCCTCGCGAGCTGCGGAGCGTGCTTGAAGCTGCTGTGAAGGAACCGGGTCCCTACTTGCTGAACGTGCGCGTGACGCCGTTCGAGAACGTGTATCCCATGGTTCCGGCCGGCGGCGCGATCAACGAAATGGTGCTCGGGCCGGTGCAGCCGGTGGCGGTGTAGCCAATGCCTCGATCGCTGAAAAAGGACGGCGCTGAAAAGAGGGGACAGAGCACGTCTGTCACCGCAGAGCTGAAAAAGGGGACAGAGCGAGCTGTCGACCTGGAAATTGCCAGCCAAAATTGGAACCCTACGGGAGTCGACAGATTTGCTCTGTCCCCTCTTTTCAGCTGGAGCGTTAAATGTTGCAACTAATTTCACTATTGCTCGAGAACAAACCGGGTGCACTCATGCGTGTGACCGGGGTACTCTCGGCGCGTGGCTATAACATCGAGAGCCTGACGGTCGCGCGGACACTCGATCCGGAGCTGTCGCGCATGAGCATCGTGGTCGATATCGAATCCAGCCAGCGCGCCCAGGTGATCAAGCAGATTAACAAGCTGGTCAACGTGCTGCAAGTCTCCGATCTCACCGAAGGCTCGGCTGTACGACGGGAACTGGTGCTCCTGTGGATCGGCACTACGCAGGAAAATCGCATGGCTGTGCTCAAGGAAGCTGAGATCTTCGGGGCGAAAGCGGTGGACAGTTCGGCGGACGGCTATGCTTTGGAAGCCACTGGCGATCCAGAAAAGCTGGATGCATTTATTCGCACGATGCAGCGGTATGGCGATATTGAAGTGACCCGGTCCGGCCTGGTTTCCGTACCGCTGGAAGCGAAAAAGCTGAAACTGGCGCCGCCGGTGCGCAAAGAACATCTTGAAGAAATGGACCAAGAGGTCCTGAAACCACGGAGTTAACTAAAAGGTAATGGTCACCAAATACTACGAAAAAGACGGCGATCCTTCACTGCTCAAAGGCAAGACGATCGCCATTATCGGTTACGGAAGCCAGGGGCACGCGCACGCGCTGAATCTGCGCGATTCAGGCCTCAATTCGATTGTCGGTCTGCCGGAAGGCAGCAAGAGCAAAGCCAAGGCGGAATCGGCCGGGCTGAAAGTTCTCTCGATTGCGGATGCCGCGAAAGCAGCCGACGTCATCATGATGCTGGTCCCGGATCACGTTCAAGGCGAGATCTACAAGAAAGACATCGAGCCGCATCTGACCGCCGGCAAGACGCTGATGTTCGCGCACGGCTTTAACATCCACTTCGGGTTCATCACGCCGCCCAAGAATATCGATGTCAGCATGATCGCCCCGAAGGCTCCCGGGCACCGCGTCCGCGAAGTTTTCATTGAAGGGCAGGGCGTTCCCGGCCTGGTCGCGATCCATCAAGACGCAACACGTAACGCCCTCGCTAACGCTCTGGCCTATGGTGGGGGAATTGGTTGTTTACGCGCCGGCATTCTCGAAACATCGTTCAAGGAAGAAACCGAAACCGACCTATTTGGTGAACAGACAGTCCTTTGCGGCGGTGTCAGCGAACTCATCCGCGCCGGGTTCCAAACCCTGGTCGACGCCGGATATGCCCCCGAAATGGCCTATTTCGAGTGCCTGCACGAAGTGAAGCTGATTGTCGATCTTATTTACGAGGGCGGTCTCAGCTACATGCGCTACTCGGTGTCGGATACCGCAGAGTATGGCGATTACACTCGCGGTCCGCGGATCGTTACCGAACAAACCCGCGCCGAGATGAGGAAGATCCTGGGCGAAATCCAGTCTGGCCAGTTCGCGCGCGAATGGATGGAAGAGAACAGGACCGGTCGCAAGAAGTTCCTGGCGATGCGCGCGGAACAAGAGAATCAGCCCATCGAGAAGGTCGGCGCGGAGCTGCGCAAAATGATGACCTTCCTCAAGAAGAAAAAGGAAGTCGGCGTACCGGCCGCTACGTAACTTATGCGCATCTTCACGTTCGACACCACGCTGCGCGACGGCACCCAGGGCGAAGCCGTCAGCTTCTCGGCCGACGATAAAATCCTGGTCGTCCAGAAGCTGGACGAACTGGGGATCGACTACATCGAGGGCGGCTGGCCGGGGTCGAATCCGAAGGACAAGGACTTCTTCGCCCGGGCCCGCGACCTGCAACTCAAGCACTCGCGCCTGGTCGCGTTCGGCGCTACGCGCTTCGCCAAGAATACCGTCGAAGAGGATGCCAGTGTGAATGCGCTGATTGCCGCCGGGACGCCGGTGGTGTCGATTTTCGGCAAGAGCTGGGACCTGCACGTTCATCGCGCCCTGGGGATCGAGGAGAACCAGAACATCGAGCTGATCTCCGATACCGTGAAGTATCTGAAGGCCCACGGCAAGGAAGTGGTCTACGACGCCGAGCATTTCTTCGATGGCTATTGCGCCAATCGCGATTTCGCGCTGCGCACGCTCGAAGCCGCGAAGAAAGCCGGCGCCGATGTTCTCTGCCTGTGCGACACCAACGGTGGGATGCTCACCAGCAGGCTGGCGGAAATTTGCGCGGACGTGCGGAAGAGGTTTGACGGCATTCTGGGAATTCATACCCATAACGATGCCGAGCTGGCTGTAGCCAATTCACTGGCCGCGATCGACCAGGGATTCACGCACGTGCAAGGCTGCATCAACGGCTACGGCGAGCGCTGCGGCAACGCCAACCTGATTTCGATCATTGCCAACCTCGAGCTGAAGATGGGGCACACCACCATCGGCAAAGAGCGGCTGACGCATCTGACCGCCGCCGCGCGATATATCGCCGAGCTGGCCAATCTGCCCATCCGCAACGATCAGGCCTACGTGGGTCCCAGCGCCTTCGCCCATAAGGGCGGTGTGCACGTGAGCGCGGTACTAAAGGATTCGGCTACCTATGAGCACATTAACCCCAAGCTGGTAGGAAATCGCCAGCGCGTTCTGCTCAGCGATCTTTCGGGGAAGGGAAACGTCCTCTACAAGCTCAAGCAGCATGGCTTGGAGGATCGGCTGGACGACACCGCCCGGCGCGAGCTGCTCGATCGCATCAAACAGATGGAGTTTCAGGGCTACGAGCTCGAAGCGGCCGAGGGTACTTTCGAGCTCTTAGTACGCGAGGCCCTGCGCCCCGGTCTGCAGTTCTTCGAAGTGGTCAGCTACGAGACCACCACCAAGTCCTCGGGCAGCAGCACGGCCACGGTTACGCTCAAGGCGCAGGATGGCGTCCACTCCGCAACGGCCGAGGGCAACGGTCCGGTGAACGCTCTGGATCTCGCGCTAAGGCAGTGTCTGTCATCGCTTTATCCCGGCATAGCCGGCGTCCGGCTGACCGATTATAAAGTCCGCGTGCTCGATAACAAAAAGGGCACCGCGGCCCGCGTGCGAGTACTAGTGGAATGGTCCGACCATCGCCGGAGCTGGGCCACCGTGGGCGTCTCGGAGAACGTGATCGAAGCCAGCTGGTTCGCCCTGGTTGACGCCCTCCGATTGGAGCTAATGCGTTTAGCCGAAAATGACCCCACCATCCAGAGGGCCGTCGAGGACTATTGCTGGGGCGTCTGAGGGGCGCATCTGAGGTCCGTGATAGTTCCCCAGGGCTAAAGAAAAGCGCCAAAGATAGGCCGAATCCCTAAGTATTGCCTAAGGCGTTTACTGCGTAGTATTTTCCTCGTTCCGACCGCACAATGGAATCGATGTCATGGTCGGAGGACACCCGGTGTCTATATTGCGAGGGCAGACTGCCGCTCTATCGCAAGATCACCCATGGCCAATTCTGTTCCAGCGCGCATCGCAAGGCATACTGGCAGGAACACGAGCGGTTAGCCGTCGAACGCCTCCATCAGACCCACAGTTCGCTGCGTTCCTACCGTTCTCTTGAAGTCCAACAGGAAGTCCCGCGGGAAGCAGGCCCTTACCCTGAACGGGAACTGGCGACCATGGCAAGCGTGGCGCTCCCCGAACTGGAAACAGACCTGGAAATGGATCCGGCTCCTTCCTTCGACGTGAACCTGTATCCGATTCCCGATATGAGCGAGCCTCCCGTGGCCGCTTCCGAGTTGCTCAGCCTGCTGGCCTCGGACTTAGTGGCGTCGGGCGGAAGTTCGCCGGAGCTGGTCGCGGCAGACCCGCTCGAATACGAAATTGCGCTCCAACCGCTTCGACCTTCGCATGCCAGGAGCTTCGGAACGAACCCTTTACCGGAAGGCCTGCCGGTCGCCGTTTGGTCGTATCTTGGGCCGCGGCTTTCGGATAGCAAAAAACCGGCTGTCGCAGTCAGCGGCGCAGAAGACCGTGAAGTCGAGCTTCGCCACCCTGGATCGCAAAACCTCGCGGCCGGGATGCGTGCCGCCGGCCGTGTAGGATTGCCAACCGCGGCAGCCCTCGAAGCCCGGCGAGTTGCTGCAACCACGGAATCGAGCTTCAGGATTCTGGAGATGCAACCGGCTCCCGTGACGTCGGTCGAACGGGAAGTTTCCCTGCAGAGCGACGTGCTGCTGCAATTGCTCGACCAGCAGGTTCCGCATCCCGACACGCTGCACGCCCTGAGTCAATTTGCGGCGCACCAGTCGGCTTTTGTGGTGGCCTGTCAGCCTCCGCAGCAGTTCGATGCCGCTCCGGCCACGGCGCTGCCGGTTGCAGCCGCGCCGGCTTTCGCCGCCGATTATCAACTGGTTTCGAGCACAGAGATGCTGCGGCTGTCCGGCGACGTGCACCCGGCGCAAGGATCCTTTGTAGATCGCACGGCGATTTCTGAAATTGGCGAGAAGCCGCCGGCGGGACTCCTGGCGGCCATGCCGGTCGCGGACTCAGTCCACAATATGGGGACGGCGGGATTACAGAGTCTCCGCTCCAGCCTGTCTCGGGCGGTGCCCGGAGTTTTTGCGATTCAAACCAGAGGCTCGATGGCTTTGGATCTGTCCGCGGGAGTCTCCTCGGATATTACGTTCCCGAATTTGGCCTCCAGCGCCAGCGTCGCTATGGCGCCGCGGTTCACGCGCATCCTGCCGCTGACCTTTGCCAAGAAACGCAAACCGGCCGGCGAAGCCCCCCGGCTGGAGACGACTTCGCGTGTGCTCCCGCAGGCTGTCGAGACCCATCCAGTGCTCCCGCAATCGGGACTCGAACCGCTGGATCACAAGCCGGCCGAGGACGCTCTGCGGACGCCGGAAGCGGTCATCGACTCGCTGGTACGTAGCGAAGCACTCAAGAAACTGGAACCGGTATGGGCGCATGCCACTGGTTTCTGGCACCACGCGCCGCGCGATCTGAAACTTCTGTTGTTCACGATTCCGGCGTTGCTCGCGCTGGTTTTCCATCCAGGATTGCCGCGGATCGCCTTCGCGGCTCCGCAATCGTCCAGCGGGCTCACGGGCGGCTTCACGCGGGTCCTGGGTAACGAATGGGTGAATGTTCGCCAGACACTGGAAAACCGCGCGGCTGTGGCGCTCGACGAGGATTTCCGCTCGGGTTTGGATAATTGGGCCAGCCCCGGCGGCTCCACCACCGAGTGGTCCTTCGACTCCACCGGATTTGTGCGGCCCGGCCCGCTGGCTCTCTACCGGCCTTCGGTGGGCTTGGCCGACTACCAGGTACAGTTCCTGGGGCTGATCGATAAGAAGGCCTTGAGCTGGGTGGTGCGTGCGGCCGATTTCGAGAACTTCTACGTGGTGAAGCTGCAGGTGGTGAAACCCGGCCCGATGCCGGTCATCGGCCTGACCCGCTATGCCGTGATCAACGGCAAGGCGCAGGACCGCCACGACGTCAATATCCCCCTGGATGCACGTGCGGACACGCTCTATCGCGTCCGCATGGATGTGCGTGGTTCGGATTTTGCAGTAGAGGTTCAGGGGCAAATTGCCGATAGTTGGACTGAGACCCGCTTACCTCGGGGTGGGGTCGGGTTCTTTACCGCGAGCGGCGAGGCGAGCCGCCTGCGTTGGATGCAGATTACGCATCAGTACGACATGTTAGGACGCCTGTGCGCCTATTTGGCGCCTTACGATACTACAAACGGGAGCTGGCAACCATGAGCGGAAAGAAAAAGACAGACGGGGCGACGGGAAGCAATAGCGGACAGCCGGTATCGGCCTCCCTGGCGCGAGCTGTCTCCTTGCACTTGGAAGGCAAGCGCAAGGAAGCTTTGCGCGAGCTGAACGCGGCCATCGAAAATGGCGAGCAGGGCGCGGATATCTACGCCGCCAAAGGCCACATCCAGTTCGAGCTGGAACAGTATGACGACGCCGTGAAGACCTACGAGAAGCTGCTCGGCGCAGCTCCGCAGCATCCCACCGCGAACTTCAACCTGGGGATTTGCTACGAGAAGCTCGGCCGCTGGCAGGAAGCCTCGGATGCTTTTCAGAAGGCGCTGCAGGTGGATCCGCAACGCGAAGAAGCGAATCTCGGCTGGGGCATTTGCCTGCTGCGGCAGGAGAAGCCGGAGCCGGCCATCGCCTGCTTCGACAAGGTTCTCGCGTCGAACCCCGAGCACGAAACCGCACTTTTCGGCAAGGCTGTCGCTTTGCAATTGCTCTGGAAGTTTGACGAGGCCACCAGCCTGTACACCAAGATTCTGGAAAAAAACCCGCAATCGGAAGAATGCCTGGTGAATCTGATCACCATCGGCATGGCCCGCAAGGAGACTGCTTCTATCCAGCAGTATTCCGAGCGGCTGCTGACCATGCGCCCGCATTCGCAGGCTGCGCTAGAAGGTTTGGCTACCTGCGCGTTTCATTCCAATGACTACGAGGCTGCGGCGCGCTATTGCGAGAAGCTGGTCGAGTTCACCCCGGATCATTTCGAGCGTTGGTTTAACTTGGGCGTGGCGCGACAGAAGTGCGGCCGTACCGACGACGCCGCCAAGGCCTACGGCGAAGCCGTCCGCATCCGGCCTGACGCCAAGCAGGCGCATGTCAACCTCGGAATCGTCCTGCAGGAGAAGGGCGACCTGAAGGCCGCGCGCGAAAACTACGAGCGCGCTCTGCAGATCGCGCCGGATCTGGCGGACGTGATCTACAACCTGGCCAGCGTGCTGGAGCAGCAAGGCCAGAAGGAACAAGCCGAACAATTGTACGCGAAGCTTCTGGCGCGCAATCCCGAGTGGGAAGATGCCTGGTTCCGCCTGGGATACCTGCGTCTGCAGCGCGACGATCATCGCGGGGCAGCGGAAGCCTTCCAGAACTGCGTCCGGAAACGGACTCCGTGGCCCGAAGCGCAATTAAACCTGGGCCTGGCGCACTGGAAGCTGGGAATGCATGAGGAAGCCGCGAACGCTTTCCAGGCAGTCCTCGAAACCGATCCAACATCTCTCGATGCCATGCGCGGTCTTGCGGCGATGGCCGTCGAGCGCGAGGATCTGCCCAAGGCTCTCGATCTGCAAGCCAAGCTGATCGAATCCGGCGAGCGCACTCCGGAGCTGTTCTACAACACCGGCCTGCTGCTGCAGAAATCCGGCCAGTTGGACGACGCGATCAAGCTGTACAAGGAAGCGCTCACCGAGCGGCCCAACTTCGCCGAAGCTCTGCTCAACCTGGGTCACGCGCTCAAGGCCAAGGGATCGGTCGAGGAAGCGCGGAGCTGCTGGCGCCAGGCGCTGGAACAGAAGCCCGAGCTGGCGGCCGGATATTTCCAGGCTTAACCGACCATCTTCAAAGGATCCAGCAACTCCCCGAGCTTTTCGTGGGGGATACCGCTCTGTTCCACCGCGACCTCGCGAATCGTCCGGCCCGACTCGTAAGCAACTTTGGCGAGGGCCGCGGCATGTTCGTAGCCGATCTCCGGCGTCAGCGCAGTCGCCAGTGCGAGCGACTGTTCGATCGTGTCTCGCAGACGGGTTGCGTTGGCGACTAACCCCACGATGCATCGTTCCGCGAAATTCCGCGAAGCCGCGGCGAGCAACTCGATCGACTCCAGAAGGTTATACGTGATGACCGGCATCATGGTGTTCAGTTCGAATGCGCCCGAGCCTGCGGCCCAGCTAATGGTCGCATCGTTCCCGATCACCTGCGCGCACACCATCAGCACGCTTTCGGCGATCACCGGGTTCACTTTGCCCGGCATGATGCTCGATCCCGGCTGCACTTCGGGCAAGTGGAGCTCGCCCAATCCGCAGCGAGGTCCCGATCCCAGCCAGCGAATGTCATTGGCGATTTTCGTGAGCGCGGTCGCGTAGGTCTTGAGAGCGCCACTGAGGAACACGGCTGCATCGCGCGCGGCCTGCGCTTCGAAGTGGTTGTGGGCTTCGCGGAACGGCAGCCCGGTCTGCTCGGCGATGATAGCGATCGCGGTTTGGGCGAATCCCGGAGCAGCGTTCAGCCCCGAGCCGACGGCGGTGCCGCCCAGGGGCAGCTCATAGAGATCCTCCAGGGCTTTCCGGATTCTCGCCTGCGACAATTCCACCTGGCGGGCGTATCCTCCGAATTCCTGTCCCAGCCGAATCGGCACGGCGTCCTGCAAATGCGTCCGCCCGATCTTGAGAATCTCCCAGAACTCCTGGCGCTTGGCTTCGAGCGCCTGGCGAAGCATGTCCATCGCCGGCAGCAGCGTTTCGTGCGCGGTGCGTGTAGCCGCGATGTGCAGCGCCGTGGGAAACACGTCATTGCTCGACTGGCTGCGGTTGACGTGATCGTTGGGATGTACCGGTTGTCCGAGCAAGGCCGCCGCCCGCGTGGCGATCACCTCGTTGGCGTTCATGTTAGTGGACGTTCCGCTTCCCGTCTGGAACACGTCCACGACGAATTGGACATCGTGGCGTCCTTCCATCACCTCCAGCGCCGCCGCTTCCATGGCGTTGGCGACGGGGGAGGGAAGGGTCCCGGCCTGCTGGTTCGCCCGGGCGGCTGCGAATTTGATCAGTCCGAGCGCGCTCAGGAATGCTCGTCCGAAGCGCATGCGGCTGATGGGGAAATTCTCGACGGCGCGCTGGGTCTCGGCGGCGTACAGGGCGTCGGCCGGAACGCGCACCTCGCCCATGGTGTCATGTTCGGTTCGGAATGACTGGCTCATGCCTCCATTGTGCCCACGCCGTGGAAGCCCCCGTTGTTCGGTATATTGGAAACCGCTCATGCCAAAAATATTGTGGACCATTCAAGTGCTGCTCGCACTGATCTTTCTGTTCGCCGGAGGAGCGAAGTTCCTAGTGCCGGCCGCTCAGATGACCCAGGGCATGCCGGCGTGGCTTTCGATCTCGTTGCTGCACTTCATCGGCGCCTGCGAGGTCCTCGGCGCGATCGGACTTATCCTCCCGGGACTCCTGCGCATCAAGCCGGGACTGACGCCGCTGGCCGCCGCGGGACTGACGATCATCGTGATCGGCGCAACCGTGGTTACGCTCATGGGCGGTATGATCGCCACGGCGCTGTTCCCGCTGGTGACGGCAGCTCTGGCGGCGTTCGTCGCCTACGGGCGCTGGCGGCTGGCGCCGTTATCGTAGCGAGCATATGCCGTAGAGCACACGACGACGCACGATTCAACGGGCGTATAATCGGATCAGGAAGGTGAAAATGCTCCAGCAGCGTTTTACCGGATCCAAACGCGTAGCGGCCCTTGTGTGGATCGCCATCGCAGCGTCATCGGCTTGGGCGCAGCAGCAACCGCCTCCGCTGCCGCCGCCGGGCCAGATCCTGACACCCAATCAGTTGGAAGACCTGGTGGCCCCCATCGCGCTCTACCCGGACGAACTATTGAGCCAGATCATGGTGGCCGCCACGTATCCACTGGAAGTGGTGCAAGCTTTTCAATGGGCGCAAAGGAATCCAGGACTGACCGGTCCGGCGTTGACTCAGGCGGCGCAACAGCAGAACTGGGATCCCAGCGTTCAGGCCTTGGTGGTCTTTCCGGATGTAATGAAGCGGCTGAATGACGACGTGACCTGGACCACCAACCTGGGCAATGCTTTCCTGGCCCAGCAGAACGACGTTATGGATGCCGTGCAACGCATGCGGCAACGCGCCCAGCAAGCGGGGCGGCTGCAATCGACACCCCAGCTAAACGTCCAGACCGTGAACGAAGGGGGGCAGCCATACATCGATATCGAGCCTGCCTATCCCGATGTGATGTACGTGCCGATCTATGACCCGCTGTGGATTTGGGGACCGCCTCTCTGGTATCCCTACCCGCGCTGGTATTGGCCGCCTCGGAGCTTCCTGACGGGCGGCCTGTACTTCGGCTTCGGCGGCCCGATCAACGTCGGTCTGTTCTTCGGAGCCGGATGGTACGGGTGGGGCGGTTGGGGCTGGCATCCCGGATGGGGCGGTCACAGAATCATTGTGAATAACACGTTCATTCACCAATACAACTTCAATGCGCGAAATATTGGCAACGCGCATGGCACCAGCGTGTGGGCGCACGATCCGGAGCATCGTGCGGGCGTTCCCTATGCGAACCAGGGGCTGCGGGATCAGTTCCGCGGCAATGTGCGCCAGGCCGTGGCGCCGCGCTCGATGCCCGAAGGGGCGCGAAACGCTCCAGGGCAGGCGTCCGAGCGGATGGGTAATCGCAACATCCCGAACAATCCTCCCGCCCGCCAGCAAAATCGCGGCGCTTTCGGCGGGATGGAGAATGGCTCGGCTGCTTCCACCCATGCCGAACACGGAATGTCCAGCCTGGGGCCGGCCCGCAGCGCGCCTATGCAAAGATCCGCACCGGCGCCGCAAAGATCCGCTCCGGCGCCTCGTGCGCCCTCTGGCGGCGGCGGGCGTCGATAGGAGTTTCCAATGGCTAGAGCAATGACAAGATCGATTCCGATTCTGGCGTTCGCGGCGCTACTGACCGTTCATCTCATCGGTCAACAGCCAGCCGAGCGGTCCTTTGCGGCTCCTCAGGAAGCGGCTCAGGCGTTGGTCGATGCCGCCGGGCAGAATGACACGGCTGCCCTCATGAAGCTTTTCGGCCCGCAAGGCTCGGACATCGTGAAATCCGGCGATCCGGCGGAAGACAAAGATGCACGCGCTGAATTCGCCCGGCGCGCCCACGAAAAGATGACGGTTCAGATCGAACCTTCCAATCCGGGCCGCGCGGTGATTATCGCCGGCAACGACAATTGGCCGCTGCCGATCCCGCTGGTTCGCACCAAAACCGGCCAATGGCATTTCGATGCGGCGCGAGGCAGAGTGGAAATTCTCGCGCGCCGCGTGGGGCGCAACGAACTGGCTGCCATCGACGTCTGCCGCGGTTACGTCGAGGCTCAACTGGAATACGCGTCGCGCGATCGCAACGGAAACGGCGTTCTGGATTACGCGCAGAGGATCGTGAGCTCGCCGGGCAAAAAGAACGGTCTTTATACGGAGGGCGAGCCGAACAACCTGGTTCCGAAAGCTTTCGGCGAGGCGGCGGCAGCCATCGCGGGGGGCAAGACGCCCGAACCCTACCATGGCTACTATTTCCGTATCCTGACGGCGCAGGGTCCTGACGCGCCGGGCGGGGCGCAGCCTTACCTCGTGAAAGGAGATATGATCGGCGGATTCGCACTGGTTGCCTATCCCGCCAAATACGGTGATTCGGGAATCAAGACGTTCATCGTGAACCATCGCGGAGTCGTGTACGAAAAGGATCTGGGCCCGGCGACCGGAACGTTGGCCCCGCAGATGACACGCTTCAATCCGGACAAGACCTGGGAAGCAATTCGAGGCGAATAAGCCCACCATTGTTGAGCCCGGTTGTTGAGTAGGAATGTTCGGTATATGCTGTAGTGGATGTTCCTACGCGCGCTCCTGCTCGTTGCTGTTACCGGATCTGCCTGGGCCCAAGGTGTCACGTTCGATCGCATCCTGCACGCCGACCGGGAACCGCAGAATTGGCTCACGTATTCCGGAACGGTCGGCGGCCAGCGCTATAGCCCACTCACGCAGATTACTCCCGCCAATGTGAAGAGCCTCGAGCTGCAGTGGGTGTGGCAGGCCCGTTCTATTGAGAAATTCGAGACCACCGCGTTGGTGGTCGACGGCGTTCTCTACACCATCCAGGCGCCCAACGACGTCTACGCGCTGGACGCCGTTACCGGCCGCATCTTCTGGACCCTTCCCTATACGCCTGCCCCTGAAGCCCGGCCCTGCTGCGGCCGCGTTAATCGCGGCCTGGCGATCCTGGGCGATACGCTCTACATGGGAACGCTCGACGCGCATCTGCTCGCCATCGACGCCTCGACGGGCAAGATTATCTGGAACACCACGGTCGGTTCCGCTGCGGACCGCTACGCCATCACGCATGCTCCGCTGATCGTCAAGGATAAAGTGATCGTCGGCCTGGCGGGCGGCGACGGTCCCATCCGGAGCTCGATCGCCGCATTCGACGCGAAGACCGGCAAGGAAGTTTGGCGCTTCTATACGATCCCCGGGCCGGGCGAGCCGGGCAACGAAACCTGGTCGGGCGATTCCTGGAAAACGGGCGGAGCAGCGGTCTGGAACGTCGGCGCCTACGATCCCGACGCCAATCTCACTTATTGGGGCATCGGAAATCCCGCGCCCGATACGAATGGCGACGTCCGTCTGGGCGACAACCTCTATAGCGATTCCGTGGTCGCTCTGGACGCCGACACCGGGAAGCTCAAATGGTATTACCAGTTCACGCCGCACGACACGATGGATTACGATTCGACGCAGGTTCCCGTGCTGGCAGACATCGAATATCAGGGTCGCCCGCGCAAAGTGATGATGTGGGCCAATCGCAACGGCGTGTTCTATGTGCTGGATCGCACCAGCGGCCAGTTCCTGATGGGCAAGCCTTTCGTCAAGGCGAACTGGCTGACGGGCTTCGATGAGAAGGGTCGTCCCATGCGCACGCCGGGACAGCAGGATAGCCCCGTGCCGGTGCTCATTCAGCCAAATGGGCTCGGCGGGACCAACTGGTATCCTCCTTCGTACAGCCCTCACACGGGTATTTTCTACATACCTGGCTGGGAGAACAGCGGCACCATGTTCGCCAAAGGCGCCGGATTCGGTCGTGCGACCGGCAACACTCCCATGGCGCAGCCCAATCTCGCGGTCGACCTCAAGACTCCCGAGGATGGCTTCGGCATCGTCCGCGCGTTCGATCCGAAGACGGGCGACATGAAGTGGGAATACAAGATGACCGACATCACCTGGGCCGGCGTCCTCTCCACTGCTTCCGATCTCGTCTTTGGCGGTTCGCGCGATGGTTATTTCTTCGCGCTGGACGGCAAGAACGGGAACCTGCTGTGGAAGCAGAGCCTCGGTGGGCAGGTGAATAGCGGACCGATGAGCTACATGGTGAACAATCGCCAGTACGTGGCTGTGGCCGCGGGCAGTGCGCTGTTTGTGTACGCGCTGAGGCAGTAGCGCCTTCACCATCACATAGTAAATGGCCCTATTTTCAGGATATCCCCTGGAACTCTCCGCTTTTACGTGGTATCTAATAAACAGTCATGGAAAGGGGTAGGTGCTATGTTCCTTTACAAATCGGCAGTCAGGGCAACTCTATTCGCCATTTCGCTCTTTGGCGGACGGGCTCTGGCTTGCAGCTGCGCACCTCCGCCTCCACCGTGCCAGGCTGTGGGCCAAGCGCCGCTGGTATTCCTAGGAACGGTTACCCGGACTACCGCTGAGCAGGATGCCTTCAAAACCGCCCAAATGCATGTAGATCGCCTTTACAAAGGCCAAGTCAAAGAAACAATCGAACTGTTCGATGACGGCATGTGCGACGGCCCGCGCCTCGAAGCTGGCCGCCAGTACTTGATGTACACATCCGTTCTTTCGACCGGCGCGATTCCATCTCGCGGTTGCGGCCGCAGTCGTGCGGTCGAAGCAGCGGACGAAGATCTCGAGTTTCTGAAACAATACAGCACTGGTGAAGTTCCAACGCACATCTCAGGAACCGTCCGCTATCGTCCGGATGAGCCCGAGGACAGCAAGCTTGGTGACCTAGGCCGAACCCCGATGAAGGACGTTAAGGTCACGGTCTCTAGCAACGACCAGCAGTTTTCCGCCAGCACGAACTCGCTCGGCCAATACTCCTTCACAGGTTTGCCGGCCGGACAATACGATGTTGATGCTGAGCTTTCGGGTTACCGCCTAAACTGGGCTCCGAACGGTCTCACCCTCCATCCCAACGGTTGCCTTGAAGCGAACATGCTCATGAAGGCTTGACCGTCGCGTTCAAGGAGTTGTCCAAGATAGGAACGGAGCGCCCGTAGCCGGCATCATGGTGGAAATGATGCCGGTTAATCGCGAACTGGAGCGTTGGCAGCAGCCCATTCTTCTTGCAATCGCCGACGACCAGGGTCGGTATGCCATTGATGGTATTCCTCCCGATGACTATTTCTTAGGCATCAATATCAAAAGCACACCCACGAAGGAGCATCCTTACCCGAGTACCTACTATCCGAATACGCCGGATGTTGCGCAAGCGCTGCGGGTCGGTTTCGCGCTAGGTGCGTCGGAACAAGAGATCGATTTGCGCGCGCCAGACAAGCTGCCCATCGTATCGATTCAAGGCATAATTCTCAACCCCGATGGTAAGCCTCCGCGCACCGATGATCATCCGCAGGTCCGCATCAAGGAACCCAAAGCTGTACGGTCAGATTGAACAAGAGGTTATAAACATTGACGCCGAGGGCCGATTTCAATTAGAGCTGTGCGAAGGCGTTCCATACAGCGCTTTCGCCTTCGCTGGACCGATTCGGACTCAAACGTACAGTGCTCCGATCGAATTTACTCCAACAAGAGAAAACAATCGTCTGGTTCTAATCCTCAGTAAGACCTCTGAGGAATTCCAAAGAGCTCGCAGCGCATTCGAAATGACGTCTCCTGCGAAGTGATCGGCGTTCCCGCGCCGGTCCATGAAGACGCGCTGTTTGTGTATGCGCTGAGGCAGTAACCGCGTTCCTTACTGACGATTCTTCTCGGTCGGATCCCTGGTCAGGTGATACCGGCCCGTCATGGTCGGATCGACGAACTCGAACTCGGGAGTGCTCATCCCTTCGATGAATCGGTAGCTCCAAGTCTCATACGGGTAGGTCGACGGTGTCGCGCCGTGCGAGTCTATTGCATCCGGCGGACCGTACTTGATGTAAATCATGCCGCGGTCGGTTTTCCAGCCCGGGATGCCCGTGGAGAATTTGTCGTTCGCCCAGGCGATACGCCGGTAGTGCTCCTCCTTCATCTCGTTTTCTTGGGTGGCGGGCGTTGGGTCCCGGCGCAGCCAGAACTGTTCGATAAACGCTTCGCGCTCATCGTCGGTCTGGAGCCGGATGAAGGCTCTTCGTTCTTCTTCCGAAATGATGTAAGCAACCTCTTCGTCAAGCCATTTGTGATAAGGACTTTCAAGGTGCGCCGCCAACCATTTCCGATAGGAAGTCGCGTCGGGCGCCGGGGCTGGTGCAGGAACAGGAGCAGGGGGGGCTTGAGTCGGAATCTGTTGTGGAGCGTCTCGCCTGGCCTGCGCGATCTGCACGGGTTGTTTCGCAGGTTGCGGAACGGGGTCAGACGCTCTTGCGGGCTCCGCCGCTGGGATCGCAGCCCTGGTCTGAGCCGGCGCCAACTGAACCGCGGACGCGAGATACGCCAGAGGCACGCTGCACACCAGCAACGTTACCCAGCCTCGCTGTCCGAAAGCCGGCGGGATCGGTCTCGCCTCGTCCAGGATGTGATCCATTCGTTTTTGCACGTTGGTCTCCTTTGCCATGGATACTGCCGATCCTACAAACCGCCCTTGCGCGGATTTCATCGCGCATGCGATTTCAAACAACGCTCGCGCGTACTGCTGCCGGCTGCCGACCTGATTCAGCACGAGATCGTCGCAGGCGAACTCCGCCAGCAGCGCAACCTCCCTCTTCAACCACCAGGCCAGCGGATGAAACCAAAAGACGCAGCAGTTGATGCGGGCGACCACCCCAATCGCCCAGTCCGCTCGACGAATGTGAGCTTCTTCGTGAGCCAGCACTGCTTGAAGCTTCGCTGAGTCCCACTCGCGCCAGCCCCTCGGCAGGAGGATCGTCGGCGAGATTTGTCCCACTGTCATGGGAACGGATATCGATTCGGATTCCCGCACTCGGGGCCAATCAAGTGGTTTGCTGTTGCGCACCAGCCTTCGAGCGAATATATATCCGAGAGCAAGTTGAACCAAGAGGACGGAGGCCACTACTGCATAGATGCCAATCGCAACCTGTCTCCACGTGAGTGCGAGACGCCGGCGATGCGAGTCCGAAGCCTGGACGGGTATCGGCGGGAGCGCGAGTTGAGGGCTAACGGTTGGCCCTGCCTCCGGTAGCCGAGCCAATACTTTGAGGGAAACGGACGGCAGGGCAGGGCTTACCACTACTTGCAAGAGCATCACCGCGGTTACGACGGTCCAAACCGCGTGTTTCACGGAAGCGGATCTAACCCGGCACATCCACAGCGCCAGCCACGTCACACAGGCCAGCCCTAACGAGCGGCCGGAAAGGACGGTCAGATACCACAGGAAATCGTGCGATCCCATCTCAACCCTCCTCTTTCCGGCCTTTCAAACGCACCAGCTTTTTCGCCAGTCGCTGCAGCTCCTGCTCATCCAGAACCTCATCGTTCACCATTCCAACCAGAAGCTGCTCGATCGATCCGCCACAGAATCGGTCGATAATCTGCCGCACCGCCCGAACAGCCACATTTTGCGGCGCCGTAAGGCCACGGTAGATGTTGGTCCGGCCCTCAACGCG